>OLGD01000081.1_pt1 | contig 173573 bp, 126 predicted proteins | sample 1605311 | NCBI WGS metagenome assembly OLGD01 (sample SAMEA3888917, study PRJEB22519) | human gut metagenome | biome: human gut; feature: human-associated habitat; material: faeces | place: Denmark | collected 2010
CTCCTCACGAACGGGCAGTTTACGATGAGAACCTGAAGATTTATCGCGACTGGCGCAATACACTGGAATATGCGGTGGAAGAGGCTGAAATGAAAGGTTTGAAAAAAGGAAAAGCAGAAGAACAACGCCAGATTGCTGCAAATTTTAAAAAGCAGGGAGTTAATGTCGAAACGATCGCTCAATGTACCGGTCTGTCTGTCGAAGAAATAGATGAATTGTAGTTTATTTATGCGATATTGAATCAACAAAGTGCTCCGAATCCTCGGAACATTTTGTTGATTGCTTGTTTTAGTTATTATCAGTTTTGAACTATTGCAATGCTGATCTGTGTCATCTGTGCGCCATTGCTTTATATTTGTGGCTTGAATATAACTAGTTGAAAAGCTTCAAAGTCTTTATTTTCATCCAGTAGGTTGTCTTCAGTAATAAACAAGCCATTATCCAAGACTCCCCAACTGTTATAATGGGTATATATGTTATTTTCCAATTTGGTTTCGGAAGTGATGCGGAAGTTTTTATCGAAGCTGGTTAGATATAATTCCTTGCTGTCACATAAGGTTCTAAAAGGAGTGGTAGAGATGTTCTCTGCTTTGTCGAGATGCAATCGGTAATAGATGTTTTTATAAGGATCATGCTGGATTTCAAAGAAATGAATATTTTCTATGTGATGCTTACTGGCATCTTTCATATCGTAAGGCATGGTTAACTCAGACGCCAGGTTGGGTGTGTATCGGCTCTTTCCTCCAAAAGCTGTTTCTTTGCCGGTCTCGATGTCGATCCGGTATATATTCGAACTGATAGGGAAATTATATAAGATATCCTGATCGGTATAAGTGACATTCGGGAATTGTTTGAATCCGAATCTTTTTCCGGCGAATTTTTCTGTTTCAGATCCTTTTAGTTCAAAGGTTTTGAATGTGCCTGAATTGAGGGAATACTCATAAACGATATAGGTGGCGCTCTCTTCTGTGGGGGTAACGGTCAGGTAGAAAACTGAGTTTCTTTGCGGGTGGTAGAATAATTTGATTGTCGCCATAGAGAAATTAGTCTCGACCATGATGAATCCCCCTTCTGGAAACGGGAGTTCATATTTCCCTTTCACTTCTCCTTCGTTGTTAACCAGATACAGGAATCCCTGGCTGTAAAGCCATAAGCTGTCTTCTTGATGAACATATAGTCCGGATACATTTTTTAGAATTCCGTTTTCTCCTTCCTTATTCAATGGGAGATGCGATATGCTCTGGTCGTTGAGATTGAAAATATCCAGCGAGTGCATGGGACTGTTGTAAGCATAAACTAAATTGTTTTCATTTTCCTGAAAGCACGAAATGACTTGATATGAAGTCAAGGTCTTATCATCTATCGGTATATTAATCTCTTCTTTTTCAAAAGAAATCGCTTTACCATATTGTGATTCGATTAATCTGTCTTGTGATTTTGCACAAGACAAAAACAGGCATATAAGGAGGAAACTTGTTAGTATTTCTTTCATGTTTGTTTTTGTGGTAAATATAATTCTTTTCTGATTAAAAATTCTTGTAAATTATCTATTAGTCAGCCTGATTGTTGTCGGTAAATCGGTTCAGCAGTTGGTGCTTCGCCGGGTCTTTCACCGTTATTGAACGATATTTCCTTCCATGAAAACATTTTCGCAATCCTGTGTCTTTATCAGATTCGATATTTCGGCAGGAGTTGGCGACAGGAACAGGTTGTCCGTGATTTTTAATCCGTCGACTGATTTGGCGAAGATAGCGTTTGTGCCTGTCAATTGGAAACGGTTGTTCGTTATGGCGATGTTGCGGTGAACATAGCCTTCGTTGCGGTCGTTTTCCGGAGAAATGAGGATGACCGGTCCGCCGCATTCCATGAAATTGTTGTTGCGGATGGTTACATCGCGTACCATACCTGATTCGAACCAACTGCGGGCATCGTCGGCTATCAGGATACCACTCATTTGCATACGGAAGAAGGTGTTGTTCTCTATCAATACCTTGCGACGGGTGGAAACAAGAATTCCGCGTGTCGGTATGCGGGCAAAATAGTTATTGCGAATGAGGACTTCCGGTGTATAGGTTACGTTTTCAGCGACCAGTTCTTTTTTATCCCGGATCGTTTGAGGGATATTCCTGTCGAGGGTTATGAGTATTTCCCGTTCGTTTTTCATTTCCGCCTTTTTTACCTTTGCCGGTGCAAGGCTCATCAGCGAATGGGCATCGATAAATTCGATCTGGTTGCCGGGAAGGAACGATTGGAAGCCATATGTCTGCGGGTGCATGTATTTTACTGATACCTGGTTGGGGGCCGGGTAGCCGGTGACAGCCAGGTGGGTTCCGTGTATATTGATTGGATCGTCGTGCGCTCCGAGGAAACGGGAGTTTTCGATCGTGATCTTACCTTTGCAGCCTGACATCTGTACGAAATCGGCAAAACCGGCACAGGTACGTCCGCTTCCGGCCTCCGGTTCGAATGTCAGATTCCGGTAAGTGATATTTTCTGTCATTTGCCCGACAATTCCGAAGTTACCCAGGAATGCCAGATGTACTCCTTCCAGTGTGACGTTTTTACTGTATTGGATAAGTCCGCAAGCCTGGTCACGGATACCGTCACGCATCTGGAATACCGTACCTTGTTTGGCCTGTGGCGGGGTGTCATATACGAAACGGAGTAGGTTGGTGTCCAGCTCTATTGCCTTGCGAAGGCCGGAAAGCGGCGACCAGCTACGCCAGGTTATATCTTTTTCTTTGTCATAGCTTTGGGCGATACCTCCGGATAGTTCCCAGTTGTCACCGACAAAAGCAAAATGCCCGTCTTTAACAGTGTAGCGTGATTGCGGGTGGATGCGTACGGTCATAAAGTTTTCGCCTACTTCCGTAACGGTCAGTTCCGGGACGGTGGGGTCGGAAGCTGTAACGGTAAAGTCCCGTAGAGTGATATTTTCGCACTGGTCGATTACGAAGCTGGTCATTTCGCCATGGGTGACGAAGCGGGCTCCCTGACCGTCTATTGTCACGTTTTTCAGGTCTTTCAACCACAAACCGATATGTTTTGTCTGATCGGGGTTTTCTTTTTCGGAGGCTGTATTGGAGATATGGTAAAGGATCTGTGACGAATTTTCGCGATGGAGGTTATAATCTGCATTTTGCAGTTTGATGACAACCGCTTTCCCGTTATAACTCCGGGCCTGTTCGATTGCTGCCTGGATTTTCTTTGTCATATCTCCGTTTTCCGGGGCAATCCGGATTACATGTTGTGCGTTTGCTATGAATCCCGAAAAGAGACATAGTGCAATAAGGATCGTTTTTTTCATGGTGTAATTAAGAATTTAGAATAATAAATTGACGCAAAAGTAAGAAATAATGCGTCAATATTGTCGGATTACTGCTGGTTTTACGAATAGAACATTATTTGAAATAGTATTTTACCAGACAGAGATTATCGTCTTCCTGTAAATTTTTTACTTTACTGAACTCTTCCGGCGGAAGAATATTATGCAATGTCCCGATCTCCTCCGGTGATGCGATGCAGATCATATATTCATCGGTGAAAAGACTTGTTTTCTTGACCTTTGCGCCTCCTTCCAGCGTGTCGAATACAAACGATTTCCCATCTTTTTTGCGATAGAAAACATTACACCATTTATCTATATTCCAGGTATTCAGGACTGTGTAATAATAGTCTTTGTTTTGAAACTGTCGGAAGAAAAAGTAGGGAACTTCGTGTGAATCTACCAGTTGAGGAAATACATTGGGATCTTCTTTTATTCTTTCCTTAAAGGGTTCAAGATTGATATTGCCGGAACCGAAGTCCCATCTATATGCTAATTTTACGGCCTCTTTCGTGAACCGGTATACCTCATTGGAATATTGAGTGGAAAAGTAATTTTCATTGTTATATTTGTAAAAAACATCGATGCACATGTTGGTCATAAAATTGTCATCTGTCGTTTTCCAGAAACCGCCGGCTATTTCCTCTGTGTTTGTATCATAGAATGTGATTAAGTTTTCTGTCGGATCGCCCGCTGTTGTCAGAGTCCAGTAAGCAATCAGCCCTTTGTCGATTTCTATCATATCCGTTTGCCCTCCGCCTCCTGGCAGCAGGTGCCTTTTTATGAATTGTCCGTCTGTTGTATAAATATATATGGCTCCCATCGGACTTAACATATGAATAAGGTTCTCTTCCGGATTGACAATGACTTCATAGATCATATTATATTCACCCGGACCGTTACCGGTCTTATCTATTTTAGATAGAAATTTGCCTTGTTTATCAAAACAGAAAAGTATCCCCATCTCCCTGTCATCATCGAGAATATAATATTTGTTATCAGCTTCGATAACTCGTCCGATCGTTTTGAGCAGGCATTGTTCGTTTGTTTCCAAAGGGATCACTTCTATCTTTTTGAACAGGGTGGAGGCTGCCAGATCTTTGGGTGAGAGTTCTACCTGCAAAATTTTCTGTTCCGTTTTGCTGTTTTGTTTGTTACAAGAGAGTAGTAACATACAGAGAAGTGATATGAAAAAGTATTTATTCATGGCAGTACTTGATTTTATTCATTGGGCTAATGTAAGTAATATTTTTTATTTTTGTATTCAAACACGGGGTTATTATGGAAGAGAAGAAAACAGGTCTTTGGAAGGCTCTTACAAATAAGATAAATACCTTTCTTCACAATAAAGAGTTGAAGGAGAAATTGTATGTGATCATTTTTGAATCGGATACGCCGAAAGGGAAGTTATTCGATGTCTTTCTGATCGGTTTTATCATTATGAGTGTTCTGGTGGTCATCCTGGAGAGTGTGGTCACTTTTTCCGACCATTTCAGGCTGGCGCTTCAGATACTGGAGTATGTGTTTACTGCTTTTTTTACTTTCGAGTATCTGGTGCGTATTTATTGTTCGCCGAAGCCGAAGAAATATATTTTCAGCTTTTTCGGTATTGTCGATTTGCTGGCAACCTTGCCGTTGTATCTGGGGTTCCTTTTTACCAGTGCACGTTATTTACTTATTATCCGGACATTCCGCCTGATCCGCGTTTTTCGTGTGTTCAAGCTGTTTAACTTTCTGGAGGAGGGGAATTTACTGTTGGTATCCCTGCGGTTGAGTAGCCGGAAGATTTTTGTTTTCTTCTTTTTTGTACTGATCCTGGTGACTTCGATCGGTACGATCATGTTTATGGTGGAAGGTACGCAACCCGATACTCAATTTAATAATATTCCCAACTGTATTTACTGGGCGATTGTAACCATGACGACCGTGGGGTATGGAGATATAACCCCTGTGACTCCTGTCGGCCGTTTTATCTCGGCTTGTGTGATGCTGATCGGTTATACGATCATTGCTGTGCCTACGGGTATCGTTTCTGCCACGATGATCAAGGAACACCGGCGGCGGAGCGAATTGAGATGCCCCCATTGTTTCCGCACGGGACACGAGGAAGAAGCTAAATACTGTAAATACTGTGGTGGAAAGTTAGATGAGTTTTCATGATTTTTTCTATATTTGCGCTCTAAGAAGGGGGAAGGAATATGAAAAAAGTATCTATGAAAACACTACTGGCTACTATTGTGGCCGCATTATTTATTACACTGTTTTTTGTTGGCGGAGTGTATTGCTTATATACTCAGGTAGCAGATCCGGCTTTGTTTATCGTCGCTTTAGGGAGTGCCTGGGCGGTTTCGTTATGGTTGTTATTGTCTACTGTTTTCAGTAAAAGACGGAAAGGGTCTGTTTCTTTTCATTTTCATGACAGGAGTCTGTTAGTCTTTTGAGCTGTTGTTAATATCTTTCCAGGTATCTTTTACAACATACCATATTACACATACGATCATAACCAGCATGATCGCACTGCCGCCTACACTGATGATTGTTTTTATGTATTGATCCATTTTTTCCGGTGTTAGATTTATAAATGTTGTTATTTGATTGGCTAAAGATAGGAATAAGAATATCAATAATTTGAGTTTTGTCGAAAGAATGATGCTGTGTCCGGTAGATTTACGTTTTATATTGTAAGATATTATCTGTTCTTAAATAATATCTATATTTGCGATATGATGGAGGTCGATCGGGAATCTGAATATCTGGAAAAATTGGGACAGGGGGATCATAAGTCCTTCGATGCCCTGTTTATGTTGTATCATCCGCGGGTAAAGAACTTTCTCAAAGGTTTCATTAAGGATGAGGAAGAGGCGTGCGATATGGCTCAGGATATTTTCTTCAAGGTCTGGACAAACCGGGAAAGCATTTCTAAGGTCAGTTCCCTGAAAGCTTATTTATTTCGTATGGCTCGTAATATGGTCTACGATTATTATGAACACAGCCTTGTAAAAGAGTCTTACGAACAGAAATTACAATCTTCATCCTCTGCTTATACCGACCTGATAGAAGAGGATATCTATGCAAAAGAATTATCGATACTGATCGATATTGCCATCGAACAAATGCCGGAGCAACGCCGGCGTATTTTTAAGATGAGCCGGAAAGAAGGGTTATCGAATGAAGAAATTTCACAGAAGTTGCAAATTAATAAACGGACTGTTGAAAACCATGTGACTCAGGCGTTGGCGGACCTTCGTGAAGTCGTGCGCGGAGCTTTTTTATTACTTTTTTGAAAAAAATCTCTTTTGGACTGTGTGTGCCTGCTCCTTGTCCCGTCTTCAATATAAACAGGGGATAAAATGGCGAATAAAACGATACATACATTAATCACTAAATTCTTCGGAAATGATCTTCCGGATGCAATCCAGATGTCTTTCCGGAAGTGGTTTGTCGGCGGAACCCATCAGCAGGAAAAGGAAGAGGCAATGCGGGAACTTTGGGAACAGGTTCCGGCAGAAGCAGACGGTCGGACTGTACAGGAACTGGACAGGTTACGTTATCGTATGGAAGCAGTTGGCCGTCCGGTTGTTAAGCGATCTATATATCAACAGGTTCTCCGGATTGCCGCCATATTGCTGTTACCTCTGATCGGTGCCGCCAGTGCCTGGTTTGTGATGCAGGGCGAGCCGAAGGTTATAGAGCCGGAATGGACGGAATGTTTTGTGCCGAACGGCGAGAGAAAGCAAATTACTTTATCGGACGGTTCTGTGGTATGGCTGAATTCAGGATCGCTACTGGTATATGCCGCAAAGTTTGAAGGTAGCAAACGTGCTATTTACCTGAATGGGGAAGCGAGCTTCAATGTGGCTAAAGATCCGGAAAAACCTTTCATTGTAAAGACAAGCCATATGGATGTGGAGGCGTTGGGGACGGTATTTAATGTAGAGGCTTATTCGGATTCGGAGTTGACCATTGCGACACTGGAGGAAGGGAAAGTCCGGGTAAGTACCGACCTGACAGCAGATAAGCCGATCATTCTTCATCCGGACGAACAGGTTGTATATAACAGTTTATTGCGGACCGTTTCCAAAGAGGTTGTCGATGCCGGCAAGGTCATGCAGTGGAAACATGGGTATCTTACTTTCCAGGGAGCTTCGTTCGATTATATCGTGAAGACAATAGAAAGGCGTTTCGATGTGACGATCAATTATGAGACTGGCAAGTTTGCAGGACGTAGTTTCACAATGAAATTCCGGCCGGATGAAGGCTTGAACCAGGTACTGGATATTCTGAAAGAAATGGTGAACGGATTAAATTACAGGATTAAAGATAATGTGATATACATAAACTAAAAAACGGAGGATACATTATGAAAAAAAGAACCCGGGAAGACGACGCCAATCAGAACTCCCCGGATTTGAAATCGTGGTGAACACCAATTAATAAATCGCCTGAAACAGGTGGTAAATAATATAGTATTCAACTTTAAAATCTAATTTTACAAAGGTATGGAAATAAACCTGAAAACACAATGGAATAAACTGAATAGTTTGTTCCGGGTAGCAATAATACTTTTTCTTTTCCTTTTTTCGCAATTTACGGTTATATGGTCTCAGACCATAACGTTTTCCGAAAATAGTCTGACAATCAAAAAAGCGTTTGCCGAGATCGAGAAACAGACAGACATGTCGGTTGACTATGATGAATCGGTTTTGAATATTCATAAGAAGATAGAGCTTGGAACTGGTAATAAAAATCTGGATGAAACATTAAATCAGATTTTACAGGGAACAAATTGCTCTTATGTAATTAAAAATAATCATATTGTTATTTCTGCCGAGAATAAAAAGCAGGAAAAGGAGAATCTGGTGGTAACCGGGACAATCACAGATGAACATGGCGAACCGATTATCGGTGCGAATGTGATGGAAAGAGGAACAACAAATGGTTGTATCTCCGACATCGACGGCAATTATTCATTAAGCGTAAAAGGAAATTCGGTCCTTTTATTTTCCTATATCGGATATATATCCAAAGAAATAGCCGTGAATAACCAGAAGATGATAAATGTGAGATTGATGGAAGACACACAAAAACTGGAGGAAGTGGTTGTCGTAGGTTATGGTGTTCAGAAAAAGGTAAATCTTACCGGTGCTGTTTCTGTAGTGAAAGGGGAAGAGATGACTAAACGTCCTGTTACCAATGCAACTTCCATGTTACAGGGGCAAGTTCCGGGTTTGCGTGTCGTAAACGGTTCCGGACAGTCGGGTAATAATAAAGTGAGTTTACGAGTTCGCGGACAAGGCACGTATTCCGATGCCGGCTCCGATCCGCTGGTGCTGATCAACGGTGTTCCGGGAGATCTGTCAAATCTCGATCCGAATGCGATAGAAAGCATATCGGTATTGAAAGATGCCGCTTCTGCTGCTGTATATGGTGCGCGTGCGGCTAATGGTGTAGTATTGGTGACAACGAAAACAGGTATAAATAAAAAGACATCGATCAGTTATTCCGGAAACTTTGCTATTTATTCTCCGACACGTATGCTGAATGTCGTTACCAATTCCGTGGATTATATGAATTTGTGGAATGAGGCTAAAGCGAATTCCGGTATTTCTTCGGGTTTGTATCCCCAGGACATTATTGACCAGTATAAAAATGCTAAACCGGGTGATCCGGAATATCCTAATTATGATTGGTTGGGCGAACATATCCACAGTACGTTCTCACATAATCACAATGTAGCTGTTTCCGGCGGATCGGATAAGATGTCATACAATGTCTCTATGTATTATGCCGATGAAAACGGAACAATGGACGGACACGGATATAAGAAGTATAATTTTACGGCAGATCTGCAAAGCCAGATAACCAAATGGATGAAATTCGGTTCGTATGTGGGGTTTATGAGAGGGGACAGAAAACGTCCTTATGAAGGGAGGCACAGACGGCAGCTTTACTTCTATTTTTGCACAGGCACCCACCTATGCACCTCAACGTTCCGACGGTTCATGGGTGTACAAGGCTTATCCGTGGGAAAGTAATAACAAGAATGTGATTGCTTTGGTCGGTAATGATGCATTACGTAAAAATACGAGTTATGATGTGAATGCACAGGCCTGGTTGACAATAGATATTGTTAAAGGGTTGTCCTGGCATACAAAGGGAGCGGTTCGCATGATCGCAGAAAGAGAGAAAGAATGGCGTCCGTTGGTAAAACTTTATAATTATCACTCCGGTGAATATATGAATGAACTGGATGTGGGTGCAAAAGGTCTGAATTCGAATGATTATCATACATTCTATACTTATCTGTATTCTTATCTGAAGTATGATGTGTCAACAAAGGACCAGAATCATAATTTCGGTCTGCAATTGGGTTATTCTCAGGAAACAAATGATTATGATTGGCTGAAGGGGTATAGAAAAGATTTTCCGTTCCCGTTGACAGAAATTGATGCCGGTTCAAAAGAATTACAGGAGGCAGAAGGAAATCTTGAGCAATGGTCGTTAATGGGTATTTTCGGACGTTTCAATTATAACTATAAGGAACGTTATTTGTTTGAGGCCAACTTCCGTTATGATGGTTCTTCCCGCATTAATCCCGACGACAGATGGGGTATCTTCCCTTCTTTCTCTGCCGGTTGGAGAATGACAGAAGAACAGTTTATGCAGAATTTGCATTGGTCATGGTTGAATAGTATGAAGATTAGGGCTTCCTGGGGACAGTTAGGTAATCAGAATATTGGTATATACCCTTATCAGGCAGTCATGGAAAATGAGGGAAATTATACATTTGATAATTCTTCTTTGTCGACCGGTTATGCACAAACCAAGTATGCAAACCGGAATATAACATGGGAGACTACTACCGTTACTGATATAGGTTTGGAGGCAACTGTATTCAATGGTCTTAATGTTACGCTTGACTGGTATAAAAAGAAAACAAAAAATATTCTCCGGGATGCCCAGGTTACAGGGGCTTTAGGATTGGATGCACCTGTTATAAATAACGGTGAGATGGAGAATAAAGGCTTTGAAATTAATACGCAGTATGTAAATAATATTAAAGGCGGTCTTTTCAAGGGATTAAATTATAATGTAGGTTTCTATTTTGACCGTAACAGGAACAAGGTGACAAAGTTTGGTGCTGATGAAATATCCGGACATTATTTGCGTCAGGAAGGTTTGCCTTACAATTCTTATTATATGCTGGATTGTATCGGTATTTTTAGGGATGAGGATGATGTGAAAAATTCACCCAAACAGTTCAATGATAATACATTGCCGGGCGACCTGAAATATCGTGATGCCAATAATGACGGTGTGATAGATAATAATGACCGTGTAGTGATTGACGGACGATTCCCTAAATTTGAGTATGCATTTAATTTGTCTGCCAGTTGGAAGGGATTTGACGTTTCTCTTCTGCTGCAAGGTGTTGAAGGAAAGAAACATTATGTTACGGATTGGGGATTACAGCCATTCCGTCAGGGTAGTGCTCCGACAATTGATTATGTAAAATATCGCTGGACAGAGGATAATCCGGATAACGCAAAGTATCCGAGAATGTATTTTGATGATTTCGGCGGTAGCAAGAATACAAGAAAGAATTCTTACTTTTTGAAAGATGCTTCTTATTTGCGTCTCAAGAATCTGACAATAGGCTATACTATTCCTGTAGAGTTGACAAGGAAAATGTTGGTTGAAAGGATACGTATATTCTTCTCCGGTGATAATCTGGCGACAATTACCAATTATCCGGAATTGGATCCGGAAAGAGAAGAAGACGGTCGTTTTGTCGCTTATCCGCAAAATAAGATTTGTTCATTTGGTATTAACGTCCAATTTTAATTCGATATGGTTATGAAGAAAGCTAAATATTATTTGCTGCTGGCATTGGTTGTTATCATGAGCGGATGTGATGATTTTCTGGAAAAGAATCCGCCGTCCAAACCTTCGGAGAATACATTCTGGAAACAAAAAAGCGATTTGGATATGGCTCTGACCGCCTGTTACGGGACAATGACGAAATTTAGCCATGGTTATTTTTCATTCGGTACTCCTCAATGGGATAGCTTTGTTGATAATTGTCATAGTGTGGGAGAAGGAATCACTTTTGATGTATTCCAAGGGAATATAGACCCGTCAACTGTAGGTATAATTCAAGATGTATATAAAGGTTCATATGTCGGGATTACCCGTATGAATTTATTTCTTTATCAATTGGACCGGTACGAAAATACCGACTTATCGGAAACAGAGAGAGATTTTTATAAAGGACAGGTACTTTTCCTCAGAGCATTTTATTATTCATTCTTGTATAGATGTTATGGAGATGTTCCTTTGATCCTTGAACCCCTCGATCTTGAAACACAATATCAGCCGAAAGTTGAAGCTGCAAAAATCTTAGAACAGATTTATTCGGATCTGGATGATGCCATTGGACTGTTGCCGGACAATACCTATTTGGAATTACCCGGAAGAGTGACAAAAGGTGCGGCTCTTGCTTTAAAGGTCAGAATTATGTTATATGACGCATATAATGACAACGGAAAAGCTGATATTGAAAAAATGGGGAATATACTGACTGTAGCTGAGCAAATAAAAGGCTATTCGTTAAGTAATGATTTTGAAAGTATTTTTCAGGGTGCAGGGCAGGAAACGAATACGGAGATCATTTTCTCGACGAAATATCTGGCTCCCAATAATTGGCATACGAGTGATCTATGGTTTGGCGCATGGTTACGTTGTGCTCCTTTGACGAACCTGGTGAGTGAATTTGAGTTTAAGGACGGTACTTCTTTTTCTACGGAAAATCCGTTATATAATCCGGAAAACCCGATCGAAAACCGAGATCCCCGTTTGGATATGTCTACTTTTTATCAGCAATTGGTTATGGGAGATGTCGAACAGCCTGTTACGGGCGTTTTGCCGACCGGTTACGGACTGAAGAAATTTGTAACCCGCGACAAGACGCAGTATCCGATCGGGTATAATACGCGTAGTGATCAGGACTGGGTACATTTCAGATATGCCGAAATATTGCTGGCTATAGCGGAAGCAGAGAATGAAGTGAATGGCCCGACTCAGAAAGCATATGATGCGATTAACAGTATCCGTGCCCGTAAAGGTGTTGATATGCCGCCGTTACCGACAGGTTTGAATCAGACACAGATGCGCGAAAAGATACGTCATGAAAGGCGGATAGAATTAGCATTTGAAGGGCATCGCTATTTTGATCTGAAACGATGGCGTATTATTGGAGAAATTATGAATAACTTTGACGAGCCGACATTGCCATTGTATAAATCTGTATTTGAAGATCGTTTTTATTTGTGGCCGATACCGCAAAGTGAGATTGACAAGAACAATGGCGTTTTGGTTCAGAACCCGAATTACAAATAAAACAGAGATATGAATAAGTTAATCAAAAATCGCGGGCTGCTTCTTTCTTTAGGCAGCCTGGCAGTCTTTAGCAGTTGTGCCCAACAACAGCCACAGGAAGCAAAGAAGCCGAATATCGTGTTCATCTTTGCGGATGATATGGGATATGGAGATGTTTCTGCATTGAATGAAAACTCCAAGATAAAAACGACTAATATCGACCGGATTGCTAATGAAGGAGTTGTTTTTACAGATGCACATTCCAGTTCGTCTGTCAGCACACCTTCGCGTTATAGTGTGTTGACCGGACGGTATAACTGGCGTTCCGATCTCAAATCCGGTGTATTGATGGGATACAATAAGGCTTTGATCGCTCCGGACCGCCGAACGATCGCTTCTGTGCTGAGGGATCAGGGGTATCAGACGGCATGTATCGGTAAATGGCACCTCGGATGGGATTGGAATAATATAGAAGCAGGGCCGGATAGTGTGGATTTTAGCAAACCTATCTCCAACGGGCCTACGACAAGAGGTTTCGATTATTTCTATGGGATCATTGCTTCCCTGGATATGGCTCCTTATGTTTATGTGGAAAATGATATGCCGACTGCTTTGCCTGACCGGGTGACTGTGAATGACGGTATGAAGTATTGGCGTAAGGGACCGACGGCTTCCGATTTTGATCATGAACAGACGTTACCCAATTTTATCAACAGAGCGGTGGATTATATCCATGATAAATCAAAGGAAGACAAGCCTTTCTATCTGTATCTCCCGTTACCGGCTCCTCATACTCCGATCTTGCCGATCAAGGAGTACCAGGGTAAATCCGGCCTGAATCCTTACGGCGATTTTGTGCTGATGGTGGATGATATGGTTGGCAAGGTAATGAAAGCATTGAAGGATGCCGGTGTTGATGATAATACAATATTGGTATTCAGTACCGACAATGGTTGCAGTCCGCAGGCCAAGTTTGATGAACTACAGGAAAAGGGGCATTATCCGAGTTATATTTATCGCGGGCATAAAGCCGACTTGTTTGACGGCGGTCACCGTATCCCTTGTGTTGTAAGATGGCCGGCACAGGTTAAACCTCATACGGTAAGCCAGACGGTCTGTCTGACTGATTTCTTTGCAACGTTTGCCGCTGTTGCCGATTATCAGTTGAAAGATTCTGAAGGTGAGGACAGCTACAATATCCTGCCTTTGTTGTTGAATGAGAAAGAAAGTAATGTTATCCGTGAGGCTACGGTTCATCATTCGATCAATGGTGATTTCACGATCCGTAAGGGAGAATGGAAACTCTTGTTGTCTCCCGGCTCCGGCGGTTGGAGTTTTCCGAGACCAGGTACGGATGATGATGTAATTAAAACATTGCCGTTGGTTCAGTTGTATAATATGAAGGATGATCCGGCAGAAACAAAAAATGTATATGCAGAACATCCTGAGATCGTGAAAGAGTTGAAGGAGCTGATGATAAAATACGTCAGGGAAGGCCGTAGTACTCCGGGAGTCCCCCAGAAAAATGATGGTCCCGAAGTCTGGAAGCAACTAAGCTGGATAGAAGAATAAATATTTTGAATCGTTGGATAATCCCGGAAAACAGTTACTTTTGTTTTCCGGGATTTTATTTATCTGAGAGAGAGATGTTAACAGAAAAGAGGAATATACCGTATGATTTTGAAGAAATATATGTATCATATTTCTCCAGAATGAAATGTTTTGCTCAGGAATATGTCCTGTCTGAAGAAGATGCGGAAAATATAGTACAGGATGTTTTTACAGAGCTTTGGGAGAAAAAGGAGCTTCTTACCTATAACATAAATTTAGTTGCTTTCCTTTTTACATCGATAAAAAACAGGTGCATCGACCATTTACGCCATGATATCGTTGTAAGAGAGGCTGTAAGCCAAATGCAAGAAGAGTATCAGATTACTTTAAAAGTAAAACTGGCGTCATTGGAATTATTTGACCAATCACTTTTGTCGGAACAGGATATTGAAAAGATAATATCGGAAGTGATAAATTCTTTACCGGATAAATGCCGGGAGATTTTTATTAAAAGTAAAATAGAAGGGAAGAAACAGAAAGATATTGCCGTAGAAATGAATATATCTCTTAAAACTGTTGAAAACCAAATGAACATTGCTTATAAGAAACTAAAATCTGAACTGAAAGACTACTTGCCTCTTCTTTTATTTTTTCTGAATAACTAAAAAATTGAGTATCTCCTTTGGGGGTTTTCATCCCTTCATCCGTTTATTAATTATTAAACGGAAAATATGGACGAACGAATAGAAAAATACTTTTATGAGGAGCTTTCCCCGGAGGAACGTTTATCTCTGCTGCATGATGTTGAAGCAAATGAGGAACTGAAGAGGCAATTTGCGGAATATCAGAATATGTACGCTTTATTGAATCTGGGGCATCAGATGGAAAACAGGGAGGTCGGCAAAGATAAATTTGATCAGTTTATTTCCGCGAAACAACGTGGAGTTAGCTTAAAACTGTGGGTACGGCGATTAAGTTATGCGGCAGTTGTTGCAGTATTAGTCATATCATCAAGTATATTGACATATTTATATATGCAGAATAGTTTGCAACAGAATTTATCATCCAATACAATGAATACTTTATATACACCAGCCGGGCAACGTGCACAACTTGTTTTACAGGATGGAACGGAGGTTTGGTTGAATGCAAAGTCGAGGTTGGTTTATCCGGCCCAGTTTGTTGGGAAAGAAAGACGAGTGACTGTTGAAGGAGAGGCTTTCTTTAATGTGGCGAAAAATCCTTCAAAACCGTTTATTGTCTCAACACAGGATATCGATATGAAAGTACTGGGTACGCAGTTTAACGTTTACTGCTATCCGGATGCCGGATATATACAGACTAGTTTGTTGGAAGGTACTGTCAAAGTTTTTTTTCCTGATAAGGAGAAAGAAGGGATTATTTTGAAACCGGATCAACAAGTTACTGTTTCAGAGGGAAAAATGATTGTATCACAGATAAGCCTCGAAGAGCGTTTTTTGTGGCGTGAGGGTATTTATGCCTTTGAAAACGAGCCTCTGATCGATATTCTGAAGAAAATGGAGTTATATTACGACGTTAGGATTATAGTAAAAGATGCTTCCTTGTTTAATGATACTTATACAGGTAAGTTCAGGCAGCGTGATAGTCTGGATGATGTATTTCGGGTATTGCAGCAAATACGGAAATTTAAAGTAGAAAAAGATAAAGACCGGAATATAATAACCTTAAGTAAATAGAATGTTAAACTAAAAACGAAATGCTTATGAGGAAATAACACAAGTAAAAACAAAAGCGGCAGAAGCTACCAACAACTGCCGCCGATGTAAAGTAAACACAAGACGTAAAATTTTTTAGTATTCACTTTAAACATTGAACAAATGTATGAAAAGAAAAACTTTGTTACAGTATTTTGCTGTGCATAATAACAGCGTTAAAGATTTTTTTAGGATTATGAGAATATCGCTATTACTTTTATTTGTCTGTGTATGTCAGTTGATGGCAACAGATATGGATGCGCAAAACACAATTGTTAAAATCAAACAAAATAATATTTCTATCAAGCAGTTGATAAAAGAGATTGAGTTACAGACTGACTATTTAGTTGTTTTCCGAAATCAGGATGTAGATGTGGATAAGCTGATCTTTTTTAAAAAGACCTCAGCTAAAGTGACGGAACTTTTGGAAGAAGTGTGCAGGAATGCTAATATTAATTATGTATTTGAAAATAATTATATCACCTTATCCAAAGGCATTCAGGAGATAAAACAAAATAAGAAAAAGGTAACAGGAGTTGTAATTGACGCTAAAGGAGAACCGATAATCGGAGCTAATGTTGTAGAGATAGGAACATCTAATGGTATTATTACAGATGTAGATGGAAACTATTCATTGGAAGTCGGTGATGGCGAGACTCTTCAGTTCTCATTTATTGGCTATTTGAGTCAGAGTGTTAATGTGAAGGGAAAAACAGTTCTTAATATTACTATGCAGGAGGATACACAGGCTTTAGATGAGGTTGTAGTAGTCGGTTATGGTACGATGCGTAAAAGAGATCTTACAGGTGCCGTAGCCCAAGTACGTCCTGATAAGTTGCTTAAAGAAGGTATTACTACGGTACAAGATATTTTACGGACAGGAGTACCGGGTTTGAATGTCGGCGTTAGTTCTTCTGCCAAAGGTGGCGGATCATTGCAGGTCAGAGGCCAGCGTTCATTATCGGGAAATAATGATCCTTTGATTGTAGTGGATAATGTTATATTTTTTGGTGAATTATCAGAAATCAATCCTCAGGATATTGATCAGTTAGATGTACTGAAGGATGCATCTTCTGCTGCAGTGTTTGGTGCCAAGTCGGCCAATGGTGTTATTATTATAACGACTAAAAAAGGAAAATCAGAAAAACCGACTGTACGTTTTGACGCTAACTGGGGAGTTGTCACTATGGGAAGACAACGCAAAGTGTACGATGCCAATGAATATCTGGACTTTCGTTCAGATTGGTTTGACAGCCAGACTGGTTTTGTTAATCCGGGTAAATATAGACAACCGACTGCTGCAAATCTGAAGAAATATGGTTTAACGATTGATGAGTGGAGAGCAATGTCAGTAGAACAGGGGACAGATGATGAAATCTGGCTGAGTCGTTTAGGCTTGTTCGATAAAGAAAAAGAAAACTATTTTGCCGGTAAAACGTATGATTGGTACGATGAAGCATATCGAACAGGAATCAAGCAGGACTATAATGCGAGTATTTCCGGTCGTGGCGAAAAGGTGAATTATTATTTCTCATTGGGATATTTGGATTCAAAAGGACAAATTGTTGGGGATGATTATAAGAGTATTCGTTCGAATCTAAAGGTAGATGCTACCGTTGCCAATTTCTTGACTTTAGGAGCAAATGTGAATTTTCAGGATCGCACGGATGGAAATTTAGCTGTAAAGCCGGAAGATGTATTAAAAAAGAACTCTCCATATTCTACGCCTTATGAAGAAGACGGTAGTTTGGCATGGCATCCTATGGGTGAAAATCCTTTAAATATGGGGTATAACTATCGTTTTGATAGACAGTATAAAGATTTGGAACGTGGTTATACTACACTGAATACTATTTTGACGGCAAAGATTAAATTACCTTTTAATATTAGCTATACACTTAATTTTACTCCGCGTTTCCAATGGTATCATAATCGTTATCACGAGTCTTCACAGCATCCGGAATGGAAAACGAAACATAATGGTGCTGTAGACAGAGAACAAACACAGCGATTTGAGTGGTTGGTTAATAATACGATTAACTGGGATTATACTTTTGCTAAAAAGCATAAAGTGAATGTAACATTGGCTCAGGAAGCCGAGGAACATAGAAAATGGACAGATAAAATTAATGCACGTGATTTTATTCCGACAGATGCATTGGGGCTACATTATGTGGGAGGTGCCGACAAATTAAAAAGTTCTTTTTTAACAGAAGATACTCACAGTACGGGGGATGCCTTGTTAGCTCGTCTATTCTATTCATATGATGATAAATATATGACAACGTTATCGGTTCGTCGTGATGGATATTCTGCGTTTGGAACATCGAATCCGAGAGCAACTTTCATGTCGGCTGCTTTGGCCTGGGCATTTACGGAAGAGGACTTTTTTACCTGGGAACCGATGAGCCGTGGTAAGTTAAGAGCTTCTTGGGGATCCAACGGTAATCGTGGTGTCGGAATATATGATGCCCTCTCTAACTTGACGACCGGATCAGGGCCTTATGGTTATATAGGTTCAAATGGATCTTTGCAGGAAATTTCAATGTTGTATGTCAGTCGTATGGCGAATCCGAACCTGCGTTGGGAAAGAACTACTTCCTGGAACTTTGGACTTGATTTTGGCTTCCTGAATGATCGTATCATAGGTAGTATTGAATATTACCATATGCCAACTACAGATTTGGTTATGAGTCAGAGCTTGTCTGATATTACCGGTTTTTCAAGCATTACCACAAATTTGGGTGAAGTTCAGAATAAAGGTTTTGAATTGACACTAAATACATTGAATATTCAGAATAGGAATTTTGAATGGAATTCCAGCCTGAATGTTTCCCTGAACAGGAATAAGATCGTGCATTTATATTATACTTATGAAGATGTATTGGATGAAAATGGTAATGTAATTGGAAGAAAAGAAGTGGATGATGAAAAGAATAAATGGTTTATCGGTCATGATATTAATGAAATATGGAACTATCAATATGAAGGAATCTGGCAGTTAGGTGAAGAAGAGGAGGCTGCTAAATATAAACAGGTTCCGGGAGACCCTAAATTCAAAGATATATATGATGTCGAAAACAGAAGATATTCCAATGATGATAAAGTATTTTTAGGATCTACTTCCCCCCGTTTCCGTTGGTCGTTTAGAAATGACTTTACATTTTGGAAGAATTTTAATGTCTCTGTAAATATTTATTCTAAGTGGGGACAGAAAGGTTCTGAAGAGTTTATTAATAGTGGATATGAAGCAGAGCGACAAAATGTGTATAAGCTAAAATATTGGACTCCGGAGAATCCTACGAATGATTATGCCCGCTTAGGTGGTTCGAATGTGGCTAGTGGTGGTCAACGTATTATAGATAAGTCATTTATACGTTTGGAAAGTATTGCACTGGAGTACAATGTACCTAAAAAGTTTTTATCGAAATACCATTTAGGAGGACTGCGTGTATCGGGAAGTGTTCGTAATGTGGCTTGCTGGACTAAGGAATGGCAGTATAATGATCCGGAATACGGAAGTCTGGTTCCTGTTTCATTTAATTTCGGTTTAAGTTTAACGTTATAAAAACAATAAAACATGAAAAATAAAAAGCATATTAAATATATTATGATGGCTGCAGTTTTGTCATCAGCATTGATGATTTCTGGATGTTCTGAGGATTTTTTGAAACCGGACCCTCTCTCTTTTTATGAGCCATCCAAGACTTTTAGAACAAAGGAAGGACTAGAGTCTGCTTTAGCTACTTGTGACAAGCATTTACGCAATATGTATTTTCATTGGCAAGATGCGGACGGAGCTCCTTTTGTTTCTGAAAATCTTTTTTCAGAGATGGCGGTGAATGGAACAACAGACCAGCCTTCAATACCTGGAGTAGGGATTGATCTTGTTACACTGATGCAACCTACTGCTACTGATAATGCTTCAACGATAAGGTATACTTACTTTTGGAGTCAAGCTTATGCTGGTATTAAATATGCAAATTCCATCATTACGAATATTGACTATGTAGAGGGACTGGATCCTAAGTTACATGATGAAATGTTGGGAAGAGCTTATTTTCACCGTGCCTACAGATATTTTAATACAGTCTTTCAATATAAGGATATACCGTTGTTTACGAGAGAAGTACAGGGTACAAAATTCGATTATAAATCGACAAAGCGCTCCGTTATTCTGGATATGATCACAAAAGATTTGGAATATGCTGTTCAAAATGTGCCGGAAGTTGCTGATTATGGAGGTATGATTGATAAAGGAACTTGTCGCCATTTATTGATTAAATGTTATTTGGCAACAGGACAGTTTGATAAAGCAATTGAAGAGGCTAATATTTTAATCAATAACTCAGGATATGCGTTAATGACTGAAAATTTCGGAACCTTTATCAATCCGATGCCGGATGTTCATCCTGTTACACGCAATGTAATCTGGGATTTACACAGACCTGAAAATAAAATGGCATCGGCGAATAAAGAAGCAATCTTTTGTATGATTAGTCGTAATGAATCAGCGGAAAGTAGTATTCGTCTTAAAACAATGCGTAATGCAGTTCCTTTTTGGCCTGCTGCTGGAGCTATTGGAATCATGACTCCGAATGGTAAACAAGGCATGGATATTACTACAACTTATTTCAATTATAAAAAAACTTATGGGCGTGGAGTTGCTCGCATGCGTCCAACGAATTATAACCAATATACGTTGTGGGTAAATGATTCGACAGATTTGCGCCATAGCGTGAAACATGGAAATTGGATGGTAATGGAAAATTTCAAATATAATCATCCTAAATTATTCTCGGAGGGAAATGAGTATGCAGGGAAAAATATTCGTTTGTATGGGGATAATGGAGAATTGTTATGTTCCGATACGATACGAAACTGGTTTAACTGGCCTCATTATAAAACTTGGGTAGAAGATCCTAATTATGAGAATAGCAATAACTATGAAGGAGGAGAAGGAGATTGGTATATGTTTCGTTTGGCCGAAACGTATCTTTTGAGAGCTGAAGCGTATATGTGGAAAGGGGATGTAGCTAAAGCTGCAGAAGATGTCAATACGATTCGTAAAAGATCCCAATGTTCAATACTGTTTACTCCGGGAGAAATGAATATGGGAGTTATAATGGACGAAAGAGCAAGAGAATTATATCTGGAAGAATGGCGTCATGTTGAATTAAGTCGTGTTTCTTATATTTTCGCATTGACAGGACAGACTGATGAATTCGGAAAGACTTATACGGAAGAAAAATTGTCTGATGATAGTTATTGGTGGCAAAGGATTTGTAAATACAATAATTTCTATAATTCGGGTATAAAAACTCGTTCCGGAGTAAAGTATACTATTGCTCCGTATCATATATTCTTCCCGATCCCTCAAGGTACCATTGATGCGAACAGAGAAGGTCGCATCAATCAAAACAAGGGATATGCTGGATATGAGTATAATGTAACTCCGTTTGACAATCTGGAAGAAGCGAAGGCTGCAGAATTGGATTATACCAATTAATAGTATGTCATTTGTTACCATTTGGCCTGGAGTGTTCGTATTTGTATAAGGAACATGTTACAGGTCGAATGGTAGTCTTTTGGAATAGAAGTTTTACGTTTGATAATTAAAAACTCTACATAACATGATAAAACATACTTTTAAATTATTGTTGGTTGTCGTAGCTTTAGTATATGTTCCTTTTGTTAAAGCGCAAGAGGATGACCGGATTGTCTGGATAGGTGCGATGACACGCATTGCCGATCCTGTATTGATTAATCTGAGTCAGAACACATTGAAAAAGAATATGCCTTATGAGTCTTTATCGAAGACAAGAAGTAAGTTTTCGCATCTGGAAGCTGTCGGACGTTTGATTTGCGGAATAGCTCCATGGCTAGAACTCGGACCGGATAATACCCCGGAAGGTCAATTGCGGGCGAAATATATTGATTTGGCAGTAAGAGGATTAAGGAATGCTGTTGATCCTAGTGCTCCGGATTATTTGGTTTTCGGAGAACCTTCCCAACCGTTGGTTGACGCTGCCTTTTTAGCTCAAGGATTACTTCGTGCTCCTAAACAATTGTGGGAGAAGTTGGATGATCAGACTCAAAAACGGATGATCACAGAACTTAAACGTAGCCGGGGTATTAAACCTGGAGAAAACAACTGGTTGCTATTTGCTTCTATGGTGGAAGCTGCATTGCTGGAATTTACCGGCGAATGTGATATGGGGCGTTTGACATACGGAGTTTTTAAATTCCGTGACCAGTGGTATAAAGGCGATGCCATTTATGGAGATGGAAAGTTTTTTCATATGGACTATTATAACAGTTTTGTCATTCATCCAATGTTGACCGATGTTTTGAAAATGATGAAAAAACATCATTTGGAAGGTGCAGATTTTTTGGAAATACAATTGAAACGTCATACTCGGTATGCAGAACAACTGGAACGTTTTATCTCTCCGGAAGGGACCTTCCCTGCAGTGGGCCGTTCTATTTGTTATCGGTTCGGTGCTTTTCATGCATTAAGCCAAGCTGCATTATTACATATGTTACCAGGAAGAGTTAAGCCGGCACAAGTCCGTTGTGCATTGACGACAGTGATACGTAACCAATTTAAGTCTCCGGCCAATTTTGATTCGGATGGTTGGCTACGTGTTGGATTTACCGGTGAACAACTCGATATGTCCGAATCGTATATCAATACTGGTAGCGTGTATTTGTGTGCTGTCGGTCTGCTGGCGCTGGGATTGCCGACAACGGATGAATTTTGGTCGGAGCCGTTTGCCGAATGGACTAATCTGAAAGCTTGGAGCGGCAAAGAAGTAAAGGCGGACCATGCTCTTTAAATAGAAAAAGCTAGTTGGAATTATAAAAAATAAGTATTTATGAAAAACTTGGTAGGTATTATATTACTCATTTTAATTTTTTGTCAGGGGAATTTGTGTGCTCAACAGTATGATGAGGCCCCTTCTTATGCAGAAGATCATGCATTTGTTACACAGGATGGCGCCTGGTGTTGGTTCTCTGATCCAAGGGCTGTCTATGTGGAAAATAAAATAATAGGAGGATTTGTTGATAAACAAGGAAGTATATGGGCTTTCTCTTATGATCCGGTTAATCAGCAGAAAAAACAATATAAATTGAAGGATCAGCTGGACTATGACGATCATGCTAATCCTTCTGTAATGATTCTCCCGGACAAACGTATTATGATTTTCTTTTCGGCACATGGGGGAACGACAAATTCTCCAATCTATTATGCAACGACTGAAAAGCCGGTGGATATTAGTTCATGGAGTAAATTAGATTCGATTGTTCCTAAAATGCCGGGAAATCTTGGGGTTTGTTATACGAATGCTGCAATGCTTTCTGGAGAGAATAATAGAACTTATCTCTTTTTTAGGGGACGTAATTTTAAACCGACTTTTATTGCAAGTGATGATTTAAAGAATTGGAGTGCTCCGGTAACAATTGTTGTCAACGATAGTATTTACGGTGAGAGTGGACGTCCATACATGAAAATGACAACGAACCATAAAGATAAAATCTTTTTTGCTTTTACTGATGCACATCCGCGGGATAGGGCAACCAATTCTATCTATTTCATGATGTATAAAGATGGAAAATTATGTAAGGCAAACGGAGATGTTGTGTCAGAGAGTATGGAGCATGCAGTTATGCCCAGTCAGGTTGATAAAGTATATGATGCTACAAAAACATTCGATAAAGCCTGGATCTGGGATATTGCATTCGATAAGGATGAAAATCCAGTACTTGTGTATGCTCGTTTCAGTGATCGGGATAACAGTCATTCTTATTGGTATGCCCGTTGGACTGGTAGTGAGTGGGAAAATCATCTTATTACTAAAGCCGGGCAATGGTTTCAGCGATCAAATTATGTAAAAGAAAAACCTGAATATGAATGTAATTATTCCGGTGGTGTTTATTTGGATCATGAAAATCCTTCAATCGTTTATACTTCCCGACCAATAAACAATGTTTTTGAGATTGAGCGATGGATTTTTGTCGGAGGTAAAGAAAAGTGGAAAACGGAAACGGTCACCAGTGAGTCTTCACGTGATAATGTACGACCATTTGTCGTTAGAAATCATAAGGGAGGCCAACCGGATGTTTTATGGATGTATAACTATGAGTATCCGGGTTTCAGAGCATATAATTCGGCGATCCGTATCAATCAAAAAGCAAAAGGCTTCAGCTCGGAGTTGAATAAAGAGGCAATATCACAAGTGGCAAATGCTGTCTTTGATTGGCAAATGAAAGATTATAAAGTAAATAGAAATAGTTGTAATCAGGGATGGGTAAGCGGTGTTCTGTACAATGGTTTATTTGATTGGGCTGACTGCTCTAATAATAAAGGCTATATCGATTTTCTGAATAAGATATTTTCAGGTTTCTCCTGGCAAGTGGGTAACAGAATGTATCATGGTGATGATCTTTGTGTTGGACAGGCCTATTTGGATATGTATGCTAAGTTTAAAAAAGAGAATATGTTGGTCCCGACAAAAGCCCGGGTTGATTGGGTGATGGCTAATCCTCCGGCAGAAAATATCGATGTAACGAAGGGGCATAGTGATCGTTGGTGGTGGTGTGATGCTTTATATATGGCTCCCCCTGTATATGCTCGTTTATACACTCTGACAGGGAACAAAAAATATATGAAGTTTGCACATAAGGAATTTTTGGCAACATATGATCATTTATATGACAAAGAGGAGCATTTGTTTTATCGGGATGCAAGATATCTAGATACGAAAGATGAAAATGGGACAAAGGTTTTCTGGAGCCGTGGTAATGGTTGGGTAATAGCGGGTTTAGTGGAGGTATTGAAGAATCTGCCGGAAGAGGATAAAAAGTACCGTCCGTTTTATCTGCAATTATATCGGGAGATGTGTGAAAAACTGATCGAACTTCAGGGGGAAGATGGTTATTGGCGTTCTAGTTTGTTGAACAAAGAGACTTTTCCTATGCCGGAAACAAGTGGAACAGGTCTATTTACTTATGCTTTGGCTTATGGCGTTAACCAGGGGCATTTACCTAAGGATAAATATATGCCGGCTGTAGAAAAGGGTTGGAATGCATTGGTAAAAGCTGTAAATACAGAAGGAAAAATTGGCTGGGTTCAAATGGTGGCAGATAAACCGGGAAAGGTTGAAAAGAAATCGGTTAGAGGCTATTCGGTCGGAAGTCTATTGATGACAGCAGCAGAGTTATATGAATTCTTGGAAAAAAAATAGATATTATGAGTTTTGGGGACTATTTAAAATATTCAATTTGTTTTCTAGCATTATTTTCTTGTCAATATTCGGGAAAGAAGGAAAAGCTTTCCCTGTGGACTGACATGTACAATGTCATTTGGGATCAACCATCTTTGAATGCATCGGAATCTATGCCATTTGGAGGAGGAGATATCTGTTGTAATGTGTGGGTCGAGTCTGGTGATATTTTACTTTATATGCAGAAAAGTGGCTGTTTTAGCGAAAACGGAGAATATTTGAAATTAGGGCGTGTCCGATTACGTCTTTCTCCTAACCCATTTATTCAATATACTAAATTTGAACAATGTTTAAAACTGAAAGATGGTTCCATTCTGATATCGGCCAATAAGGATAACGGAGAGTCTGTTTGTATCAAAGTCTGGGTAGATATATTTACCCAGTCTATCCATTTTGACATGCATTCGAATAAAAAAATAGCATTAGAAGCTTTTTACGAGAATTGGAGAACGGAAGATAAGGAACTGACTGATAAAAATAGAGGACGTTTCGGTTGTTTTGGACTGGAAGGTTATCCGGGGAAAGTTATCAAGAAAAAAGATCAGATTGTTTTTTCTGAAAATGGGATTCTGTTTTATCATAGGAATACAGGGAATACCTTATCACCGGATGTAATGATCGAGCAACAGAAGCTTTCCCGTTATAAAGATGAAATATGCAATACTATTAGTAATCTGACATTCGGAGGCTTTATATTTGGAGATAATTTGGTCGCTGGAAGTATAACAGAAGGAAAGTATTGCAACACCGATTTTAAATCCTGGTCTCTGAAAAGTAAAAAGGCCAGTAATGACTATCATTTCCAGATTGCAACTTATAAGGAGCAAACTGCAGATGTTAATCAATGGATCTCCTGTTTAAAAGAAAAGGCTGCTGTGGCAAATAATGAAAAAGGAAATCCGGAGAGAAACACAGAATGGTGGAGAGAATTTTGGAATCAAAGTTGGATAATTACAGATCCTACCAGAAGGGATTCTGCCTGTTTGTGGGAGGTCGGTCGTAACTATCAGTTATTTCGCTATCAGTTAGGTTGTAATTTATATGGAGAATATCCTTCTAAATTTAATGGAGGGAATCTTACTTTTGACCCTGCATATGTCGATTCCAGATTAGAGCATGATCCGGATTGGCGACAATGGGGTGGAGATGTTTTTACGGCGCAAAATCAACGTCTTCTTTTTTGGCCTCTGTTAAAAAGTGGAGATTTTGACGGGATGATAGCCCAGTTTAATTTGTATAAACGTGGATTGAAGGGTGCACAATTGAGGGTTCAGGAATATTTTGGACACAATGGCGCCATGTTCTGCGAATATGCAAATGATGCAGGACTTGATTTTGGAGCTGGATGGGGCTGGAATGATAGTAATATTAGGCAACGGGGAAAAGAACTGCCATTCGGTTCGCCGGAGATAAAAGCTGTCAACACTTATTTTGAGCCGGTGGAACATGGAGTTATGGCTAATGGTTCTATTGCCTATCATTGGGAATCACAGGTCGAACATGCCTATATGATTTTGGAATATCATCGTTTTACCGGCAGGAATATTGACGAATATATGCCTTTTATCAAAAATGCCTTGATCTTTTTCGATGAACATTATCAGAAAAGAGAATTGATGAGGACAGGGAAAGCTTTGGATAATAACGGTAAGCTAGTATTTTTCCCGTCTACTTCCTGTGAATCATATCGTGGAGCGAAGAATCCTGCGGATTTGGTTTCGGGTATTCATTCTTGTTTGGAGGAGTTACTGAGGTTGAAGAGTGATTCTATTTCAGAAAAGGATAGGACTTACTTCTCTTCTTATTTGCAGCGATTGCCCGGTCTGTATTATGATGTGATGAAAGGGGATACAATAGTGAAACCGGCAGAATCGTTTATTAAATATCAAAATGTGGAGTGTCCGCAATTTTATCCACTTTTTCCGTTTAACCGATATGATATCAATAGTAATAAAATTCAGTTGTTTAAGAACACTTGGAAGCATGGGAGTTTCCCTAAAAATATGGTAATCAGTTGGCACCAGGATGGTATTTTTTATGCACGAATGGGGATGGTAGATGAGGCGTATAGTTATAACATGCAGAAGTTGAAAAGTGCAGAACGACGTTTTCCTACGTTTTGGGGACCTGGTCATGATTGGGTTCCGGATCATAATTGGGGAGGATCAGGTATGATTGGTTTGCAGGAGATGTTGTTGCAGACAGTAGGTGATAAAATACATATATTACCTTGTTGGCCCAAAGAGAAAGATGTGTATTTTAAGTTACATGCACCACAGAACACAACTGTTGAGGTCGAATATAGTGGTGGTAGAATTCAAAAATTGGAAGTTCTTCCAGCCAACCGTATGAAAGACGTAGAGGTGTTTCTGGAGTAAATTCTAAACAATCGATGACTGATATTAAATCCGGGTAATTCATAGGAACATTCGAAGCGTCACCGCTGGTATATCGTGCACCGGTAGTGGTACTTCGAGTGTACCTAAAAATACAGCAAGATTGAAAGATGTATGATTTTTATTCTTTTGTTTTTGAATTATGTAAATATATGTGTGGATGGGATGGATTTGTGTGAAAACCAATAAAAACACATTGGTTCAGTAGGGTATGCAAACCTTTGCGTAAATTTTTCTTCTTACAATTGGGACGAATTGGGAAATAATGACGTACTTTTGAAATGGAAAAAAACTTAATGACTTATTAAAGCCTTATGGCAGAAGTATTTGGATATTCGTCAAGGTAGTAATCGATATTTAATAAAACAATAATTAAATTTATGAACTATTTGAAATTAGTGCATTTGTTTCTAGCTGTAACCATGATGGGGACGGTGATGATATCTTGTGTAAAAAAAGAAGCACCGGTAAGATTCGCCATTGCATCGGATTTTCATGCACCGGATGTTCCGGGCGGGAAGGAACGTGTTGAAACATTTATTAAAGCGGCCAGTGATGAGAATGTCGATTTTATCATTGAACTAGGGGATTTTTGTCGACTTGACAGTGCGAGCCAAGTGTACAGAGATGTATGGAACAGTTTTAAAGGAGAAAAACATCATGCCATAGGGAATCATGACCTTGACCGTTACAGTGTAGATGAATATGTAGTGGGAATGGGTATGCCGAATCGTTATTATTCATTTGACAAGGGTAATTTTCATTTTGTGGTACTTGATGGTAATAATTATTCCGATGGTGAAGAAATTCATCATTATGACCATGCGAATTATGGGAAGTATCCGTTGAGCAACCATTCGTATATGGACAAGGAGCAAATGGAATGGCTGGAAAAGGATTTGGCATCGACGGACTTGAAGACCGTTTTGCTGTCTCATCAAAGTTTGGATAGTGAACTTAAAAACGGTGTAGAAGTGCGGAACATTCTGGAAAAGGAAAACAAACGTGCGGGATTTAAGAAAGTGCTACTTGCTTTCAGCGGGCATAACCATAGTAATTATACGAAAAATATTAATGGGATCACCTATATGCAGATCAATAGTGCTTCCTATGTGTGGATCGGCAAGGAGACTATGACAGAGAAGCGATTTCCAAAAGAAATCAATGATAAATATGGCCTGATGGCATATTCTATGATGTATGATAAACCTCTGTATGCTATTGTGACATTGACAGAAGAGGGTGCTGATGTAAAAGGAGTAAAGGCTGATTTTATGCCTCCTGCACCGAAAGAAGTCGGGTTGGGTGATTCTATAGGCGGTTATCCTTTGGTGTCGACCATTGAAGATGTCTATGTGGAATTTACCGACAAGTAAAGAAATATCCGTAAACCTTTGTGTAATTTTTTACATATGTTAGTTTATTGAATTAGAGATTTAAAGCGTATTTTTGGTTTCTCAACATATTTATCATATAAAACACATGAAAAAAATCTATTCATTTTTGGTAGGGACTATGCTTCTTTCTGCCTGTTCTCAAACGCAGGAATCGAGTATGCCTATTCAAAATACGATTAAAATTGAGGAGGGCGACACTAAAGAACTCATTATTGAGAAAGCTGCCCATGTGGTGCCGACTCCTAACCAATTGGCGGCACTGCAAAATGAGTTTATCGCTTTTATTCATTTCGGGCCGAATACGTTTACCCGGATGGAATGGGGGAACGGTATGGAAGATCCGAAAGTGTTCGATCTGAAGGAACTCGATACCGATCAGTGGTGTGAAGCGATGAAAGCTGCCGGCGTGAAAATGGTTATTATTACCGTAAAGCATCATGACGGATTTGTCCTTTGGCAAAGCCGTTATACAAAACATGGCATTATGTCGTCGAATTTCCGGGACGGTAAAGGCGATGTCTTAAAAGATTTGTCCGCTTCTTGTCAGAAATACGGATTGAAGCTGGGTGTTTATCTTTCACCGGCCGATTTATTCCAGATAGAAAGTCCTGACGGATTATATGGAAATCTCAGTGAATATACAAAACGAACCATCCCGCGCGAAGTGCCGGGCAGACCGTTTGCCAACCAAACGAAATTTGAATTTGTGGTGGACGATTATAATGAATACTTCCTGAACCAGTTGTTTGAAATACTGACTGAATATGGCCCGATACATGAAGTCTGGTTTGACGGTGCACATCCGAAGCGGAAAGGTGGTCAGACTTACAACTATCCGGCATGGAAAGAACTGATCCATAAACTGGCTCCGAATGCTGTGATATTCGGTCGTGAAGATGTTCGCTGGTGTGGTAATGAGGCCGGTGGAACCCGTCCTACGGAATGGAACGTAATCACTTACCAGGCAGATCCGGATACAATGACACAGTTTGCCGATATGACAGACCCCGTGCTGGGCGATCGCGAGAAACTATATCAGGCAAAATACCTGCATTATCAGCAGGCAGAAACTAATACGTCTATCCGTGAAGGCTGGTTCTACCGTGATGATACACATCAGAAAGTGAGAAGTGCTGATGATGTGTTCGATATTTACGAACGGGCTGTTGGAGGTAACTCTACCTTCCTGTTGAACATACCGCCTAACCGTGACGGTAAATTCTCTCCGACAGACGTTGAGTCGTTGAAAGAGGCCGGTAAACGTATTCGCGAGACATACGGCACGGATTTGTTGGCTGGTGCTAAAGGTCCGAAAGAAGTTTTGGATGGAAAGAATGATACTTATTTGTTGATGAAAGAGAAGGAGTTTACCGTTAGAATGCCTTCTCCTGTCACCCTCAACCGTATCATGCTTCAGGAAGCCATTGCCACTCATAGCGAACGTGTGGAGAAACATGCAGTAGACGCATGGATCGACGGCGCCTGGAAAGAGATTGCCGTATCGACCAATATCGGTTATAAACGTATCCTTCGTTTCCCGGAGGTGACAACTGACAAGCTTCGTTTCCGTTTGTTGGAATCTCGCTTGATTCCGGCTATCAGCCATATCTCAGCCCATTATTACAAATCTCGTCCGCCCCAGTTGAGCTTTAGACGAGATATGGATGGCAAAGTGGCTATCAAGCCTAAGTTGCAAGATTTCGGGTGGAATTCTCACGGACAGAATGCGGCTGAAAACCTGAATGTAGGATATAAGATTTATTATACGACAGATGGTACTGAACCGAGCGAAACTTCTACCGAATATAAAGAACCGGTTGTATTAGATCGTTGTGAATTGAAAGCGGTTGCTGTTTTACATGGTGAAAAAGGAGCTGTGTCCAGTGAACGACTGGGATTGATTAAGAAAGACTGGAAGTTGTCAGAGGTGAAAGGAAATCCGTTGTATCTGACTATTGACTTAGGAAAGAGTCAGGAACTGAGCGGATTGGCTTATACGCCACAGGCCGGTAAGAACTTCAAAGGAGGTGTGACCAAAGTTGTTGTCAAAGTCAGTGATGACGGACAGCAATGGAAAACAGTGGAAAGTGTGGAGTTTGGGAATTTAGTGAACGACCCGACTAAACGTTTCCATTATTTCAAGAATACTGTTGCTGCCCGTTATGTGCGTATAGAACCTACTGTAATGGCACAGGAAGGCAAGCTTACTTTGGGTAATATAGACCTGCTCTGATTGAAATATTGTAAAAAACTTTTGATGTCTCCGGAAAACAACTACTTTTGTTGTCCGGAGACATTTTTTGTAATTAACATCTAATAATCATGAATATACGCGTTTTATTTTCTCTTCTTCTATGTTTTTGTTGTTTCGCGTGTGCGGAAACACAAAAGAAAGAATCGCTTGTCTTGTGGTATAACGAACCTTCGGAAAACTGGAATGAAGCCCTTCCGATCGGTAACGGCCGTGCCGGAGCCATGGTGTTTGGCGGCGTAGACAAGGAACAGTTGCAACTGAACGAAAACACGCTTTATAGCGGGGAACCTTCGACTGTCTTTAAAGATATCAAAATTACCCCCGAGATGTTCGATAAGGTGGTAGGACTGATGAAGGCGCAAAAGTATGACGAAGCCTCCGACCTTGTCTGCAAACATTGGTTGGGGCGTCTGCACCAGTATTATCAGCCTTTTGGCGATCTGTTTATCGAGAACAACAAGCCGGGAGAAGTGTCCGGTTATAAACGTGAACTGAATATCTCGGATGCCGTCACCCGTACGGTTTTCGAACAGAACGGTGTGCAGTATGAACGTGAGATATTTGCTTCCCATCCTGACGATGTTATTATCGTCCACCTGAAAAGCAGTACTCCGGACGGCCTTGATCTGTCTCTTAATTTCACCTCTCCGCACCCGACTGCCAAACAGTCGAAAGGAACCGACCGTCTGGTTCTTCACGGACAGGCTCCGGGATATGTGGAACGCCGTACGTTTGAACAGATGGAAGCCTGGGGCGATCAATATAAGCATCCGGAATTATATGATGAAAAAGGGAACCGTAAATTCGATAAACGTGTTCTTTACGGTGACGAGATTGATAACAAGGGTATGTTCTTCGAAGCCCAGTTGAAGCCTGTTCTTCCTAAAGGTGGCGATTATGAAATAACCGATGCGGGCGTACATGTGTATAATACCAATGAAGTATACTTCGTATTAAGTATGGCCACCAGTTTCAATGGTTTCGATAAAAGTCCGAGCCGTGAAGGCGTAGACCCTTCCGCTAAAGCTGCCGGTATTCTGGATAAAGCCCTTGCTTATGATTATAAGCAATTGAAACAACGTCATATGGCAGATTATCATAAGCTGTTCGACCGCGTTGACTTGCAACTGCCTTCTTCTCCGGAACAAAAGGCAATGCCTACCGATCAACGTATTGCTCAGTTTGAGACGATGGGGGATCCCGATCTTGCAGCCCTGTTGTTTCAGTTCGGTCGTTACCTGATGATCAGTGGTTCGCGTCCCGGAGGACAACCGTTGAACTTACAAGGAATATGGAATAAAGATGTTGTTCCTGCCTGGAACAGTGGATATACAATCAATATCAATACCGAAATGAATTATTGGCCGGCAGAAGTGACCAACCTGTCCGAATGCCACGAACCTCTTTTCCGCCTGATCGACGAACTGGCGGTTTCCGGAGCCGAAACAGCCCGCAACATGTATAACAGGCGCGGTTGGGTAGGGCATCATAATACATCTATCTGGCGTGAATCCGTACCCAATGATAATGTGCCGACTGCCTCTTTCTGGCCGATGGTGCAAGGTTGGTTATGCAGCCATCTTTGGGAACATTATCTTTACACACAGGATCAGGACTTTTTGAAGAACAGGGCTTACCCGTTGATGAAAGGAGCAGCCGAGTTCTTTGCCGACTGGCTGATAGATGATGGTAACGGACGTTTGGTAACTCCTGTCGGCGTTTCTCCTGAAAACCGTTTTATCATGGATAACGGTAAACAGGGAGCTATGACGATGGGGCCGACTATGGATATGGCTATTGTCCGCGAGACTTTCACCCGTACGCTTCAAGCTGCGGAAATGCTGGGTTTGGACGAATCGCTTCAGGCTGAACTGAAGGATAAACTTCCCCGCCTGTTGCCTTATCAGATCGGTGCACGGGGCCAATTACAGGAGTGGATGTATGATTTTAAGGAATGGGAACCGAAACACCGTCATTTCTCCCATTTGTACGGACTTCATCCCGGTAATCAGATCACTGCGGACGGAACTCCTGATTTGTTCGATGCAGTCAAACAAACCTTGATCTTGCGTGGCGACGAAGCCACCGGCTGGTCGATGGGATGGAAAATCAACTGTTGGGCCCGTTTGCAGGATGGAAACCATGCTTATAAAATTGTTTCAAACTTATTTAACCCGGTCGGTTTTGGTAATGGACGTAAAGGAGGCGGCCTGTTTAAGAATATGCTGGATGCTCATCCTCCTTTCCAGATCGACGGTAACTTCGGATATACAGCCGGTGTAGCCGAAATGTTGATGCAGAGCCATGCCGGATTTATCCAACTGTTGCCTGCCCTGCCCGATGTATGGAGCGAAGGCTCTGTATCCGGTCTGAAAGCACGTGGAAATTTCGAAGTAGCCATGAATTGGAAACAAGGTCATTTGTCAGAAGCGACGATTCTTTCCGGAAGTGGTAACGAGTGCCGGTTAAGGACTTCGGTTCCTGTTACGATTAAAGAGGGTGGTAAAGAGGTGACTACTTCTTCTCCGGTTACTTCCAACGGGAAAGAATATTACGAAACAACCTTTGCCACGGTTGCCGGAAAGAGTTACCGGGTGAATCCGGCTACTCTTTGAGGCAATCTGTAAGATCCTGAGGAATTCTCTTTTTATCGATGCTGGCATCGGTGTGAATAGTTCCCTGGGTAAAAAGTGTTTCTAAGTAATGAAACAACTGTTTCAATAGGGAGAAACAACTGTTTCATTATGATGAAACACTTCCAACAATGCAACTCTGGTAAGAGCCAATCAGAACAATAAAGAATATACAAACTAAGTAAAACTTTTATGAATAAGAAATTAACTTTATTAAGTACGGCCATGCTTTCAGCAACCAGCCTGTTTGCTGCCGATAAGAATCCCAATATCATCCTGATACTGGCGGATGACATGCGTGGAACGGCAATGGATTTCCTGGGTGTCGAGGACATACACACTCCCAATCTGGATAAACTGGCTGCCGAGAGTACCGTCTTTACGAACGCTCATATCATGGGCGGAACCTCCGGCGCAGTCAGTATGCCGAGCCGTGCCATGCTAATGACCGGTAAATATCTTTATACGTTGGAAAAGCAGGGGGCAACCGTTCCGGAAGACCATAAGCTAATTGGTGAAACATTGCAGCAGTCCGGTTATAATTCCTTCCATACCGGCAAATGGCATAACGGCTATCAGGCAATGAACCGTTGCTTCAATGATGGTAAAGGCATCTACTTCGGTGGCATGTGGGACCACTGGAACGTACCGCTCTACGACTACAATGCTGATTGCGATTATAGCAATAAACGTCCTGTCGTAAAAGATTGGGCAAAAAGCAATGTCATTACGTATGAAAAAGGCGAATATATGCTCTCCGGCAAACACTCGGTAGATATCTTTACCGAAGATGCCGTCGAATATATCGAAAAACAAAAGGAAGCCGGCAAACCCTTCTTCCTCTCCGTTGCCTATATGTCGCCGCACGACCCGCGTACCATGCCGGACGAATACATGCGCCAGTACGACTTCGACAAAATCCAGTTGCCACCGAACTATATGGATAAGCATCCGTTCGACAACGGCGAACTGGTGATCCGTGACGAGGTACTCGCCGCCATTCCCCGTGTGCCGGACGAAATCAAGAAACATATCATGGAATACTACGCCATGGTCACTCATGTGGACCGCCGTGTGGGCGATATCGTGAAAGCCTTGAAAGAAACGGGCGAATATGAAAATACAATTATCGTCTTTGCCGGCGATAACGGATTGGCAGTCGGACAACACGGTCTGATGGGCAAGCAGAATGTGTATGAACATAGTGTCCGTGTACCTCTGATGATTAAACAGGCAGGCAAAGACGTCAAAGGACAGAAGAGCGATAAGCTGTGTTACCTGATCGACGTTTTCCCGACTTTGTGCGAGATGGTCGGTGCGAACATCCCTTCTTCGGTAGACGGTGTGAGCCTTGTCCCCGCCATCAAAGAAGACAAACCCGTGCGCGATTATCTCTATTACAGCTATATGGATAACCAGCGTGCCGTATCCGATGGCGAATGGAAGCTGTGCGAATATAATGTAAAGGGCGTGCGTACCACCCAACTGTTCAATTTGAAGGCCGATCCTTGGGAGATGAATAACCTGGCAGGAGAAAAGAAACATGCCAAACTGATTAAGAAACTGCGCAACCAAATGACTTTGGAGCAGGAGAAAACGAAAGACAATTCGTCTTTCTGGAACGGATTTGTATTCTAAAATTACTATCTTTGCGGCTGTTTGAATAAAATAAAGAATTTAGAAATGGAAACAGTAGTAAGTGGCATCAGGCCAACAGGTAATTTGCATCTGGGGAATTACTTCGGAGCAGTAAAGAGTTTTCTGCAAATGCAGAATGAGTATAATTGCTTTTTCTTTATTGCAGACTGGCACTCCCTGACTACACATCCGCGTCCGGAAAATATCCGTAACAGCGCGAAGACAATCCTGGCTGAATATCTGGCCTGCGGCATCGATCCCGAAAAGGCGACTATCTATATACAGAGCGACGTGCGTGAAGTGGCAGAGTTGTATCTCTACCTCAATATGAATGCCGGTATCGGCGAACTGATGCGTACGACTTCTTTCAAGGATAAGGCGCGTCAGATGCTTCATATCGACCGTGTAAATACGGCGGAAGGCGACGTGGAAAAAGAAATCTTCAACGAAGGAAACCGTCATAGTGTAAGTGCAGGCTTGCTGACTTACCCGACTTTGATGGCCGGCGATATCATCATTCACAAAGCCGTGAAAGTGCCGGTAGGGAAAGACCAGGAACAGAATATGGAGATGGCCCGTCGTTTTGCCCGCCGCTTCAATTCAACGTTTGAAGTCGATTTCTTCCCCGAACCGGCATCATTCCACCTGACAGAGAAGGCAGTAAAAGTGCCTGGCCTGGACGGTTCCGGTAAGATGGGTAAGAGCGAAGGCAATGCCATCTATCTGATCGATGATGAAAAAGCAATCAAGAAAAAGGTCATGAAGGCAGTCACCGATGCCGGTCCTACGGAACCGAACAGTGTGAAGCCCGAACCGATTGCCAACTTGTTTGCCATGATGGATATCGTTTCAACGAAAGATACATACGATTTCTTCAACGAAAAGTACAACAACTGCGAAATTCGTTACGGCGATTTGAAGAAGCAGCTGGCAGAAGATATCAACAACTTCTGTGCACCGATCCGCGAAAAGATTATCGACATCCGTTCCAACGAGGAATACATGGAGAAAGTAGCCCGCATGGGAGCCGAAAAAGCCCGCGAAAGCGCCGCTAAAACATTAGCGGAAGTGCGTGAAATTATCGGGTTCCGGCCGTATTGATTTCAGGATAGTTTAGAAGAAAAAAGAGAGGCACGCAGAGATCTATTCTGTGTGCCTTTATAATATGGTGAAACCTCCTAATAGGTCTTCAACTTGCTCTTTTAGTTTCGGCAGATTTTTGTTAACTACTCCCCAGATAATGACGTTGTCGACTTTATCATAGCCATGAATTACAAAGTTACGCAGGTCAACAATCTTTCTGGCGTCATCTATCTGAATGTCGGGTTCCATATCTAATATGTGCTTTGCTGCTTCACCGATAATTTCCAGTTCCCGTTCTACTGCTCTACGCAATAGTTTGTTTTGTTCATAAGCGAAGAAATCTCTTTTCTCACCCAGATACTCCTCGATCGATGAGATCGATTGTTGTATATCATATAGATATTTCTGAATACTACGCGCCATAAAGAAGCTGTTTTGTCTGTTCTACATCGGCAATAAAGAATGGGTTTGAGAGTGAACGATGAGTGACAAGATCGATTTTCCTTCGAAACAACTCTGTTAGTTTATTATGTAAAAGAAAATAATTATCGGTATATTCTTCAATAGAAATATCCGGCTCGAACTCTATCAGTAGGTCGATATCGCTTTTTTCGGTAAATCGGGGTGTATTTACCGAACCAAAAGCATAAAGGCTTTTTACTTTATACCGCCGACAAAGCTCCTTTAGAGCTTCCAGTTTATTGTGTAAAATGTGGTTCATACTACCTCCTGTCTTTTTTGTTACACAACAAAGATAACAATCTTGCAATAAATCGTGCTGGATTTGATAATAGATTAACTATCCTTTAGCCCATAATTTCTTAAATATGTGATAAAGATGTTGAAATTATATCTGACTATCAAGAAATCTGCTTTACTTTGTGGCGAATAGTTACAGATAGCAAACGTATGGCAATCATTTCCAGCGGAGAGTTTGAACAGTATTTCAGGGATTTGTATAAACCTCTGTGCTTGTTTGCACTCCGTTTCACTGAACGGTTAGATGATGCGGAGGATATTGTACAGCAAGCCTTTGCCGATGTATGGGATAAGAATATCAATAATGTGTTGATTGAGAATCTTAAATCCTATATGTATCAGGCAGTACGCAACCGTTCCCTGTCGCTGGTGACTCAGCCGGTCGAATTGCAGACTACCGACCAGTTTCCGGATATGGAAGACTCGTCGGAAGAGGAGCAGATGTATAATGCCGAACGCGATGCCCGGCTGTGGAATGCTATCGACGGTTTACCTCCCGAACGCAAAAAAATCTTTTTACTTTCCAAACGCGACGGCCTGAAGTACCAGGAGATTGCGGAAGAACTGAATATCTCAATCAAGACGGTTGAGAATCAGATGGGTAAGGCTTTGAAAGCGTTGCGGGAAACAGCTGTGCGTATCTATAACTTTCTCTTGGGGCTGGCGTGACCTGAGAAAAAAGTTTTATCCGGAGTAGGGGTTTTTTCCATTAACTCTGTCTTAGAGACAAAAGGTATTACAAATTTTTGTTTCACTAAGAATGAGAGAAATGATGATGAAGAAGATTACATCTTGCGTGATGTTGATGATGATGTTGATGTGTGTGACGGAGGTTAGTGCACAATGGTCTGTAACTCCTGAGGCCGGAATGAATGTGACGAAGTACAAGGATTCGCCTGCTGCTGTCGGTTTTAAAGCCGGTGCGGCTGTGAGTTATACTTTTGGTTCAGGATTGTTTTCACTTCAATCCGGCCTGTATTATGTACAACGGGGGACGGGGAAAAGCTTTTATGGAGCAGCTTATGGTAAAACCATGGACAAAGATGGGAAAGAGGTTGATTATTTCCTGAATTTTGCTCCGGGATATTTGGCAAGTTTTGGTTATGGGAACTTTGCTGGTGATGGCGGATATGGTTATTACGGAAGTGGAGGAATAAATTTTCCTTTGGATATGCGGGTAGAAGGTATCCGTTTGAACGAAGGAAGTATTCGGAGAGATTATTTACAGTTGCCCATTTTAGCCCGTTTTAACTGGAAGATCGGTGAAGATGTAAGATTGCATATAGCAGCCGGTCCTTATTTAGCTTATGGGATCGGAGGTAAGAAGCAGTATTCGTTAATGGAAATATCAGAAAAAGGTTTTTCGACGACCTCTGATTCCTGGAACCCGTTTGGAAAAAACAGTAGTTATGAACGTTTCGACTGGGGACTTACGTTTAATGCCGGTATTGAGGTAAAACGCTTTACGTTTAATGCCACTTATGATATGGGATTGGGTAAAGAGTATAAATATGATGATATAGGATTGAAATATCATACTGTAAGTTTTACGATAGGATATAGATTTTAGAGAATGAAATAAAAGATGAACAACGAGCAGGAACATAAACTGGAACAACGCATTCGTTTCGTAGCGAAACACTACGAGGAAGGACGTCTGGATACTGATAAGGCTTGGCAAAAGTTTGCCGGCAAGCATCAGGTACGCCGTACGGTCTCTTTCCGTCGCTACTGGATGGCGGCTGCGTCGGTGTTGTTGCTGCTCATTGGTTTTGGTACTTATTTTATGACCGATCGTAATTCGTCCGAATGGGTTGCTGTTACGACCGAACCGGGACAAATCATGGAAGTTTACCTGCCCGACAGCACATTGATTTCGATGGCTGGTAATTCTTCCATCCGATATGATAAAAAAGCTTACGGAAAGGAACGGCGTGTAGTGGAGATGAAAGGAAAAGCCTTTTTCCAAGTGACGCGGAATGAAGCACGCCCCTTCTCTGTATATACTGAACGGACGGAAGTCACCGTGCTCGGCACCAGTTTTCAGATAGATGAACAGCCGGACGGGACGGATGTGGATGTGATGACCGGTAAAGTCAGCTTTGGCGTTACCGGCAGTGAAACGGACAAAGTGATATTAACCGCCGGAATGTCGGCCTCCTATTCTATGGAAAGTAAAGGAATCACGATACTGGAAGAAGAAGACCTTAATACCCTGTCGTGGAAAACCCGGCAGTTGCGCTTCAATGACACCCCGTTGGAGAAGGTGGTCAGCGATCTGAATGAATATTATCAGGTGAATATAATCAATAAAGCAGAAACTCCGAATCTGAAACTGACGGCCACTTTCAATGATCTTCCGCTGGAAGATGTTTTATTGGTTATCAACCAGACACTCGATACCCGCCTGGCTCCTGACCCCAATAAATAAGTAATCTATGGAACGTATATGGATATTGCTGACAGGGCTTCTTATGCTTTTTTCCCAGGTAAAAGCCAGGGAAGAAGCCTTTGTTGTCGATCTTCCGGTGGAACCGACGCCTACGGTTACGATGGACAAACGACAGGTCCCTTTGTTGGAAATTTTACAGGAACTGGAAAAGCAAACCGGAATCTTTTTCTCCTATGAATCGTCTTTGCTGGATGAGTTTCCGAAAATCTCATTCAAGGCACAGGACGAATCGCTTTCCTATTGCCTGAGAAGATTATTTTCCACCTTACCTCTTACTTACCGGCAGACAGGGCAGATCGTGATACTGAAACGGAAGCCGCGGCTGTATACGATCAGTGGCTTTGTCCGCGATTCGGTGTCGTATGAGAGTCTGATCAATGCCAATGTCTTTGAGCGTAAATCCAGAACCGGTACGACTACCAATAATTATGGCTTTTACAGTATCACGCTTCCACCCGGAAAAGTAACCTTGCGGGCCTCTTATGTCGGATACGAAGCGAAAGAGGTTACATTTGAATTGTCTTGCGATACATTGATAGATATACCTTTGCTTTCGTCGAGGGCATTGGGCGAAGTGGTCGTGGAGGGACTGAATCCCCGATCGGAGGTATTAAGCACGCGAACCGGGGTTGTGGAGGTGCCTGCCCAGCGTATCAAGTCGATGCCTGCCCTGCTGGGGGAGACGGATGTGGTGAAAACCCTGCAACGATTGCCCGGTGTTGCAGTGGGGACCGAAGGGATGACCGGACTTCATGTCCGGGGAGGTGATGCGGATGGGAACCTCTTTTTGCTGGATGGCAATCCGGTTTATCACACCAACCATCTGCTCGGTTTCTTTTCCGCCTTTAACCCGGATGCCGTCAAAAATGCAACATTTTATAAAGGAAGCTTTCCTGCCGAATACGGAGGAAGGCTTTCGTCCGTAGTAGACGTAAGGACCAATGATGGCGACCGGTATGAATATCATGGTAATCTTTCGATTGGTCTGCTGGCTTTGCGGGGCAACCTGGAGGGGCCTATCGTAAAAGGAAAATCCTCTTTCAATGTGTCTGTCAGGCGTACCTGGATGGAGCTGATTACCTGGCCTTTGCTGAAAGCTCTCAACAGCGGGGAAGAGAAGAAGATCAGGGGTGGTTATCATTTCTTCGATATGAATGCGAAAGTAAACCACTCCTTTAGTGACCGGACACGTGGTTATATGAGTTTTTATATGGGAAGCGACAGTTATCTGAACGGAGAGGAGAAAGACGAAGAAGATCGTGTAGGTAAAGATTTCCGTTGGCGCTGGGGGAACCTGATCGGTTCGGTCGGGATCAGCCATGTGTTCAGTAATAAATTGTTTGCTACGTTTACGGCAGGCTATACGCGTTATCGTTCGCATATCCAGCAGGATAAGGAAGGATATACTTTATCGCCCAATCGGAAGGACCGGCAGTTATTCAGCCAGGAAAACCATTACCGTTCGGCGATGGAAGATGTCAGCCTGCGTGCGTCTTTCGATTATCGTCTGCATGAGAAACATCGTCTGAAGTTCGGGGGAGACTATCTTTTCCATAATTTCCGTCCGGAGCAGAATACGATGAAGAGTTTATACAAAGATTCTGTCAAATCGCAGAAGACCAATACGGTCTATGCAAACTCGCTGATCCGCGGTCACGAAGTGTCTCTGTTTGCGGAAGAAGAGATGCATGTGATAGAACGCCTGACCGCTAATGTCGGTTTGCGTGCAACGACCTTTCATGTGCAGGGGGAGACTTATTTCTCTTTGCAACCTCGTTTATCCGCCCGTTATTTGCTGGCGCGTAATTTATCGGCAAAACTGTCGTATACGAAAATGAACCAGTATATCCATTTGCTTTCCAATTCTTATATCAGCCAGCCTACGGATATTTGGGTGCCCGTTACCCGTAATATCAGGCCGATGAATGCCCATCAGTTTACAGCTGGTCTTTATTATACATTACACAGGCAGTATAATTTTTCTGTGGAAGGATATTTCAAGCGGATGAATAATCTGATAGAATATAAAGACCGCATTCCGGTCGGTACGGATTATTCTAACTGGGAAGAGCGGGTTGGTATGGGATATGGTCGTGCGTATGGCATGGAGTTGATGGCCCAGAAAAAGTCCGGACGCCTTTCCGGTTGGATCGGTTATACGTTGTCCTGGTCTGACCGCCGGTTTCCGGACGGTAGTGTGAACAAAGGGCGCCGTTTCCCATCCAAATATGATAATCGCCATAAGGTTGATCTGGTGGCAACTTATAAAATTTCCCGTAAAGTAGAGCTGACTGCCGCCTGGATGTTTGCCTCTGGTAATCATATTACTATCATGGATCAGATCTATCATGGAGGAACCGGGCAGACCGACCATGGCTATATGCAGGGAGAAGACGTTATACTAAAGGAGGGCGAAGGTGTCGCTTATGCTGCCAGTTCGCGTAATAACTATCAACTCTCACCTTATCACCGTCTCGACCTGGGGATGAATTTCTATCGTTATAAAAAGAAAGGACGTCTGGGAGTCTGGAACCTGAGCCTTTGCAATGCGTATCTTCATCCGAATCCGTTTTCTGTGAGAACTCATTATTATATAGATGGTGAGACAGGAAAGAAAAATATATATCTGGAACAATCCATCCTGTTTCTGTTCCTGCCTTCTGTGTCTTATACTTATAAATTCTGATCGTTATGAAAAAGATATTATTGTTCCCGTTGTCTCTGCTGCTATTATTCATATGTCTCTCGTGTACACGCGATGTGATATTAAAACTTGACCCTGCACCTCCGGTGTTGGTACTGAATGCGTCCATAACACCAGAACGGGAAGTGGCGGCTTTTTTGTCAAAAAGCTGGTTTTTGCTGGATAGTGTTCCGGAATATGATCTACCGGATGAAGGAGTGAAGGTTGACGTTTACGTGAATGAGACTTTCCGGGGAACCATGCAGCGATCCGACGATCCGGACGATAGCACGGCATATAAAGGGCAGTTCAGACTACCGGGTTACCACGTACAGGCAGGTGATAAAGTGCGGCTTGAAGCTCAGGCTCCGGGATTTGATCCGGTAAAGGGTGAAACCATTATTCCTTCTAAAACAGATATATTATCACTCGATACAGCCAGTGTGATTACCTCTGATTATAGTTCGGCGCGTACGCGGATATATCTGACGTTGAAAGATGATCCTTCTGTCCGGAATTATTATCGTTTGGTGGTGGAACGTCTGGTCGAATATCGTAAAGGGGATAAGGTGATGTGGGTAAGTTCATTTAACGATAATTGGGGAGACTCTGTAATCTCCGGTGACAGTGTAGAGGTCGTAATTGTATCTTATGACTTCAGGCTGGTTTATGATGATCCTGCATTTCAGCAAGGCATTCCATCTCCCGCTCTGGAGGAGTATGACGGGACTTATTGCCGGGGTGTTTTATCCGATGAGATGTTTGATGGGAAAGAGTACACGTTGACCAGTTCCTTTTTCCCGGAAAGTTCTTTTAAGAATGATTCGATAGAAGCTATTGTACATTATGATATCCATCTGATGTCTATTTCGGAAGCTTATTATAACTACTTGAAAAAGATTCGCGGTTTCTCTATCTCTTTAGGAGATGCTTTTCTGGATGGTTTGCTGGAACCGACTGCCGTTTATTCAAACGTAACCGACGGTTTCGGGGTAGTGACAGGTTATCAGATTTCCACACGCCGCCTTACAATGCCTTTCGGTGATCGGACGCACGTGTGGTACTAGGTTGTATCCATCTGATTGAGATTTTTTAGATCTTCGAACTATGTAATTTTTTATAGATCTCGATACGGGCTTCTCTCTCTGCCTGTGTCAGACTGGCCGGCAATTCAATAGTTGTTCGCGGACCTACTGAAACGAGTATTACCTCGCCAATGCTTTTTTTATACTCTTTCAGTGAATTTTCAATTAATTGATTGGCCTGATTCCTGTCTGACCGCATGTTGATTTCCCTTTTCATACTTTTGTCTATTTAATATTAAGTGATATCGTCTTCCGGATTTTTATTTTCCGGTTCGTTCTCCAAAGATATATTGATTGCATTCATTCCCTTCAAACCACGTTCCAGGTCGAATGTAACAATATCACCTTCTTCAACCTTTGAAAGTAAATTGTTTACGTGGAAAAAGTATCTTTCACCTCTTACCAGTTCTTTGATAAAACCGAATCCTTTGGATGTATTGAAGAAATCGACTTTACCTTTTAAAACGACCGGTTCCTCTTTTTCCTTTTTAGGTACCGAGATCAGTATTTCTTCCTGGTTGATTTCTTCTTTTTTGATATTTTCCGCGGGCGGGGTTGAAGTAATTACTCCATTCTCATCGACATAAGCAATCATATCCTCGAAACTGCTTGCCTTGCCGGATAACTTCTTTTCTTCTTTTTTCTTTTGCTTTTCTGCTCGTTTAGCGAGTCTTTTTTTTTCATTTTCACGTTTGTCAACTGTCATTGATCTTGCCATATAACTTTTTTTATAAGATAAATACTAAGTGGAGTGAGGAGTATAATTAAAGGAGAGACCTGCTTAAAATGATAAGGAGAACTGTGCAATAATGATTTATATCTCTAACTCTTCTACAAAGATAAGCAAAAAAGGGGAATATTCCTAGGTTTAATTTTTTTTGTCTTACCTGATAGGGGTATTTCCGGAAAATCTGTCTTAAAAACAGATATCAACAAATAACAAGATGAAGAAAGTATACCCTGCAAAACAATTTGCCCGTGTTACCTTGGTAGTAATGATGATGATTTTTAGTTTGTCCGGCCTTCAGGCACAGACAAATAGAGTGGATGAAACACGGATGGTTACGTTGAACATGCAAAAGGCCTCTGTCCGGGAAATCCTGGACGAAATCCAGAAGCAAACCGGAGTAACCTTTTCTTACGAATCATCTTTGTTGAGTGGACTTCAGAAAACAACGTTCCGTGCGGATGATGAAGCACTGACGGATTGCCTGACGCGTTTGTTCGCGAATCTTCCGGTAGTGTACAAGATGACAGGAAACGTAGTGGTTCTGAAGCGTAAACCCAAGCAGGTAACGGTCAGTGGTTTTGTGCGTGATAAAAGATCCGCCGAATCTCTGATCGGGGCCTCGGTTTATGAAGCCCATAGTCGTGTGGGAACAGCTTCCAATAATTTCGGTTTTTTCAGTTTGACATTGCCACCAGGGAATATTACAATTCGTTCTTCTTATATTGGTTATACCAGTCATCAGCATATTCTTAACGGACTTGAGCGCGATACAGTGCTTACTATCGAACTGGAGCCTTCGGCTTCGTTGCAGGAAGTTGTCATAACCGGACAAAGTAATGATAAGCAATCTGTGCTAAGTACCCAGATGGGAGCGTTGGAAATTAATCAGCAAACGATCCGCTCTACTCCCGTAATGTTTGGGGAGGCTGATATTATCAAGACTTTGCAGTTGACGCCAGGCGTGTCGGCCGGTACGGAAGGAACGGCAGGAATGTATGTCCGTGGCGGTAATGTGGATGAAAACTTATTCCTGATCGATGGTAACCCGGTGTATCAGATCAATCATATCGGCGGTATCTTCTCAGCATTTAATCCGGAAGCGATCAGCGGTATGGATTTCTTCAAATCCGGTTTCCCTTCGCGTTATGGCGGACGACTTTCGTCTGTAGTGGATGTGCATACAAAAGAGGGTAATATGAAGGAATATCACGGTAGTGCTTCAATTGGCTTGATTTCCGGTAATCTAAATTTCGAAGGGCCTATCATAAAAGACCGTACTTCTTTTAATATAGGTTTGCGACGTACCTGGCTGGATGTACTTTCAGCTCCGGCTGTAGCTATCGCCAATAAGATAACGAAGAAGGATGGAACACGTCTGCGGGCCCGTTACGCTTTTCATGATCTGAACCTGAAGGTGAATCATATATTTAACGACCGTAGTCGTATGTATCTGAGTCTTTACAATGGTAATGATGTGTTGAAAGGAGGAAGTACAGATTTCCCGGATCAAGATAGTGACAATAATTATAATTATGATTCCGATGTATCCCTCCGTTGGGGGAATATCATGGCTACTGCCGGTTGGACTTATGTGTTTAATAACCGTTTGTTTGGTAAAGTGTCAGGTGTTTTTACCCGTTATCATTCCAGATTGAGGAATACAGAACACGATGTGGTAGGAAACGAAGGAGATGAGGATTATTCTGATTCGTTCAGGGAGAATGAAACAAATACGGGTATTACGGATTTTGGGTTGCGCACTTCATTCGATTATCTGCCGGCATCTGCTCATCATATCCGTTTTGGAGGTGATTATCTGGTACACCGTTTTCATCCGGAATACAATCGTTCGGTAGCTTATGAAAAGAATGAAGAAACATCAGTCGAGATAGGACAGGAATTTGCAAACGATTTGTTGTGGGGGCATGAAGCCGGAGTCTATGCCGAAGATGACTGGACATTATCGTCTGCCGTAAGATTGAATGCCGGATTGCGTTTCAGTCTTTTCAATGTGCAGGGAAAGACTTATACCGGACTGGAACCGCGGGTATCTCTTCGTTGGTTGCTGGATGATAATCTGAGTTTTAAAGCTTCTTATTCCCGAATGAATCAATATGTTCATCTGATTAGTAATAGTTTTATCAGTTTACCGACCGATGCCTGGATGCCGGTTACACGAAAATTGAAACCGCTGATAAGTGACCAGGTCTCTGCCGGTTTCTACTACAATCTTAATAAAGAATATAATTTCTCTGTTGAAGGATATTATAAAACATTGGATAATCTGTTGGAATATCGTGACGGACATACCTTTACTCCTTCCTTTGTCAATTGGGAAGACAAACTGACGGCTGGTGAGGGACGTTCTTATGGAGCGGAATTTATGGTACGTAAAGAAACCGGTCGTACGACGGGTTGGGTGGGTTATGGCCTGTCCTGGTCCGACCGACAGTTTGACGAACTGAATCAGGGAGCACGTTATCCGGCTCGTTTTGATAACCGGCATAAATTGAATATAGTGGTGATGCATAAGATATCTCCTAAAGTCGAACTTTCTGCAGCCTGGTCGTATGCTTCCGGAAACCATGTGACGTTATCTTTGGAAAACTATTATGAAAATGGAACAGGTTCTCCAACGAATAATGATAACCGTTATATGGGTGCGAGCGAGTCAATCGATTATTACGAAGGACGAAATAATTATCAGTTGCCAGCCTATCATCGACTCGATTTAGGAATCAAGATATATCGTCCTAAAAAGAAAGGGCGGATGGGTATCTGGACAGTTAGCATATATAATGTCTATTCCCGCATGAATCCTTTTATGATTTATAAAAGTGATAAGACGGTTCCTGATCCAGGCAGTTCTTACGGTAAGAATGTACCGGTCTTTAAAACTATTGGAATAATGCCTATAATTCCTTCTATTTCTTATACCTATAAATTTTAATGATTATGAGTATGCATATGAAACATATATTTCTTTTAGCTCTTCTTTTATTAGTTACTTCCTGTATGAAAGAGATTGATCTGGAGCATTTACGTCCGGAGCCTAAGCTTGTATTGAACTGTGTCATTATACAGGACAAACCGATAATTGCTTCCTTGTCACGTACTTGGTTTTACACGGAGGGCGGAGTTAACCTTCTTATGGAAAACGCGGATGTCAAGTTATACGTAAATGACCGTTTTGTAGAACAGTTATCATTTAATCTAAATGCGTATAATTATAATACATTTGGAGGCTATGTAGCTACTTATGTCCCGGTTGTCGGAGATAAAATACGTATTGAAGCGGAAATGGATGGGTATAAACCGGTTGTGGCAGAAGATGTAATACCGGGTCCTCCTACATTACTTAATTTTGCAGTGGAAAATTATTATAATCAGAATCCTTATTATAGCTATTTTCAGGAACGTTTGAAAGTTACATTCCGGGATGATCCCTCTGCTGGAAACTGCTATCTTATTCGTTTTACCAGAGGCTATCCGGAGTATGATTATGTGGGGGACGACTGGGAGAAAACGAAGGTTTACAAGGGGTCTTATAAATGGTATTCGCAGTATGTTGATTTTGCTTCTGAACCGATATTTGCAAATAAAATTACTATTCTGGATAAAGTAATGGGAAATGACTGGTTGTCTGGCGGGCAAGGACGGCCTTTTTCGGATGAATTGTTTAACGGGAAGGAGTATACAATGAAGTTGGATAATGGTTATTCTTATTCATCTGAAAGTTCTGAGCCTATTATGCCGGATTCAATGAGGGTTTATCTATACGCTATATCTGAATCTTATTATAAATATATGTTAGCTTTGGCTTCCTTACAAGACGAATCATTGAATAACGACCTTGCGGATATTGGTCTTGCCGAACCGGTTCGTGTATTCAATAATATCGAAGGAGGAGTAGGCATATTGGGAACAGCTTGTGTGGATAGTCTCACTGTTGCTATTCCCAATAAAGTTTTGCCGGATAATGATTAGAGATCTGCGTTCCTTAATTTCAACTTTTGACACATCATCTTGTATTGTTTATTCTTGTCAATCAGCTCGTTGATCTTTGCCACGGAAGTGGCAGAACGCAGACCGTCTTCCGGGGTATTCATACAATAATCAACCAGTATTTCTACAGTAGAAACTGCTACATGCATCCGGGTGTCGCTGGATGCATAATATATAAATATCTTTCCATCTTCATCGGCAATCCATCCGTTGGAAAATAGCACATTCGACACATCCCCGATCCGTTCTCCCCCCCACGGAGCGAGGAAGTAGCCTCCAGGCTGTGCGATGACTTTGGTCGGATCTTCCAGCGATGTCATGTATAGATAAAGTACATAGCGCAATCCGGCAGCACATCCCCTGACTCCGTGGGCCAGATGTAACCAGCCCGCCGGAGTCTTGATAGGATGTGGTCCCTCCCCATTCTTGACCTCTTTGATTGTATGATAGTGGCGTTTGTCTATAATTTGTTCAGAGAGAATAGACGCGTTTGTTATATCATCGATCAGGCTCCAGCCTATGCCGCCACCGCTACCGGCATCGATAAAACCATCCTGCGGACGGGTATATAATGCATATTTCCCATCCACGAATTCCGGATGCAGCACAACATTGCGTTGCTGGCTTTTCGATTTCAGATCGGGTAACCTTTCCCAGTCGATCAAATTTTTGGTACGGACAATCCCGGCTTTGGCCACAGCCGAAGACAGATCACCCGGGACAGCTGTCCGGTCATGCCGTTCACTGCAAAAGATACCGTATATCCACCCGTCTTCATGTGCCGTCAGGCGCATATCATACACGTTGGTTTCTTCCGGGTCGATATCCGGCAGATTGACCGGACGTTCCCAAAACCGAAAGTTATCTACCCCGTTCGGACTCTCGGCAATGGCGAAGAACGATTTGCGGTCGAATCCCTCTACGCGTACCATCAGCAGGTATTTACCGTTCCATTTGATGGCACCTGAATTCATACAGGCATTTACCCCGATGCGTTCCAGGCAATACGGGTTGGTTTCCGGATTCAGGTCGTAACGCCATTCGAGCGGCACATGTGATGCTGTAACGACAGGGTTTTTATAACGTGTAGCGATGCTGCGGGGAGCATCCAGAGGGACATTCTCTGCAGATAGAAGCATTTCATGTTGTATCTGCAACTTTTCGATCGTATCTGAGAAATTGATTTCCATTATCGTATTGTTCTTTATTTATCTATGTAATTTACCGGTATGCGGCAATGTGTTCTGTTCTATTCGATCTCCGGACGGTCGCCTTCGCCACCATCGCCGGGAGTCGTATCTTCCGTTTCGGGCGAAAGTTCGATCCATTCCAGTTCGTCGCTGTCCACCAGGGCACGACTGTAATTACCGCCTGCCATTTTCGTACGTTCGGGAATAAATTCAACGCGGACGGCTTTTACCTGTTTGGCGAAGTTGAAATCCTTGATATCTTTTACGCCTACCGTGTTAAGGGTGTAGCGGAAATAGCCCAATCCTTTGATATGAACGCTCTTGCCTTGTGCCATACGAGTGTGCATCACACCGGCGATATCGCCAAGTACGGCCTGAACGTCCGAGTTGCTGACTGTGGAGATTTTCGCCAAGTCTTTGGCAATCGTTTCCGTTTCTACTGGCTTACCTTGCACGATGGCGCGAGGGTAATGCACTTTTTGTTTTGAGTTGTACGCTTTCTTGTAGAATGGCATAGCTTTTTGTTTTTTAATTAATAAATATGTTAATTTCTCGATACGCCGTATTGACGCGCTCAATACGTCATATTGACGTCCTCAATACGGCGTATTGAGAATGGCAGTTCGGAATAATGTTTTAAAGACCTTCGGGATAGAGGGAGATGCGGTTGGCACGGTGGAAAGCCAAATAGTTGGGTACTGAAAAATGAAATTCAGAGATAACCTCTTTGGTCTTGTAATCTACTTCAATGATTCTGCCTCCACGTCCATTGACTGTAGGAGTACCAACTCCCGGACAAAATAACACATGGTTCGTTTTCGGAAGATAATCTGTTGAAGATACTCCCATGGCGAAACAGGATTTTCCTCTTTCTTTCCCATATTCCCATACTTGTTGTATTGTTTTTTGCTCTTCATTAATCTTGTATTCAACGGAACGTGTATACGCTTTTTCCCTGTCTTTATCGTAGGTCTGGTAGTTACGGTAGAAACCATTGTCAAGGAGCAATATATTTCCGTTAGGCATGAATACGGGACAATGTTGTCCCCAGCACCATTCGAAATCATCATGATTCTTTTCTCCGTTAAGGATTTCTATATCTGCTATCTTCTCGCCCTTTGCATCTAAAGGCTTCAGAAGGGTGAGCGAATTTTTCCATTCTTTATGAGGTGTCATAATCCATTTAAGCTGATTGTTTCGGGTCAATTTGGCGACTCCCTGATAGCGACAGGACACGATGATGCAATCATCGTCTTCTGAATAAATGACAGCATTACCATGAGCCCAGTTACCAAAAACCGCGATCGTGTCACCTGCCGGAACAAAAGTCTTACGAGTTTCATCCAGCGACTTTTTTAGATCCCATTCATTGACAATGGCACCGGTTTCATTGTCTACTTCCACCACATAGTCGTAAGTCGTTACTTTCCCGTCTTGTCCAATGCTGCCATCTTTACTAGCTGTAGCAATCAGATGGCCGTTAGGTATTTCAATGACATCATGATGGAATGAATATCCTTTTTCTTGTATGTTCCATGTATTTAGTATATTGCCGACCATGTCAAACTCCAGGATTCTTCCTGTCTTTACATCTCCGCAGTAGAAATTTCCTTTCTTGTTTCGTTTTAAGCCGGTATGGGCTGTTATTCTCATTTCCGGATGATCTTTCAGGCGTAACAGCCACCGGATATCGCCATAGTTATCTATAATGAACGGGCGATGTGTATCGTATTCGTTGTCTCCCAAGAAATTGATTAATGTCACTCCGGGCTCCATTTTTTCTCGTTGAGCGATAATCATTGATATTTGGGGATATTGGGTGTTAAGTTGCAAGTCGGGGACTGTTATCTTGACTGAGTCGGTCAGTCGTACCTTTCCCTGCTTGTTTGTTTGGGTGATATAGACCGTATTGGTATGATTCTCATATAGACCGTGTACGTTTACCCGGTATGCAGAGCCGTATTTCTTGAATGTATGTGACAAGTCGGCACCATCGTGTTTTCCCTTGACACAGACGGTCAGGTAACCGCTTGTCGGTAAAAGCAAATTGAGCTCTGCACTTAAAGGGGCATAGCCGGTAGGATCGAGTTTGATGTTTTTATCGCTAAGATGGAAAGAGGTTCCTAAGGTCGGAATCTCCAATATCGTGTTGTCTGCGAAAAGCAGTGTTGTTTTCCAGTTGTCAATGTCGGGTGTTAGTTGAATAATTTTATGGTAGGGGATAACTAACGTGTCTGTTTCAAAATAGAAAAGGTGTTTATCCTCATTTTGTTCGGTTTTTATTAACAGGCTGCCTTCTTCCATTAATGAACGGATAGTCGTTATTTCTTCACCTGTTTCTGTTTCCAGAGAATCAATCTCTTCGTTACATCCGGTACATACTCCCAGTAAAAGAGCAAGCAGGACCGTTCTTGTGTTATGGATATATTTCTTCATGCGATTATTTTCTATTTACAGACAGAAAGGGGAAGGACACGCACTGTGTTTGTCAGGGTGTCACTTCCCCCATAGCTATTCTATTCAATTATTTCGGTTTATCTCCACATCGGATGCTGTTCGATAGCTTCATTTGTATTCAATTCATTTTGCGGAATAGGCAAATAGAAATGTTTCGGCTGGAAGTTCTCTGCACCTTGTTTTTTGTTTTTGACGAAAATCTGCTTCATCTCTTCGTAAGAATACCAGCGTTTCAAGTCAAAGAAACGGTGACCTTCAAAGAAGAATTCAAGTTCGTTTTGATGAACCATTTCTTCCCACAATTCATCGGCTCCGTTCCAAGTCTTTTTCGCAAGTCCGGCACGGTCGCGAATACGTGTCAGGTCAGCAGCTGCTTCTGCCAGTTTATTGGTTTTGATACAGGCTTCGGCATGTAGCAATAATACTTCGGCAAAACGCATCACACGCAGGTTGTTATTCTGGTTTGCCTGGTTGTACATGCTGTTTGCTTCAGCTTCGTTTTTGTAGAAATTGGTGAATTTCTTGATCAAAAAACGACCGGGTTTACCACTGATGGTCGGGTAATCGGGTTCGCCTCTTAAACGTTTGGTAGCACAAGCCTCCCATATCTCATCAAAAGACATATCTCCGAACCATGCACCATCTTCTACGGTCGTTTCATAATCAGAATGTTTCCAGAAGAAACTGGTGTACATACGTTTGTCGAAGCGGGTATCGGAACCTGCCGGACGTTCTTCGACGATGAAATCATCAACGATTGAAGCTGTCGGCATCCATTTGAACCAACCACCTGTTCCCTGTGGACCTGCGAAATTAGGAATTACCCAGCCTTGTGTATCGTTGGGCCCTTCAGCCCCCCAAGTACCTGAACCGTATTTTCCTTCATATACGAGTTCAAATATTGATTCTTTGTTTAACTCTGTATATTCGGTGAAGTTGTCTTCGAAATTTTCAGTCAAGTCATATGTATAAGGGCTTTGCATGATTGTTTTCAATTCAGCTTCTCCTTCTTCGTATCTTTTTAGATAGTTGTATGTCTTACCCAGGTAAGCGATAGCAGTTCCTTTGGTTACACGACCAGCCTCATCGGAAGGACGGGTGATCGGCAAATATTCTTTGGCTGTTTTGAAGTCAGCTTCAACTTGTTTCCATATATCAGCTTCCGGAGAACTCGGCTTCATGGTTTCTTCCAAACTTTCAGCAGCAGAAACCAGACGCAGAGGAACATCACCAAAGTTGGTAACCAACAGGAAGTAAGCGTAACCTCTTAAGAAACTGGCCTCTCCAATCAGTTCGTTCATTTTAGTCTGATCCATATTCACTTTATGAATATTGTTTAAAAGGACATTGGCACGATTGATTGTGTTATAAATTCTGCCGAAATCACTTTCTGCGGTATTCGGAGTGTTGGTGAAAGTGGCAGGTTGCCAATTGTGCGCTTCTTCTCCCAAGATGAACCAAGTATCATCTGCACGGTTCATGGTATGCCATCCGGTGTAGCCTCCGAAATAACCATACATTTGGCTGCGGATAGGAGAATAGATGGTTGCCATAGCAGCTTGTGCATTGGCTTCAGAAGACCAATAGGTATCTTCTACATATTCATTCGGGTTTGTAAAACTTAAAAAATCAGACTCGTTACATCCTGTCATGGCAAGGACAGCAGCCGGAACGAGTACCAGCTTTTTTAATATATTCGTTTTCATATTATGAGCATTTTATTAAATTAGAAATTAAGTTGAACGCCAAAAGTAATTGTTCTTGCCAACGGGAAACGACCGTGGTCACAACCTCTTGTCATGGTACCGTCACCACCACCGTTCTGACCGTCGTTCTGTCCTAAGTCAGGTGTATAGCCGGTGTATTTAGTGGCAGTAAATAGATTGTCCATTGCTGTATATATACGCAAATTGTTCATTCTTAACGGTGTCAACAGATTTTGTGGCAATGTGTAACCGAATTCCAATGTCTTCAAACGGAAGAAAGAACCGTTTTCTAACCAGCGGTCGCTACAACGACGGCGGTTTTCGTTTTTGTCTTCTTGTGTGAAGCGAGGCATATCGGTATTTCTGTTCTGTTCAGTCCATGCATTTAATGTGCTTGTACCGAAGTTGGTGAATTCGTTCATGGATTCCATACGGCAACGTGTATAGTTGTATATTTTGTTACCAATCATACCATCAAAGAACAATCCTAAATCAAATCCTTTGTATTGAACGTTGCCACGGATACCGAAGGTTACATCGGGGAACGGACTTCCTGCATATTGACGGTCATCGTCGCTAATCTGACCATCACCGTTGTAGTCGATGAAACGGATGTCTCCCGGTTGTGCGTCTGGTTGAATCAATTTACCATCGGCAGTGGTATGTGCTTGTATTTCTTGTTCGTTTTGGAAGATACCGTCTGTTTTTACAACGTAGAAAGCACCGATCGGATCACCTACTTTGGCCCAAGTTACAGTACCTTCACCTTGTGGATTGTAACCTGCATACTCTTGTTTGTCACTACCTACGGTGATTTCTTTAATCTTATTGCTAACTGTAGAAATGTTTACTCCGACATTGTAATAAACTTCTCCTACAGTGTTACGGTGATTGACTACAAATTCAAAACCTTTGTTTTGAATCGTACCGGCATTCATTGTCGGGCTACCACCCATACCTACCGATGAGGGCATAGCGATACTTAACAATACGTCTTTGGTTTCCTGAATGAAGTAATCAGCATTGAAAGAAAGTTTTCCGTTGAAGAAACTGGCATCCAAACCAATGTTGGTAGTCCGAGTCTCTTCCCAAGTCAAGTCTTTTGGGGATACCCAATTGATACCAGTGCTACTACCCATCCACCATTGGCCGCCTTGTACGTAGTTGATACCGCTGGTGGCTGTACTTTGTGTTGTATAGTTTCCGATTTCCTGGTTACCCAATACACCATAACTGAGGCGTAGTTTCAACTCATCGACGGTCTTTTTTGCATTTTCAAAGAAGTGTTCGTTCATGATATTCCAACCGGCAGATACTGATGGGAATACGCCATATCTGTGACCATCGGCAAAGCGGGAAGAACCATCACGGCGGATAGAGGCAGAAATCATATAGCGCGAATCGTAACTATACATAGCGCGGGCAAACAGAGAAACCAATGAGTGTTCTTGCAAAGAACCAGAAGTGCTTTGTTCTTTAGTGGCACCAGCTCCGATTGCATTTGTTCCTGCCGGAATATCTTTACGGGAAGCGCCAAACGAACGGTCTTTATTTTCCTGTGCAGAATAACCGAACAAGCCGGATACGGTATGTTTTCCAAATGTATTGTCGTAGTGCAATGTGTTTTCAACCAACCATTGGTCACCGAAAGAAGCACCTTCACTCAGGCTTGATTGAATGGCTCCGGACCCGAAATTGTATTCAGGATTGTAGTTGTAACTACGGCCGTTGTTTTTGTTGTAACCAAAGTTTAGTTTGTATTTTAATCCTTTCAGCCCCAAGTCTACTTCAGCATAGGCATTCAACAACAGTTCCATGTTGTGCCTCTGTCTGTCGTACAATTCGGAAGCACCGACAGGGTTATCCATGTTTTTCATCCAAGGTTCAATGCCTGCATAACCGCCCAGCTGGTCGGGATCCTTCACCTTCATTAACGGGTTCTGACGCAACGGGTCTGTTATGGATAATTCGTTGATCTGTTTGTCGGCTGTTTTCACTAACAATGTATTTCCAACACGGAAATGATCGTTAAAGAAAGAGAATGTGTTTTTGGCTCGAACATTAAAAGCACTGTATCCTGAATTCAATAAGATACCCTGCTGGTTGATATAACCGGCAGACACATTATAGGTCGCCGTTTTTGTACCTCCGCTGATATTTAAATTGGCTTTTGTGACAGGAGCTGTGCGATATACTTCATCCTGCCAGTTTGTTCCGGCACCTTGGAAGTTTTTCACTTCATCAGGTAGGAAACCTGTTTGTTTCATAACAGAAATCCATTGTTGAGCATCTAATACATCCAATTTCTTTGCTATGTTCTGGAAACCGGAATATACGTTTACATCAATAGTCGTAGGAGTTTCTTTTTTACCTCCTTTTGTCGTAATCAATACAACACCATTGGCGGCACGTGAACCGTAGATAGCTGCAGCCGAAGCATCTTTCAGTACTTCAAGTGATGCAATATCTGCCGGATCTACCATATTGATATCACCATAAACGCCATCAATTACATACAACGGTGTATTTGAACCTAAAGAGCTTAATCCACGGATGTTGATGCTCATACCAGAACCGGGTTGACCTCCAACGTTGGAAACACTTACACCGGCAATACGACCTTGCAATGCACCAGCTGCACTTTTGGCAATATTGGCTTGTAGATCTTTAGATGAAACAGAGGCAACGGCACCGGTTAAATCTCTTTTCTTTACTGTACCGTAACCGATTACGACAACCTCATCCAATAATTCGCCATCAGCCATTGTGATATTGATTACATTTTTATCTCCAACAGTGATAGAAGATTGTTGCATACCTACATACGAAAATTCCAGGACCTGTCCTGGGTTGACATTGATGGTGTAATTCCCATCAATGTCAGTTGTTGTACCTATTGTGGTTCCTTTTACAACAACTGTTGCTCCGATGACTGGATTGTTCTCCGAGTCTTTTACCGTACCTTTCACGGTAACTGCCTGCTGTGCCCAACTGGATACCGCAAAGGCTCCTAGTAATAGAGAAAAAGCTAGTTTTCTGTTCATAAATGAAATATTTAAATGATAAAATAATTCTGTTAGGTTAATAAAAAGTCTACTATCCTTGATTTTGAAGGATAGTAAACTGATTGTTTATGTGATCACCTCTTAATATATTCAGGTGCAATCCATCTTTTCCGAACATCAGGTCTAATACAGTATCACGTTTTCGGTGTGCATACAGATAATCCGCCCATCCGGCTTGTGCTACACCGAAACCATCAATGTTTTGTTCTTCTGTATTCCAATGGAGTATTACGTCAGTATTTGCAACGGCTTTTGTCGCAATGGAGCCACCAGTTTTCTGGTCTACAATTTCGTTGTCAGTACAAGATCCTAGCAGGAAAAGACAAGCGAACAATCCTAAGGTTAAATTTCGATGTGTTTTCATAATGAATGGCATTAATGTTAATTTCCATTGCAAATGTATGGAATGACAGAATCCGAGAAGTGTCTTATTCTGTCAAAGTAGTGCGCTTTTCTGTCAATTTTATTAAAGCATAACTCTTATAAATATTTTATATTTACATAGATTAACAAAATTACTATCAAATAGGTGCTTTATTAGTAAATATAAACATTATAAATGTAAATATGTGTATATCGAATTTTTAAGGGACTTATTGTATTAAAATGTTGTTTCTCTGCTGTTTATATGGTTTAGGAGTGTGCTGTAAGGTCAAAAGTGATTGCTCTATTCGGTCAATGGAATAAAGGAGGTTTTCAAATTACTATAACAACAAATCAGCGACCGATAATTATAGCCGCTGATTTGTTTATATGATAACTCGCATTCGTTGGTAGTTCTCACGGTATTCCTGTGGGGTAACACCTTTGAATTTCTTAAATACTTTGTAAAAATAGGATTGGCTGACAAAACCACACCGGGAAGCGATGTCCATGATGCATTCCTTTTCATTATTATTTAGTTCGCGCACAACAGAGTTGATGCGGTATTCCTGCAGGAAGTCTGTGAAATTACGATTTGTGTTCTTTTTGAGGAACCGGGAAAGTGTGGAAAGACTCATACCCATATATTGAGCCAGTTCGTCTATCGTTATAGGGTCGGCCAAATTCTTACTGATATAGTCGAGTATTTTTTTCATTTGGTAGTCTGCCTCCGTATATTGCGGAGATATGTTTTTAGATAAAACGCGTACATCTTCCGACAAAGAGAGCTCATGTAGGAGAATAAAGAATTTTATGACCGAATAGAATCCTTTTTCCGTAGATATCATTCGCATAATAGGCTGTATGCGGTTGATCTCGGCTTGTCCGAATGCCAATCCATGCTCTGCTTTTGCCATCATTTTCATGATTGAATCGAACTGGTTTTTCTGGAATGCAGGGTTAGAAAACAGGGAGGGATGAAACTGGAGAGTGATCTCATGGATGTCGTTCGAACGGCAGTTTCCGTTCATCCAGGCATGTTTTAGTTCTGTATTGGTGATCAGTACAAGGTCTTTTTCGCCGATAGTTTCTTCCGAGTCGCCGACAATACGCAAGGCTCCGCTTGCATTTTCTACAAAGTTGAGTTCCCAAACATTGTGGACATGTATAGGGAAAGTGAAAGAAGATTTTGTGCGTTCGAATAGTATGAAACTGTCCTTAATGGATAGAGGCGACTTTTCTCTGAAAACTTCTGTTATCATGGTATGTAATATTAAAACAGTGTGAGCAAAAGCGAAGATAGTGATAAAAATGAAAATATGAACAGATGGAATCTGTTTTATTACTCGTGTTCCTGATATATCCGGCATATATCGAAGGCGTCGAAGGGTACAGGTGTGGAGGATAGCTCCGGAATATTGTATGATTTGAATGTATAATCGTAATGTTCCGGATCTTTTTGGGGTAAGACGAAAGGTTTTCCTGCTGTTCCGTCGGGAGAGATATAAGCAAAGTAGGGTTTGCCATATTGCCCGTCACCCCGTTTACTGGCAAAGACGAACCAACGGCTGTTCGACGACCAGCTATGATACGTATCTGATCGGTCGGAATTTATTGTAGGCAATGAATCGATTTGGCCGTTTTGTAAATCCATTAGTTTTAAGTCTGTTTCCCTGTGCCAGATGGGAAAAGTGCCGTAATCGGCAATAACTAAGTCAGAAACTGTGTCATATACTTCCAAACGTTTGTCCATTTCCGAAATGCGGCATAACAGATCAGTCCCAATACAAGCATAATCCCCCCCATCAAAATGGAAGCCGTTACCGGAGTACGAAAGAATTGAGTCAGGTAATCACCGGTCAAACAAGATAATACGGCGGGTTTATTCAAATAAGAATATAAAACTTCTGAGGCATAGACAAAAAGTGTCGTCTGTTCTTTGTGAAGCAAATGATAAGGGCAGGTGTGCAAGTAAAAATAAAAACAGGCAATGCCTACCGGTATAAAGGTTAACCAACTGTATTTATTTGTTTTATTCATTTCTATAGATGTCTAATAAGTTGGAAAGTTGCCAAAATTGCTTTATGGTCGGTAGGCCATACTCCAAGCGGTTCAATAACCGGATCGACTGTTTCTTCTATAATGCGTTCACCACGAAGTATATCTCCTTTAGGACCGATAATTGTTACATCAGTCAGGCTCAGTCCATTGAATGGTGCGTACATGATAAAGTCAATACGATCGCGATCATCGGCTTCCGGTGACCAGACCAGTTTTTTTAAGGCAATGTCCGGGCAATCTGCCGGGCAGGTAAATCCGGGATGAGTGACGGGATCCGGATATTTTTCGCGATAGGAGTCTTTATATCCTGCTTTTTCAAGCATAACGGACACATCCCAGGGAACAACCAGGCCATAATGGTCACGCATATCTTTAGTTGCTTCCGTCCAGTCTAGATGAGAAGGCTCGTTGAAGTCACCTCCCAGGATAACGATGCGACCTGCCGCCTTGTCTTTTTCTGCTTCTTTGATGAAACGGGCGATAGCATCGTCACGAACGGATGCACGGTTCAGTACCAGAATCGAGTCCAGATTCGTAACCGGTTCTATTTTATTCCAATTGTTACCGTCATATCCACGGGCATCATAGTAAGCGCAATTGCGGTAATCCAGATGGGCAGTGTATACGGCAAATTCCTGGTTCCCTTTTTTCGTTACCAGGCGATAGATGCTTCCCCGGTCGTCGTTCAAAGGATAAACAGTGCTGCTGTCGCTGATGGGATAGCGGCTCAGTAATCCGGAATCTTCCGTGTAGAAAGAATAATATGTTTGTCCGCGTTTTTGGAGAGCTTCAACGATACGGTCGCAGAAACGTGTGTTGTGGTAATTTCGTACCTCGCTCAATGTAACGAAATCGGCATCGCTGCGAACAATTTCATCTGCAACGGCATCAAATCCGTTTTCTACTACGGTTCCTTCCTGCCAGATATTAAACTGGAGAACTTTAAATGTTTCTGTTTTCTGACAGGACGAGAAGCAGAGAGTGATTATAAACAGTAGAACTGTTGTGAATAGACTTTTTTTCATGGTGTTTATGCTTTTTTGTTTAGCTCTGCGAAATTAATTAAATTTCGGATAAATTGGGGTGGATTTTTTTATTTATTAGTGTTACAACGGTTTTACAAGACTCTTTTGTTATCTTTGCAGCAGACAATCAAACACAGAACAGAGTATGGACGGTAAGAGAGTATTTGTCACCGGTGGTGCTAAGGGGATCGGTGCAGCTATTGTAACTGCATTTTGTAATGTGGGAGCAAGGGTCGCTTTTTGTGATACAGATGAAAAAGCGGCTTCGCGTCTTTGCGATCTATTACCTACTTTCGTCCAGTTCTTCCAGGCTGATGCAAGTGATCCGGAAGCTCTTCAAAAAGTTATCAACAGGCTTTTCAACATGTGGGGAGATATAGATGTGATTGTTAATAATGTGGGAATCAGTGAATTCTCTCCATTGGTCGAAACGAGTATTGAACAGTTCAATAAAGTGTTGTCAACAAACCTGCGACCGGTGTTTATAACTTCACGGGCATTGGCCATCCATCGGAATAACGAGGAAGGGAAACAGCGTTACGGCCGGATCATCAATATTGCTTCTACCCGTTATCTTCAAAGCGAACCCGGTTCGGAATGCTATGCAGCTTCCAAAGGGGGGATTGTTTCGTTGACACATGCACTAGCATTGTCTTTCAGTGATTATAATATTACTGTAAACAGTATCAGTCCGGGATGGATACAGAATGAAGATTACCGTTTGCTGAAACGGTCAGACCATAACCAACATCCGTCAGGACGTGTGGGTCGTCCTTCAGATATAGCAAGCGCCTGCCTTTTCCTGGCTGCCCCGGAAAATGATTTCATCAACGGCCAGAATATTGTAATAGACGGCGGGATGACTAAGAAGATGATTTATGAATAATCGGTACGTTAATTAATGCCTATCCTGATATTTTTGCCTTTAAACGCCGGATAGAACAGGAACTGTGGATCCATACGTTTGTTCCAGGGATTATATTCATAATTTACTCCGACACCGAAGCTGAAATTATCCTTTACTTTAAATTCAAAAGCACCTCCTACGCTTGTATGATTATAATAGGGATTCAGCAGCATATGAGGATTCGTACGTTCTCCTTTCTGATAGAAAGCATATTGCCCCCAACCTTTGACAGTCATCCAGTCGACCACCTCGATGCTGACAGTGGCGTTAACACCTCCCATAAAGTCAGGACTGTAGTTGAACGGCGTGAAGTAACGTCCGGCAAATGCACCTCCTGTAAGTGTCCACCGGTCCTGGTGCCATACTAATGATGAACTAACCCTTGTAAGTCCTCCTACTCCTGGCCAGGTAAATTGTTCTCCGACTGTCAGCAGACCGGTTGTTTCGCTGATCGGGGTAAAACTAGCCTCCTGAAAATCGAGTGCCATTGGAGATACGCGGCGTAGCATTGGAGTAAACGGATTAAAGAATGGGCGATAGGCGGCTGACAGAACCTGCATATCCATCGGACGTTGATCTTGAATTTCAGGGAAGTCTGGAGTGAATTCCCTGAGTTTCTTCTCCAACTCCGTCCTTAGAGAAGGAGTATATGTTTTATAGGAAAATTCAGGAATATTGAAATTGAATTTTTGAAACTTGGGAATAGCAATCATTTTCCCATCACCATTCAGAACATAGTCAAAAACAGACTGTGCGTGCCCACAGCATACACATGTCACTAGTACTATAATTATAAAATATCCCCGCTTCATACACAACATCATTTTATTGACGCTAAGATAGATTATTTACTTAAAATAAGATATTTATTGATCTTGTTTTTACTTAAAATAGTAGAAAAACTACATATTAATTCTTGTAGGGGCTGCTAGCAGGAGAAAATATAGCATATCTTTGCCTTTAATAAGAAAAAGAAAGGAATGTTACGTATGAAAATTAAAAGTTATATACTGGTTATTTTATTTTCGCTGTCATTTGCAGCTTGCGAGAAAGAGGATAACAATGGACCAAAAACAGATAATGATGTGAATCTGTGGATAGAAAGGATTATGAGAGAAAACTATCTTTGGTATTCTGAACTTCCTGAAAAAAATAAGTTGAATTTTGATGCGGAACCGGAGGATTTCTTACTTTCTTTATTATCAGATAAAGACGGTAAAGACCTGCCCGAAGGCCATCATTATTATTCAACTCTGGAAAAGGCGGTAGCGACGAAAAGTATTTTTAATGATAGAGATTCGTATGGATTCGATTTCGCTACTTCCAATTTAAAAAGTGGGAATAACATTTATAAAATAGCTGTTGTCCTTTATGTATTAAAGGACTCACCGGCCGAGGAAGCCGGGTTGAAACGTGGTGACTGGATTCTGGGTGTAAATGGGGCAGAAGGCACGATTCAAAATTATGATATATTGAGAGGCGGAGGCAGTGTGTCTCTTCAACTGGCACGATATGATGAGGATAGGGAGGTTATTATTCCGACCAGAGAAATAGCGTTGGGAGCATCCCGTGTTGTGGAAGATACCCCTTTTCTGAAAGATTCGGTTTATACTATCGGTAATAGTTGTATCGGTTATTTGATGTATAATCATTTTACTATCGGTCCGGATGGGCGTGACGATATGAGTTATAATCTTTACCTGCAACAATTATTTGAAAAGTTCAAAAGCCGGAATGTAAATGAGTTTGTGCTCGATTTACGGTATAATGGCGGTGGTGATGTGAGGTGTGCCCAGTTACTGGCCTCTTTACTTGCTCCTGAAAGTGTGTTGGGAGATACATTTTGTAAACTGGAATATAATGACAAAAACGAAAGTAAGAATAATGTGATACCTCTCCTGAAAACATCAGAGGTCCGATCTGGAAATCTCAACTTGAAACGGTTGTTCGTTTTGACAGGAAGCAATACTGCTTCATCTTCTGAACTTGTTATCAATTCTTTGAAGCCTTATCTGGGTAATAATGTTCGTCTGATCGGTGTACAAACTTTCGGTAAAACGGTAGGGATGAGTGTTTATGACGAATCGGAGAAATATGGTTGGATTTTTTCACCTGTTACATTCCGTAGTTATAATAAGGAAGGTAAGGCTGATTATGCAGATGGTTTTTCTCCTGATATAAGGATCAATGAGTTTAATTGGAACTTGGTAAGTTTTGGAGAAACGAATGAACCTTTGTTGGCAGAGGCTATCTACGAAATAACAGGTCGGTCTTCATTGAAATCGGTGCGTTCTGCTTCAAAGCCTGTTCCTTTGGATATTTCTTATTCTCCCCAACAGAGTATTAGAAATAATATGGTATTATATATCGAGTGATAATTATTTATTTTTATTTTTCTCCACTATAGCTGCAACATTAGGAGAGGCTTTTTCATCATACAGATAGAGAGTAATATTACCTATGGACGAACAGCTGTTAATTGCCGGATGCAAACGTGGGGAGTCATGGGCTCGTAAAGAAGTCTACGAACTGTATGCTCCTGCCATGATGAGTGTGTGTATGCGGTATGTCAATAACAGGGAAACTGCTCGTGACTTGTTGCAGGACGGATTTATCAAGATATTCACAAAGATCGGAAGTTATACGGGAACCGGTGCGTTTCCCGGTTGGGTACGCAGGGTGTTCGTTACTACTGCTCTTGAATATCTCCGAAAAAATGATGCAATCCGGTTAAGCGTAAACTTTGATGATTGCGGGGATTTGGCTGATGAGGTCGATGTGTCGGCTTTAGACCGTTTGTCGGCAGATGACTTGCATGCTTGTATTGCCCGTTTGCCGAATGGCTACCGGACGGTGTTCAACCTCTATGCGATAGAGGGATATTCTCACAGTGAAATAGCAGAAATGCTACATATAAGCGAAGTAACCTCGCGAACACAGTTTATCAGGGCGCGGAAAGTGTTACAGAAAAGTGTTCAATCATTAATTATGCATGAAGATGCGCAGTGATACGGATCATAGAGAACAGTTGGATGATTTCAGCGAATTCATGAAGCAGAAACTGGAAGATCACCGGTTGCCTGTCGATGATCTTTGCTGGGAGGATATCGAGCCTCGTATGAAGCCCCGCGGACAGAAATGGTTGTGGTGGGCCGGAAGTTCTGTGGCTGCAGCTGTCATTGCATTACTGTTTTTGTTTTCACCCTTTCGGGCAGGGGACGGCTCCTATGACGGCGTGGTGCCGCCGGTGGCTTCCGTTCAGGATGAAGAGAAAATATATCAGGAGACTCAGGAGAACATTCCGGAAGAAACGAAACCATTTGTTACTGAATCTGTACCAACGAAGAAATTGATTGCTGCCGCAAGACCTGACAAACCGTTACAAATAACTGGAAATGAAGTACCGGAAACGGAAGTCGTTGAGGAAATACAGGAACAGGAAAAAACGGTGCTGCAGCCGGATATTGAGAAAAGTACAAAGGATACTAAGGAGCAGCCGGAAAAGAAACAGAAGCAACAGGATTTGTATAGTTATGAATCGAAAAAATATAATTTCTCTTCTGCCGGTAAGAAAAAGACAGCGGAAAGCGGATGGTCTATCAATGCCGGTTTCGGTACTGGTGGTCATGTCTCGCTAGGACTTGGTAATGGAGATCTTGTAATGGATATGGATAATCCTTCGAGTAGTATAACTCCGGGTAACCCAGGAGAGGTATTGCCTCCACCGGTCAAGCCACCTTTGTTTGAAAATTCGAATGTATTGCCTCCTGAACAATATACAGAGGTGGATGCAGCGTTGCCTCTCTCTTTTGGTGTGACAGTCCGGAAAGATTTCAATCGTTATATCGGGGTGGAAACAGGGTTGGTATATACTTATTTATCTTCCAATCTGTCAGCATGGGATAAAGTTCAGTATAAATCCCGTCTGGAACTTCACTATCTGGGTATACCTGTCAATCTGGTTGTATCCCTTTGGCAAAATCCACGATGGAAAATATACCTGTCGGGCGGCTTTATGATGGAAAAAGGGTTACGGTCCAAACAGACGGAAAACAGGTTCTGGCAGTTTGAACAGGTGAATAATGTTGAGAAGAAAGGCATAAACGGCCTGCAATGGTCATTGAATGCTTCTGCCGGTGTATCCTATCGTTTTTACAGGGATTGGAGTTTTTATTTCGAACCACGTATTTCGCATTATTTTGATAATGACCAGCCGCCGAGTATCCGGACAGAGAATTCTGTGATTATCGGACTTGGTGCAGGTATTCGTTTTGATTTTTAATTGAAAGAACTATAAGTATTTATCCACTAAATGTATTGAAGATGAAAAAACTAATGAGTCTGTTTTGTGTGTCGTTGATCTGTTTGCTTTGCGGATGCAACGATGATATGAAAGTGAGGGAGACGATCACTTATACAGTGAACAAACCGGTATATATGTCTGCTGATGTATTCCGTTCTTCCGTGAAAGTAACCACTCAGCCGGAAGAGATAACCCAGAAGGGGAAGATTTGTTTTTATGAAGGTTATTTGTATGTGTCGGAGCCAGGAAAAGGAATTCATATTATTGATAACCGTAATCCGTCATCGCCAGCTTCGGTTGGGTTTATTGAATTGATGGGGAATGCCGACCTGGCAATACGCAACAATCTGTTATATGCGGATTCGTATGTTGATCTGGTGTGGTTCGATATCAGTAATCCTGCTTTACCTGCGTTGAAGAATCGATTGGAAAATGTATTTCTCCAGAGCTTTCCACCGATTGAGGAAGGCATAATCGATTCCGAAGTTTTTTCTGAAGCAGGTAGAGCGAAAGGTGTTGTTGTCGGCTGGACACAGGAGGAGGTAACAGAAACCTATGAGTATTATAAAGATGAAATCTATTATAATGATATGGGGGCCATTTCTGAAAGTAGCAGTGGTGGCGGCTCCACCGGTGTGAATGGCTCTATGTCCCGTTTCGGTCTTTATAAGGATTATCTGTATGTTGTATTGAATAATCAGATGGACATTTTCGACCTTTCCGGTGCGGAACCTGTTGTAGCTGCGGAAACGATTCCTGTCGGATGGAATGTGGAAACTATTTTCAGTTATAAGGATTGTATGTTTATGGGAACACCGACCGGAATGTTGATTTATTCCGTAAAAGATCCGTTAAAACCTGAATATCAGTCGTCATTGACTCATGTATATGGCTGTGACCCGGTTGTGGTGGAGGATGATATTGCCTATGTAACCGTTCATTCTGGTAATAACTGCGGACAAAACTTTAATGAGTTGATCATTATTAATGTCAGTGACGTGAAACGTCCCCAGCCGATAGTTTCCTATACAATGACTAAACCGAAAGGATTGGGAATCGATAACGGTACGCTTTTCCTTTGTGACGATGGTTTGAAGATCTATAATGCCAATGACCCACAGACTCTGATGGCAAACCGCCTGGCCCATTATTCCGGTATGGAAGGTTATGATGTAATCCCTTATAATAATGTATTGATGATGATTGCCGAAGACGGTATTTACCAGTATGATTATTCGGATTTGGAGGAGATCCGGTTGCTGAGTAAGATTGCGGTGAAGAAGTAATGTTGTTATTAATAATGAAAGAGGAAACCCCATGACAGGATTTCCTCTTTTTGATTTATTACCAACCGGTAGGTTGGCTGATGTTTGGATTGGCTGTAACTTCATCCTGAGGAAGAGGCCATGAGTCATTTTTGGGGAAAGTACAATTACGTTCTTCAATTGTTACAAACGAATTTGTTTTTGGATTCCATGCTCCCTGGATGGAACCAGACATTGTTTGTGCCCCAATATTCCAGCGACGAATATCATCGTATCGTTTTCCTTCGAAGCCAAATTCAACACGACGTTCGCGACGATACAGTTCACGTACTTTTTCCTGTGAGTTATAAACTGTTTTATCCATATTAGGCATTCCGGCACGATTACGAATCATATTTATATACTTTTCAACGTCAGGATTTTGCCAATCGCCACTTTCAACCAGACATTCAACGTAAGTTAGCAATACTTCTGCATAACGATATAACATGAAGTCCAAACTTCCGCGTCCACTGGCACGGTCTTGTTCGCTTGCAAATTTCTTTAGCATATAACCGGAAGCCGGAGCTCCTGTTTTTGTATAATAATCGCTACTATTTACATCAAATGGTGTATAAGTATAGTTTTTGAAAGAAGTATTATCGCCCGGCATCATTACTGTTGTATACAATCGGGGATCACGTTCTTTATAGAGAGGGTCCTTTTCATATTCAGTACGTTCATTAGCTGGCAGTGACTGGAGCGTTTTACCGTCGATTGTTTCAAATTCATCAACGAATGATTTTAAAACACCGCAGGTTCCCTGACCACCTAATGACATGCTTATGCAACGGAACCAGAATTGATTCAGACCATTGGAGGTAAAAATGATACGTTCTTTATTTTGTTTCCCTACATAATTAAATAAATCGCGATAATTTTTACCGGGATCTTCGTCTGCCAATTCTGTATAATATAATTCAAATACACCAGAATCTATCAATTGTTTTGCAGCTGCTTTTGCAATGTCATATTTTTGGAATTGTAAATTTAAATCCATTTTTAAGACTAAAGCAGAAGAACGAGACATACGGGCACGACGTCCTTCATCCCAGATAAAGGGACACACATTATCATCTGTTATGTTGATTATAGCATCGAATTCTCTATTCAAAAAATCTAAGCATTCTTCAACCGTATTACGTGACATAAAGTTTTCGGTTGGAGTCAATGATTTCTCAAGAATAGGTATACCATCGTGACGACCATACAGTAAGAGTAACTGCATATGATACCAGGCACGCCAAACACGAACATCCGCTTTCATACGATCACGTTCATATTCGAGTGTAAAATATGCATTATCAACATGTTCCAGAAAACGGTTGCATCGGCGGATATATTCGTAATATCTATCCCATAGTTTGCTGATATAACCACCTGAAGTTGGTGTTGCCGAGCCATTGGCCAGATTGACGACTTCTGTCTGAAAGTTAGAACGGAAGTACTGATTATCTGTCATACCTTCCATGTGGATCCATGCAACGTTTGTAACTGTGTTACTTGTAAAATAGGAACCGTTAGGCCAGGCTTTACATTGTCCCAATGCTGTTTCGCATTCATTCATAGTTTTCCAGAAATCATCATCGGTTACTCCGGTCGGATGATCTCTTGTCAAAAAATCAGAACAACTACAAAATAAGAGTAACAACGAAGTAAAAGCCCATGTCGTTATTTTATTATTTAATTTCATAATCTTTTTATTTATAGGTTTATTATTAGAAATTCAGACTAACTCCCATAGAATAGGTTTTAACCAGTGGATATGAACTTTTCTGTCCGCGGCTTTCCGGGTCAACCAATTTTTCTTTTGCGAAAGTGAAAGGATTTTGTGCATTGATATATACACGGATATTGGATATTCCGATTTTTTTTAGTCCCATCTGATCGAATAGGTATCCTAGCTGAATATATTTTACACGGCAATAACTTGCATCGAAATGCCAAAAATCTGAACGGTGATTATTATTGCCATATGTAGAATTAGGAGCAATACGCGGATAACGTGCATTGGTATTAGTAGGAGTCCAATAGTCTGTTTGTACGGAAAGTGGTGTTTGTCCGTCTCCTGAAGTACTTAAGCCAAAAGAATACGGTTCTGAGTAGTAGGCGTCGACACCTGAAACTCCTTGAAATAAAACTTCCAATGACCATTTTTTGTAATCGAGGCTTATGTTGGCAAAATAATTTAATTTAGGTTGCTCGTCACCACGGATAACACGGTCGTCAGTAGTTATTTTACCGTCTTTATTTGTGTCAAGATAGTGTATATCTCCTGGTTGTTGTCCATCATAAATAATTACACCATCTTTAGGTATCCAATTACCGCTTTCGTCTTTGCTAAAATCACTTTCCTGTAATAAGCCGGCTGTCGGATAAACATAAAAGCTTTTTAAAGCATATCCTACTGTGTTTATATTATCTCCGTTATCATACGGACCTCCGTACAGTTCTTCGATTTTATTTTTGTTTTGAGATAAACCTCCATGGATGTTAAAACCAAAATCTTTGGTTAGCTGTTTGTTGTAATTGAGATCAAGTTCCCAACCGTGGTTTCTTAATTCTCCGGCATTCATTGGTACTTTTTCAATACCACCAACATATGAAATAGGAGGAGTTATGATAAGATCGGTAGTCAATTTATCGTAGTAATCGAATGTAATATTGATATCTTTGAGTATTCTGATGTCTGCACCGACATTGAGCATATTTACTTTTTCCCATGTTATGTCTGGATTACCATAAGTTGTTTCATTACCATTTGATGAATTGATCAAAGATTGATATTTGTATAGACCGATGTTTTCATTTCCCAATAAACCGTAAGATGCCCTTAGTTTTAATTCATTTAACCATTTTGCGCTTTTTATGAATTTTTCTTCATGTATATTCCAACCTGCACCGACAGAAGGGAAAACTCCATATTTATTACCTTTCCCAAAGCGGGATGAACCGTCACGACGAACAGTTCCTTCCAATAAGAAACGACGATCGAATGTATAATTAGCTTTGCCGAATACAGAGACCATTGACCATTGATCCCAGTCTCCATTATTTGTTAATTCCTGATTATATCCCCCTATAACAAATAAGCGGTGTTTGTCTTTCTCAAATGTATATTCAGCGGTAGCTCCTACATAGTAGTAACTTGAACGGTCTTTACTTGCACTATTAATCGAGCCCCAGGTTTCGAGCAAAGCCCCGGAAGTATAATCAAAAAAGTTATAGGCGGCTCGTTGGCGATTAGTGGCACTACTACTAACACGATACGAATATTGGCCTCTTAATATTAACTTGGGAATAACTTCCCAGCGAGGTGCAATATTGATACTAACATTGTCTTCCAGAGCTTTAAATTGTCCGCCACGATCAATTAATGCGGCAGGATTGCGTTGTTCCGGACGATTTCCGTAAAATACGATATCGCTTCCTTCTTTCATCGGATAACGTGCAACTGTATTGGGGGGAGTGCCATACATATAAGAAATGATAGAAGATGTATATGCTCCATCTCTGTACATGGGTTCCTGACGATTGGTACGGTATGAATTAAAGTCCATATTGACTGACAGGTTATCAAGCAAACTTACAGATGTATTGGCACGTATGTTGATACGATCTGAATTGGCTTTTTCGACCAGACCCTCGTTTTTAAGGTAATTAGCAGTTAATGCGAAACGAGCCAGATTGCTACCACCGGATACAGATACGGAGTGACTTTGAACAGAACCTGTTTTGAATAAAAAATCTGCCCAGTCCACATCCGGATATTTAACAGGGTCTACTCCTTTACGTGTATTGTCTATTTCCTCTTGTGAATAGATAGGGTCACCTCCGATATTTGTATTGGCAGCATTCAACATTTCCATATATCCTGCACCATCAATAAATTCGGGCAGATAAGTTGCTTTCTGGATTCCGAAATAACCGTTATATGAAACATTTACTTTACCCGGGGTTCCGCGTTTTGTTTTTACAACAATAACGCCGTTTGCTGCACGGGCTCCATAGATAGCGGCGGCGGCCGCATCTTTTAGTACGGTAACACTTTCGATGGTATTCGGATCAAGGTTATTCATATCCATTGGAATACCGTCCACTAATACAAGAGGATCACTATTCGTTGTTAAGGAAGATATACCGCGGATTTTAATAGTTGCGGCATCTGCACCCGGTAAACCTGAACTTTGAGTTACATTCAAACCAGTTATACCTCCCTGTAATGATTGGGATAAAGATGTAATAGGCTTTGTAGTTAGATTTTTACTTATATCCAGAGAAGATACGGATGAAATAGTATTTAGTTTCTTCTCCTCAGAAAAACCAGTTACGATAATTTCATCCAAAGTCTCACTGTCTTCACTCAAAGAAACGCTTAAGTTACTGATTGCACGTGAAACAACATATTCATATTCTTTGAATCCCAGGAAGTTGAAAACAAGTATGTCTCCACGTTTTGCTTTAATAGAAAAATAACCGTTCTGGTCACTTATTGTACCAAGTTTTGTCCCTTTGATAGAAATGTTTACACCAGCCATCGGGTAAGGAGGTTCTGAGTTTTCCAATACCTGACCTTGGACTGTCCAAGGTCTATCATCAGCCTGGCTGATGATAGTGGATTGTACTTCATCTTTTGCTTTTTTTGCAATAGCGATATAATTGTCTATTTGCTTAAAAGTATATCCGTCTCCCAATACAGCAGATAATGCTTCTTTTATATCGGAAGTTTTAATGTCTACGGACACACTTTTATTTGTGGCTAATTCTTCTGTACTGTAAGCGATTTTAATACCGGATTGCTCTGAAATAGCATCCAGTATTTGTTCCATCTTTGCGTTCTTGAAAGATAGAACTAAGGTATAATTTTGTTCGAAGACAGATTCAAATGCAAAAGCATTGAATGGAACTGCCAATATAAAACAGTTCAGTAAAATGATAAACAATGATCGTTTTAAGACTTTTTGTGCTTTGCTGAAGTCTTCCGATGCTTTTTTTTCCATAAATTTGTAATTTACAGGTTAAACTAAAATGATTTCGTTTTTTTGATCTGTTAGCGGAGGTAGTATCTGATCCATACTGCCTCTGTTGCTTTTCATAATATTGTTATGTCATGATTATTGTTCCTCCTTTATTTTTTTGATGTTAATAATGTTATTTGTTCTCTCGAGTTTGATGTTGGAAGTATAACTGATTACTTCCAAAAGCTGATCTAGATTTGTTTCTCTCTCCGCTATAAGAGAATAATGATTATATTTTAAACTTTCATCTTCGTAGTTAACAGAAAAATCATACCACCGCTGGAGTTTTTTGACAATATCTTCCAGTGTTGCATCTTTAAAGATATATTTTCCATCTATCCAGGATGTAAATAGTTCAGTATTTACTATTCGGATATCAGTTTTTGCATTGTCTCTATTATATGTAAATTGTTCGGAAGGGGTAATAGTCACAGTTTTTTTGTTTTCAGTTTTGACAGAAACAGATCCTTCTATAAGTGTTGTACTGATCGTCTTATCAGCAGTGTAGCAGGAAACGTTGAATGAAGTTCCCAATACTTTTACTTCCATGCCATTTGCGTTGACAATAAAAGGTTTTTCCTTATTTTTTGCAACCTCAAAAAATGCTTCTCCTATAAGAGTTATCTCTCGCTTGTTACCAACGAACCGGGTCGGGTAGGTTATTTCTGTTTCTGAATTTAACCAAATACGGGTTCCGTCGGAAAGTAATAGTTGATATGTTTTTCCCTTAGGTATGACTAAATGATTATTTTGTATTGTTATTTTTTCCTCTTCTTCTTCTTGTGGTTCATAGACTAGTTTATTTTTTGCATCGTTTTTAATTACCACATGTTTTTCCTGCATGGAAAAAGATTCTTCTGTTAATGCTATTTTTTCTCCATTCTCTAAAAGTAATGTAGGCTGGCTAAATTCTTCCATGTTGACTTCATGGATAGTGGATGCCGGTTGTTTTGAAAAATAAATCATACCGGTAAATACAATAATGGCGACCATTGCTGCATAACGTGTCCAAACAGGCAGTCTGAATGTTTTCTTTTTGGAGATGGTCTGTTTATGGACCTGCTGCCATGCGAATTCCGTATTGAATGTTTTATTTTTGCTCCTATGCGTTGTGACTTGATATAATCGTTTGAGTTTTTCATATTCGGCCCGGTTAGTATCAGATGCGTCCAGCCATTCCGTAAAGATACGGCGCTCTTCATCTGTAGCTTCGTCAGCTAATATGGAATGTATAATTTGATATATTGTTTCAGAATTCATTTTTTCTTCCTTTTATATTAATTACAATCGGGAAGAAAGAAATGGGTAGGTCAAATCAGAAAAAAAAATAGAAAAAAATAAAGGTCAGGTGTTTTAACTCCTCTTTCATGATCCGGAAAGCCTCCCCCAGATGATATTTTACGGTATTGACCGATATATTGGATATTTCAGCTATTTCTTTGTATTTCAATCCGGTGATACATTTTAGCAGAAAGACTTTTCTGCATTTCTCCGGAAGTTTCTGCAATGCCAACTGTACCTCTTTTTGATAAATAAAATCGTCTTTATCGTCCAGTTGGAGATTCCATTCTTCCGTCAGCGAGGCAATGAAATCTTCTTTTATAATTTCAGATTTATAATAATTGATGCAACTGTTTCTGATTGCACGATAGGCATAGGGAAGAAATGTTTCCTGAGTAACAGTCAAATGCTTTTTCTCCCAAATTGAAATGAAGAATGTTTGAACAATATCTTCAGCAGTCTGACTGTCAGTGATATATCTGCAGGCATAGTTACATAAAAGGGAGTAGTGGTCCCGGAATAGTTTTTCAAAGATTTGTTCGTTGGCTATCTCCATAAGTTTAAATAATCTGCAATATTCGATAATTTTTTGAAGAAATACAAGTTTTATGCAAATGAATTGAGTGGAGGATAGTCCTTTTCTTTTGAATACATAAGAACTATCAGTGAATGAATTTGTTATTTAAATAGAATCATAAACAAATAAGGCGATGAAATTTTTTATAGACACAGCGAACCTGGATCAGATCCGGGAAGCGAATGATTTGGGCGTGTTGGATGGTGTGACGACCAATCCGTCATTGATGGCCAAAGAAGGAATTAAAGGAGTGGAAAACCAACGAGCACATTATTTAAAGATTTGCGAGATCGTGGATGGCGATGTGAGTGCCGAGGTGATCTCTACCGATTATGAAGGAATGATCAAAGAAGGGGAGGAACTGGCTGCCCTGAATCCGCATATCGTAGTAAAAGTTCCTTGCATTGAAGCTGGAATTAAGGCAATCAAATATTTTACAGATAAAGGTATCCGTACGAACTGTACGCTGGTCTTTTCCCGTGGTCAGGCTCTTTTGGCGGCAAAGGCCGGGGCTACCTATGTCTCTCCGTTTGTCGGACGTCTGGACGATATATCCAGTGACGGTATTGAACTGGTCGCAAAAATAGTAGAGATGTATACCTATTATGGTTATGAAACGGAGGTGCTTGCTGCTTCTATCCGTAGCACACAACATATTATCCAATGTATCGAGGCGGGAGCCGATGTGGCAACTTGCCCGTTGGCTGCTATCAAAGGTTTGTTGAAACACCCGCTTACCGATAGCGGACTGGCAACCTTCCTGGCCGACTATAAAAAGGTGAACGGATAGGCCGTCGGTGACAAATTATATTTTCTTTGTTTTATAGGGGGCAGCAAAAAGTTTGTCACGGCTGATTATTAGTGTGTTAGGACGGAATTGGCTTACAACCGGGGTAAAAAAGTACCTACTTTCGACCTCGAGTTTGTCATAGTTAACATTTGTTGGGTTTTTCTCCCGGTTGTAATAAAAACATAGAAAACGGATTCGGCGGTAGGATCGGGATGTTTATGAATTGTCATGTTCTCAGAAAAATAAAGAGGATGGAATTCTTTATTTCATTGAAGAATACTTATCTTTGCATATCAACTTAAAAGAATTAACTATGAAGTATTTAAATCCGAGAGCAGATCTTACGTTTAAACGTATTTTTGGCGAACATCCCGATCTGGTGATCAGTTTACTCAATGCCTTGTTGCCCCTGAAAGCGGGTGAGGAGATTAGAGAGATCGAATACCTCCCTTCCGAGATGGTGCCGGACAATCCCTTGCGTAAATTCAGTATTGTAGACGTTCGTTGCTGCGATGTGAAAGGGCGTCAGTTTTTGGTAGAGATGCAGATGCTTTGGTCGCCGGAGTTTCGCGAGCGAGTTCTTTTCAATGCCTCAAAAGCTTATGTGCGTCAGTTAGATGCAGGCGAAGGCTACGAATTGTTGCAGCCGGTTTATTCGCTCAACCTGGTGAACGAGGTTTTCGAACCGGCTCTGGATGGTTATTACCATCATTATGCAATGGTGCATGTGGAGCATACGGATCATATCATCGACGGTTTGCAATTGATTTTTGTCGAGCTGCCTAAGTTTACTCCCCATACCTATAGTGAGAAACGTATGCATGTCCTTTGGCTCCGTTTTCTGACTGAGATAGGTGAATCGACGCGTGTCGTCCCTCATGAATTACTGGAAGCCCCTGAAATATCGAAAGCTCTGACAGTGTTGGAAGAATCAGCCTTTACAGACGAGGAGTTAGCCGGTTACGAGCATTTCTGGGATGGTATCAGTGTTGAAAAAACTCTTTATAATAGTGCAAGACGTGAAGGGCTTGCCGAAGGAAGGGCTGAAGGAAGGGCTGAAGGTATTGTCAAAGGAAAAGCTGAAGGTATTGCTGAAGGAAGAGCCGAAGGTCTTGCCGAAGGAGAAGCGAAGGGTAAACGCCTTATTGCTGCCAACATGAAAAAGTCAGGTATTGATCCACTTATCATTGTACAATGTACCGGTTTGTCAATAGAAGAGATTGAACGACTTTAAGAGTTACTGGATAGATGCGAACATGATTTATGTCTTAATAGTTCGCATTAAAATATGATCCCGATGATATTCGGATACCATCCCGGTGATGATGAAACGTCACCGAGGTGGTATGATGCAAAAGCTATAGCTTTCGAGATTAGAAGCTATAGCTTTTGTCCTTAAAGTAAGTAGCCTTTGAGCTTAGTTGTTATTCACTTCTTAAAACTTTGACAGGATTGCTCGAAGCCGCTTTGTAAGTATGCCAGCTGACTGTGAGCAGTGTTATAAAAAGTACACTGATCCCACCGAGCAGAAAGTGGAAGACGGATATTTCCGTATGATAGGCAAAGTGTTCCAGCCATCGATTGAGGAAAAGCCATGAAACAGGAACGGCAATGACAAAGGCTATCCCGATCCAGCCGACAAACTGTTTATTCAGTAAAAACATAATCCTTAATGTACTGGAACCGTTTACTTTCCGGATGCCAATTTCTTTGGTGCGTTGTTCCGTTGCATACAAAGCCATACCGAACAACCCGAAACAAGTCAGGAAAATACTGATCAGCGAGTACATGATCATTAATTCCGCCAGTTCGGTTGTCCTGCTGTTGCGTTGCATGAACTCTTTATAGACATCCTGGAAAGTAAAATATTTACCCGGATTCATCCTTTCCCATACTTCTTTAATAGCAGCCATTGTTTGCTGACGTTCTTTGCCCACTTTGATCTCTGCAAAAGCATATCGTTTATCATCATCCTGGCCGATGTAAATGATACTGGGAAAAACATCTTCTTCGAGTGAATTGGCAAACATGTTCTCGACAATACCTGCAACGACCACTTTAGGGTTGTTGCTGTTTTTTTCATATTCTTTAAAGTCTTTGTCGTATTTACTTAGTTGCTGGCCGAACGGATTTTCTCCCGGCGGAATCAGTAGGTCTGCATATTTCCGGGTGATATAGGCCGGACTTTGGAATTGTTCGAGCGCCTTATCCGGCTCAACTCCCTGTATGATGTCGATTTTTAATGTTCTCAGGAAATCACGTCCTCCCATGTATTGCGCTTTCATATAATGGCTTTCACTTCCATCCTGGTTTTTGATATTCACGGGAGCTATCCCCATGTTTAGTAAAGGACCACCTGTAAGTGTTACATTTTTTACGCCGGGTATTTTTCTTATTTCGTGTGCAAAAGCCGGTAAGTAGGAATTGTCTGCTCCCCAATTGCCCACCTCGATTAATCCGTGATATCCTTCCGCTTTGTTTTGTATAAAATGAAGTTGGTTGTTTACTGTAAGTGTTGCGATGATCAGCCCGATAGAGACTGTATATTGGGCAATCGAAAGAGCCGTTACGATCCTTCTTTTCTTGTTTCCGGTGAAAAACTCGCGATAGCCGGAGGCCGATAGTTTGGATATTTTCCGGCTGATATAAACAGAAGGAATGATCGATAACAGGAGTATGAACACTGTAATAACAGGTAATGCCTGTCTGTTAAAGAAAAAAGAAGTCTCTATCTTTCCGGAAGTGATCGAATTGAATATCGGGATCAGATCGTGTGTTATCAGCAAAGATAACAGGAAGGATACAATGACGGTCAGGAATGTATCGATAAATAGCTGGTGGTTTATATTGTTTTTTGTCGCTCCCATCAGTTTTTCCGTATGGATCATCCGCACTTGTTGCAATAGGCGGGAGAAGTTGAGATTGATATAATTGAAACAGGCAATTAGCAGGATAAGAATGGCTGAGATCAGCCCGACGTAAAGTAATGTCTTTTGACGGCTGTTCATGAAGAAGTAACTTTCCTGTGTGTATTTTTTGAAATAACTCTCTTGTAGAGTGTACAGACGGTATTTTCCGTCAGGAACAAAGGTTTGTATGCCGTCTTTATGGATTTGTTCGGCAAACTTTTTCGTATCGATCGGGCGGTTGGTCATAAACAGACATACTCCTCCAGGGATTGGCCCGTCATTTCCGATTACGGCATCGAAGTCGATATAAGATTGTTTACGCGATTTCAGCACAGCGGCAATCTGATAGGTGGTTTCATTCTTTCCCTCTTCAATCGTACCATCCTCCCGTACACGGGTCGTTACATTATTTTCACCGGTTATGATTGTTTGGCCGATCGGATTCTCTTTACCGAAATACTTTTGGGCGCATTTTTCCGATAAGGCGATCTTGTTCGGTTGTGTCAGCACTTCGTTCAAATCTCCATACAATACCTTATAAGGGAAGAAATGGGGAAACGAGGCTTCTGTTGTCATTATAATGATGGGGTCGAAACGGGTATTGTTTACTTTTATGTAATCCATTCCGATATTATTAAGGCATACATGATCTATAATCTCCGGGTATTTTTCTTTAATCTCGGCTGCAATACCACCGGCAGTGAAACAAACCCGTTCACCCGGTTGGATCGGCGAATCCTGGTCCATCATATAAATAGTCTCCTGGTGAGGATTATCCGCCTCCAGGTTATACTCATGGATAACGAAAATAGCTAGCAAGTTCGTGCAGGCAATGCCGATTGCCAGGCTGACGATCGATATGATTGAAAATGTCTTGTTTCGCCACCAGCTTCGCAGGACGAGTTTGAATGCGATTGCTTTCATTTTGTAATTCATAATAGGTTATTCACTTCTTAATACTTTAACAGGATTACCGGATGCAGCTTTGTAGCTGTGCCAGCTGACGGTGAGTAGGGTGATGAGCAGGACAAAAAAACCGCTTATCAGATAGATTCCGATGTTCATATCCGTGTGGTAGACGAAATTTTCCAACCAGCGGTTGAGTAGCAGCCAGGTGATGGGAATGGCAATGATAAAGGAGATGCCTATCCAGGATATGAACTGGCTGTTGAGCAGTAACATGATTTGGGGGCTGGTCGCTCCGTTTACTTTCCGGATACCTATTTCTTTGGTGCGTTGTTCGGTTGCATAGAGTGCCATTCCGAACAGGCCGCAGCAAGTCAGGAAGAGGCTGATCAATGAATACATAAACAGCAGCCGGGAGAGTTCGGTTGTTTTCTCGTTCCGTTGCAGGAACTTTTGGTAAACATCCTGGTACGTGAAATAGTTACCCGGGTTTACCTTATTCCATGCTTCCCGTACGGCGGCGATACTCTTTTCTCTGTCGTCGCCGAGGCGTATATAAATGTAATTGAACGAATTTTGAGGACTGTTGTTGATCTGTATGGTAAAAGGATAAACCTCACTTTCCAGCGTATGTGTGTATAAGTTATCGACGATACCGGCAATTGTCGTGACCGGTGCATTTGACGGATCATTACCTGTATTCCCTTCGTCGAACTCTTTATCGATCGCATTAATCGGCTTACCGATCGGGTTTTCTCCTTTTCCGACCAGTATCTCTGCATATTTCTCATTGATATATACCGGACGGGCATATTTTTCGACGGCCTGTTCGGGAGGAAGGCCTTTTAACAGCTTCAGTTGTAAGGCGTCCAGGAAGTCTGGTTCGCCGAAATAGTTGATTTGTGCCGTATAGTTTTCACTGCCGTCTTCATTTTTCAGGACGATTTGCATTATCCAACTGTCCAGGATAGAGCTTCCGGCAAGGGATACGTGCTTTATCTCCGGGTGTTTTTTTAGTTCCCGGGCAAAGGGACGGACATAAGAACCGTCTTCTTGCCAATCTCCTATTTCAATCAGGTTTTTATAATTATCTCCTCCTTGGCGGATGAAGTGAAGTTGGTCGTTTACCGTCAGTGTGGCAATGACCAGGCCGATAGAAATAACATATTGGGCGATGGATAATGAGGTGACTATCTTCCTCTTTTTATTTCCGGTGAAAAACTCCCGGTAACCGGAGTTGGAAAGCCTGGATATCTTTCGTCCCATATAGGCTGCCGGAATTATGGATAACAGCAGGATAAAGCAACAGATGACTGGCAATGATTGTCCGTTGAAAAAGAAAGAGGTATGTAATTGTCCGTTTACGATTGAGTTGAACAGGGGAAGCAGGTCATGGGTAATCAGCAACGAGCAGAGGAAGGCAATGATTACCGTCAGGAAGGTATCCAGAAAAAGTTGCAGGTCGATTTCTTTCCGGCTGGCTCCCATCAGTTTCTGTGTATGAATCATCCGTACCTGTTGAAGGAGACGTGAGAAGTTGAGGTTGATATAATTGAAACAGGCTATCAGCAGAATCAGGATGGCGGAGATTAATCCTACATAGAGCAATGTAGGCTGACGGAAATTCAGATAGTACGATTTCTGTCCTTCGGGCGCGTAGAAGTAGCTTTCCTGTAAAGTATCCAGATAATAATTCCCCAGGTCACCCTGTAAAGTAGGGATTTTGTCTTTTTTCAATTGTGCTTCAAATGCTTTCCGGTCGATTGGCTTGTTCATCAGTAACAGGCTGGTACCGCCATAGAAAGGATCTGAAATGGCCGTTACTGCCTCCAGGTTTAAAAAAGATTGTTCCCGGTCGGCTATGATAGCGGCAACCTGGTAAGCGTGTTCGTTGTTAGTACTGCCTTTGGTACTCATCTCTTCATCGGGAAGGTTGAAATGTATTATTTTGCCAATCGGATTGGTTTTTCCGAAAAGTTTCCGGGCAGTTTGTTCGGTAAGGGCCAGTTTGTCGGGCTGGGTCAAGGCTTCTTTCAGGTTTCCGGAGAGTACTTTATAAGGGAAAAACTCAGACAAAGACGGATCGGCGGAGACGAGACGAATCGGTGCGTGTTTCACATTATCGATAGAGATATATTTGACGGTTTCTCCGCTTATCCGGAGATAGTTCTCAACTTCGCTGTATTTCTCTTTCAGCATTGCCGGGATATCGCCCCCTGCATAGATTGTCTTTTCTCCGGTTTTCATCGGCCAGTCCTGGCTGAGTATCCAGATACGTTCTTTGTTCGGATTTCCTTTCTCTATTCCATATTCATGAATAGTGAATACGGCCAGCAGGTTTGTGCAGGCAATGCCGATCGCCAGGCTGACGATGGAGATTATTGAGAATGTCTTGTTTCTCCACCAGCTGCGGAATACAAGTTTTAGAGCGACAGTTTTCATAAATTCGATATTAGGCTTTTCGTACCGTTCTTTTTCGAATGGCATTTCAAATCTATCCTCTTTCTTTTGTAGAGACAAAGAATAAGTAAAAATAATTGAAGGATACAGTCAAATTGTCTAAATATTAGACAATGGGAGTTGGGAGAAAAAAGAATCCGTATATCTTTGCTTTTGTTATGAGAAATGGAAAGATTATAGTAGTGGACGATAATGAGGCGGTGCTTAAAACATTGCGAATGATTCTTTCGCGTGAATTTAAGACGGTGGTTTGTGCTTCGGTGCCGACTTTGCTGCCTGCTTTGCTTCGGGAAGATGATGTGGATGTTGTCCTGTTGGATATGAATTTCGGAACCGGGAAGCAGAGCGGGGGAGAGGGACTTTTCTGGCTGGACCGTATCCGTGAACGTCCGGATCCGCCGGAAGTCGTGCTGATAACTGCTTTTGGCGATATCGAACTGGCTGTCTCTTCCCTGAAAAAGGGAGCGGCGGATTTTATCGTGAAACCCTGGGATAATGATAAACTCTTGTCGACTGTTATCGCTGCCTGGGAATCCCGTTCCGGGAGAAAACGAAATTCCTCTCGAAAGGAATCGGAATTTCTTTCGGAAGAAACAGATTCTGTCGTTACATTGCTTGTCAACTCCCTGCTCCGGAAATATGCGACGGCCTATGGGAAACCTTTTCCCGGAATTACTCCCGGTGCATTGCATAAATTGTCGGACAGGATGCTCAATGGTGACCTCAGTCTTTTGCAGCAGACCATCGAGCGTGCCGTGCTTCTTTCAAATTCATCCGTGCTCGATAGTGATGACTTTTATATGGACGCTCCTCCTGTAACTGTTTCCCATCCGGTTACTTTGGAAGAGATGGAGAAACAGTTTATCAGTGAAGTGCTAGCAGAGAAAAAAGGAAATCTGACGCTTTGTGCCCAGCAACTGAATATCAGTAGGCAGACGCTCTATAATAAGATGAAGAAATATAACCTTTAGGAAATAACAGGCTGATATGTCAAAATAATACCGGAAAGACGATGGCAAGTGACCTGCATCTTTCCGGTATTTAATTAGGTGAAGTCGTGTTTATTTCCTGATACCTTGGATTGTTTTTGTTGTCCGGTCTGTTGTCATTCTGAAGAAATATACGCCTTGAGGGAGAGAACCTGTATGAATTATACTTCCCGGATGCTGTATCTTTCTGACCAGTTTCCCGTTGCTTGCATAGATTTCCAGCAATTTGACTTGCTGGTTATGAATGATATTCACCTGATCGCTGAACAGGTTGGGTTGAATACTTACTTCTTCTTCCCTCTGTATCTGTTCATTATCGACGCTGGTGTCGGTATCGATTGTAACCGGTTGGCTCTTTTTGTCGTTGTAAAGGGCATATACCTGATAAACAGGAGCGTTAGCCGGTATGTTTTTATCGGTATACTGTGTGCTTGAAGCTGGTAGAGTGACCAATTCCAATTGGTCGCGGTTGATTTGATAACCTGTCGGTTCCGTAAAATTGGTAATCAGGAATCCTTCCGGCGACGAAGAGGCAATCTCTGATCTTATGATTGTCATTTTAGTGCTTTTCACCGGATTAAGTGTTTGTTTCTTTGCACTTAACAGTGAAGCACTATTTGTCAGTTCTCCTTCTTCCGAAGTTACGACGAATGAAATGCAGGAGTTGGCATCCAGCTCTTCGGTCGGGAATGTTGCCCACTTTTTGTCGCTCATTGCATAGATATTCCCTTTTCCGTCGATGGCTGGCCCTTCGTCGGCAAAAGCCGGAAAAATCTTTTTATTATATTCTTTGGCATGAATAGCTACAATCAAATCCTGACCGGCATCTATAGTGAAAGGCTTTTTTAATGTAATAGCATTCGTTTTCTGGTATTCAATATCTGTCAGATCTTCTTCATATATCCGGTTTCCCTGTTCTATATAAACGGCGTACGACACATTTTCGACCGGAGTGAAATAAACGGTAGTGATCGTCTTTTTGTGAATTGGTGTCAAATCATTCGTATCCCATCTCTGACCATAATAAAAAGGATCGCCTAATCCAAACTGAGAAACTATCCCTTGATCTCCCCAGCCGATAATTTGTTGATATATGGGTGCTTTCCATTCCAGTTCGATATTTCCGTCTGTCGTTTTCCGGGCTGTCAGGTCCGTCGGTGCCATTAAGCCGGCTTCTACTGTTTGGCCGTCCTGCGACATACCGGCAAGATATGTCGTTCCTGTATTCTGAGGATCCAGCCAGATATCCATACGCTCTTTGGTGTTTTCGCTGAATTTGTTCCAGTGAAAAGAAAATTTACCGTACAGGTTTAGTCCGTTGGGGTTTTCACAAGAAGAATTACCTCCGCTCAATGTTCCTATAATCAGACCTTTGTTGTTGAAAAGCGGAGAGCCGGAAGATCCACCTTCCGTTACCGCATGACCGTTGGCCGTTTCATCGAAGGTGGTGTTCCAATGGGCATTCCTTGCTCCGGTTTGCTTTGTATCCGCATTGCTCCAGGTGACAGATTCAACCGGATATTTTCCATAGGTGGAAATCTTTTTATAATCTCCTGAAGGGTGATGGATGCCGACTCCTGAAGGCGATGGCGTACCTGTCCGGTCCCAGCCATTGAAGAAAACATCATAATTATCGGGAATGTTCTCGTTCAGTAACAACAACAGACCGTCGGAACCATTCTGAATAGGGATCGCAGCTTTACGGGTACAACCAACTATTGGTTCATACCTATTCCCGGACGAACTGTTGTCGCAGCCAGTGCGTTCCATATGAAAAAAAAACATCCATTCCTGTAATTCTTCGTCTGTCGCCTCTCCTAAACCGTCCATTGTCTGCGAACAGTGGTAAGCGGTCAGGATATAAGGCTTCTTATCTTTTGCCGTATTATTAACCAGCGATCCGGAACAGATAAAGTATTGTCCTTTTATCAGCTGGATTGTATGGCACACGCCTTTTTGTTGTAATTGCCAGTCATCTCCTTCTTCACAGTTGATGTTCACCATGCAGGGACCTGATAATTCTTCTTGGGCGCTTTTCGTTCCTTTTGTTACGTAAAGATGGTTGTATCCATATCCTATGCCGCTGATCCGTAATAAAGGTTCCTTATCCGACGCAGCCGGTACGTATTCCAGTGTAATTTTATCACCGGCAATCGGTTCGGTAGCAAAATGTCCGTTTTGGGGATGGGTACGGGTTGTATAAGCACCCAATACCTGGCTTTTATCTGCATTATAAATAAATAATTTGCCGCCTTCCGGAATGTAAAAATCGGAGTAAGACAAGATCAATGCAATAGCTCCTTTTGCTTCGAGATGCAGTTGCCATACTTTTTGTCCGTCGGGTAAAGTCCCCCAATTTCCACTGTTGGATATACTCAAATCTGTTTCGATCCGTTTGGCAATCGCTAAAGGAGCACCTTGGCTTACCCGCCAAGCATCGACAACTTTAAGGTCTTCAACACTGAAGCTTACCGGGATCTGTACAGGCTGTTCCGTACTTTTCAGATTGGTTATAAACTGAAAACTCGGCGGAAGACCTCCTTCACTGATTTGTGCATGCAGAAATATCGTCGGAAAACAACAGAGACAAAAAATGCCTGCTATTAACCGAATGGAATGGTAATGATTCATCTTATTTGTAATATAATACTAGTTTTTATTTGTTACGTCAAAAATAAGATTTATTTAACCACAATCATCACATACTGATTTTCCTGTATTCTCTTGTTGTCAAGGAGATCCAGTAGTTTTTGCTGTTTAGGCGAGCCGGTTCGTTCTACGTTCATACGCATTTCTGTCAGTGTACGGATCATATAAAGATAACCGTCTGTTTGTCCGTCCGGCCAGAAAGTGAGTCCGCCGTCCAGGTCGTTGACAAATCCCTGTCCTCTACGCGGAAGGACATACGTTTTACCTTCATCTTTCATATAAACAGCCTGATAACTCAGTGTCGGTTTGTACTCATATTCAAATCCCAGCCAGCTTACGAGCTTTGGACCTTTCTTTTGATACAGGCCCATGAATAAACCTTTTGAGTTTTCATATAAAGTACGCAACCATATCTTCTCATCCGTAACTTCTTGTTTTTCTGCATAGTCAGTCAGGATGCCGTATCTCCCGAGATTCAGATTGTACAAAGGTACAACAGTCTGCGGATCATGCATCTGGAATACGGTATCACAGAACGGTATCATAAAAGTCATTTGATCTTGTGCCTCATTCCAATAGGATGTCTGGAAGAATGGGATATTATCCGTTTGCGATTTGGAAAGCGTTGACTTATCCTTTAATGTGAACTTTCCGAGCGTTTCGCCTGTCAGGTTAAAAGTCAACATGCAGTTCGGAACACCGCTTGTGTCTTCATAGTGACTCAACATATATCCGTCGGATGAGAATCCCAGTAATTTATCTTTTCCCAGGTTGATTGTGTATTTCTTTTCCACTGTTTCAGGAAAAACATACCGGGTGATTGTCAACATCGTATCTAGTGGAGGCAGTTCAATGATTTGTGGGTCGCAAGGCTCTTGGCTTCCTCTGGTTTCCACATCTTTACCGCTCATGGCACAATACATGCGGGTTGTCTTTTTGTCATAAAACAGATTATGCCCGTTCATTTCATTATTCCATTTATAGGCCAGTGCCTTGAAACCGTATCGTTTACTTGGCCTTCCTATTTTCCGGTAATAAAGCCTCGGGTTGTTGAACGTGATGAAAGCATTGCTGTCAGGTATGGAAATAGCTTGCTTTACCGTAAAGTTACCGTCTCCGACAATATAATAATCTATTTCCGAAGCGATCTGGCTTAACTTCAATGGTTGCTTTTCGCCATCGAGGGCACTTTCCAAATCTATATGGGTAGGAGCAACAGAATAATCGACTTTCCCTTCATATTTAGGGGGAGTGATTGGACGGGTGCTCTTTCCTTCTTTTTGTTTACAGCCGCTTAGTGTACCGAGACATACAGCACAGGTGGCAATCAGAATATATAATGTTTTCATGATACCGGTTTTTTTAATTGATTGCCTCAAAAATAGGTATTATTTATTGATTTGTATTCATTAAATACGATTTTATCGTTTGTTTACGAAAAAACAGTAATAATGTTGCATGCTAATGATTTAATAGTTTTATTTGACGACAATCATCACATTCTGATTGTCCGGCAGATCACTGAGGAAGTTTTTAAGAGTTTCCTGTTTAGGGGAACCGGTTAGTTTAATTCCTTTTTTCAGTTCACCGGCCGGTCGGATCATGTACATATATTCATCTGTTTGACCATCGGGCCAGAAAGGCAAGCCTCCGTCCAGGTCGTTTGTCATTCCTGTAGCTGCCAGAGGCAATGCTCTGGTCTGACGTTTGTTCTTCAGATAAACCATCAGATAATCTTCGGATGGAAAATCCTGATTCTGCTTGTCTTTGTTGTCCAGCCATCCGGATTTGTTACTTTTACCCTCCCTGTGAACTTTCAGGAATACGGCTTGCGAATTTTCCCGTAAATTATCCACCCATGCTTTATTACGCTTATCTCCTCTATTAATCACATAGGTTGCCGGTGCCTTGTATTTGCCTAAATGGATGGCATAGACCGGAGCAATGGTCTGCTGATCCAGCAGTCGGTAAACCGTATCGCAATAGGTCGCTGAAAATGTCGGTTTGTTATCATACAGATATGATGTATGGAAGAGTGTGAAATTGTAAAAGTTATCGCTTTTAATAGTACCAATGGAATCGATCCCGAAATAAAAATGGCAGAGAGTATCGCCCTTTAAATTGAAAGTGTTAACCCCATAGTCAAATCCGGTCCCAGGGTAAAAGAAGCGGCCGACAGACATTTCTGGAGTGAATATCTCTACCCAGTTTTTCAGAAGACGGCGGTTTGGCAATGAGTCCGGATACAGATAATGCACCCTGGCCAGGACACTGTCCAACGGAGGAAGTTCTCCTATATATTTGGTTGAATATCCGGTTTCCTGATTCAGTTTCTTTAATTGTACGTATAACCGGGCCGTCTTTTTATCATAAAACAGGTTATTGCCCGATTCATTGTCCCGCCAATTACTATATTCTGTTTTCAATCCGACTCGTTTCCGTTTTTTTCCTTGCCGGTAAAGGTATAGTTTCGGCTTATTGAGGGCAATGAAACCACCCTCAACAGCGACAACTTCGGTCACTGGATATTTATCGTCGCCTACCTGATAATATTCGATGGTCGATGCCACTTCACTTAACCGGACAGGAGATGATGTGGAAATAGCTGATTCGACATCTATTTTAGCTGTAGGTGTTGAATGGTCATACCTGGCTGTATATTTCGGACTGGCAGGCTGGTAAGCAGTTTCTTCAGTAGTAGAGGATTCTGTTTCATTTTTTTGCTTACAACCGGATACAAGTATCAAAAGAGCAAAAAACAAGCAATATGAGATGTTCTTTATCATAATTATTTCTTTTTATTTCTTCAGGCGACCCAGAAGAATATAGTTATTATCGTTTTCATTTATAGAGATAAGCATTTTTTTCAGAGCAGCCTCTTTATCCGGAGACAGATCCTTTGTTTTCAGTGCATTTTGTAGCTCTGTTTGTAAATTTCCCGGATCCATATTCAGAATGAAATACCCATTTCTGAAATTGGGAAAAGGAGGATGATGTCCATCGAAACTTCTGAGCGGTAATTCGGTATTTCCCAGAAAATCGTTTATCAGATGCATGTATGCCCCCTTCAGGGTCTGTTTGTCAATTATATAATATGCGGGATTAGCAGAGTCAAACATATACTTTGAAACTTGAATTGTAGAATAAGTATAGCACAGAAAATGATTGCTCAGTTCCTGAAAACCATGTTCAGGAACTGGGTCTTCAGAAAACTCTGTGACAAACTTTGGGCGTAAACGGTTATTTTGGAAATCATAGTGATAGAACGTATCTGTCCGTGCCGGCATCACATATCGGATCATTACATCGAAAGCTGAAGTATTACCTCCGGAAATAATTTCTGAGTTATAGTCATAAACAGTCCGGTCTCCCGGTTCGATGAATGCTTTTCTTTCTCCCAGGAAATCCTGTGTCCAGGCAATAGCAGGTAATCCGGGAAATGGGAGTAGGACGGCTGCAATCAAATTGCTGTCCTGAACATGAATTTTTCCTTTGGGAACACGTAAACATAAAGGGATCGGAGGAAGAGAATTACCTTTCAGGTCATATACCAGCAATTGACTACTGGTCCAGGGCAACAAATAAATCCGATCGTTTTTTTCATCAATCTGAGCGTCATAAATTGTTTGGTATTCTCCCGGCCCTTGTCCGATAGAACCGATCATAGTAATGAAATTCCCTTTGCGATCGAAAAGCTTGAACGGATTTTGCTGCTTGTTCCATACGAGGATATAGTTTTCGGAAATAACTGTTTGCTGGTCTCCGACAAGTACTTCGTTTTTATTATCCAGACGGATTATTTCAAAGTCATCGACTAGCAAACTTAAGGGAATCCGGATAGTATCCTTTAATAGTTTTTGATCGCAAATAATGACGGAATCGTCTCCTATTTGCTTAATGGAACCAACGGCAGGACAGGTGGCAAGTGTCTTGTCATTGGAGGTCTTGCATGAAATAAGAGAGAACAGAATTATAAAACCAGACAAAGTTCTGGCAATTCCTCTTTTATATTTCAGGTGATTCTTGTTTATCATATCAGGTGTACTAATGTTTTAATTTGGCTAAAATGATGATATTATTATCATTTTCATGTATTGACTCTGCCAATGTAGTCAATTCTGCTTTTTCTTCTTCTGTTAATTTGTTAGACTTTAGAGCATTTTCTAACGTGCTTTTCAGGTTAGCCGGTTCTATATTCTGGATAAAGTAGCCATTATAAAAAGAGAAAATAGGCCAGCCGATTTCCGTGTATCCCAGATAATCATTATATAATCGGAAAAAAGCTCCTTTTCCAGTTCTTTTGTCTACAATATAATAGCTGGGAGATGATGATACAAATGAAGTAGCTGATACTTGCTTCGGATAGGAAGCCTCTCCTATATAATGGTTCGGAAGTTCGATATAGCCGTGCCAGGGGATCGGGTCTTCACTGAAATTCATGGTGAAGGTTGGAGACAGGCGGTTATTACGGTAATCGTAGCGGTAAAGGCTGTCGACGCGTGTTGGTACGATGCAGAGGATATTTACGTCAAAAATACCCGGTACATTATTATATGTACAGACCTCATTACTGTAATCTTGCGGTGCAGCGAGATGGCCGGGTTCGATATAATCTTTCCTGTTCCCGTGAAAATCCTGTGTCCATGCTACTGCCGGCATGTCGGGGAATGGAAGTAGAACAACTGCGACCGTCGAATCCTGAAGGTCTACATGGAAAGTGCCTTTGGGAGCCCGCAGACAAAGTGGTATTGTAGGTTGGGGATTACCCTTCAGGTCATAGACCAGTATTTGGGCACTTTGCCAGGGCAATATATAAATTCGGTCGTTTTCTTCGTCTATATTAGCGTCATAAACATTCAGGTATTCGTTGGGGCCTTGTCCGTATGATCCGATCGTTGTCAGGAAGTTTCCTTTCCGGTCGAAGAGTTTGAAAGGATTTTGTTTGTTGTTCCATGCTAATAAATAATTATCGGAAACGATTACGCGTCCTTCGCTGATCAGCGCTTCATCCCGGTTGTCCAGATGAATGATCTCTGGTTTTTCCGTAAGATAAGTGAGTAGAAGGTGTATGGAGTCGGTCAGTAATTTCTGATCGCACGAAAGAACCTGGTCATCCCCCACCTGTACAAAAGTACCGACAACGGGTGAGTCTTCCAATCCGTTATTGAATGATGATTTATTGCCACTTTGACACGAGACTATCAATAGTAAGCAAAGTAAACCAGTAATAAGATTTCCTACCTTCTTCATAATGTTGCTGTTTTAGAATGATGTTTGATGCAAATATATCCTTAAATGTTGATAACAGACTAGAAAGTCAGTTGACATTTTAGATAATACTGAAAGGAGTAATGGGTAGATATATAGATGTTTACTATCTGATCGTAGTAAAAATGAATTGACATTTCCTCTTTAGCAGTTTAGAACGCATTCAAAAGATCATCCAGAGACAGGTTATCATCCTCAACTCCGAACTTCTCCCGTTTCATACGTGCTTTCTTTTGGCTGATGGCCGAAGGAGTGATATAATAGATGGAGGCAAGGTCTTTCGTGCTGATCCCGCTTTTCAACAGGCAACAGAAGGCGATGTCTTTTGTACGGAGTAACGGATAAGTATTTTTTAGTCGTTCGGCAAAGCCGGACCAGATATTATTCACAGTTTCGATCAATTCGTCTATCTCTTCCGATGTTAACCTCGATTTGTTATCATCTGTGTTTTCTTTTGCTTTTCCGGAAAGGGAAGGAATCTTTTGGGATGCGGACAGACGGCGGAACAACTGTTCACGTAAAGCCGTAGCTCTTTCACGCAAGGATATCAATTCCCGTTCTTTCTCTAATTGGGCGACCTGGTTTTTTAGTTCCTGTTCTTTTAATTGTTGTTCGCCGATGATTTTCTTTTTCCGGAGACGGTTGTAGACAATATACCAAAGGGTACAGGCTGTAATCAATATCAGACATAATGAAAGGAGGTAGATATCTTGTTGCTTCTTTTTGAGTTTTAATTGGTTGTTTTCATTTTTGAGCAGTTCTTCCTGATATCGTTGTGTCATTATCTGTGATTCGGCATCACCGGATATGTTGCTGAAACTTCCTTCATAGTTTTTCCAGGCGTAGTATATTTGTTCGTCTGTTTTGTTTTTTTCATATAGCCGGGCCAATAGTTGATAGGCACGGGTTGCAACATAGGTGTTTGTGCTTTGTATTGCTTTCTGTAGGTAAACCCTTGCCGAATCGGTTTCGCCGGATGCAATGTATATTTGGGCTTGAGTAAGCATATGGTATGGATAACTAGTCCGGGTGCTACATAAACTCTGACTTGTTTTCAATGCTTCCGTTGCGTTCCTAATATTTCCCTTTTCTTTTTCAATTTCGCTTATTTTTTGATAGAAAAAGGCTGTTTGTTCCCTTGATTCGATTTCCAGTGATTTCCGGATAGCTTTTTGGTAGTAGATGATTGCACTGTCGGTTTGTTCTGAATATCGATATGCCTGTCCGATTTCTGCTAATACTTCTGCCTGGTAAGCGGCAGGGATAAAGGCACTGTCTTGTAATGACTGTATATGCTGCTGCAATGCCTGTTTTGCGTTGCCTTTGTACAAAAGGGCAAAACCGCTGTATTCGTATAATCGGGTTCGTACTACAGGATTTGTTGCAAACGGAATACCCAGGGTAAAGAAGGAGTCAGCCCGCATATAGTTCGCCGTTTGCATATTGATAAACCCACTCCAGAAACAAGCATTAGAGGTTTTGGCTGAATCATTGTTGGCAATGAAAATATCAATAGCTTTTGTGAGCAGGGAATCTGTCCGTATGGCCTGACCTTTGCGGAGTCCAGCAATAGTCTGAAACAGATCGTATTTCGCTTTAGGATAATCGGCCAGCTGGTCAGGGTTCTTTATCTTCTCCAAAAATATTAATGTACTGTCCGGCTTTTTGTCCAGATAATTTTCAGCCTGTTCCAACCAATACTCTGTTTGTCCGCCCGTACAGGCCGACAAAAGTAGTATAGATTGTATAATTAGTAGCCAAAAAGTATTTTTCATGGAGATACCGGTTATTTGAAGCAAATATAATGCTTTTAGTATCCCAATTCAAATTCCTGATCGACTGCCGGAACTCCTTCGTCCATCCATTTGGGCATTGGTTGCTTGTTTAGGTAATGCTGGAAGAACTGGAACATACGCTTCTGGAAATCTATCCGGTTTGCCAGACGCATCGGCCAATGAATTTCTCCGGTATAATTGAGCAGCCACACCGGTTTCTGTAAACGTTTGAGTGCTACAAAATATTCTATTCCTTGATACCAGGGTACATGACCATCGTTGTCGTTATGCATGATCAGGATGGGAGTTTCTACTTTATCCATGGTAAACAACGGAGAGTTTTCCATATATTGCAATGGAGAGTCCCATAAAGTTCCGCCGATGCGGCTTTGTCCGTGTTCATATTGGAAAGAACGGTTCAGTCCTGATCCCCAACGGATTCCTCCGTAGGCACTGAACATATTGACGACCGGAGCTCCCGATTCGATAGCGGCAAACAGGTTTGTCCGGGTAGCCAGATAAGCAACCTGATATCCGCCCCAGCTATGACCTTGTGCACCGATCGCTTTTTCATTTATGTATCCTTTGGCTATTAATGAGGTAATACCCGGCATGACACAGTTGAAACAGCTTTCTCCGGGATAACCGTCTACATAACGTACATCCGGATTGAAAATGATATAACCATTACTGGTATAGAAATGGTAATCAATCGTGGAACGATGCGGTTCCGGCATATGGTAAGCATAAAGCGTTTCCGAATTACGTTCGTAGAAGTTTACGATTACCGGATATTTTTTGTTCGGGTCGAAGTTCTCCGGTTTATAGACAACTCCTTCCAAAGGTGTTCCGTCCAGAGAAATCCAGGAGACGAGCTCGGCTGTACCCCAATTCAGATTTGCTTGTTGTTCTTCTCCGTGGGTAAGCTGGATGGACTTTTTGAAACTAAGGTCAGAAAGCCTTATATCCGGATATTGCTCAAATGTTTCGGAGGTATAGATCACTGCATCCGAATATTTCGCTTTGACGGGTGTTTTCAGCATGAAGTTTCCGGCCAGCAGGACTTTCGGTGCTTTGGGGGCAGAGAGATGGGCACTGTAATATCCGGAACCTTTTGTTTTTTCATTGAACACTTGTAATAACTGTGACTTTGTTATATCAATGAATTTTTCTTCTTTATCTAATCTGATCAATCGATATGAAAGTTGTTCCTTTCGTCCGTTTACTGTCAGGTTTACAGGAGCGACTTCTGCTGTAGGATCAAATTTCCAGATATCATAACGGTCGTATATCAGGAGGTTACGATCATCAGCTGTCCATCCGGCCAAACCGTGGGGTGAGGGATAGTCCGGGACGTCATTGTCTTCATCCCAGGCGGTAAAGGTTGCGGGAGTTGTCAGACGGTATTCTTTTCCGTTTGCCAGGGAATAGGTATACCAGGAACTGTCTTGCGCACAATACCAATAAGCATATGTCCCTTTGGGGGAAAGTTGCATATTGCTGTTGCTTGCTTTTTTTATTTGTTGGCGTTCTCCGGTTTGAAGATTAACTGTATAGATATCATAACGGCTTCTGCCTTCCCACATCTGTTCCGTTGCATAGGGTTGGTTTGTCGATAACAGGGCGATCGGTGCATTACCTTCATCGGCAGTGATCAAATGAGGGATTTCCTTGTCTGCCAGTTGGAAGAGGGTGTTGCCGGAAATATTATAAACGGCAGTGTAAGTTTTTTTCAGGTCTTTTTCTTTATTATATACTTGTTGAGTATATTGTACACCCTCATCCCATTTCCAGATTTGTACGTCGGGACGATTTTCTGCCAGTACGGTAGTATCTTTTTGCATGGGAGCCGGTGCTGTTCCGAAGAAAATACGTTCAGAGTTCTCTGAAAAACGGATGTCACCGTTTTCGCTGATCACCCAGCCTTTGGGTATGAAGTTTTGTCCCTTATCAGCAACGATGCGGGCTCGGGTATTATTTTCTGCCAGATAAAGTGAAAATTGCGTATTGGTTGAGTCTTTATCCGGACAATACAGGAATGCTATTTTGTCGCCGGTTTTATTGAATGTCGCTTTTTTAATTACACCTTTACCTTCAAAAATAACGGTATGCCCTTTCTCCGGAGTAAATGTGGATAAGGTGGAATCTGTCGTGTAATATAGAATGTTTTCTTTTTTAGCGAACCCGAACTCCTTGACATCGGCAAACCGTACCTCTTTTGCTCCGTCCAGCGAACGCACATGGAGTACAGTATCTGATTTACTCTCTCTTTTATAGGCAATCCAGTCTGCACTCTCAGAAAGTTTATATGATTTCAGGGAGTCTATCGTTTCTGTTTTGTCTGAGAGATTGAAGATGACGAGTTCATCCAACGGCATATCTTCTTTTTTGGTCTTTTTCAGTTTCAGGGCTTCTACTTTTTCAAGTTCCGGCTTCCTGGTAACCAGCAGGTAACCGGAAGATGCAGAAAATTCTGCCTGTGCAGCCGGAAGAAAAGAAGCTGTCATTTCTCCTTTGGCATTGTACACGAAAATACTGGCATCTCCCCGCCAGGGTTCCATCTTACAGGCTACCCATTTCCCGTCGTGGGAGATTTTTTGTTCCGTAATACGTTTCCAGCTAACCATTTCATCGAATGTCATCGCTTTTTTTACTTCCTGTGCGGAAGCACTGCAATAAACACTCAGACAAATAAAAAGTACCCATTGTTTGAAATATTTCATGCCAACCATTATATATGTTATGTTTGTGAATGCAATATTACGACTTTTTGATTTTACCGCAAAAAAAAGCGGAGACCATTACTTGATCTCCGCCCTTATAAATAGTATATTCCGGATTTTCTTATTTAGCCAGTTCTTTATCGATCATCTCTTTCATCTTGTCCACTCCCATGAAACCGACCTGGAAGTGAACTGGAGTACCGTCTTTTGCCACTACCATGTAAGAAGGGACACCATTGATACCGAATTTCTTTCCCCAGTATTCCCATTGTTCGGCAGTAACACGGTAGTGTTCACCCTTGATGTCCGGGATCATTTGTTCCCAGGTCCCTTTCGGAGAGTTTTCGGCTGCCAGGTAGAGGAATACGACGTCTTTTCCTTCGTATTCTTTCTTTACTGGTTCTGTCTCTTTCATTGCCATCCGGCAGGGACCGCACCAGGTTGCCCAGAAGTCAACGAAGACAACTTTGCCGCGGTAAGGTGTTGTAATTGCATTGAATAGTTCTTCGGATGGGATATCCGCAATGTTCACACGATTGACGGTATAGCCGGATTTCTTTTTGTTTTCCTCTATTGTCAGTTTCAGTTTCTCATTCATTTTGATAAGTTCCTCTTTGAGTGCCGGATTCAATGTATTGGTCTTTGCCAACTCTTGTTCGTCTAAAGGACGGAACTCGCTGATAGAAGCTGCCAGTTTTTGTGCGGCTAACATATCGAAAAGAAGTCCTTTATCGGTTCCCATAATCCGGGCAATATCAGCTGTATTGTCTGGGAATTTTTCGTCTTTCTCTAGTTTGATATCTTTTCCGGTAAAGTTGGTAAACTGAAGGCCTCTTAACAAATAAGCCGCATTACCATTATAAATAAAGTAGGGATCATTGGATAACAGTTCCGGCAAGAAATTGAAATAATCCTGGGTAGCAATTGGCTTTACATAGTTGACCAGAACAGAATCTTTGGGGATTTTGTTCGTTTGCCGGTAAGCATATTCAATTGCTCTGTAACCAAGTAATTGATCAGCCAGTTCATGCTTTAGTTTCATGGCAATCAATTGACGATGTGCATCGCTGATTCCTGTCAGTTGATTTAGCTGATCGACGGCTTTCTGATATTTTTCTGTCCAATATGTTTTATATTGATCAACCGTCATTGTACTGATGTCTTTCATCATCTGATCATATTCTTCCTGACTTCTGACACTGAATGAAGGTTCTTCAACCGGATTATTGGCGAGGTCGTTGTTTATATCAGCCAATGCTCCGGTGAAATAGAACTTGTTTCCTAATGAAGGCTTGGAAGATTGTATCTTGGATTGTGCACGACAAATTTCCGGCATATTAATTTCGACAGAAGTTGTTTCTCCCGGTTTTATATAGAAACGGGTATGAACAACTGAGTTTCCGGATAATACTACACTTGAAATATGTAATAAAGGAATTTCCAGTTTAAAACTTCCATCGGGCTTAACATTTATGGTGTTCTGGTCTGCACCGGCTGTAAGAATATTGAATACCCATATAGGCAGTTCTTCATCCATCCCCGGTTTGTAGCCAATAAATTTACCGTTTAGTGTGGCAATACCTGATTTCAGTTCCGGTTTTTCCAGAACAAGTTCTTTCTCCGGTTTCTTTACGTTGGGAAAGTTAACTGAAGGTGTTTTGCCATCCAATCGTATACCCCAGATCTTGAAAGCTCCTTTGTCGTTACCTTCGATAAAATCCACCGTTTTCGTATCTTTCGGAAGGGGAGGGAAAATCAAACGGAAAGAGGCCGTACCTGATTCCGGCATCCAAAATTCCTCATTAAGCTTAATACCATCGCCGGCTTTGATCCGGTAACTTTTACCATTGGCTTCCAACGTCGTTTCATCAACGATCTTGATCCAATATTTGGGTCGGTAATAAGCGTCGACATACATGATGGTGGCTGTGTCGTTCAGAATAATTTTCTGAAATTCGAGCGTATTGGTGTTGCGTACTTCAAAAGCCGGTTGCTCCACTACGCGATCCTGAGCGTGCAAACTTGTGCAACAGAGGAATAGAGTGAGTAAACTGATAATGTGTTTCATACCTTTATTAATTTAGATTGTTAGTCTTTTATAAAACTCTTGAGTTCTTCCAGAAGAGCGTCTTCCCTATATCCTTCTTTGATTTTCAGGATAAGACCTTCCGGCGATATATAAACAAATGTAGGAAGAGATTTTAGTCCGTAGTGTGCTGCTATGCCACTCGAACCTAATCCATCAGACAATTGAAGCCAGTAATTGCTAACGGGACTTTTAGCAACTTCTTCTTTCCAGACGGAAACAGGATCTACAGATACACTGATTACGATCACTTTTCCTTTGTATTGTTCTGCTATTTTTTCTAGTTCAGGTAACGCTGCGACACAGGGACCGCAAGCCCGGCTCCAGAAATCAAGAAGAATATAACTTCCTCGGTAATCGGAGAGGTGGTGGATTTTGCCTTCAACATCTTTTAATTCGGCATCATAGATTTTGTCTCCGGTCTTTACTGTTGATGAAATAGATAACAAGGATATTATTTCCTGTCCCAATTGAGATTGTTTTTGCTCATCAGTCAGTTTGCTATATACAGTAATAATGAAAGTCCGGACTTTAGACCTTTCAGTCTCTTTTAAATTGTTCAGTCCTGCCAGGCTCATGGAGTTGTCCGACATCGAAACCAGTTTGTTAAACTTTCCTTCTTTATAACATTTGGCTGCATTTCTTAATTCTTCCAGTCCTGCAAGTGTTATGGGATTTTTCAACATTAGTTGTAATTCTTTGTATAGGATGACTTCATCATGGATACTATTTATCTTTAGGCGCAATGAATCGAACTGCTGCCGGGGATTCGGATTTTTGCCATCGGCATTAGTCAGTATTTTCATGGCTTCAGCTGTCAAATCATGAATTTGCATTGCCTCTTTTTGAGTCGCTTCTCTGAAACGGTTTAATTCTATCTGTTCCGGGATTGGAATATCGCTTTCTGTCTTCCAGGTTTGTACATAAGGAGCTTTTCCGGTAATTTTAATGTTAGCTCCTGGTTTTACCCAAAACTGATAGCCGGTGCGGTTAACAGTGAGAAACATTTTGGTAATAGTGTCGACCTCCCTGGTAATTTTGAATTTACCATTTGTCATTGTAAAAAAGTCATCGCCCTGCATTCTGGCTGTATTTCCTTTCATTTCCGCACAACTGAGAGTAATACTGTCTGGCATATTCTGGATATCACCTTCGATTGTACATGTTTTTTGTCCATAAGCGGAAGAAACGGTTAAAAAGATTCCAAATAATAATAGACCTAGTGCTTTCATGGATAATTTGATTTGTAGTTAATGCCGGCAATGTACAAGTTTATTTGGATTTGATATACTGGGAAGTACGAATATTTCGTAGACTACAACATCTATTAACATGTTGCAGTCTACTCTTTGACTTTTGTAACATTTGTAATTAGATTACCGTCTCCGTTACCACCTGTCCGTCGAACAGGTTGATGATGCGTGAAGCATAGCCGGCATCATGCTGGCTGTGGGTTACCATGACGATGGTTGTTCCTTCCTTATTTAGTTCGTTGAGCAGGTTCATTACTTCCTGGCCGTTTTTACTGTCCAGGTTACCGGTTGGCTCATCGGCAAGGATTAGTTTGGGGTTGGCTACCACGGCACGGGCTATGGCAACGCGCTGTTGCTGACCTCCGGATAACTGTTGAGGAAAATGTTTTTCACGATGGACGATTGCCATACGTTCCATGGCCTCTTTCACTTTCTGTTTGCGTTCGGAAGCCGAAACACCCATATAAAGGAGGGGAAGTTCTATATTTTCATATACGTTCAATTCGTCGATCAGGTTGAAACTCTGGAATACGAAGCCGATAATCCCTTTACGCAATTTTGTGCGTTGTGCTTCCGTATATTTGGAAACCTCTATCCCGTTCAGGTAATATTCGCCGGAAGTCGGGTTGTCCAGTAATCCCAGGATATTCAGCAGCGTAGACTTACCGCAACCGGAAGGTCCCATTATCGCTACAAACTCTCCCTCTTTAACTTCAATATTCACCTTGTTCAATGCCCAAGTTTCAACTTCCTCTGTACGGAAGATTTTTTCTAATGCTACTGTCTTAATCATGAGTATAAGAATTTTAATTTACTAATGAAAGAACAAAAGCTGTGCCAATGTTGTAAGTGATTGATTTGTATTGTGTTGGAATTTTAGATCCTCTTCGGCGTTGTGCATATCCGCACGGATATAGTTCGGAAACGCACTTTTAGGGAACAAGTTGTTTACAAAATATCTTCATACAGATTATATAATCTTTTCCTGAGAAACAAGACTGCATATCTTTTCCTGGAAATCAATGTATTGACCGGTATGCCGGTCGATTCTGAAATCTCCTTGAACGGAAAGCCTTCCAGTTCCGTCAGTTCAAAGACGGCCCGTTGCTCGTCCGGCAATTCCAATAATGCGTGTTCCAACTCTTCCCAGACGGTAGAACGGATATAATCCATTTCTGGCGACTGGTCTTCGTCGGGCATGAGTTCCGCCAGTTCTTTCAGGAAAGTGCCGTCTTCTTCGCTGGCAGAGAGATAGGGCATTTCTTTTTCCCGGTGTTTGCGGCTGCGGTCGATGATCTGGCTGCGGGCCACAGAATATAACCAGGCGGCGATCTGTTCGATCGGACTGTCCTCCTGGTCATATTTCATGAACTGGTAGAATATGTTTTGCAGGATATCTTCACTGTCTTCTTTGGAGGACACACGCCTGGAAATAAAACCTTTCAGCTGTGCCTGGTATTTCCGGAAGATATCCGCAACCCGTGTGTTCTGCTCCGAAGCGGAGCGGTTTTGAACTATTTCTTTCATTGGGCATTATCACCTGAAGACGGCTCCTGTGTATTAAATCTGCCATTGCGGAAATCTGCCATATGTCTGCGGATATGTTCCCGGCGCTCTTCCCAAGGCATATTTTTCATCTGCTCGTGGAAGCGGTTATGCTCTTCCCGGTTACTGAAGAAAAAGCCTCCGGGATGATGACCGAAAGGACCGAAATGTCCAAACCCTCTGAACCCACCGAATAACAGTCGGCAAAGAACCATCAAACCAAGCGCCTGCCAGTAGTTAATGACCGACCAGCCGATAACGGCCGGTATCAGCCAGTTCCACAGATACATAACTCCCAGGCTGGCCAGTGCAAACAGCCCTATAAAAAATAAAAAGATGAACGCTCCTCTGAATACTCCCGGATTTCTCATTGTTATTTAATTTAATATGTTTATTACTCTGTTATTAATTCAATTGCATGGGTTTTGCAGACATCGACACAGTTACCGCAGCCTACACAGCTTTCGGGATTGACCACCGTTGCATAGCTGCAACTACCGTTATTCACCATTTTCAAAACCTCTCTCCGGCATCTCTTCACACACTGTCCGCATCCACTACACTCATAAGCAAAGACTTGTAAAGATATGACTTCTTTTCTCTTTCTTCCGAACATTTTTCGTTTCCGTTTTAATAATTAAAAATCTATTAGTAAGACATGCCTTCTATTGTTGTAGACGATTGAGCCGGAAGAATATTTTAAATAGAAATATTTTTTTGATGTATATCCGCATTAGTCAGTATATTTGTGCCGTTCAAAAGTAAAAAGTGATGAGCAATGTAAATAATGTATACTGGTTTATTTTCTTCAACGACCAGTTACTGCTTCAGAAAAAAGGTGAAACATATACAATCCCTTATAGTATCAATCCTCCTGTGCCGGTTAAAAATGTGCTGGAAGTCAATTTGTTGGAGGATATGCCGGCTTGTACGGCCTCTGTGGATACACCGCTGGAAGAAACGGCTGAATACCTTCCGATGGGTTTGCGGGCATCCTACGATTACCTCGATCCTATCTTACATAAAATAGCCGGAAAAGCGTATGAGTTGATTTATTGGGACCAGCATAGCCGTTTTTGTCCTTCATGCGGAACGAAAACTGTCATGCAGACAACTATTTCCAAACAGTGTCCAAACTGTAAATATGAAATCTATCCGGTAGTCTCTCCGGCGATATTGGTACTGATCCGCAAAGGAGATGCTATACTGCTGGTCCATGCCCGGAATTTCAGAGGTTCTTTCTATGGTCTGGTTGCCGGTTTCCTTGAAACGGGAGAAACGCTGGAAGAATGTGTAAGACGTGAAGTTATGGAGGAGACAGGATTGGAAATTAATAATATTACCTATTTCGGGAATCAGCCCTGGCCTTATCCGAGTAACCTGATGGTTGGGTTTATAGCCGATTATGTAAGCGGCACGATCCGTTTACAGGATGAGGAATTGAGCGAAGGCGCTTTCTTCACTAAAGACAATCTGCCTGAGTTACCTCGTAAACTCAGCCTTGCGCGGAAGATGATCGACTGGTGGCTGGAACAGTAAAGTGTAAGATCGTATAACGGCATAATATGCTTATTGAGCATTATCATATTCATATTGTGCCGTGAAGTTTGATCTTGAACTATATAATACCAGTTCGCTCGATTCGGATCGGATAAGGTTATAATTGCTATCGTATGTATTGATCACTTTTCTCAGGGCTTCACCGGTCGGGGAGAAAGTCACTGAACGGGTATTCAATCCGTCGATAAAAGAATGCTGTGTATAGTTGATTAACTGGTTGTTTGCCATATAATGACATTCCAGAATCAGTTTGCCGACCTTATCATACGAGTGGGTCGTATAGTTTTCCAATACTCCCGAAGTCCCGTAATGCTCTTTCCGGTCAAGCATATTGTTTTTGTATTTATATAATGTATACTCCGACTGGGATATCACCGGATAATGGGTGATTTTTTTCTCTAACTTGCCATCATTCGAATAGATATATACCTGTGTCTGAAGATTGATAAATCCTGTAGAGGTATTTTTGTTCGCATTAAAATTGGTGGTCATGACCAACTGCTTATCTACGTTATATTGATAAATATTGTAACCGAGAGTATCGGTAATTGCTTCCCCTTCAAACAGGCAGTTAGAAATCCTGGATAATTGACCCTCGTCATTATATTCGTAAATCTTGCCGGAATAAGCGGAGTCGCTGGCGGGTGAGGTCATCCGTTTTAACCGGGCATTGTTAAGCGACAATCTTTGGGGAACATCGTCATTTACGAATGCCACTTCCGGATTCTCGTTGACCGGAAGTTTGTCGAGATCGGAAGAGTCGCAACTGGTGATCCCGCTTATGAAAAACAGGAGGCAGACCAGTAAAGTCCATATATGTGTAGTTGCGATCGTCATTGAGGGGATGGTTTATATTTATTGGGTATCTAATGCATCGAGCCATATATCCAGGCATAATTGAGGATAGAGATAGAAACTTTCCTCCAAAGTGCCGGTTGCTCTCATCTGTTCCGCAATCTGATCGGCAATAGCCGGTTTGGATGATACGAGAATGTCACTGATGATGTTAGAGAAAAAGCTCAGTCTGCTTTTCAGAAATTTATCCATCAACAGATAATAGATATGGGGTGAAGAAGAAAGGAGGAAGTTTTTAAAGTCCTTATATTCTTCCGTTTCCATATAAGTGTACGGAGAAGTTATGTGATCCATTTCATCACATTTCTCCTGGAATAAGTCGAATTTTTCCTTAAATGTTCTTCTCTCGGATTTGGAGGATAATTTCATCCCCTGGTTAATCCTCAACCGCAGGTCGGGAGTCACCTTATACACATCCGGCTCCTGGAAGTCTTCGCTGTCGCAGGAGGTGAAGAATAGTAGTGCCAATGAGGCAAGCAAAAGTGCCAGTATTTGTAATTTAGTCATAATTGTCCGTCTTTTTTTATATTATTTCTTAACCTTAAGACGCAATATTTCAAGGAAATGCTGCATCTTATCCGATTAATTTATTAATAGTCTTTAATTATAAAACGGACAAATTATGAAATACTGCATGACAAATAAAAAAAAATTACACTTTAATACTGCGGATCACAGTTTGTTCGGTTTCGGCAAAGAGTTCGGCGAAGGGCTTAGCCTTCACTGGAATAGGGTCGTGGATGATGAGTTCGATACGGTTGCCGATTCCCAAAGGAAAGGAACCCCATTTTGTCATCTTCCATGAGTTGTTGATCGTGACCGGTACCATGTAGGCCGACGGTGCATATTTACAGAGGATTTTCAATCCATTTTCGGCAAAAGGACGGGGTTTGCCTGTTTTGCTTCGTGTCCCTTCCGGGAAAATTACTGCCGATCGTTTGTTTGTTTCAATATATTCGGCCATTACACGGATGGCGGTCAATGCTTGTTTCGGATCTTTCCGGTCGATAAGGACGGAGCCGCCGTGGTTGAGGTTGTACGAAATACTGGGAATACCTTTGCCCAGTTCGATTTTACTGATAAACTTGGGATGAACTTTGCGCATGAACCAGCAGATAGAGGTTATATCGTAGAGGCTCTGATGGTTCGAAGCAATGATCAGGGGCGAGTCGGTCGGGAGTTTCTCCAGCCCGCTTATTTTGTATCTTGTTCCCAGAATATAGGTGTTGAAAACCAGGAAAAAACTCAAGACATCCACGCTCTTTTTATGTGCTTTGTAACCGAACAGGTTAAAGCATATCCACTGTACTACATGGAAGAACACCAGTGTAATCCCAAATAACAAATAATAGATGACTGAAAGCGGATACGAAATGATTTTTTCCATTTTATCCTTGTAAATTGTATATTTATAAATTTGACTTTACCTTTGTTAATAGGGTAACAAAAGTATAAAAAAATATTCTACTACTGTGATTACGGATAATTATTATAATATTTCTGAGTCCGCCAGCGTTGCGCATTTTTCCTTTTATGGCGTGCACTAGGCATAAAAACCTGTTGTAACATATCGTCGAACGAGATGCCGGACGGCTTTCGGGCTTCGGCACGGATTCCCGATGAGACCTGGAAAGATCCCAGCATTTTCACTTTGGGTAACGGTTTATTCATTCCGTATAACATGAATACGGCGGGAGGAAGGTCTTTCGGGTCCACTTTACGGTTTGGGTTATAGTCGGTATCTTTGGGACGTACGTATTCCGTGAAATCTTTTTGTATGGATTGTGCTGGGGATAGCTCGGGTGCCATGATCATATTTGAAGCCGGTTCTTCCGTATTGATCAGCGTACCTGACCGGATAGCTTTCAACGCTTCGGGATTCAGTTCCAGCTTCTCCTTGCCGGAGAGTATATTCCGGAGCCATACCGAGTCCTTTTCTGTCCATTGGGCATATAGGTATCCCGTATTGCTCAGGCAGATTAATAGTAATGTAATTATTCGTTTACTCATCTAAAAAGTTCAACTTCCCGTACATATTCTATTTATTGAAATGTGCGGGAAGTCGAAATACTGCATCGTATTTGGGTTTATTTAGTTTCGATGACTTCTTTTACCTTTGCTTTCATTGCATCGCCACGCAGGTCACGGGAGATAATCGTACCGTCGGGACCAAAAAGAATGATATGCGGAATGCCGTTGATACCATATAGTTTGGTCGGTTTATCACCGGCATTCAGAATTTGTGGCCAGGTGATTTTAAGTTCTTCTATTGCCTTTTGGGTATTTTCAGGACTGTCCCATACGGCTACGCCCAACACTTCAAGGCCTTTGTTTTTATATTGATTGTAGATTTCTGCCAATACCGGAGTTTCGGCACGGCACGGTCCGCACCAGCTTGCCCAGAAATCAACCAGTGTATATTTGCCTTTTCCTACATAGTCGGACAGGGATACTTTGTTACCGTCTTTCGTTTCGATGGTGAAATCGACGAACGGTTTTCCTTCGGCAGTCTGTTCCAAAGCGTTGAAACGTTGTATCGTTTCCTGCATATTCGGTGTGTTGCGTACTACTTCGCTCAGTTGAGGGAGTTTCGCTTTTATCTCGTCCGGCGAAAGATAGCCGTCCATATAATTCAGTGCGATAGCACCGATCGGGTTATCCAGGTTTCTGTTGAAGAAACCGTCGAGCATTGACAGGTAAGCGGGTTTCCATTCATTCTGGAAAAAGTTCTTTTGTAATTCCATGCGTTCGGCTTTATCCTCTGTCTGTTTCATGAATTCCTGTCGTTTGGCATCGATCAGGGCAGACATACTGTCTTGTGCTGCAAAGAAGCGGGCAATCTCATTGTTCAGAGGGCTTCCCGACGGAGTTACCGGTTTGCCGAGGTCGAGATTGATTGTCCCGTTTTCAAGAATGAAATTGACATAATATTCATGGCTGGCATCGATACGGCAGTAAGCTGCGGTGTCCATTTTACCGGTAAAGGTGAACGTATTTCCTGTTACAACAGTGCTGTCTACATAGACGTTATTGTTGTTACGGTTATAGATATAGATCATTTTTCCGTCCAGCGAGTTGTCGGGGATAGTACCGTTTATGGTATAAGTCGCAGCTGGCTTTTCCGAACAGGCGGTAAAAACCAGTAGTCCGGTTAACAAAGTGAGTAAAAAGTTTGTTTTCATATGCTTGATAATTAAAAATATACGTACTCCGGTTAAATGGATATACGAAAGTAGGAAAGATTCTTTTATATCCGGCATAATTCCCCCGGTATAATCCAAATATTAATTCTTTTTGGGAAGTGTAGGTTGTAATAGTAATCTTATTCGATCCATCCTTTAAAATGCGGTCAAATCCTGGCAGTCGCTGTTTGGGACCTTAGAGACCGGTTGCCGGGCTTTAGTAAGATGAGAATAGTTTCACCCTAATGAAACAGTTGTTTCTTCATAGTGAAACAAGTGTTTCATTAGGTAGAAACAAAAGACAGTTTACTTGGTCTTTATTACTTCTGCCGGATTGATACGGACTGTTCGCAGTATATCGCACAATGGTTCATATTTTTTGATATCATAATCTTTTACTCCGCTTTTACCGATTCTGCCGGATTTGCCAGTGCTGCTTCCTTTACCTGACGGAAGATGGAAAGGAGGACAATTACACAGGTAATGAAAAAGACGGCGATGAAAGGCCATATCGTCAGGTGGATGTGGTTGGCATATGTTTCCAGCCAGCGTTTCATCAGGATATAGCCTATCGGTAAGGCAAACAGGTTGCTGATTACGACTAATATCAGGTATTCCCTGAAGAATAATTGCAGGATATGGTAGAAGGTCGCCCCGTTCACTTTGCGGATGGCAATCTCTTTTTTACGCTGTTGGGCGGAGAGGCTGACCAGGGAGTAAATACCGAAAGTGGAGATCAGGATACAGACAATGGCTATGATACTGAATATGCTGAAGATTACCTTTTCGGGACGGTTGAACTTGTCTACCAGGTCGGATAGTTCCGTACACATCTTTTGGACACTTACTCCATGTGGGTTCAATTTTTGCGTAACTTTTGAGATATGTTCCAATACTTCTTTTTTGTGTCCGGGCGTATAGCGGACATAGAAGTACTGGATTGGATAGTAGTCTGCAAAATCTTTGTCCGTATGCAGGCGGAAGAATACTTTGCTAACCGGATATTGTAAGGGGGCATAGATATAATCTTCTATGACTCCGCATACTTTCAGATTAGTCTTTGTTTCTCCACCGTATATCGGTCTTTCCAGTAAATCCATATATCCCAGCTCTTTATATCCGGTTTCGTTGACGATGTAATCATCCGGATTGTTGTCGCCGATCCAATTCCCTTGTTTTAGCTTTAGCTTGAAGAAAGAAAAAAAATCTTTGCTAACGACCATGACCCGGTCTTCCCTTTTCGGGTCCGGATCGGCAGGATCGAAAGCAAAATGGGTAACATAGGTGCCATACCAGTTTCCCTGTTCGGTAAACAGGTTGGCGTTTGTGATTGTATAGCAAGCATCGGTTATATGCGGATGGTTTTTGAGTTCGGGCATCAGTACTTTGAGATCTTGCTCGTAGGCATTCTCATATCCCATATCTACCTGAATTACATTTTCGTAATCCACTCCCTTGTCTTTGGTCAATATAAAATGCAATTGTTGGAAAAGGACAAGCGAAGTAATGAAAAATAGGGAGCCGATAAATACCTGGCCGATGATTAATCCTCGCTTGAAGAATACAGGATTTGTTTTCCGGTTGCCTAATACATTCCGTATAGGAAGAAATGTTAGTAACCAGAATAGGAGTGTGCTGGCTATGATCGATAACAGTGCGTTAAAAAATAAAGCTGATTTGTCGATATGTCTCGATATCCCTTCATAAATGCCGTAATGATTCCATGCCGTATAATTTTCGTAGTAAGGAAAGATTACTTCTATCAGGCAGAACGCCAAAAGATAAGCTATTGCCATTGGAACGAATAACTCTATCCATCCTTTCAGCAACATATCTTTAGACGATGCACCGATACACAGATAGGTCTGGTTCTTTATCTGTTTGCGTTGCTGTTGGCCGATAAAAAGAACAAGCAGATTCATCAGAGCGCTAAGAAAGGCCATCAACCCCGCCAATGCCAGGATATGGATATTGCGTATCCGGCTCTCCAGTTCCGGATGCGCATGCAGATGGACTTCCGGAAGTGTCCGTAAATTGATTTTCCATTTATCGATATGTTCTGTACCCCAGGGATCTTCCGCATGGCTTTTATAAACAGCCAGTTTCTCTTTGACCTTGTCGACATCGGCATTTGCTGATAGCCGAACGTATGTGGTATAGCGGTTCACATGGGGCTTAGGCTTCACTTGGTCAATCTTCAGGAATTGGAATATCAAATCCGAATTATCCGGGTAGTTTTTAATGACTCCGGCCACGACCGGATGGTATTGCTCGTGCAATTCGAATAACTTTCCAACACAATCGGTCGTTCCGAAGAACTTCTTGGCCGTACTTTCGGTAAGGATGACAGATGAACCGTCCGGGTAAGTCCCTTGGTAGGTTCCGGCTATGAAATCGGCTTTGAAGAAGTCGAAGAAGGTATGATCGCAGACTATTCCGCACACTGTTTGGGTGGTATTGTTGATCTTTGTGTTATAAAAGGCATCATTGAGGATACAGACTTGCTCAATTTCCGGCACCAGCTTCTTTATCTCTGCCAGGTCATTGATATGCAGTTGATTCAGGTCGGCATCGGCTCCCGTTGCTGTTTTATTGAGTCCGGAAGTAGTCAGACAATAAAGCCGGTCTCCGTTCGGATGGAAGTTATCGAAATGTGTCTCCCACCATAACCAGTAGTTACCCAGTACGAAGACAGTGAAACCGATAGCCAGTCCGAGGATACTGATGATGGACTGAGCTTTATATTTGACTGATTCCCGAAAAGTAATTTTGAAGTAGTGTTGTGTTTTACTTTGCATGATTTTATTCTCTTTTAATGATTTTATTCGCTTTTAATGACTATCGCCGGATTCGTTTCAGACGCTTTCAGTGTCTGGTAAAGGACGGTACAGATAATCAAAGCGCTTGTTGCTAACAATATTATGGCATACATCCAGAAACCGATACTGATGCGATAAGGATATTGTTCCAGCCATCCGTGCATAAACAACCAGGCTAGTGGAAGGGCAACCGCATTGGCTATGACTACGATTGTCAGATACTCTTTGAAGAACATGCTGATAATTGTTTTTGACGAGGCGCCCATCACCTTGCGTACGGCTACTTCTTTCCGACGTTGTGCAATGTTGCTGGATGAAACGGAATAGATTCCGAAGATCGAGATCAAAGTACAGAGTATGGCCAGCAGGGAGAAGAGTTGCAGGCTGGCATCTTCGGATTTGTTCAATTGGTTGAAAACATCTGTCATTGTCTGTATTTTGGGAGTTGTATCTCCTTCTTCTTTGTGTTTTTCAAAGACTGTCCGTATTGTTTTGATGGCAGCCTGTTCATTTTCGGGTTTCACACGGGCATAATAGCAGTAACTGTTCCATTTACTTCCGTCGAGCGTGATAATCGCCGGGAGTATAGGGTTACGCAGGCTGGCTGCCTGGAAGTCTTTGACGATGCCTACGATCTCCAGCTCTTTTTGTCCTCGTTTTCCGTCTCCGTAAATAACACCGTTCCAGATACTGATCTTTTTTCCGATCGGGTTGTCTATTCCCATGATCCGGGCGGCTTCTTCATTGATGACGGCTGTGTTGCCCGGCGTGGTCCAGTCTTCCGGATCTGAGTCGCCTTCATTTATAAAATTACCTTTTAATAAGGTTATTTTGAATGCATCCAGAAATTTGCCGCCTGCCTTGATTACCTGAAAATTCGGATTGAAATCGTCCGGCTTTCCTTCCCAACTGACTTCATTTTGTGTATGAGGTTCGTGAGTGATGGAGAAGATGCTACATTCTACAAACTCATCGATTATCGGAAGGGTTGCCAGTTCGTGGGTGATTCCGGACCGGTCATGATAATCCATTGTGATATGAATCAGCCCCTCTTTCTGGAATCCCAGGTCCTTATGTTTCATTAATGAGATCTGTCGAAGCATGATGAAGGTGCTCAGCAGGAAGAATACGCAAATGCCGAGTTGAATAGTCATGCTGACCTTGCGGAACGACCCCTTCCGGTTAGCAGAAATACCTCCGGACAACATCAGTGAAGATGTTCGTATGAAGCGCAGTAATAAGGGGAATGAGACAACTATCAATACTCCCCAACTGACTAAAGTGATTATAATCAAACTCGTATAAAAATCAGGGTCGGCTATCTTCGTATCGAAGGTTTTACAGAACAACGAAGAAGTGAGTTCCAGCAGACAAAAGGCCAGAACAAAAGCGATACCTGTTTGTAATGTGAGTTCGGTCAATAGTTGTATAATCAGTTCCCGTTTACCGGCGCCTATCGAATTTCGGAGCCTTATCTCTTTTATACGCTGATAGATACGGTTCAGGAGAAGATTGATGAAATTGAAGAATACGCACAGTAATAGCAAAATGGTTGTTATGGCAAAAGTGCGGATATAGGATAAGTTGAACGATAACTCGCTTCCAAAAGTATGCCGCATGTCTGTTAACGGAATCATCTTTACCGCAAGCGTATTCAGGTAGTTGTTTTTCTCCAGATAGGTTTGTAACTTTTTTCTGAATACATCCGCACTGGCTTTGTCTTCCAACAGCAGATAAATTTCATTTTCAAATTGACTCCATTGTCTGTCTTCCGATATCCTGTCCGTCATTTCAGTGGTAAACTTATCCAACTCGAAGACATCCTGTTTGAATGCGGAGTTAGCAGGTGCATCTTCCACTACCGCCACGATGGTGAGCGTTTCCCGATATCCGTTTTTCATTACTTTCCCGATCGCTTCTTCCGGACTTTTGAAATATTTGAGGGCAAAAGATCGGGTTATGACAATTTCATCCAGCGAATGCAACAGATTCGTTTGCCGGCCGCTGAGAACTTTCCTGGGGAAAAGGGTAAAGAAGTTGTTGTCGATAAATATTTCTTCCGGGTCTTCCAGTATCTGATCGTTATATTCGAAGGTAGAACCGAAATTCCCGTATACCAGTGCCGTTTCTTTTATTTCCGGAAAATCTTGCTTGAGTTTGCGGGCCAGGACGAGTGGTAATTTCCGCTCTTTTTTTCCGGTTTGTTTGTTGATGCCGTAGAGCGTGTACATTTGTTTGGACTTCGGATAAAAACCGTCGTACGACGTTTCGTATTCCAACCATTTCATCCCGTAGGTGAAACAGACGAGTCCGATAGCCAGTCCGATAACGCTGATAAGTGTTTGCAATTTGTATTTGATAAAATTGCGTGAGGCGATAGTTATATAGTGTCGTATCATGATTCTCTTTTAATGGTAATTTGTTTTGATCTTAATACAAAATATGTGCCAATGTTATAATGATGTGATAATTAATAGTTTGTAATTCATTCCCTTTCTTTAAAAAAGTGCATATACGCACAGTGATTGTTCGTATATGCACTTTTTATTCAGATTTTATCGATACAGCCGGATTCGCTTTTGCTGCTTTTAAAGTTTGGTAAAGAACAGTGCAAATGATCAGTATGCTTGTGAATAACAGGATGGTCAGATACATACATGCACTGATATTGATACGGTATGGGTATTGTTCCAGCCATCCGCGCATGAATAGCCAGGCTAAAGGCAAAGCGATCAAATTGGCTACTATTACAATAGATACATATTCGCGAATAAACATGCCGATAATCGTTCGGGAGGATGCCCCCGTCACTTTCCGGATAGCTACTTCTTTCCGCCGTTGGGTGATATTGCTGGAGGATACGGAGTATAGTCCGAAGACCGAGATGAGTGTGCAAAGTATCGCCAGCAGTGAGAAAAGTTGCAGGCTGGCATCTTCCGATCGGCTTAATTCTTTTAATACATCGTTGACCGTCGTTATCTCCGGTTGCTGGTCGTATGGAAGTGCGTATTTTTTATATGCATCCCGAACTGCTTTGATGGCTTTTTGTTCATTTCCCGGATTTACTTTGACGTAATAGAAATAACTATTCCATAGTGAAGGGTTTAATGTAATGACAACGGGAAGAATCGGGTTTCTCAGGCTGGTAGATTGGAAGTCCTTTACTATGCCGACAATTTCTACGTCCTGTTGTTGATTGTTCCAAAAGCTGAGTTTTTTACCAATCGGATCGGTATATCCCATGATACGTGCAGCCTCTTCGTTGATAAGCGCTTTAGAACTCATAAAATGTCTTGGTCCCTTAACCAGATCTGTTTCTTCAAGCAACCGCCCTTTTAATAAAGGTATCTGGAATGCGGATAAAAAGTTTTTACCGACTTCCAACATATGGAAATTCACTTTAGTATCCGGGCTTTTTCCTTCCCACTCAACTTCTGTTAATGAATAAGGTTCGTGCATGATAGAGAAAAATGATGCAACCACCAGTTCTTTTACGATGGGGAGGGATGCGATTTCACGTGCGGTACCTTCTCTGTCATCATTCAGCATGGTAATCTGTATCAAGCCTTCTTTTTCAAATCCTAGATTTTTGTTTTTCATCAGAGAGGTTTGTTTAAGCAGGATGAAAGCGCACATCAGGAAAAATACGCAGATACCCAGTTGGATTGTCATTGCTATTTTGCGGAACCCGCTTTTCCGATGAGGTGCAACACCACCGGATACCAGTAGTTGAGAGGTCCGGATAAACCGGAATGATATAGGAAGCGAGATCGAAAGAGTGATTATCCAGCTGAATAATGAGATTTTGATCATGTCGACATACAACTCTTTACTATCAATTGTTGTATGGAAAATATACTTGAACAGGGGAAATGTAATTTCCATTAAACTCCAAGCAAATAAAGTAGCTATAAATATCATCAATGAATATTCCAGTAATAGCTGGCTGATCATTTCTTTTTTACAGGCTCCGATAGCGTTGCGCAGTTTCATTTCTTTGATTCGTATATAGGTCCGGTTGATTTGCAGATTGATAAAGTTGATCCGTTTTCTTGCCGGTCTGTTTGTCTACCCCGTAAAGCATGTAGATTTGTTTGGATTGCGGATAGAAGCCATCGTATGAGGTTTCATATTTCAGCCAGTTGATGCCGTATGCAAAACATACCAATCCGATAGCCAGACCGGTAATGCTGATGACGGTCTGCAATTTATATTTGAAGAAATTACGTATGGCTATGATAAGATAGTGTTGCAACATGCTTGGTGAATGTTTATCAGTTATTTATTTCGTTATTCGATTTTAATGACTTCGGCCGGATGCAGAGTCAGATTTTGTTCTTTAAGCTGTATTTAATAACATCTCTGCCTCCTTGCCCGTTGGGAGACAAAGCTAATAAATACTCGCCGGATTTCTCTGTGGCTATTTTCCGTAAATTGCGGTCTGCCTGTAATACGGCTTGTTGTTTGCCGTCCCAGTCGAATACATAAATCACTGAATTACCGGTAAAGTTTGTCGATCCGTCGAACAGACAGAATACATATTGTTCTGAACTGCAAATGTCGATGAAACATTTCTTGCTCTGCTCTGCATTCAAGTATTTATTGGTAATATCGGGAACCGGTATGGTATAATAATCAGCAAAAGAAACCGATGCAGTCATATCACAATTCATATCGTAGAAGTTGACACAGTCGATAAATCGTAGGGCAGCGACGATCACTCCTTTTTCCTCGTTGAGCGTCAGGTCGCTGGCATACCCCTTTTGAAGGACTGTTGCCGGTATCGGAACCGTGATCTGAGGATAACCCGGAACAGCATATTGTCCGTTTGTTTTATTGGATGAAAAGAATACCTGTGGTTTGTGAGGATTGAACTGAACGGCATATAATTCTTTGGAAGTGATACAACAGTTCGTACAACCATCTTTCAGGCCATAATCGGACATAGACTCCGATTCTGCAGAAAGAGCCGGAGATGTTTGATCCAGATCCATGCGTTTCAATTTGCGTGAATCGTTGTCCCAGACAGATACCTTGTTTTTATTATTCTTGTTGATATAATCATATTTAGTAAAAGACGGATAGGCGATTATAAAAGTATCTTTTTCTCTTTCTCCTATTCCGTGAAGCGATAAATCTTTTTTACTTCTTATTTGCAGAAGCGTGTCGCTATAATAGTCCATGAACGCGTAGTAATCGTTGGTAATCGCTACATCGTAATAGTTATGTATCCCTTGTCCGGCGAAAATAACTTCGCCGGATAGTTTGCCTGTAATATCCGTAGTCGCTTTATACGTTTTTACACTGTCTTTGCTGTTAGGGGTGGAACAGGCAAAGAATACGGAGAGACTGGTGAGTAGACATAGTAACTGTTTCATATTTGTCATGTATTTATTATTCGGAACGTATGATTTCTGCCGGGTTTGTACGAGCTGCCTTTCGTATTTGCCAGATCAGAGTGAGGAATGAAATACCTCCGGTCAAAAGGATCGCGATGGCAAAAATCCACCAGGCAATATGGGCTTTGTTGGCAAAATCGACCATATATAAAGTGATGGCCAGCCAGGATAAAGGCAAACCGATCAGACAGGCTATTCCATATAATTGACTGTATTTGATAAATAACATTTGCCATATGGCTTTGGTCGTTGCTCCGTTTATTTTCCGAATCGATATCTCATGAAACCGTTGTTGTATATCGAATAGGGATAAACTGAACAAGCCCATAGCAGAAATCAATATGGCTATAATCGCGAAAAGGGAGGCGACACTGACCAATTGCTTATCCTCCTTGTAAATAGACAACACTTCATCTTTCAAAAATGTATAAGGGAGTTCATTTCCACATGACTCGTTGTATATTTTTCGAAGAAAGTCGATTGCTTCCTGTTTTTTATCCGGAACGATACTGACTAATAGACCGGATGAAAAACCTTCTTTATAATAAAAGAAAATCATCGGTTCGTAGCCTTTAGACAAATGTTGTGTACACATATCTTTAATAACTCCGATAACTTGATACCTGGGAGCCGGTTGTTCTTTCGTTTGCGGACTGTAAACAAGCAGGCGGTCCAGAATGACTGGTGTTTCATCGATATCTGTAATACCCAGTTCTCTTTTTGCCGATTCATTGATAACAATCGAAAGATCCATATCATTATCGATGGAGTCATTCCATAGCCGTCCTTCAATCGCCTCTATCCCCAGAATACGGAAGGAATTTTGATTGCTTACCTGGGTTCCTATACTTGTCCATTCTTTTCCCGGAATATGTGCCCAGCAATTTTGCCCTAAACGACTGATCGGGCCGGGAGAATAGCTGTGCAGCTTGATGAGCGAGGGAGTATTTTTCAGGTTTCTGTCCAGTTGTCGAACAATCAGATTGTATTTATTCCACATGCTCATATCGCTTCTCCGTGGCCCTTCTATAGGTGAGATTTTGATAATATTATCTGTTTCATATCCAAGATCGGTATTCAGCATAAAGTTTAACTGATGGATAGAATAGATAGATACGATGGTTAAAGCCAGTGTGATAATATATTGTAAACAAAGGAATACTTTTCTGGATATAGTAGATTCTCCGCCTCTCCCGATCTTTTTCAAAGAAGTGACTGGAGAAGAATAATTATATTGGAAGAAGGGATATAGGGCTGTGATAAAAGGCAACAGGAATAGAATCCCTACAGAAAGGCTGGCGTCAAATAAGAAATGCGAAGGAATCCGGATCATTAGAAAAGTATTGACCAGCAACGTCCCTGTTTCTATGAATGTCCATGTCAGAAATAAAGCTACGAGAGTCATACATAAGTTTTCAGTATACAATTGAACGGCCATTTGCCGGGTATTTGCTCCGAATACTTTTTTCATACCGAATTCACGTGCCCGTTTCTGGATCAACACTGTGTAGACATTGATAAAATTGAATAATCCTACCAGCATGATCAATACGGCAATTGCTATCAGGATAAGTACGTGTGTATAATTCCCTACCAACCGTTTATCCAGGTATGTGACTACCTGTTGATCGAAGTATAGCTTCTGTAAAGGGTAAAAGCAGATGCGCAGGCGGTTGGTGAAATTGGACATTTTACGGAATGCTTCGTATTCCTTGTTGACGGAGGCAGCAGAATGCCCCTTATGTAATTTGACAAGGGAATGGGGCATTGAATATTTTCTGTAGTTGGCCGATTCATTCGATATCAGCAGGTCGAAAGGCATGGAAAATCGGGTGTCCGGTTTACCCATAACGGCAACGACAATTACAATCTTTCCCATCGAGGTAGTGATTTGTTGGCCGATCGGATCTTCCTTCCCGAATACTAATCGGGATAGGTCTTCCGAGATTATTGCGTCTTGCGGATTCTCTAATAATTTATTCCGGGACGTTTTTAGTATGGGGATCGGTACTATTTTCAGATAATTCGTGTCTGCGGCTAAAGAGGCAACATTGTACAGTTTGTTATCGACTGTAATCTGATCTTTGTCACTCTGGAATAGTGTAGATACAATTTCTACAGCCGGATCTTCCAATGGGCTTGGGGTATATCCATATTCAGGTAACAGACCGTAGAGTCTTTTCTGGTGGGATACTTCATCTTCCATCACTGTATAGCAAACCCTGTCTACTTCCGGAATAAAATGGTCGGTGGTCATTTCACTGTAGACATACCGGAATATCAATATACAGCAGGCCAGGCTGAGTGCCAGTCCCAGTATATTGATTGCCGTATAAAGCCGGAATCGGAGGAGGGTTCGTATGGCTAACAGGATGATTTTCATTTTTATTTATTCTGATTTAACGACTACCGCCGGATTTTGATTGGCTGCTTTCCAGATTTTCCAGCCGACGCTAGCTATGATAATAAGTTCGATTACAATAAATAATAGAGGGTAGATCCATATATTTATTTCTGTTTGTTTTACGTAACTCTCCAGCCAGTATCTCATTGCGAGATAGCCGACAGGGAATGCTATGGCTGTACTTATTGCGACAAGGAAAAGATATTCATTGAAGAATTTTTTCAGAATGCTTTTGGTTGTCGCTCCGTTTACTTTCCGTATGGCTATTTCTTTTTTACGCTGTTCACAAGTCAAGGTAACGAAGGAAAAGACACCAAATATTGAGATAATAATGCAAACAGCAGAGGTGAAATGAAGCATCTTTAATAGCGCATCTTCCGATTTAAGGTACTTGTCGTACTCTTCTGTCGCATTGTAGATATATGTATATGTTCCTTTCATCTCTTTCTTAACGCTTTCCAAATGCTTTTTTATTGTTGTCCAACTTCCTTCTTTGTATTTGAAAATAATATCTTGGGGAGAATTATAAAATAGTTGTTTGTATTTCTCCGGAGACAAATATAATGTCGGATTGACTGGTGTCGTAGGAGATGCATTATAAGTATCTTTGATCAGTCCTTTTACTTGATATACGTCTTTAGGTTGAATAATACTTTTTCCTATGGGATCGTTCCATCCGAATGCTTTTGCTGCTGCTTCATTGATCAGTACCTGACCGGACAGATCGGAATCGTGGATCATCTCGCCTTTAAGTAAGGTGAGGTTATAAAATTGGGCAAGCGATTTCGTGCCGCAAACGACTTCCAGACTGATTGGCTGATCATTTTCCTTTTTATCGCTCCAATCTTCAATATGATAAGAAATCCGGCTTCGGTAAGGTAATAGGCTACCATGTTCTGTCAGTATATCCGTTACTTCGGGCATTTGAGTCAGTGTCTGTTTATATTTTTCTGAATAAGGATAAATGGAGATGGAAGCGATATTTTTTCTTTCGATACCAATATCTGTATTTCTTAAATAGTGGAGTTGTTTAACCATGATGATGGAGCAGAAAATGATTCCGATGCTAATGATCAGTTGGAAGATAATACACACTTTGCGAAACATATTATTCCCCTGTCCCTTGGTAGCCCCTTTGATGGAAGATTGTAATGTTTTATGGCGGAAATAGCTAAGAACAATTAATATTAATGTATAGGAACAGAGTATGATAACTCCAATATAAACTAATGCTTCTGTAAATACGAGTGTTTTATTGGAATGAATCTCCGAGAGTTCCTTGAAAGACGGATACACAAGTTCGATTAGTACCATTCCAACCAGAAGTGCAATAAAAAACAATGTGAAAAATTCGGTAGATAAGAGTGCCAGTAATCCTTTAAAAGAGGCTCCGCATATTTGTCGTAAAGCGAGTTCCCTGTTTCTCATGTGTATTCGGGAAACAAACAATGTCAGGAAATTGAATAAGGAGCAAAGAATAACCAGTCCACCGGCTAATGAAAACAAGAGGATGTGATTGAATTTTATTTCTGTTTTAGTTTGCGGATAATCATAGCGTAAAGAAGTCAGAGGTGTTACTACCAGTGGTGCTAATTTTATGTCATCTTGCTTTATCTCCATTTTGCCCATTTTTTCCGAAAACTTATAAAAGTCGGTTTTGGGATATAATTTGATGTATGTCTCATGTGAGAAGTAGGTCCATTGCTTTTTATCGCTATCACTACAAACGAGTCCGAATGGAATATTACTGTGTTCTGACCAACCCTTTACAATAGCACAAATCTTCCTTTTTTCTTTATCGGCACCGAACTCTATTTCTTTCCCTATAGGATTTTCATTACCAAAAAGTTTCTTAGCTAATGCTTCTGTGATAGCCAGTTCTTCATTATAAGGAATGAGAAAATTAGTATTGCCTGATATGATCTTTATATCGAAGAAATGCATAACAGTAGAATCTGCTTTTAGTATCCTTGTTTCATAAGGTGTACCGTTTAATGCAATGTCGTTTGTCCATGAAGTCGTAGCGCAGGCAATCTCTATTTCAGGGCATGTTTGTTTTAAATATGCAGCTAAAGGTCTAGGAGTATTGCTCATTCCGGATTCGTCAAGAATACTTTTTTGCCGCACCAGATAAATCCGGTCGGCATCTTTGTGAAATGAGTCATAAGTCATTTCATAATGAATCCATAGAGTCCCTAAGGCAAAACAGGTAAACCCGATTGCCAGACCGAGAATACTGATAAACGATTGTGACCGGTATTTCAGCAAATTGCGTATTGCTATTTTGAGATAATGTTTTAACATACCTATTTTATTCCGATTTAATAACTTCCGCCGGATTCTGATTGGCTGCTCTCCATATTCTCCAACCTGTACATAAAGTGATGAGTGCTGCTAATACCAGCCATATTACCGGATAAATCCAGAAGTCTATCCGGGTTTGAAGTACATAACTTTCCACCCACGGTTTCATGATGAGGTAACCGGTCGGGAAGGCAATGGCAGAGGCGACCAATAATAAAAGCATGTATTTCAACAGGAAAGACTGCATGATATGAGGTGTTACTGCGCCGTTCACTTTCCGGATGGCAATCTCTTTGCGGCGTTTCTCACAGTCGAGGGTGACGAGTGAGAAGACTCCGAACAGGGAGATCAATACACAGACCAGCGTCACGAAATCCAGCATCATCAGCAAAGCGTTTTCCGATTTCAGGAATTTACCGTATTCTTCTTCCATATTGTTGATCCGGCAACTTCTGACGTCCGGATTTAGTTTTCTCACTAATGCGTCCAGCCGTTGTTTGCAGTTAGTCCAGGTCCCTTCCTGATATTTGAACAGGATGGAACTGTCGTTAAATTCGGCTTTTTTCTTGAATACCATAAAGCCAGGCTTGCATGGTACTGTCGGAGGTGCAATATAGAAGTCTTTAATGACACCGGAGATTATCCAGGGATTGTCGCCTCCGATTGTTTTCCCGATCGGGTGATCCATATTCAACTCTTTGATTCCGGCCTGGTTGATTAATATATGATCGCTGTTCCCATCGGCAGGGATCTCTCCTTCAAGAAGTTGGAATTCATAAAATTTGAAGTATGCCTGGTTACAGTCGAACATCTCCAAGCTGACGGAAGCAGTGGAATCCTGGCGTCCATCCCATCTGTCTATTGTACTATAAGAACGGGCATAGCGGGGGAAGATGGCTGATATGCTATCGGGAAATATTTCGGTTATAAATGGGACTTTCGCCATTTCTTCTCTTAATCCGTCGATGGACGGATATGTATTAATGCAGGCCCGGTTTGTCCGTTCGAATCCAAAGTTGGCCTGGTTCAGATGGTGGATTTGTTTCATCAGGATTACCGCGCAGAAGATAAAACAGATACTGATCACGAATTGTGCTATCATGCTGACTTTCTGGAATATATTTTTGCTTTTGCTTCCGGTTGAACCTTTTAGCATGGCATTCAGTGTCTTTTGCCTGAAATAATAGATTGGGTATAAGGATAATAAGAAAGAAAGGGAGGCTACGATTGCAGTATATTTAATGGCAGCCAGGTAGATATCCATATTATCCAGTTTTATTTCTGATAACTCCCTGAATGTCGGCAATGCTAATTCTATCAGGATTAAACCGGTGAATAAAGCAAGCAATAAGGTGATCGAATATTCGACTCCAAATAAAACCATCTGGTTTTTATCAGACGATCCGCAAACTTTCCGTAAGGCAATTTCGCGGCTACGCATCCGGATCCGTGTAATAAATAGAGTCAGATAATTGAATAAGGCACATAATATGACCAATCCGCCTGCCGAGGCAAACAGGAGGATATGTTCGTATTTGACTGTTACAACCCGATTGGGACGGTCATAGCGCATGGAGGTAATAGGTGTCAGTACGATCTTATCGACAGAAAATGTTTGGCCGGGTTTCGTCTTATATTCATCGAGTTTTTTTCTGAATGCCTGAATATCGGCACCTTCCCGCAGTCTGATAAATGTTTGCCAGGCAGAGGCATTCCATTCTTTTCCGAAACTGTTTGATTCAAGAAAATCGAACGGCAGATTACTATGCGTATCCCAGGGCTTAACGACTGCACAGATGACCTTATCTCCATAGATATCGATTTCTTTTCCGATAGGATCTTCTGCGCCGAACAATTGTTTGGCAAACCGGTCGGTGATAGCCAGTTTATTATTATTCTGAAGCATAAAATCCCGACTACCGCTGATTAGCTGAAAATCGAACATGTTTACTGTCGCAGAATCGACTCCGATCTTAAATGAAGTATATTCTTTTCCTTTATATTTGAATGCCATCCCCCAGGCTTGCATATTGCAGGCATCTTCCACTTCCGGAAATGTCGCTTTCAGGAAACCGGCTAACGGATAAGGCGTAATTTCCGATATGCCGCTGCTGGACATATATGATTCAACGCGTACCAGATAAATCCGGTCGGCCCCTTTATGAAAAGTGTCGTAAGTCTGTTCGTATCGTATCCACAAGGTAGACAGGGCAAAACAGGTAAAACCGATAGCCAGGCCGATGATGCTGATAACGGATTGCGATTTGTACTTTATCAGATTACGGAATGCGAGTTTGATATAATGTTGTAACATGCTCATAATATAATCGTTGAATTTATTCGGATTTAATCACTTCTGCCGGATTCCTGTCTGCGGCTTTCCATATGCGCCAACTTATGCACAAGGTAATAATAAATATGAGACAGATCAAAAGAACCGGATAAATCCAGGCGCTTATCTCTGTTTGTATCACATAATTCTCCAGCCAGGGCTTCATGATGAGGTAACCGACTGGCAAGGCGATACATGCTGCCAGGCAAAGCAGCAACATATACTCCTTAAAGAACATGCGTATAATCATTCGGGCAGTAGCTCCGTTTACTTTGCGGACGGCTATTTCCCTACGGCGTTGTTCGCAGTTGAGGGTTACCAGGGAGAAAATACCGAACACAGAGATGAGGATGCAGACTACCGTAACGAAGTCGAGCAACTTGATCAGGGCATTTTCCGATTGGAGGAATTTGTCATATTCTTCTTCGGCGCTGTCTAATCTGTAGAAGGTAAATTCCGGGTGCTTTTCTTTGATCAACGCGTCGATCCGTCGTTTACATTCCGGCCATTGTCCTTCATGGAATTTGAAAAGCAACATTCCGCTGGAACTGATCGAATAATAGTATTCCTGAACGGTGAACATAATCGGTTTCACCGGTATGGTAGGCGATTCTTTACAGAAGTCGCGTATAACACCGATAACCTGTAAACGGGTTGAATCGAACTTTTGGAAATATTTACCGATCGGGTCCCGCCATCCGAACTCCCGGACTGCTGCTTCGTTGATCATCACTTTGTCCTTTTGATCGTCGTCCTTTAGCATTTTACCACTCAGAAGTTTCAGGTTATAGTAATTGCATATTTGTTCGCCACTGGGGATAAGTTCCAGGCGTATTTCATTTGTTGATGCCGGTTTTTCATCCCATTCCTTCGTTGTCATATATTGTTTTCCTGTGAAAGGTATGAATGCATTATGATTGCCCGGGAGAATAGTTGTAATCATAGGTATTTGTTTCAGTTCCTCCCGCAGACTGGCTTCGGACGATTTGGTACTGAATACGAAAGATGCCCTTCCGGCCCGTTCCACGACACGGTCGGAATGTGAAAGGAAATGTATCTGTTTAATCATTACGACCGTACAGAAGATAAATCCGATACTGATGATAAACTGGAATACCAGGAAGAACTTCTGGAAATAATTCTTTCCGTTCCCTTTCTCCGTCCCCTTGATTGCAGCGTTCAACGACTGGCGGCGGAAATATTGGATCGGGAATAAAGAGATAAAGAATGACAGTACTGCCACAAAAAGCGAATAAAGGATAGCTTCCAGGTAGATTCCGTTGGTGGCCGTATGGATTTCGGATAATTCCCGGAAAGTCGGTAGTATCAGTTCGATCAGCAACATGCCGATGAAAATGGCGGCTAGCAAGGTCAGTAGATACTCTATGGAGAATAAACCCATCAGATGCCGGTCTGAGGAGCCGCACACTTTACGTAAGGCAATCTCTTTTCCGCGCATTCGTATCCGGCTGACGAACAATGTCAGATAGTTGAACAGCGAACAGAGGATAACCAGGCCGCCCGATAATGCAAACAGCAGGATATGATTGAATTTAACGGTCGCTTCCTCTATCGGATGATCGTAACGCAGCCGGGTGATCGGTGTCAATACTAAATGTTCCAGTAGCGTATGATCTTGTTCAATCGTATGTTCATATAGCTTTTTGCTGAAAGCCTTGATGTCTGTCCCTTCCCTGACTTTGATATAAGTAGACCAGTTGAGAGCGCCCCAATATGCATATTGATGATTGGCTTCTATTATATCAAAGGGGATATTGGTATGTGTTCCCCATGATTGGACGACTGCACAGACCGGTCTTTTCTCATTATAGATCATCAATTCTTTTCCGATCGGATTCTCTTTACCGAATAGTTTTTCGGCAAGTTCTTCGGTGATGGCTATTTCTTTATTATCAGGTAACAGGAAATTGGTGTTTCCGCTTATCAACCGGACCGGAAATGTTTTCATCAGGGCGGAGTCCATATCTATTATACAGGATGGATGGGTAATTCCCTCATATTTGAATTCAGAATCGCCACCCCGTGTATTGCCGGCCTGTTCTATCTCAGGAAATGTCTCTTGCAGGTAAGCCGCCAGCGGGGAGGGGGTGACTGTCGATAAACCGTCTTTGCTGTTTTTGTCTTCGTTCCTGACAAGGAAGATACGTTCGGCTCCTTCACGGAAGTTGTCGTAAGTCATTTCATATCGTATCCATAATGTTGCCAGTGCAAAACAGGTAAATCCCATCGCCAGGCCGATAATGCTGACGATCGATTGCGTTTTGTATTTTAATAGGTTGCGTATAGCAATCAGTAAGTAATGTTTTAACATGGTTTTAATTGTAATTGTATATTGAAAAATACAAAAGATGTGCCAAATGGGTAACTTGTTAGTAGCTATGCTGTTATCGGTTGTGGGGTGTTGGGAACTGTGTGTGTATCCGCACGAATTACGTTCGTTTGCGCACGGTGTTGTGCGAATGGTACGGAATAATTAACGTATCCTTCCATCTACTTTGCCGTAGAAAATGTAAAGCGGATTGGTTATATTTTATAGTTTTGTGGTTTATAACTCTATAAGTATGCAGATACCCGTATCACGATATATCTTTTTAGTGGCTTTTTGTTTGTTTGCCAGCCTTCATATGCAGGCTCAGTTTCTTGATTACGGCTCCGATCCGGCACGGTTCAAATGGAACATTGTCAAGTTGCCCCATTATAACCTGGTGTATCCGCAGGGAAACGATTCGATGGCTTATAACTACGCCCTCTATCTGGAAAATGCTTATCCGCATTTGCAGAAGACGATCGGGACAGGGATGCAGAAGAAATTTCCGGTGATTCTCCATCCGGCCAATATGTCGTCCAACGGATTGGTATCGTGGGCGCCTCGCCGTATGGAACTGATCACGACGCCTTCCTCCAAACTCGATGGGGTGAGCTGGGACAAACATCTGGTGCTGCACGAGTCGCGGCATGTCCTCCAGACAAGCAAGGTGATGCGTGGCTGGTTCAAACCTTTATACTATATAATCGGTGAGCAGGCGGCGGGTGTTGCTGCCTTTTTCATGCCGAGCTGGTTTCTGGAAGGCGATGCGGTGGGAACCGAGACTTCCATGTCGAACGGCGGGAGAGGGCGGTTGCCGGAATTCAGTATGCCTTACCGTGCCCAGATGCTGGGAGAAGGAAAGAATTACTCGTTCGATAAATGGTATCTGGGTTCTTATAAAGATTATACGGGCGATTATTATGCATTGGGTTATAACCTGACTTCTTTTGCCCGCCACCGTTTCGGGGCGGATATATGGGATAAGACGACCACCCGGTATGTGAACCGTTTCTTTGCGATCCCGATGTTCAGCAATGCCTTTAAACATAATGCCGGAATAAGCATCGACGGACTGTATAATGAGACGTTCGACTTTTTGCGCGACGAATGGAGGAAGATGGACACTGCTGCCGTTATTCCTGATTATCTTTCGCCGAAACCCGGAAAATATACTTCTTACCGTTATCCGCAGGCGGTGAACGACTCGACGGTTATTGCCGTTAAATCAGGTTTGCAGGATATCAATTCGCTGGTTTCGGTAACGAACGGAAAGGAAAAGCGATTGTGTTATCTCGGAACGATCAACAGCCGTTTGAACCTGGCCGGCAACAAGGTGTACTGGACAGAGATTGTTCCGGGCCTGCGTTGGACACATGAAAATTATTCCGTTATAAAACAATATGATTTAGAAACGGGAAAGGTGACGATACTTACTCCCCGCGGACGTTATCTGGCTCCGGCTATCGACAAGGACAACCGGACGGCAGCCGTTTCCCGTTTTACGGTAAGCGGTGAAAACCAGTTGGTGCTGGTTGACCTGGCAACGGGAAAGGAACAGCGTTATTTTACTGTTCCGGATAATGTCTTCATCAAAGAGTTAACTTACGATGATAATGGAACGATTACTGCCGTAGCCGTAACCGCTACCGGCATAAGTCTGCTGCAACTGGATACGCAGACCGGTGCATGGAGTGAATTGCTGGCAACCACTTCCGTAAATATTACCTCCCCGCTTTGGAGCAACGGCAAACTGTTTTTTGAATCGGGAGCCAACGGAACTAATAATATCTATTATCTGAATCCGTCGGATACAGCCACTTACCGGTTGACATCTGCCCGTTTCGGGGCTTTCGATCCGGCTTTTACTCCCGGTAAAGACAAACTGCTTTATTCGGATTACCAGGCAGACGGGTATCGTATCGGTTCTTTGGCGGTGGATAGCCTGGAAGCGGAAAAGGCGGATTTGGGCGAACCTTATCATTCTCCGCTGGTTACTTCGCTGGTTGAACAGGAGCAGTTCAATCTGGATTCAGCCAAACTGACTCCTATCGAGTTTAATCCGCGTCCTTACCGCAAAGGAGCGCATACGTTTAAGTTACATAGTTGGGCCCCCTTCTATTATGATGTGGCGGAAGCGATGAATACGGGGGCTGACGATCTGAGTACGATCGTGAAACCGGGCGTTATGGTCCTTTCGCAAAACACGTTGAACACGGCTATCATGCAAGCTGGATGGTATTACAATAAGGGTGAACATCATGGCAAATTATCATTTACCTATAAAGGTTGGTTTCCGGTCATCGATATCGCTGCCGATTATGGCGGTAAAGCATTCGATGTAACCTGGGTGACCAACGACAAGGATAAGGAAGTGGCACAGGCGGCAACCGTAAGACGTACCTTGCTGGAGGCCGAGGCGCGTGTCTACCTCCCTTTCAATCTTACCCGCAACCATTATATCCGGGGAATACAACCGGCGGTTGCCTATTATTTTACTAACGACAGGTATCAGCAATATGAAAGCCGTACATATAGCAATTTCCAGTATATCCTGCCGGAAGTATTGTTTTACAGTTACCGCCGGAAAGCCCAGCGTGATATCCTGCCCCGCTGGGGATATCAGTTGCGGTTGCAGTATCTCCAGTCTCCTTTCAATAAGGAAAACTACGGAAGCCTGTATGCCGGACGCCTGACGACTTATTGGCCGGGTATCCTGCGTAATCACGGATTGATGTTGCGTATGGGATACCAATACCAGAGTGTGGACAATAAAACCCTGTATTTACCCAAACATTTGATAGATAAGCCTCGCGGATATAATTTCATGTATCAGACCCGTCAGCAGATTGCCTTTAAGGCTGATTATGCTTTTTCTGTCTTTTCACCGGATCTCAGTCTCGGGCAACTAGCTTATATCCGCCGCCTGCGTGCCAACCTATTTTACGACCTGAACCGTAATCAGGCTGCCAAAGGCCATGACTGGACAACACAAAGTTCATTCGGTACCGATCTGATCTTTGACTGGAATGTCTTCCGGATGAGCTTCCCGCTGACAACCGGCGTACGGTTGATACAACCGATCGATTATGGCAAGTTCCAGGTCGAGGCATTATTCTCTATAACATTTTAGGAAATAATCGTTCACCCTTCACCCTTCACCCTGATTGGTGTAAGTTGTTGTTTATTTGTTATTTGTGTTGTTGTAAATCAGGTGAATGGTTTGCCTGAAAGGTGAATGGTTTATCCGAACCCTTCACCTGGCTTCCTGCCGAGGTTTTATTTGTTAATTGGAAATAGGCTTTCGCGGTCATATTAGAAATAATTGAGCTATCAGTTTATAGCGACGAGAGTAACCAATTCCCCTCTTGAGAGGGGAGACAGGTACAACCAGTCACTATAAATAGCTCACATCTGATAAATTCTGAACTATACCTTTATATCCAACTATCATTCATGTAATAGGGAACTAATCGGAAAGCAATATATAACTAATGGTAAACATACTATCCGGTCGTTTTTTGACTGCCATCGTTAAGCTTGCCGACGTAGGTGGTTAAGCTTAGCGACAGTGGTCGAAAAGCTTACCGGGCGTGGTCGTTAAGCTATTGGGTTATTTCTTTTGTGTTAATATACTATTGTTGGCGGGTTAATGGGTTATATGATAATTGGTAGTAGTTCAGGGTGAAGGGTTTGTAGTAACCATTCACCCTTTTGCTAAACCGTTCACCTGGATATTGTATTGTAATTGTCATTATATTAGTTATATACGACAGAAAGGTGAATGGTGAACGCTTTTTACCCGAATTATATAGGTGTGCTTGTTTGTCTCCCTGATTTATTCCGTCTTGATAGCTTTTGCCGGGTTTGTCCGTGCCGCTTTTCGGATTTGCCAGATCAGGGTGAGCAGGGAAATACCTGCGGTGATCAGGAAAGCAATAGCGAAAATCCACCAGGATAACGGAGCTTTATTGGCAAAGTTTTCCAGATATCTCGTGATTGCCAGCCAGGAAAGAGGAGTGGCTATCAGGAAAGAGAAACCGAGTAGCTTGTAATATTTCCGCAATAACAAATTCATGATGGCTTCTGTCGTTGCCCCGTTCACTTTGCGGATCGCTATCTCTTTGTAACGCTGTTGAATGTCGAAAAGGGAAAGGCTGAATAATCCCATCGAAGAGATCAGGATGGAGACGAGGGTAAAAACGGAATAGATCCGGGCAACCAACCGGTCCTTTTCGTACATGGCACTGATCTCGTCTTCTACAAAAGTGTATTCAAATTCTCCTCCGATAGTCTTGTCATGGAGTTCTTTCAGAAGTTTGATCGCTTCCGACCGGCGTCCGGGGACAATGGATGCCATGAGTTTCCCAGGATAGTATAGTTCATTCTGCACATCTTTGAAAGTCATGATGACGGGAAGATTACGCTGGGAGAGATGCACTACCTGAAATTCGGGAGTAAAACCTTTTACCAGAAGCGAACTGATGCCATCATACGAATCTTTTTCCAGTTCCGTAGGAGGGATTCCTCCTTTACTGAATAATTTTTTGGCCGTTTCATTCATCAGGATTTCTTTTTCGCTCTTCGGGAAGCCGTCTGTGTAAACTGGTATTTGGTATAAATCAAAGAAACTTTTATATAGTTTGACATGAAGCACCTCCTGCCATTCTCCTCCGGGGATGCGCATACTGACCTTATCGTAGTTATCAGTTGGTAATTCATACGGACTTTCTCCATAGGAGAACGACTGGAACAGAGGGGATGCTTTGAGTGTTTCCTGTATGGCGGAGGAAACGCTTTCAGTCTGTTTCTGTTCTTCTTCACCATAGAACATCTTTGAAGAAGGACGTATAAACCAGGCTTTTATAATGTCTTTAGTCCGGTATCCCAGGTCTGCATGCAACATGAAGCGCAGCTGCTTCATAAAGAAGATGGATGATATGATCAGGCAACAAGTGATAACATACTGCACGACCAGAAACAACGAACGGGTAGCCATCTTGTTTTTTCCGGGGGTGACTCCCTGAAGTGAACGGATGGTTTGCCGGAAGCTATAGTTGAAAAATGGATATAACGTAATAATCAGTGGAAGTCCCAGCAAAAGAATAACGGTTAATATCATATTGAAAGAAGAGCCGACGGTGGCAGTGATACCTAACTGGTTTTCTTGTATCGGCAGGGTGATTTCGATAATCATCCAACTGAGAAAAAGGGAGATAGTTGTCAGTACCAGATTCTCTGCGTATAGCTGGATGAATAATTGTGCGGGTCTTGCCCCGAATACCTTTTTCATTCCCAGCTCCCGGCCTCGTTTAATGATAACGACCGAACTGATATGGATAAAGTTGAACAGTCCGATCAATAAAAGCAAGATCGCAACGAATGAGAGGATTTTCAGGCTGTCCGGGTTTCCTTGGCGGAACGTATTTACTCCTTTGTCGACAGCTTTGTCCATGTATAGTTTATCCAGTGGGATGACCCGGAAAGAGAAATTTTTTTGGGCGGCTTTATGGTTTTCTGCCTTGAGTTTTTCGTTAATGCGATCCGCATCGATACCGGGATAGGCTAAAGCAACACTAAAGTAATTAACCGGCGGCCAACGCCATTGCAATTCTTTAGATATCAACAGGTCGAAGGTCAAAGAACTGGGTGTCTCCGTTTCTCCGATAATTCCCTGGACGGTCAGTATATTTCCGTTATAGTCGACGTTCTTACCGATCGGATTTTCTTTACCGAACAGTTTCCGGGCGAATCGGTTTGTGATAACGGCTCCTTTAGGGTCGGCCAACAGTTGTGTACGGTTCCCTTCTACCAGCGGAAAATCCAGTATCTGAAGGAAAGCGGTGTCTGTAGCTAATACATGTGCTTTGAATTTATTCTCATCTACCTGTATTTCGACATTACTGAGGGAGACAAAGGAGGTTCTTTTCTCTATTTCCGGTATATCCAGGGGATTGATATAGTTCTTTTTCAGGACTACATTATCTGTTGTAAATAAAAGAGGTATCCGTTCACCGCTTTCCCACTGACGTACACTCAGATATATCCGCTCATGGTTGGTATTGAAATGGTCTGTTGTCGCCTCACTATAGACATACCGGCTGATAATGATCACACAGGCCAGGCTTAATGCCAAGCCAAGGACATTAATAACGGTGTATAAACGGAAACGCATCAGTGAGCGTATGGCTAGTAGGATGATTTTCATATATGTATTTGCTTTTATTGTTTACGATCCCTAAACAAGCTTGTTTGCGATGCCTAAACACCATTGTTTGTGATGGGCAAACAGGTGTGTTTAGGCATCGCAAACAGATTGTCTTATTCTGCTTTTATGGCTTCCGCCGGATTGGTCCGTGCCGCTTTCCGTATCTGCCAGATCAAGGTTGCCAGCGATATTCCGGCAGTTATGAGCAGGGCGACGGCGAATATCCACCAGGATATAGGGGCTTTGTTGGCGAAGTTTTCCAGATATTTGAAAATAGCCAGTAATGAAACCGGAAGAGAAATGATGAAAGCTAATCCTAGTAGTTTGAAATATTTGCGTAGCATCATTTGCATGACTGTACGGGTGGTTGCTCCGTTCACTTTGCGTATGGCAATTTCACGGTATCGCTGCTGAACATCAAATAAAGACAGGCTGAATAACCCCAATGAAGAGATCAGAATGGCAATGACTGTAAATAAGGAATAGATGTAAGCCGCCTTTTTATCATCTTTGTAAAGAGCACTGACTTCGTCTTCAACAAATGAATACTCGAATTCGCCGCCAACGGTATCGTTATGGAGTTTCTTTAGAAAGGCGATCGCTTCCTGTTTCTTTCCAGGGACAATCGAGGCCATTAGCTTTTGGCTGTTGTAACTTCCGGAGTTGGAAATGACCAGCGGGGCATTGGGTTTGGACAAGTGTGTGAACTTGAAATCCTTTACTACTCCGATAATATGGTAGGGAGGATTTGTTTTCCTGTCATCCCGGCTGGTAAACCATAAACGGCTATCCGGCTGTAATAATGCTGTTTCTATATTGGTTATGCCAAACAGTTTTTGTGCCGTCTCGTTAATGATGAACTGGTAACCATATGTATTATCAATGGAGTCATTCCAGAACCGTCCTTCTTTTAACTGCAAACCATACATCTGTATATTTTCTGCGGACATGTACGCTGAGCAAACCTCTTTATATTCCCCTTCCGTCGTTTTCAGACGGATACCGCTTTCCTGTATCGTGTGAGGACTGTCTCCATATACCCATTGATAGAAAAGAGGGCTGGCATTCATTTTCTGCTTTATCTCACCATCCAGCCGGTTAATGTTATTGAAGTATTTGGTCCGGTCTTCATCCGGCATGCTCCATACATTGCTGGGGTGCTTGATGAACTGAGCTTTTATAATATCTTTGGTTTTATATCCCAAGTCAGCATTCAGCATAAAATGAAGCTGTTTCATAAAGAACAGAGAAACGATGATCAGGCAGCAGGTGATAATATACTGAAAAACGATGAAGACAGCACGTGAAACCACTGAATTACCGCTGGTATTTACAGAGCGAAGTGAGGTTATGGGTGGTGTGTAATTATATTTGATAAAAGGATACACGGAGGTTATGGCCGGTAACAGTAACAGGATACCTGTTGAAAGCAAAAGATCGAATGTCAGATTATTTACCTGCGAGATTCCCAGGGTCGATTCGATAGCTCCTCCGCTTATCTCGATTAATATCCAGGCAATAAAGAGGGCACAGCCTATCATTACAATGTTTTCACCGACGAGTTGAACCAGCATTTGGAAGGCTCTTGCTCCAAATACTTTTTTCATTCCCAGTTCGCGTGCCCGTTTCAGCATCAGGACGGTGTAGATATTGATAAAATTGAAGATGCCGATAAGTAAAATTAAAAAAGCGACACCGGCGAGCACCAGGACATTGCTATAGTTTCCTCGCAGGTAAGTATCATCAAACATATTGACGGTCTTGTCGAAGTACGATTTGCTGAGGGGAAGCAGTTGGTTGGGTGTTTCCTTATTTCCTTCTTCCCGGCTACTGATAAATTCCTTATTCAGTTTATCGATATCAGTACCGGGAGCCAGTAATACGAGAGCGTGGAAAGCGCGTCCCCATCTTTCTTGCAGTTGCAAGGAAACGAGCAGGTCAAACTGGATAGAACTTTTCTCGACAGGTTCGTCGAGAACCGTGGTAATCGTAATTGTTTTACCGTTGGAATGCTGTATGCTTTTTCCTACTATATCTTTGTCTGTGCCGAACAGTTTACGGGCAAAGTTCCGCGTAATAACAGCTCCTTGCGGGTCTTGCAGCGGAATTTGTTTATTGTCGGATACTACCGGATAATCCAGAATCTGCAAAAAGGCAGTATCGGCAACCAGGATACGTGCATTGTATTTTTTATCATCGACTGTTATATAGTCTTCTGTAAAAGAAGAGAACGGGGCCACTTTCTCGACAGACGGATTATTTACCAACCGGGCGTCTCCTATGCCTGTTCCGGGATTGAAATTGTAATAAAAACGAGGCATTATTTCTTGTTCGAAATGCTGTGTGACCAGACATATACGATCCAGGTTTTTATTGAAATGGTCTACTGTCAATTCCCTGTACACGTGCCGTGATATGATCATGACACATGTCAGGCTCATTGCCAGCCCTAATATGTTGATGACTGTATAGAGCCGGAAACGTGAAAGGGACCGGATAGCAAGTAGTAATATTTTCATGGTAGTTCTTCTTCTTCTGTCTTTTTTATTTCAAAATCAACTCTTCCGCGTCGCCAAAAGTACTGTATCCGGTGACAATAACCTTATCGCCTGCTTGTAATCCGCCGGTGATCTCATACTGCTGCGGGTTCTGTCGGCCGATGCTGATGTTTACTTTGCGGGCTTTTGTCCCGGTCTCGTTCAGCTTATAGATCCATTGGCCGCCGGTCGTCTGGAAGAAGTCGCCGCGCGGGATGACCAGCGCCTCTTCGGGTTGTCCCAGTTCAACCTGTACGCGGAAGCTCTTTCCGATGCGGACATTCTCGGGTGATTCTTCGGTAAAGACAAGATCCACATCGAAGTTACGATCTTTTACTTCCGGTACGACCTTGGTGATGCGTAGCGGATATTTCTTTCCCTGCCAGGTGATGGTGGCGGGAAGGCCTGTCGTGATACGGTCGATATAATATTCGCTGAGTGACGTATGTATTTTGAACTGATCCAGAACCTTGATCTCGGCAATGGCTTCGGTGCTTTGCACCTGCTGGCCCGGAGTTACCTTGACAAAACTGAGTTGTCCTGCCAATGGGGCGCGGACGATCAGGTTCTCCATGCGTTCCTGGGCGCGGTCGTATTTCTTCCGTTCACGTTCCAGGTCATTCTTCATCAACTCACGGCGGAGGATGGTGGCAGCGCTGTCGTGGCGCAGACCTTCCAGTTGCAGGGCGGTGCTTTGCGTTTTATATTCGAATTCATCCCGCTGTACTTCCAGTTGAGCCTTGCTCTTTACACCCATGCGGAACTCCTCTTCATCGAGGGCGAAGCTCTTTTTCAGGCGGTTGAGTTCATAGGTTGTCTGTAATGTTTGTTTTTGCAGGTCCAGGCTTTTCTGTTCCATTTCGATCTCTTTTTCCTGGAAGGAGATCAATTGTTTTTCCCACTCGTCTCGCTGGTCGTCGATGGTACGTATCAGGTCCGGATTGGTCAGGGTAAGGATGGTGTCGCCCTTCTCCATCATCGTACCTTCTTCAGCTACGATACGTTCGACGCTACCGGCTTCACGTGCGTTTATCTTGATGGTGAGGATGGGTTGAACCACGCCTTCCACATCCACATATTCCATGAATTTATCGGCTTGTGCTTCGCCGATGATGAGGTTATCCGCTTCGGTGCGCAGTTTTCGTCCGCCTGATGCAACGATCGATACATACACCAGAAGGATGACAAAAGCGATACATCCGGCGATATGCCAGCGGTAACGGTAATATACGGGTTTCTTTTCAATAGGTCTGTCCATTATTTATTTCATTAATTGTTCATAATCGAATGTCAGTTCACGATTTTGTTCGAAGTCGTAGCCGGTCATGCTGCGCAGACCGTAGTACAGGCTCCAATAATTATATAAGGCTGTTATATATTCTCTTCGTGCCCGGTCCTTTTCGCTGATGGAGGCATTGAGGTCGAGGATAGTCGATTTACCCAGCAGGTACAGTTTTTGGGCAACATCGTTCCTGCGTTGGGCGGTCTGGTCGGTTTTCTGTGCGATCATCACTTTATCAGCCTGCAGGTTGAACTGTTTGACCATTTTGATGACATTCAGTTCGAAGTCGTTGCGTGACTGCTCCACCTCGGTATATACTTTGTCGCGGTTGCTGAGGGCAACTTTTACCTTCCCTTTACCGACACCCCAGTCCAGGATCGGGATGCGTATGCCAAGGCTGACTAATTGTTGATCCAAAGGGTCCCGGTAAGCCTCTTTCAGTTTTTCGTTTGTCTGCGTCAAGCCGAATTGCATATAGAGGTCGGCTTTGAAGCCGCGGGATGCTTTTGCCTGTGCTACGGCACTTTCGCTTTCCAACCGGCGGCGCTGGAGGTATTCCGGTTCCGGATTATTCTCGTAAGCCAGCTCGAGCGCTTGCTTTACTTCCACATTGAAACGGGGGATTTCTTCGTTTAAACTGGCGATCAGTTCTGAAGCATTGGTGATACCCAGGTAGCTACGCAATGATTGAATACAGTCGTCTACTTCAATACGCGCGTTCATCATATTAGTCTGTTCGGTCAGGAGGTTCAGTTCTAGTTGTAGCATTTCATTTTCAGTGATCGTCCCGATATTATACCGTCCCTGGGCATATTGATAGAGGGTGTCGGCATTTGCGTAATTATATTGTGCGATTTCCCAGTTGGTCTGTGCGGTGGCCAATTGGAAAAACTGTTGGGTTGCCTGTGCGGCGACCAGTTCGAGTGTTTCTGTCAGGTTCTTTTTTGATTCGGTATAACGGAGAGGTTCGATTTTCCGATCCCATTTGAACTGGTTGTATCCGAACAGGTTTTGTTCGTAGCCGAGCACGATGGGAGTGGTGTTATACGAACTTGTCTTTTCCGAAAACAAATCGAGTCTTTGCAAGGCTGTTTTCACGAAAAGGCTTCCTCCGGTGAATGGTATATTCTGATTGATCGTGAGTCCGGCATCCACCATCAACTGGTTGCGGTGTACGAAACTTTCGCCTCCGTCGGGCAAGGTCACCGAACTGATCGACCGGTTCAGTGAAGGACTGGAGGTGAAAGTCAGACTGGGTAGCATGTTTGCACGATAGGAACGCCAGTTCCAGTAAGCCGCCCTGAAAGAATGTCGGGCAGCGATGGCCTGTGGAGATTGTTCCTGGGCCATGCGTACGGTCTCAGATAAGGTGAGGCGTAGCGTATCCTGCGAGTAAGCCGGGAAAGCGGCCAGTGCAGCAAGGATTATCGATAATATGTGACTTCTCGTATGTTTCATATATTATTAAAAACAAATAGTATGCCATGTTTTTAATGTCTTGAATATTAGATAGTAAGTAGTGTGTTCGTTTTTGTGGTCAGTGCGTCAGCGCACAAAAAACGTTCGTATTCGCACGCCCTGTTTATTGTTTTAATGCTTATCTTTACCCCCACATATTTAATATACGCATACGATATGAAACAAGGGAAAATACTGATCATCGACGATAATGAAGATGTGCTTTTTGCACTGAATCTGCTGTTGGAACCTTATGTAGAGCAAATCCGTGTGACCACACAGCCGGAGCGTATCGAGCATTTTATGGAAAGCTATGTGCCGGATGTGATCCTGCTGGATATGAATTTCCGAAGGGATGCCATTAGCGGGCAGGAAGGTTTTTTCTGGTTGGAGAAGATAAAGAAGGCGGATCCGGATGCCGTTGTCCTTTTTATAACAGCTTATGCCGATACGGAAAAAGCCGTGCGTGCCATCAAAGCCGGTGCGACGGATTTTATCCCTAAACCCTGGGAGAAAGAGAAGTTGCTGGCCACCTTATCTGCCGCCTTGAAACTTCGTGAAAGCCGTACGGAAGTGCGGTCGCTGAAACGCCAGGTAGCGGCTCTGGAGAGTTCGGATGAGGAAGGTTTCGAGATTATCGGTGAGAGTAATGCCATGCAGGAAATCTTTGCAACGATCGAGAAGTTACGTCATACGGATGCCAATATCCTGATCCTGGGGGAGAACGGAACAGGTAAGGATCTTGTTGCCCGTGCCCTGTATCATCATTCGCCGCGTAACGGACAGGTCTTTGTGGGTATCGACCTGGGAAGTATTCCCGAATCGCTTTTTGAAAGTGAACTGTTCGGTTATGAAAAGGGGGCCTTTACGGATGCCCGCCGTGATAAGCCGGGGCGAATGGAGGTGGCAACCGGCGGGACTTTGTTTCTGGACGAAATAGGGAACCTGAGTATGCCGATGCAGGCCAAACTGCTTACTGCGATCGAAAAGCAGCAGATCACCCGGCTGGGGGCTACCCGTCCGGTTTCGATAGATGTCCGCCTGATCTCCGCTACCAATATGAATATTCGTGCAATGGTGGAGGAGGGGACTTTCCGCCAGGACTTGCTTTACCGTATCAACACCATCGAACTGCATATTCCTCCTCTTCGGGAGCGTGGTAATGATATCCAGTTGCTGGCGGATTATTTCCTGATACGCTATGCCCGTAAATATAAGAAAGAGATAAATGGTTTATCCCGCGAAGCCCGGAGCAAACTGCAAAACTATAACTGGCCGGGGAATGTCAGGGAGTTGCAACATGCCATCGAGCGGGCAGTGATCCTTTCCGACGGATTGATGCTGAAACCGGAGAATTTTATGCTCCAGCCTTCCGTTACCAAAAAGAAAGCGGAACTGGAAGAACTCAACCTCAGCATTCTGGAGAAAGAAGCGATTGAACGTGCTTTGCGGCGTGCCGACGGGAATGTGACCCGTGCCGCCGAGTTACTGGGTATTACCCGTTTTGCCCTTTATCGGAAATTGGATAAGTTGGGCCTATGAAACGGTATACCATCCTGATAAAGATCGTCCTGATCGTTATATTGTCGCTGACAATTGCGTTCCTGATACTGAAAAGCCTCTATTTTACTTCGGTAATGATGAGCGCTATCCTGATCGTATTGGCTTTCTCATTGTATCTGGACCAACGTAAAACGATTCGCCGGATGGAACATCTGATTGCGAATATTCATTACGGAGACCTGAATCTGTCTTTTCCGGTTCCTACTTCCGGAGGGGCGGAAGCCGAGTTGACCCGTTCGATGAATGAGGCCCTGAATGCTTTTCGTTCCCGGCTTTATAATTCGGTGGTGGCGGAGGCTGAGACAGAAGCCTGGCAGAAACTGATCCGCGTATTGACGCATGAGATTATGAACTCGATAGCCCCTATTATTTCCCTGTCGGAAACGGTGACGGAGCGTGCCGAATTAAACGGAATGAACGAGCGTGACTACGCAATCATGTTGCAAGCCATACAAACGATTCACCGTCGGAGCAAAGGGTTGCTCGACTTTATCGAAAACTACCGGAAGTTGACCCGTATCCCAACGCCGGCCATGCGGATATTTCCTGTTTCGGCCTTATTTGACGATTTGCAGAAGCTGGTTCCAATGGATGGAGTCAATGTTGTTTATTCTATCAGGCCGTCCGAATTAAGATTATATGCAGACCGGGGGATGATTGAACAGGTACTGATTAATCTATTGAAGAATGCGGTAGAAGCCTGTGGCGACAGTATCCGTCCCGAAGTGCGTGTAGAGGCTTTCAGACAAGATGGGATACCGGTGATAACCGTATCGGACAATGGTAGCGGGATTGTACCCGAAGCATTGGATAAAGTATTTGTCCCATTTTTCACCACTAAACCGAAAGGCTCAGGGATTGGACTTAGTGTATGTCGTCAAATCATGAACCGTCATGGAGGAAATATTATGGTCGCTTCCGAAATCGAGAAAGGGACGACTTTTACTCTTCAGTTTCTTGATACGCGTATTCTTTAAAAGTTTTTTTGATATTCCAAATATTAACAAATATCCGCGTAGTTCCCGTAGGACTATGGTTTAAAATTGACGCAAATATAGTGTAATTTTCTTATAATTTAATAATAATACCCCGTAAATTTCACATAAGTGTTAATTTTTTGACTGAAAACAGATAGGCTTATAGTGTCTGGTTAACAATTACATCCTATTAACGGTACACAATTAGATAACAAACGAAATCGGCAAAAGTTCATTAACATTTATTTGCTAGAATAAAAGCATCTACACAAGCAGAAAAATCACCTAAAATAAATTTATACAATCTTGCTAATCAGGAGTTTAACAATACAAAACCCATACCTTTTCCGCTCTGTTTTCGATGCTGCGAACGGAGTCACAACGGACTCACAACGGAGTCAGAACGGAGTCAGAACGAAGGCATACCAGGGGTAAAACGGGATTAAAAAGGTTTCATACTGTTAACTTATCCAAAAAACCGACACGATTCATTGTTCGTTTTATTTATGCTTATTTAATATATACACAATGCAGCGCGGACCTATTTAACATCTGGTATATATTTATTTCAAAAAGAAATATATGTTATTATTTCTCTCCCTTTGAAAACTCTTGTTACCATAGTCCTACGGGAACTACGATTTCTAGTGTTAATATTATTATCTGATTTAATACATAGTGTCTATGAAGAAGAAGCTAACATTTATCTTGCTGTACCTGGTTATAGGTATCTGTACAGCAATGGCTCAGTACACGAAAGTGACGGGTACCGTCACTTCGGCGGACGATGGAGAGCCGATTATCGGCGCCTCTGTTATGGTTAAGGGTACGACTATCGGTACTGTGACCGATATAGACGGTAAATTTACTCTTAACGTTCCGCAAGAAGGGAAAATCCTACAAATCTCTTATGTAGGTATGAATTCACAGGAAGTAGCCGTAAAGCCGGTCGTGAATGTTTTTTTACAAACCGATACGCAGAATCTGGATGAAGTGGTTGTTACCGCCATGGGTATCTCGCGTTCGGAAAAAACGCTGGGTTATTCGGCAACAACCGTAAAAAGCGATGAAATTATCAGTTCGCGTACTACTAACGTAGCAGATGCTTTGTCCGGAAAAGTGGCCGGTCTACAGGTTAGTTCTACATCTGCTGATCCGGGTGCCGTAAGTAATATTACGATTCGCGGATTTAGCTCCATTAATGGTGACAACCAGCCGCTTTACGTAGTAGACGGTGTGCCTTTGCAGAACAGTATGGGTTCGGGAAGCGGTAAAAACGTAGCCCTGGGCGGTATCAGCAACGTGGCTTCCGAAGATATCGAGTCGATGACGGTTTTGAAAGGGGCGGCAGCAACTGCCTTGTATGGTAGCCGTGCGGCAAATGGTGTGATCGTAATCACTACCAAGTCGGGAAAAAGAGGCGACAACCGTAACTTCTCGATCAATTATAGCGGTAGCGTACAGGCTCGTATGGTGTCGCTTTTACCTGATTTCCAGAATACCTTCGGACAGGGATGGAACGGCGCACAGACCTTCATCGAGAACGGTTCGTGGGGTCCTGCAATGGATGGCTCTATGCAAGTCTACGGTCCGGTATGGAACAATCAGCAGCTTATCCACGAATACAGTGCAAAGAAAGATAATGTGAAAGAATTCTTCGAACCGGGGTGGTCACAGAATCATACACTTTCTTTAAGTGGTGTGACGAACGATGCGAAGATGGATTATTATCTGTCTTATTCATATACGAATGATGATGGTATCATGCCTTATGATTATGATACGTATGAACGTAATACGATCGCTTTCCGCGGCAGCTATAAAGCAAACGATTGGTTGAAGGTTTCTTCTTCTGTTAACTTCGCACGGAGTAGCACGGATGCCGTAGGTAGTTTCCAGGGTACTTCCGTAATTGACGGTGTGCTCGAATTGCCGCGCGACGTCTCTGTTGTGGATATGAAGAATACAAGCTCGGCATTCAATACGCCGGAGGCTTATTTCACTCCTTATGGCATCACCAACCCTTATTGGGCATTGGAAAACAATTATAACCATACGGCTTCAAAACAGGTATACGGAAAGGTTCAGTTGGATGTAAATCCGATCAAAGACCTGCGCCTGTCTTATCGTATGGGATTCGACTATACGGATTACGACCGTAAGGTGGGCAGTCCCCAGATCGCTCTTGACGATGCTTTGATTAATAACGATTATGGATATGCCCCGTCGAATATGAACCAAAGCGGTTATGTGTATGCTGCATACGGACGCCGTTATGAGTTCAATCATGATTTCCTGGCAAACTATGCCAAACGTTTCCTTGATAACCGTCTGGATGTAAACGTGAATGCGGGTGTCAATATGAATGAACGCAGCGCAACTTCTATGACCGGTCAGACCGACGACTTGACTTTCTACAGCGGGTTCTGGGATCTGAGCAACGGTGCGACAAAGACAACTTTGTCCGAGAGCCAGAGCAAACGCCGCCTGGTAGGTCTTTTCGGTGATGTTACCCTGGGATGGGATGATATGATTTATTTGAACGTGACAGCCCGCAACGACTGGTCGTCTACATTGCCTATCGACAACAATAGTTTCTTCTATCCGGGAGCTACGTTGAGCTGGATTTTCACGCAATTGATTCCTGAAAACAAGATATTGACTTTCGGTAAGGCTCGTCTGGCGTATGGTAAAACCGGTAATGACGCCTCTCCGTATCGTACGGGTGTGACTTATGTACAGGGTACGGCTCATGGATATTATGGTAGCGATGTGGCTAAGTTCCCCATGAACGGAGTGAATGCCTTCATGTCGTCCAACACAAAGGGTAGCAATACGTTGAAACCTGAAATGACTTCGGAGTTTGAAGTCGGTTTGAACTTGCAGTTCTTCAACGGACGTTTCGGAGTGGATGCCGCTTATTATAACCGTAATACGAAGGATCAGATCTTTACCCTGCCGACCGATCCGTCGACGGGTTATAGCTATATGGTAACCAACTTCGGTGAAGTAAGTAACAAGGGAGTCGAATTGGTGATCAATACGGTACCCGTCCAAACGAGAGATTTCCGTTGGGATTTGAGCTTCAACTTCTCAAAGAATAAGAATGAAGTAATTTCATTGCCTGAAAGCCTGGAAGGTGGTAAAGTCTCCATATATGATTTCTCAGCAGGAAATGATGCTGTTTATATGTATGCCGAACAGGGTAAACCGATGGGACAGTTCTATACTTATTTGCCTAAATATACAGCCGATGGCAAGCCTATCGTGGATGCAAACGGTCAGCCCGTTTTAGGTACAACGGTTGAAGATACCGGAAAGAATATGAATTTCGACTGGACAGGCGGTATTAATACGGCTTTCACGTATAAAGATTTCACGCTGAGTGCTGCTTTCGATATCCGTAAGGGTGGCTACATGTTCTCCCGTACGAAAAACCTGATGCAGTTTACCGGTAACGGTATCGTGACTTCTTATAACGAACGTCGTCCTTTCATCATTCCTAATTCGGTGCGCGAAAATGCCGATGGTACTTATACGGAAAACTCCACCCCGATTTATTTGGGCAACGGAAGTTATCAAACTTATTTTAATGATTACGGTTACGGTTTTGGTGGCGAGGCTTATTTGCTGGATCGTTCGTTTGTCAAGTTGCGTAATATCAGCCTGACTTGGAACGTACCTAAGAAATGGGTTCGTAAGATGTCGTTGAGCAATCTTTCCGTGACGGCATTCTGTAACAATGTCTTTACTTGGACTGCCTCAGATAACTATTATGTGGATCCGGAGTCGACTACAGTGTCTCAGGCTTCTTACGGTGATTTGGCAACGCAATTCGGTGAGCTTTATACCAATCCGTCTTGCCGTGTATTTGGCTGTAACCTGAGTGTTAAATTCTAAAATTAAGGAGAAAGAAGATATGAAAAAAATAATAGTAGCATCTGCCCTGGCATTGGGGTTGGGTTTCAGCTCTTGTAACAGTTATTTGGATATCAATACCGATCCGAATTCGCCGGCCGAAGAGAATATCGAAACCTATATGTTGATGCCTGTCATCGAGATGAACATGGCTTCGAGCTATGGTAACTTTTTGCGGATTGCCGGCGGTTTCCATGCACAGCAGTATGCCCACCTGTTCGGTACCAGCAACTATGTGGATTATTCACAGTTCAATATGTCGGCTACGCGTAGCAGCGGTACCTACACACAGTTCAATCAGAAGGCCCTCTCTAACTTGAAAACGCTAATGAATAAGTCGGCCGCCGAAGAAGATTGGGGAACTTATCTTGCCGGTACTGTATTGAAGGCTTTTGTCTATGAAGCTTTGGTAGACTGTTATGGCGAAGTGCCTTATACGGAGGCCATGGACTTGGATAACTACCCTACGCCCAAGTACGATGACGGACAGACGGTGTATGAGGGGGTGATTGCAGAGATCAACGCAGCTTTGGAAAATGTGGTTGCTTCGAGTCCTGTTTGTACGAACTTCCTTTTCCCGTCGGCAACGGCTGGCAAGTGGATTCAGTTTGCGAATGCATTGAAATTAAAAATGCTGATGCGTATGTCTACGGTGAAGGATGTGAAGTCTGAAGTGGCTGCTCTGATCGCGGAAAATAATTTTCCTGACGAGGATGTTAGTTATAAAGATTGCTGGAATAATGTGCCGGGAGCCATGAATCCGTTTTATTCGGAAGAATTTGCTACGACTTGGGGATCTACTCAGACTAATATTGCGGCCAACCTGGCTATCATCGGTACTATGCGTATAGAAGACAGCGAAGGTAATGTTGTGTATGAAGACCCTCGTTTGCCTAAATTCTTCGATAAAAACAAGGCCGGACAATATATGGGCGGTATCTCGGGTACTAACTATCCGAAATCGACTACTAAGTTACAAGATTGGTGCCGTCCGGTGGCCAGCTACGATATGCCGGTTTATTTGATTACGTTGGCAGAGATCGAGTTTTTCAAGGCTGAGTATTATGCCCGCTACGGTTCGGCCGTTGAGGCTGCTTCGCATTATGCAGCAGCCGTTGAGGCTTCTTTTGCTTCGGCTGGTGTAGGAGGGGCAGCTGAGTATGTGGCCCGTTATCCTTATAATGCAAGCAATATGGAACAGAGTCTGGGTATTGCCAAATGGGTAGCACTGTCTGGTGTGAATCCTTTCGAAGCCTGGTGTGAAATGCGCCGTCTGAATTATCCGGCATTTGGAAAGGCGAAGGGTAGCGATTTCTATACTGAAGGTGATCAGGATTCTTATAATGTGTCGGCTTATGTTCCCGGTACGTTGTATACTCCGATCCTGGTATTCGGACAAGTGGGAGAAAACAAGCTGTTGGAACGTTATCCGTATGCAGAAAGTTCTTCTTCACGTAATGAAAATACGCCCGATTTCCCGGGTTATACATCACCTGTGTTCTGGGGTAAATAAGTAATCATTCAATATAGAGAAATATGACGATGAAAAGTAAATTAACATATATGATAATATCCGTACTGGCTGTTTTTTCGTTGGCCGGTTGCGGAGATGATAGTACGGAGGGAATGACCTTTATAACCTACTATCCGGAGTTGACTTTGGAAAATTCGGCGGATGGAGGTACAACACTTTATTGTGCCAAGGGAGGTACGTTTACCGATCCCGGTTATACAGCGATTCTGAATGGTGAAGATGTGACCGATCAGGTGCAGGTGGATTCTAATGTAAATATGGACAAGTCAGGCATATATACGGTGGCTTACTCGATTGTGAATGCCGACGGATTCGTTACAACTGCCAGCCGTAAGGTGATCGTGACAGATCAGAATGATCCGGTAGAAGGCGTATACTACGTTGATCCGGCAAGTTATCGTGTCAGCAGTGCCGGCGAAACGCCTTATGGTGCCAGCTACGAAATGACTGTGTTCAACAATGGCAACGGTACGTATGCAGTGAGCGACTTGCTGGGCGGTTGGTACGACAAGCGTGCTAATTACGGTATCGCCTATTCCATGCCGGGCGATATTAAAGTCTCTGAAGATGGTTCTATAGAGATGCTTTCAAGTTCAGTTGCCGGCTGGGGCGATTCGGCCGACTATATGAAAGAGGGTAAGTTCGATTCGGCTACAAATACGCTTTCCTGGCAAGTTGGATATGCCGGTTCCATGGATTTCTATGTAACAATGACTAAACGATAAGGATATGAAGAAAGTAATATATTTATTGATGATGTGTGCAGGAGTCTTGCTGTCTTCCTGCGAGAAAGACGAAATCGGCGGGACAGCTACCGAGGCCCTTGCCGGTGAATGGACTGTAACGGTGGATGCTGTCGACGGAAGCGGTAATGTGGTTGAAGAGGATTTCTTCGGATTGGGACGCGTTATGCTGAATACTTACAATACAGCAGCTAATCTGCCTACAGAAATGTATGTGGATGATCTGGGGAACTTCTGGGAATATAAAGTAAAGGTTCAGTCAGATGTAAATACGTTGACTTTTGCCACATCGGGAGCTGCAACAAATGAGGTCGGCGATCCGATCAATGTAACGATCGACGGTGGCAAGATTTTGCCGGGAGCAGCTACGACGCCTCATGGTACGCCAGCTGACAGTATCGTATATTACGTCTCATTCAGTGACGACGAGTATCCGGCTCAATACGGCTATGCCAAATACAAAGTGTCCGGATATCGTTATACAGGACTTGCCGTTGATGATTAATAGGGACATATACAATATATCAAGCTAACCGAAATTTTTTACTAGACACACAAGTTGGCCGGAGTGAGTAGGGATACTCGTTCCGGCCTTGTTTTTAATTGTACTATTCATTGTGTCTGATTATAATTACCCTGCAATTTCCGGATACACGTTCCATATAACAATAGTCTACAAAAGCTCTGTTATCTTCTTTTTCAGATCGTTGGGTTTGATCGGTTTGGCTACGTAGTCGCTGAATCCGCTCTGTTTCACCCGTTGTTCGTCTTCGGCAAAGGCAAAAGCGGTTACGGCTATAATAGGGATAACGGTATTATCTTTGCGTATCTCTTTCGTTGCCTGGTATCCGTCCATAAGCGGCATTTTTAGATCCATGAGGATCATGTCCGGATGATATTTTCTGTATAAGTCTATTGCTTCCTGACCGTTCCAGGCATGTACCAGGTTGTATTCCTTGAGGATTGCTTTTATATACGTGTAGTTGCTTTCGTTGTCTTCGGCAATCAGTAAGGTTGACTTTTTATTGTTATTCTCAGTAAAGGCATTATTCTGTATTTCTATTTGTACAGGTTCTGCCGCAGCAACGTGCGATTCTTCAATAACCGTATCGGGTAGGGTGAACCAGAAAGTCGAACCTTGTCCCAGTTCAGATTCCACGCCGATCTCTCCTCCCAGCTTCTGTACGATCATCTGGCTGATAGACAGTCCGAGCCCGGTTCCCTGAGCGAAACTGTCTAACTTGACAAAGCGCTGGAAAACGCTGTCTTTGATCTTTTTATCGATACCGCATCCGGTATCGGAGACAAAGAATAGTAATTTGCCGTCCTTATGTTGATAGCCGAAACGTATTCCGCCTTCTTTGGTGAACTTGATGGCATTGTTGATAAAGTTGGTTATTACCTGCGACAGGCGGTTCTTGTCTGTCCGGATGATGCAATGGGACATCTTTTCGATAAATGAAACCTGCACGCCTTCTGCTGCTTTCAGGCGGGAGGTCTGCTCTATATCACATAATAACTGATTGATATCGACATCTGAATAAACAAATTCGAGTGTATTGGCCTCGATCTTGGACAGGTCCAGAATATCATTGATCAATTGCAACAGGAGTTCATTATTGTTATTGATAATATTGATGTATTCTTCGCGTTCCTCCAATTCTTCGGTCATGGCAAGCAGGCCGGAGAAACCGACAATCGCATTAAGCGGCGTACGTATCTCATGGCTCATATTTGCAAGGAAGGCCGATTTCAGGTGATCCGATTCTTCCGCTTTTTCCTTAGCCAGTCTCAATTCGTTCTCAGCTAGTTTCTGCTTGGTGACATTTTCTTTCTTGAATACTACCCCCAAAAGATTTTCCTTTGCATCGAGTATCGGGTTGGCAAATACATGTGTATATTCACCCGGGGCACATTGCTTGACGAGCTCAAACGGTTTCCGGCTTTCCATGGCGGAAATCAGTGCACATTCATCGCAGAATGGTTTTTGCCCGTCTTTAACCAGGCAACAGTTTCTAGGACCATATTGCGGACTGCAAGGCATTTTTATCTGATTCTCCCATTTGACCGAATAATCCGGTTTGATGAAACGGATAGAAGACTGAATGTTATTCATAATAATAACATTGTCTTTCTGCAGGTCCATCAGTTCGTCTTTCAACCGGTTGGTTCTGAACAGGAAGAACAGGATCATTATCAGGAAAAGCAACAATACGCATGCAACGATCAGCAGGATCTCAAATCTGTATTTGATAAACAGATTGCCCTCCACATTGATCAGCGTGGAATCGGCAGGCAGACGGTCTCTTTCTATATTGAACTCTCTTAGTTTTTTGGCATCGAAAGTATATCCGTTGGGAATACTTACTGCCTTCATCTCTTTTTGGAGTACTTTCTTTGTTTGGATATCGATAGCCTGTTTGGCAAGATCTTTACCGATGGAACGGTATTTAGGCATGTAACCGCCTATTGCCCAATGGCTAAGTCCGATAGAAGTCAGTGTAATAGCCGGAAGATTCGGGTTACCTGCCATCATGGTGTAGGTTGCGTTACCTACATAATACCCGTCGTTTACATCTACACGCCAGGTTCCCAGTAGGATTACGGTTTCCTTTGGTAGTCTCTTTATTTGTTCGACAATGGTGTAGATATTATTTTTCCGGCCGTCCAGCAGTATGAGATTCTGGTCTGGGAACTTTTTCATTTCCTTTTTTACCAGTGCTTGCAAGGAGATACCTCCGTAGCTGTTATCCGTTATTAAAGCAAAATGTTTTGTTGCGGGATAAAGATTCAAAGCCAGTTCTATATTCTTTTTTATATCATAATTATAGATAAAACCAGACAGATAGAATCCGTTGTCTATGTAACTTTGGATATCGATACTCTCCGGGTCCCAGTCTGCCATTACGGTATTGGAGTCCGGCAGAATAACTGCATTTCGGCTAACCATCCCACACAGGATAGGAATATCTTTTAGGATCGGTTCATCCTGCGACAGGTAAGAAGACCATCCTTCCTGGCCTAGAATGACTATGGCCTGCGGAGTGTTCTCGTTGTTATATTTTTTTAGCAAGGTTGCCATTTTCCCTTTCCATAAAGGAGCCTCCGGCAAACTTTTACAGTTCATGTTTTCTATGATGACCGGAGCTGTACCTCCCAGACGTTTGTACTCCTCCATGAATTCGGAGATATTTTGCGTGGTATTACGGGTATCCGGGTTATAGGAGCTGATAATAAGGATCGGATGGGTGTCTTCAGCATGGGCCGGGATAGACATAATAAGACATACAAGTATGAATAGTATTTGTATGTGGCATATAATATTTCTTAGAATCACTTTCAACATTGATATCTTCTCTGTTACTGTCTGTTTCCCGGCTACAAAAATAGGAATTATTTGTGATCTATGTAGAACTATGGTCAATAAAAACAGAAGAAAATCAAGGGTATTATATTTCTATCATGATTCCTATACTGGGCAACATCGTTCCCGTCATGCGTTCTACCGGCTTCAATTCATACCGTTGTTCGCCTTTAGGGGCATCGGGGTTCAGTATTTTACCTGTTTTTATATAGACGTCCTGTTCTTTGTATTTCGAATTAAGTACGTTCTGAAGATCAATATAGAATCCGAGCATTACTTTTTTCAGGTAGAATGTTTTATCTATGCGCAGGTCCAGCTGGGTGAATGGTTTCAGGCGTTCGCTATTGAAGCGGCTGTAGTCGTAATAGAGACTGCCGCTGGCATCCCAGGCTTCCACATAACTGCTTTTCTCCACATCGTAAGGTGTGTATGGCGCGCCGCCTACTACCCGGAGTTTGGTGCCTATGTCCCAGTTTTTGGGGAGTGAATAGGTGCCGCTGAAGGTGAACAGATGTTTGTTATCCCAGGCGGAAGGAAGGTATTTACCTGTATTTCTTCCGTCTTTATATTCACTGCGGACATAGGTGTAGGAAGCAATGAAAGTGAGTCCTTTGTAATTATACCAGCGTCCCATCAGTTCCATTCCATAAGCTCGTCCGGTAGCGGTGGAGGTGACGGCTTCATTTCCCAGAACACCGTAGTCGGTTCCTTTCGAAGCCAAAGGAATGCTGTCGATGACCGACATCGGATAGCGGTTATAATGTTTGTAAAACCCTTCGGCTGTGAATTTAAGGAAAGAGGAGGGACGATATTCCAGTCCCAGTCCGGCCTGGTCGCTGCGGATATATTGAAGGGCGTTTCCCTTGTTGACATAATTCCCGTCGTTATCCTTAAATCCCATAACGGTGTACGGAGGTAACTCATAGTAACGCCCGGCGTTGGCATTCAGGTAGATATCGCCGGCTATCCGGTAAGACAACGAAAGGCGTGGCGAGAGTTGGTCAAGCATATTCTTCATTTTAGATGAATAATTGTTGGCATCAGCACGAAGTCCCAGCGAGGCGGTAAAACACTCATTGTCGCTTTCGTAGATGGCGGTGGCATACAATCCCCATTTCCAGATTCCCAGGTCGGTCTGATAGGTGATCTCACGGGGAATAGTGGTAAATTGTTTCTGGAATGTATGGTTTGTATACTCCGAATAATCGATGTTGCCACCTGCCTGGAGTTGTATGTAAGGGAGGCGGAAGATATTTTCGCTACGGAGTTTGTTCTCTATCTCGTCCGAGCGGTAATTGAGCGTAAGATTTTCCGGCATGCTTTCGTCGTTATCCCGGTATTTGATGTTTTTGTTGTTCATCTGGCTACGGCTGACGATAACTGAATAGATGTTTTTCCCGGTATAATGCTTGTAGACGGCTCCCAGGGTATAGGTCTTTTGTTTTACAACCGGCAGGTAAGCCAGAATATATTGGTTCTTTTCGCTCATATCTTTCATCCCGGTATTCAGTTTCATATCATCTATGGCTCCTAATCCGAGAAAAGTGAGTTCGTTTTTCTTGTTGAAAGCATGTTTGATCTTGAACTGGGCATCGGTGAAAGTCGGCAGGAACGGCAGTCCGATCATGTCGAACAGAAATTGCAGATATGAACGCCTGATAGAGACCTGGTAGGTTGTTTTGTCGCCCATCGGTCCGTTAACCGACAGTCCGACATCGGAGGCTCCGACCACCCCGCGCAGGGAAAACTTTTCTTTATTCCCGTCCTGTAGTTTGAAATCCAGCACGGAGCTTAATGCATTCCCTCTGGCAGCGGGAAATGCTGCCGAATAGAAGTTTACTTCGCGTATGAAATCAGGATTAATGATTCCGACCGGTCCGCCCGAAGCGCCTTGTGTTGAAAAGTGATTGATATTCGGAATTTCTACTCCATCCAGGAAGAAACGGTTCTCAGAAGGACCGCCGCCTCTTACCATCAGGTCGTTCCGGAATGCAGCTGTGGAAGCGACTCCGGGAAAAGATTGTACGACACGCGATATGTCACGGTTACCTCCAGCACTCTTTTCTATCTCTTTGAAGCCTATAACGCGCAGTCCGAGCGGACTTTCGGCTGTTTTACGAAACGGGGAAGCCACAACACTGACTTCCTGCAGGTTTTCGCTGCCCGGCTCCAACTCGATCGGGAAAAATATATCTTTATTGGCAACGCGGAACTCGGCGGTTACTTCCGGCTTATATCCCAGGAAGGAAGCCTGAAGACGATAACTGCCGGGGGCGACTCCGGTGATCTCGAAATTACCGACGGAATCGGTTGCTGTTCCTTGTGTTGTGTTCCAGATCACCACTGTTGCGTAAGGCACCGGTTCACCACTTGCAGCTTCCTTTACGATCCCTTTTATGGAATAGCTTTTCTGGGCCTGCATGAACTGGATGCAGGCAATAAATAATACCAGGAAGATATATGCTCTTTTATACATCGCTATCGGTTTTTTGGCAAAGATACTATAATATTAGGGAAGGATTGGTTCTAATAGGATATGAACTGTAATTATTGCATCATTACCGGGCGCATACTAGGATTCCCTAAGTTCTTATCCGGTGAAGGATGGAAATATCATATATTATGATACTGCATTTTCATATATTATGCGAATTAAGTATTATAATATATGAGAAAGTAATATCATAACATATGATACTAATGTTCTCAGTATAGGGTTGACTTTGCCTGAAATAGGGTTAATGCATGCCTCTGCCTTACTCTGTTTAATTTTCCTTACCTTTGCGGTCAAATGCAAGTATAGTAGTGCAGAATCAGATGAAACGGGAATTACAGCAGACGGCTGACGGTAGCCATACATTATTTATACCGGAGATGGATGAACATTACCATTCGGTAAACGGGGCGGTACAGGAATCGCGCCATGTATTTATTGAAGCCGGATTGCATCATCAGGCAAAAAAGAATATCACTGTTTTTGAGATTGGTTTTGGGACAGGGTTGAATGCTTTCCTTACTTTATTGGATGCAGAAGAGAATAATCGCTCTGTGAACTATTATTCCATAGAACTTTATCCGCTTGGAGCCGAACTGGTCCGGGCGCTGAATTACGGCGACGTGATTTGTCCTGAAAAGAAAGAATGGTTTGAGGCCCTGCATGTTGCCACCTGGAATGAAGCTGTAAGAATAACCGATCGTTTCACTTTGCATAAAATACAGGGAGATAGTAATCACTGTGAATTGCCGGAAGAAATAGACCTTGTTTATTTCGATGCTTTTGCTCCGGATAAGCAACCGGAAATGTGGAGTCAGGAGATATTCGATAAATTATATGCGCATATGGCGGAAGGAGGAATCCTTACCACCTATTGTGCCAAAGGAGTAGTCCGCCGTATGATGCAGAAGGCCGGGTATTCCGTTGAAAGAATACCCGGCCCTCCGGGAAAACGCGAAATGCTCCGCGCTATAAAGTCTTCATTATAGAAGTGCGTCGATTTTAGCTACGAAAGCCGATTTCTGTGCTGCACCTACTTGTTTGTCTACTAATTTCCCGTCTTTAAAGAAAAGAACGGTCGGAATATTGCGGATGCCGAACTGGGCAACGACATCGTTGTTGTTGTCTACGTCCATTTTACCGATTGTAACCTTACCTTCGTATTCGGTAGCCAGTTCGTCGATGATCGGACTTACCATGCGGCAGGGGCCACACCATTCAGCCCAAAAGTCAAGGACCATAGGCTTGCCTGCGTTTACTAACTCTTCAAAATTTGCATCTGTAACTTCTAGTGCCATAATTATATATCTAATTTAAATTGTTCCCTTTTGAGGTGCCAAAAGTAGTAATTCTTTCCACACCGTACAACTTTACCCGTTAATTTTGAAATCAATAGTTGAATTCTCCTGCAGGAACTCAATCAGCTTGCCTGTTACGTTTAACCGGATATTCTGTGAGAAGAAATTTTGTGAAATATTATGTTCGCCATCTACCACTTTGAAATATAACAAGCTCTGTCCCGGATTGTTTTTGATGAGCACAGATAATTCATTGACTGTAGGCTCGTCGAGATCGTGGATCGGCAGAGTGATACTGATTTTTTCGATCAGCTTATCCTTTTCGTCCTGCAACAGGCGGATGGAACCGATATTGAAATCGAGTTCGTTTTCGTTCCAGCGGCGAGGCTCTACGCGGGCTGTGATGAGCAGGTACATACCGGGTTTGCAATATTTGCTGTATTCGATATAGTTATTACCGAACAAAGCGATCTCTCCACTGCCGGTGAAATCTTCTATTTTAACTACTCCGTAAGGCTTTCCTGTCTTGGTCATTCCCTCACGGAAATCGGTTACGATTCCGCCTAACAACATTTCGCGCCCTTTCAGGCTTTCCCGGTCGTTGATCTCTGCCATGCCCGTATTGCATACGTATGTCAGAACGATACGATATTCATCCAGCGGATGGGCGGAGAGGTAAATACCTATCAGTTCCTTTTCTTTATTCAGGCGTTCCAGATCACTCCAACGCTGGCAAACCGGAATTTCGGGTTTGGCAATGGCTACAAGTAGGTCATCGCCGCCGAACAGGGAGTTGGCTGCTGAGTTTTTATCCATCTGGAACTTATTGCCATAACGCACCAGCGTATCCAGAAAGACTTCGCCTTTGCCTGTTTCTGCAAAGAACTGTTCGCGTTGGATACCGAAATTATCGAAGGCTCCGGCCAACGCAAGCGATTCGATGTTTTTCTTATTACATGCTGTCAGGTTGACGCGTTCCACAAAGTCGAAGATATTTTTATACGGACCGTTTTTCTTCCGTTCCTCGATGATATTCAATACGGCCGATTCACCTACGCCTTTCACGGCGCCTAGCCCGAAACGGATGTTCTTGTTTTTATCTACGCTGAACTTCAGGATGGATTCGTTGACGTCCGGTCCTAATACCTGCATACCCATTGCTTTGCATTCGTCCATAAACTTCGTGATATCGACGATGTTGGACAAACTTCGGCTCAGAACGGCTGCCATATATTCGGAGGGATAGTTCGCTTTCAGGAAGGCCGTCTGATAAGCAACCCACGAATAGCAGGTGGCGTGGCTCTTGTTGAAGGCGTAGGAAGCAAACTTTTCCCAGTCGGACCAAATCTTTTCAAGCGTTTTTGCCTCGTATCCATTATCCTGTCCACCTTTCATGAACTTCGATTTCAGGTGGTTCATCTTGTCGATCAACTTCTTACCCATCGCCTTACGCAGAGCGTCACTCTCACCACGGGTAAAGTTTGCCAGCAAACGCGACAGAAGCATGACCTGTTCCTGGTAGACGGTAATACCGTAAGTGTCTTTCAGGTATTTCTCCATGACCGGTATATCATATTCGATCGGCTTGCGTCCGTGTTTACGGTCGATAAAGTCGGGGATATAATCCATTGGTCCCGGACGATACAGGGCATTCATGGCGATCAGGTCTTCGAATTTGGAGGGTTGAAGCTCCTTCAGGTATTTTTGCATACCTGCCGATTCAAACTGGAATGTACCGGTCGTTTTACCGTCGCAATATAATTTATAGGTTGCCGGATCTTCCAGGCTGATATGGTCGATATCGAGTTCGTGTCCGGTAGTCAGGCGGATGTTTTCAATAGCCTCTTTGATGATGGACAACGTTTTCAGTCCCAAAAAGTCCATTTTGATCAATCCGGTTTCTTCGATTACCGAACCTTCGTATTGAGTAACCAGCATTTCCTCGCCGGTTTCTTTATCTTTTGCCGTACTGACAGGCACGACGTCCGAAATATCATATCGTCCGATGATGACACCACAGGCATGTACGCCGGTATTACGCACGTTGCCTTCCAGCATTTGTGCATATTTTAATGTATCGCGTGCCAACGGATCGTTACCGGTCGCTGCTTCTTTCAGTTCAGGAACGTAGTTGATCGCATCTTTCAGTTTGAACTTCTTCATATCCGGTATCTTATCCGGTACCAGCTTAGCCAGACGGTTTGATTCGGAAAGCGGAAGTTTCTGTACACGGGCAACGTCCTTGATGGCCGATTTGGTAGCCATTGTACCGTAGGTAATAATATGTGCCACACGGTCAGCTCCGTATTTTTCCGTTACCCAACGCAATACTTCGCCACGACCGTCATCGTCGAAGTCGGTATCGATATCGGGGAGGGAGATACGGTCCGGATTCAGGAAACGTTCGAACAGCAGGTCATACTTAATCGGGTCGATCTTGGTGATTCCCAGGCAGTATGCAACTGCCGATCCGGCAGCCGATCCACGTCCCGGTCCCACCGATACGCCCAATTCTTCGCGGGCAGCGGCGATAAAGTCTTGCACGATAAGGAAGTATCCGGGAAAACCCATTGTCTTCATGATGTGTAACTCAAAGTCCAAACGTTCCCTGACTTCATCATTCAGGTTGTCTCCGTAACAAACCTTTGCACCGTCGTATGTCAGTTTTCTCAGGTAGTCGGCTTCCAGCTTGATACGGTATAATTTATCGTATCCGCCAAGTTTCTTTATTTTGTCTTTGGCATCTTCTTCGCTTAGCACTACGTTGCCGTTTTCATCACGGGTGAACTCTTCGAACAAGTCCTGTTCCGAGAATTTTTCGCGATATGACTCTTCTGTCCCGAAATCTTCAGGGATGGCGAAGGTTGGCATGATAGGACCACTGTCGATGGAGTAGAAATCTACTTTGTCTGCTATTTCAAGCGTGTTGCTGAGTGCTTCCGGGATGTCTGCAAAGATGGCATTCATCTCGGCTGTCGTTTTCATCCATTCCTGCTTGGAATAACGCATACGTGTCGGGTCGTCCAGATCCTTTCCGGTACTGAGGCAGATCAGGCGGTCGTGTGCTTCGGCATCTTCCTGATTAACGAAATGGACGTCGTTGGTAGCGATCAGCTTGACATTATGTTTGCGGGCGAGTTCGATCAGGACCTTATTCACTTCCTGCTGTTTGGGATACGTGGTGCAATCGGCGTTCGGGTCGTGTGTTTCGTGCCGTTGCATTTCCAGGTAATAATCTTCTCCGAACAGTTTTTTGAACCACAGGATGGATTCTTCTGCTTTATCTATCCGATCATGCATAATATGCTGCGGTATTTCGCCACCCAAACAAGCGGAACAGACAATCAGGTCTTCGTGATATTTCTCCAGTAATTCATGGTCGATACGCGGACGGCCGTAAAAACCTTCTGTCCAAGAGATGGAAACCATCTTGATCAGGTTTTTGTAGCCTTTTAGGTTTTTAGCCAGTATGATCAGGTGGTAACCGCTACGGTCTTCCTTCGCTGTTTTGTTATGCCTTCCGTTGCGGGCGCAATAGCACTCGCAGCCGATAATCGGTTTGAATATCTTTTTCTTTTCTGCTTCTATCAGAGACGGAATCTCCTGCAGGCGTGCCTGCTCTTCGGTGGAAAGAGCTTCTTTCCCTTTGAGGGCTTTCTGTTCTTTTTCCAGGTCTTTGATGGCTCCAAGCGGTTTCCCGTTCTTCTTGGAGACCTTGTTGAAGAACTCCTTTATACCGAACATATTACCGTGATCGGTAACAGCAATGGCGTTCATGCCGTCTTTTTGTGCCTTGTCAATCAGTGCATCGATCGAGGCTTGTCCGTCCAGCAGCGAGTACTGGGTGTGGACGTGTAGATGTATAAATGGTTCCATATATAATTGAAAAAGCTTTTATATTTTATCAAACAAAGGTACAGCTTTTGTTTGAATAATGTGAATGTTTAGAAATCTGTTTATGAGGGTATCCTCTAAAATAAAATACCATACAGGAAAACATCTGTTAAAATCATAGAATAAGTATCATCATTAGAAAAAAAAACTATCTTTGCTCATGGAAAAGAGGATATAATATGAAAAAGATAGGATTGGTAATAATATTAGTGATGTTGATGATTGTGTCGGCTACAGCACAGATCACTTGGGGTGTGCGTGGTGGCTTGGCTTATTCGTCGCTGGTGCAGAAAATAGACAACAATTATCAATCGGGCGCCCGTTTCGGATTTAGTGTAGCGGGACTGGCTCAGATACCTTTATATAAAAGATTGTCGCTTCAGCCGGAAGTCGCTTTTGTGCATCAGGGTGGTAATTACCTGTCAAAAATCTCAGAAGGAGACGGTACGGATTTAGCTTATCCGAAAACAAAATGTAACTATTATTCTATTCTTGTGCCTGTAAATCTGGTATATACCTTTCAGTTTACCGATGTTTATTTCAGTGTGATGGCCGGTCCGGCTGTCGATTTCTCCCTGTTTGGAAAAATGCGTACTAAGAATGTGGATAGCGATATCGTTTTCGGACAGTCAGGCGAAGCCGATCTTAAAACTTTCGACTTGGGGGTAAACCTTGGGTTACAGGTAGAATATTCGAATTTCTTCTTCTCCGTATCTGCCCTGTGCGGAACACTCGACCGCCGTACCACCAAACACGACGGCGAATCATCCCTTTATCAGAATAATGTAACATTCTCGTTGGGGTATTATTTCCGCCGGTAAATTTTTTCAATTAAAATAGGAATTAGGGAAAAGCATAACTCTCCGGCTATTCCCTTTTGTTGTATATCTTCTGCTCATAATCGTTTGGATGCGAAAAAGATGTACAAATGTTTTGTATTTCGAAGAAAAGCCGTACCTTTGCAAGCCGAATATTATCAAATTGTACTAAGGGTTTAGTTTCTAGCACATTATTGCGTCAAGTGTCCGTAGTGATAATGATAGCGAAAAACTAGGCGCTTGTTTTTTAGAGTTATTAATTAATTAATTTATTAAGCAGTGGATACTTTAAGTTTTAAGACCATTTCTGCAAACAAAGCAACTGTAAACAAAGAGTGGGTCATCGTTGACGCTGATGGACAGACTTTGGGACGCCTTTGTGCAAAAGTAGCAAAGCTTTTGCGCGGCAAGTACAAACCCAACTTCACTCCTCATGTTGATTGTGGTGATAATGTAATCATTATCAATGCAGATAAAATCGTTCTGACAGGAAACAAATGGAACGATCGTATTTATTTGAGATATACCGGATATCCCGGTGGACAGATCGAGTACACACCTAACGACTTGATGAAGAAAGGTGCCAGCCATCTGTTCAGAAAAGTAGTAAAGGGTATGTTGCCTAAAAACCGTCTGGGTGCTAAGTTACTTGCTAACTTATATGTATATGAAGGAACAGAGCACAAACACGAAGCTCAACAGCCTAAGTCAATCGATATAAACTCACTTAAATAATAACTATGGAAGTAGTAAATGCAATAGGAAGACGTAAAGCAGCAGTTGCTCGCGTATTCGTTAGCGAAGGAACGGGAAAGATAACTATCAACAAACGTGATCTTGCAAATTACTTTCCTTCTACAATCCTTCAGTTCATTGTTAAGCAGCCGCTTGCAAAGCTGAATGTTGAAGAACAATATGATATCAAGATCAACCTTGATGGTGGTGGATTCAAAGGTCAGTCAGAAGCTGCACGTTTGGCTATCGCTCGTGCTTTGATCAAGATTAATCCGGAAGATAAGTCTGCCTTGAGAGCAGAAGGATTCGTAACTCGCGATCCTCGTTCTGTTGAACGTAAGAAACCGGGTCAGCCAAAAGCTCGTAAGAGATTCCAGTTCAGCAAACGTTAATGTTATTTGTGAGTTTCTTACAAGGACAAAGCGTTTAGTATCTAAATTGTCGGGATTTCTTTTGCATGCAGACATGCCGGGGAACTACCTGATAGTTGAAAATTAAACAGAAAGTAAACGATTTAAAAAGAAAAAAATGTCAAGAGTTAATTTTGATCAGTTATTAGAAGCTGGTGTACACTTCGGACACTTAAAAAGAAAGTGGAATCCCGCTATGGCTCCTTATATCTTTATGGAGCGCAATGGTATTCATATCATTGATTTATATAAAACAGTTGCTAAAGTAGACGAAGCAGCAGAAGTAATGAAAAACCTGGCAAAACAGGGCAAGAAAGTACTTTTCGTTGCTACTAAAAAACAAGCAAAACAAGTTGTCGCTGATAAGGCTGCTTCAGTAGGTATGCCTTACGTTATCGAACGCTGGCCGGGTGGTATGTTGACTAACTTCCCGACTATCCGTAAAGCCATCAAAAAGATGACTACTATCGATAAGATGACAAAAGACGGTACATTTGATAACCTGTCAAAAAGAGAAAAACTTCAGATCACTCGTCAGCGTGCTAAGCTGGAAAAGACATTAGGTTCTATCGTAGACCTGACTCGTCTTCCGTCTGCTTTGTTCGTTGTTGACGTGATGAAAGAACATATCGCAGTTCGCGAAGCCAACCGTCTGGGTATCCCTGTTTTCGGTATGGTTGATACTAACTCAAACCCGAACAACATCGACTACGTGATCCCGGCTAACGACGACGCTACTAAATCAGTAGAAGTTATCTTAGGCGCTATCTGCGAAGCTATGAACGAAGGTTTGCAGGAACGCAAAGCTGAAAAGATCGATACAGAAGCAGCAGGTGAAGGCGAAGGCGCTAAAAGAGAACGCAAAGCTAAAGCTGCTGTAAAGAAAGAACGTACTAAGAAGGAAGACGAAGAAGCTTTGAACGCTAAAGTTGCCGACAAGTACGCTAAGGATATCGAAGAATAATTCAGTTGACAATTGCCGGTTGACAATTGACAATTAGAATATAAATACAATGGGCAATTGGCTTTTGACAGTAAGAGATTGTCAATAGGTAATTGTCCATTGTTCGTTAATAAAGAAGTAGAAAGAGTATAAACATTAAATAAGAAGGAAATAAGATTATGGCTGTAACTATGGCTGATATTACCAAGCTGCGCAAGATGAGTGGAGCTGGTATGATGGACTGCAAGAAAGCGTTGACCGAATCTGATGGCGACATCGAAAAGGCAATGGAAATTATCCGTAAAAAAGGACAGGCTATCGCCGCTAAGCGTTCAGACCGTGACGCTGCAGAAGGTTGCGTGTTGGCAAAGAAAGATGGCGGGTTCGCCGCTGTTATCGCTTTGAAATGCGAAACAGACTTTGTTGCTAAGAACGAAGATTTCGTTGCTTTGACTCAGGCTATCCTGGATGCTGCTGTGGCTAACAAATGTCAGACTTTGGATGAAGTAAAGGCTTTGCCTATGGGTAAAGGTACTATTCAGGACGCTGTTACTGACCGTAGCGGTATCACTGGCGAAAAGATGGAACTGGACGGTTATAATGTGGTAGAAGGTGCTTACACTACTGTTTATAACCATATGGGTAAAAATCAGCTTTGTACGATCGTTGCTTTCAACAAAGAATCAGAAGAAGCTGCTCACAACATCGCTATGCAGATCGCTGCCATGAATCCTATCGCTATCGATGAAGCTGGTGTTCCTGAATCAGTAAAAGAAGCTGAAATACAGGTGGCAATTGAAAAGACAAAGGCTGAACAGGTACAGAAGGCTGTTGAAGTTGCTTTGAAGAAGGCAGGTATCAATCCTTCACATGTAGATAGCGAAGACCATATGGAAAGCAATATGGCTAAGGGCTGGATTACTGCTGAAGACGTAGCTAAGGCTAAGGAAATTATCGCAACTGTTTCTGCTGAAAAAGCTGCTAATTTACCGGAACAAATGATTCAGAACATCGCTAAAGGTCGTCTTAGCAAATTCTTGAAAGAAGTTTGCTTGCTGAACCAGGAAGATATCATGGATGGCAAAAAGACTGTAAAAGAAACAATGAAGGAAGCAGATCCTGAATTGCAGATTCTTGCATTCAAACGCTTCACTTTGCGCGCTGAATAATTTTGCGTTAGCAGAATAAAATAAAAAAGGGGGCTTCGATTATTTCGGAGTCCCTTTTTCTATATATAAAAGTTTACTTTCTCTTATTTCAGTTCAGCCAAAGCCTCTTTGATACGTTTGATGGCTTCCACGATGTTTTCATCGCTGGTAGCATAACTCATACGGATACATTCGGGAGCACCGAATGAAGTACCGCCTACGCAGGCAACGTGTGCCTTTTCCAGCAGATACATAGCCAGGTCGTCAGCATCTTTGATTGTGTTGTTTCCGTCAGCTTTACCATAATAGTAGCTACATTTCGGGAACAGGTAGAAAGCGCCTTCCGGCTTATTTACTTCGAATCCCGGAATTTCTTTAGCCAGATTAACGATCAGGTCACGACGGCGTTCGAATGCTTTACGCATTTCTTCAACCGGTTCCTGTGAACCTGTGTAAGCGGCTTCGGCAGCTTTCTGGGAGACAGAGCAAGGACCTGAGGTGTATTGACCTTGTAATTTGTTTACAGCCTTCACGATCCATTCCGGTCCGGCAATGAAACCGATACGCCAGCCTGTCATTGCATATGCTTTGGATACGCCGTTTACAATAACGGTGCGATCTTTCATGCCGTCGACAGAAGCGATACTGTGATGTTTGCCGATATAGTTGATGTGTTCGTAGATCTCGTCAGCAATAACGATGATATCCGGATGTTTTTTCAATACTTCAGCCAAACCTGCCAGTTCTTCTGCACTGTAAACAGAACCAGTCGGATTGGACGGAGAGCAGAGGATCAACGCCTTTGTCTTCGGTGTGATAGCTGCTTCCAGCTGTGCCGGAGTGATCTTGAAATCCTGTTCGATACCTGCTGTAACGATTACCGGTTTACCTTCAGCCAGTTTGACCATTTCAGGATAGCTTACCCAGAACGGTGCCGGAATGATAACTTCGTCTCCGGGATTAACCAACACCAGAATTGTGTTACAAACGGATTGTTTAGCTCCGTTCGCGCAGGAAATCTGTGTAGCTGCGTATTCCAACCCGTTTTCATTCTTCAGCTTGGTAACGATAGCATTGCGTAATGCCGGATAACCGGGAACCGGAGAATAGCGAGAGAAATTGTCGTCTACCGCTTGCTTGGCTGCTTCCTTGATGTGATCAGGTGTGTTGAAATCAGGTTCTCCCACACTCAGGTTGATAACATCGATACCTTGTGCTTTGAGCTCATTGCTCTTCTGAGACATCGCCAACGTAGCGGAAGGCGATAAACTTGCTAAACGATCTGAAACTTGTGTCATAACACTGCTGTTTGTATAGGTTATTTTAAATAGTTGCGACAAAAGTAATTAATAATCGGATTCTTTGCAACAAATTGCTAATTATTTGATGTTATGGAGAACATGTCCCATACGCTCCTTTTTTGTCTTCATATAAAATTCATTATATTTGTTCGGAGTGACTTCGATAGGAACGTTTTCCACAATTGTTAAACCATAAGCTTCCAGGCCTACACGCTTGATCGGATTGTTTGTCATCAGGCGCATTTTGGTAATGCCGATGTGCTTCAGGATCTGTGCTCCGACGCCATAATCGCGTTCATCAGCCTGGTGTCCCAGATGCAGGTTGGCGTCTACCGTATCCAATCCTTCTTCCTGAAGTTTGTAAGCTTTCATTTTATCCATCAGGCCGATGCCGCGTCCTTCCTGGTTCAGGTAGACGATAGCTCCGCGTCCTTCTTTTTCAATCATTTGCATGGCTTTGTGCAACTGTTCGCCGCATTCGCAACGCATAGAACCGAAAATATCACCGGTTGCACAAGATGAATGTACGCGAACCAATACCGGTTCCTCTCCGGATATATCGCCTTTTATCAGAGCGATATGCTCCAATCCGTTACTTTTCTGTCGGAAAGGGATCAGGTGGAAATGACCGTACTGGGTCGGCATATCGACTTCTACACCTTTGTCAACAATGGACTCTGTTTTCAGGCGGTAGGCAATCAGATCCTTAATACAAATGATCTTGATATCGAACTTTTTAGCTACTTCCACTAATTGCGGCAGACGTGCCATTGTTCCGTCTTCATTGATGATCTCGATCAATGCCCCGGCAGGATAGAGGCCGGCCAGGCGGGCCAGGTCGACAGCTGCTTCGGTATGTCCGGCACGACGGAGTACACCGCGTGAACGGGCTCGCAGCGGGTTCACATGTCCCGGACGTCCCAGGTCAGAAGGCTTTGTCTGTGTATCAGCCAGTGCACGGATCGTTTCGGCACGGTCGAACATGGATACACCGGTCGTGCAACCGCCACCCAGTTTATCGACAGTTACGGTGAACGGTGTCTCGAGCATAGAGGTGTTTCTGGCAACCTGCATATCCAGGTCCAGCTCCTGGCAACGTTCTTCGGTGATCGGGGCGCATAATACACCACGACCGTATGTCATCATGAAATTTACTTTTTCGGGCGTTATCTTTTCCGCAGCAACAATGAAGTCCCCTTCGTTTTCACGATCTTCGTCGTCAACAACGATCAGGAATTTACCTTCACGAAAATCTTCGATTGCTTCTTCGATGGTGTTTAATTTGATCTCACTCATATCTGTTTTAATTTTTAATTTCTAAGTTCCGGATCATATCTTCCAATTCGCGGCTTGTTTTTTGTACTACTTGTATATCATGGCGTAATAATTTACGCTGGTATGTAGCAAGCAAATAGACCGGAAGTCCGATCGGGAAAAATATACCGAATGCCAGTCCGATCTTTCCGTTGAGATTTGCATTCAGTTGGTTGTATCCGCCGATAACAGGATAATCCATCAGTTTGTTTAGTACTAGATTCTGATCGGAGTTACCCAGTTCTTCAATGATACCTTCCATTTCTGTAGCCAGCTGTTCTGCCGTATGATCCTTTCCGCCTTGTTTCCAGAAAGTGAAATAGTTCAACCAACGTTTATGGCTTTTGAGATATTCGGCGCAGTTTTCCGCCAGCTTATCCAGGCGCGGCAACATAGCTGCATAGTCCGGATTAAAAATGATTACCTCTTTTTTCTCCACCTTACGTCCGGCCCGTTTACCAATAAAATTCTTTATGGCGTTCAGATAGGTGTCTGCATTCAATATGACACTGTCATTAACAGCCTTATAAGTCAGGAAAATCCCTAGTGGTGCCAGAATAGCGGAACTCAGCCACATTCCTTCCCAGGCTTCCCATATACCGTCGCGTGCCATTTTAAATCCGATATTGTCTATAATATAATAGAATATAAACAGGATTACGGAAATAACGACCGGCATTCCCAGTCCTCCTTTACGGATAATCGCTCCCAGTGGGGCACCGATAAAGAAGAAGACCATACAAGCGAAAGATAAGGTGAATTTCTTATGCCATTCAGTCAGGTGGCGGCGTACTTTGTAAGCCTCGTCTCCTAATGTTGCAGCTTTGAAATAATAATCGGCCTTTACACTTTCAATGTTTGATTTGGCACGGACCAATAAGGCGGCTTGCCCGCTTGGTGCTTCGGCTTTATACAAACTGTCGAAATTGATTATTTTGACCGGTTCGTTTGATATTTTGGTGAGAGAATCAGCGTCGTTTGCTGTTGCAGTATTGCCGGTTCCCGTTTCTGCCTGTTGGGATAACTCCCTTTTGGGTTTGGAGAATGTCTTTTTATAAGACATGTCATACACATTTTTGGAATTGATCGCCTTGATGCTGTCGAGCCGTACGGTCATGGAGTCAATAGAGGTCTGTAAATCCTTCAGCTGCTTACCCATATATTGGTTTTGCATAAAAGATTCATCCGTGCGGGTGAAGTTTGCATCGAAATCTATCAGAATATCTTTGGTGCTGAATGTCTCCCTGCGGTAAGGAACAGCTGTTTTCCGGTTGTTGCTGCCTGTCTGGCCTTCGGACAGGTTTTCAAACGACTCCCCATTGAAAAGGGATAAGACCAGAAACAGCTTGTCCGCAGATGTTTTCAGTCTGCCGGAGTCTGCAAGGATCACACGTGCGTTATTGAAACCTTTGGAATAGTCATAGATCATGACATCTTTCAGTAATCCGGTCTGATTGTTTTTTTCTTTTACATATACATTATATCCCGTAATTTCCCCATAGAATACACCTTCCGGAATATCCAGTTCCGGCGACTTCTGGCGCATGGAGTAGAGAAGGGAATATAGTTTCACCTGTACGACAGGCATTGCATTGTTCTGGAAAAAGAAAGCGCCGATACTGATAATCCCGATTGTGATGATCAACGGCCGCATGATATGTATCAGCGATACTCCGGCAGATTTCATCGCCAGCAATTCCAGGCGTTCGCCCAGGTTGCCGAAAGTCATCAGAGATGCAAGCAAAATGGCCAAAGGTAAAGCCATGGGGAGGAGGAATAAAGCAGCATAAAAAAACATTTCGCCGAGCACAGGAATCCCCAGTCCCTTTCCCACCATGTCGTCTATGTACCTCCAAAGGAACTGCATGAGTACAATAAACAGACAGATACCGAAGGTCATAATGAACAACGGCAGGAAAGTCTGCAGCATAAATGTATATAATCGTTTTATCTTCAACATTGCCTATCCGGGTTGACGGGGCAAAAGTAGTGTAAAAAACGATAAGAACATTACATAATTCTCTAAAACAACCTAAATCCCGAGTGTACGTTTCAATTCATAGACTTGTGAGTCCCATAAATTGATTGAATCTTTCTTTTCATCCGGCTCGGCAAAGTCGGTTATTTCAAGAGCAGTTGCTCCGGTAAGTTCAACCGTGTGAATTAAAAATTCGAAGTAAACATTATCTTCTTCCTCGTCTGTCCACCGGTAGCGGATACTAATTTCCGGTTTTACCGACAAAACTTCTGCCTCCTGCTCATCCCTGTTCCACTTAAAAACATACGTGTTGTCATTGATCGTTACGTCATCAGCAAACCAGGCAGACAATCCTGGAGGGGTAGTGAGGTGATTCCATAAACTTCGTCGCGAAACTTTATCGAAAATGTATTCGATATGAAACTTCTCTTTTTTCATCTTTCATACAATTATTTGCGCAGCAAGTTACTCAAAAGATTCATATTTCCCAATATTATTAGAGTAAAAAAGCATCTAATTTTTAACGCCTTAGCTGAAAGCCCTGAAAAATAAAAGATTTTTTTTCGCAAAAGTGTTGCATAATATAAAAATAACCTCTACTTTTGCAGCGTCAATAAGAAAAGTTGACGATATGATGGCGAGATAGCTCAGCTGGTTAGAGCGCATGATTCATAATCATGAGGTCCCCGGTTCAATCCCGGGTCTCGCTACTTTGAAAATCAGGCAGTTACAATAATAAGTAACTGCTTTTTTTATATCTTTTCGTATGGTTTTTACCTGAATTTTCGTGGTTTTCAGAGGCAAAGTTAAACCAAGAGTTAAACCAAAAAATGTATGAGTACAACGGTTAACGTCTTGTGTTACAAGTCTAAAGTTTTAGCAAATGGCGAAAGCCCTTTAATGCTTCGTATCTGTAAAGATGGTAAAAAGAAGTATAAGAGTATTGGAGTTTCCATTAATCCTATCTATTGGGACTATACAAAAGGTAAATTGAAAAGGAATTGTCCTAACTACAACAGTATTCATTTGCTGATAACAGAACAGTTAAATGAATATTCTAATCAAATTGTTGATTTCCAAGTTTCTAAGAAAGATTTTACAGCTTCTTCATTAGTTGAAAAAATAGATCAGCCAGTAAGAAAAGTAACTGTAAAGGCTTTTATAGAGAATGAAGTTGAACGTTTAAAAGCAGAGAATCGGATTAATTATGCTTCGTCGCATAAACATCTTCTAAACTCTTTGTTGTCATATAAAAAGAATCTGGAGATTCCTTTTAGTGAAATTGGTGTAACTTGGTTGAAAAGTTATGAATCTTTTTTGAGGCAACAAGGACTTGCGAATAATACGATAGGCATTCGATTACGTACATTGAGGGCTGTTTATAATCGTGCAATAGAGGAAAATCTTGTCAAATCGGAATGTTATCCATTTAAGAAGTATAAGGTGGCTAAATTGCAGGAAGAAACATTAAAGCGTGCTATTTCAAAGGACGATATAAAGAGAATCATGCAATATCGATCTCCTAATCCGTATTTGAGATTCCCTATAGACTTATTCCTGTTTTCCTATTTCATGGGTGGTATAAACTTTGTTGATATTGCTTATCTGACAGAGGATAATATTATTGATAATCAATTGGTATATGTTAGAAAGAAAACTAAAAAGCGAATTAAACTGCCATTACAACCTATTGCTATTGAGTTGATTAATAAATATAAGAAGGCTGACAATCTCTTTTTGTTTCCAATTCTTAATGATTTTCACAAAAGTGAACAACAAAAAATCAATAAAGTAAGAAAAGTTATCAAAAAGGTAAATAAACGTTTGAAAGAAATAGGAGAGGAATTAAACTTGCCTATAGACTTGACAACATACGTTGCCCGTCATAGTTTTGCCACATCATTAAAGAGATCAGGCGTGAATACCTCTTTAATCTGTGAGGCTTTAGGGCACAGTTCAGAGAGAGTAACACAAATCTATTTGGACAGCTTCGGTAATGACCAGATGGAAGACGCTATGAAAAACCTACTCTAAACCAAAGAATCCTGTTTCCAGAAATGGGGATAGGATTCTTTTCATTTTACCGTTCTTTTATAGATGATCGTTGAGGAGTAATAGTTACTCCATTGTTTTTAAGAAACAATTTGACATCTTCAAAAAACCAATTTCCAACAAAAGGAGATACCCATAATTCTTCAACTAAATCTTTAATATTAGATAATTGAAGATAGAAAAATGGATCAAGGTGCTTTTCATTTATAGTATAAATACGTATTTCTTGTTCATAAATATATTCTTCTTTTTTTCTTAATATAATAGTATGGTTAGATTCTTTGTCTTTAAAAATGTTTATTTTCTTACTGTCATAATTAACCCTGCCGATATAAAAATCACTATTCGGTCGAACATTCAATATATTTCTCAAATTGCCAACAGATGTTTTTATTGCAATACCTTCTGGATGGTTGCCTAAATAAATCTTCCAGAGAGCATAATTTTCCTTCTTATTTTCATGCCATGAACAGCAATAGGTTACATCTGAAAGAGTTATAGCTTTTCCTTCAAAAGTTAATTTTAATACTGGAGTATCATTTTCAAAAAAAGGCTGTATCGGTTTTTCTCCGAAGAATAATCTATATACTTCATTTTCACAAATTACATCATTCTTACGGTATGATATATTCAGAAAATTATCAGGTTGACCTTCTTGTTTTTTAAAAGCTTCAATTAAAGAATTTATTGATTCTTTGTCTAAATCAACATAAGTATCGTAGTAATCTTTGAAAAAACTTGCCCTACGAAACATTAAACGTTTATTTAATACAAGGCTTGTAAAAGAAGCCCAATCCATATATTTCCATATCTGAACATCATCGTTCAATGGTTCTATATCAGGTATATCTTTATACATAAAATAACAAATTTGATAATTACACAAAGATAGTGATTTGAATTACATTTCTACTTTTGCATAATTATTATTTAATTTTGCCACATCAAATAAGTAAAAGGAAATGATACTGAATATAGATAACCCGCTATTAACGTATGTGCTGAAATACTTCGGTTCATATCAAGCTGTCTTAGAAACAGATGAAGATGGTAAGACATATTTAATGAACACTTGGTATCCCGTTGGATTCGCCCATTGGTATGAGGATATTCTAAAATCAATCCCTTTCAAAAGATCAGGCTATGATAAGCACGAGCGTTTACAGGAACTTCTAACAGAATTGAATCTGGATAAAGAATCATTCTGGGGACTGATCCTGTATCTGTATGACTACACCGCTGATGCTTGCAAGAATCTACTTGTACCACAAAAGACACACCAAGAGACCTACAATGAATTTTGTGCTTTTTTAGAGCAGAATCCCCGTATTGAATCACTGACATTTAAAGCCTCTAATAAAAAGACTTATACCATATCTGATAAACTGATCCTTGACTTTTTGGCTATCCGTTTACAAGAAGAGAAGATGAGTAACCACCAAAAGCAACGGTTCAACAGTGAACTCAGACCATTATCAGCGATAGATAAAGCAGATTCCAGACGAAAGATCAGCTATTTCTTTGCGTATCAACTAATCCAATTCTTGCAAATAGAAGGAATCTCTAATATTAAAAGAAGGGGAAAAGCCACTATCTCAAATAAAGAAAAGGAGTTGATCCTATGTTCCCTCTATGTATGCAAATTTGCGGATAATCCAGAAAACTACTTGGACTTAGGCTATTACAACAAACTGATGAAAGACTTCAAAGGCTTATCCATGAATATGTCCCATAAATATGAACTGGAAATACATGCTGGCTGGATATTAGAATAAAGGATACAAATCGCACCGCCAAAACTTATCCTATATACGTTCCCTTACCGCTATACTTTTGCAGCGCAATCGACAAAGAGAGGTGCACATCTCTAAGATCGAAAGCCTGAAATCCTGAACAGAAAAGAGGGAACGATTAAAAAATAAAACAAAATGCAGACATTAAACATCAACTTCGAGAACCAGACAGTAAAAGCGTATGATAACAATGGTGCACACAATGCAGCCAAATTGATTATGAGGAAGTTTGAGAACATGAACATCCAATTCAAGACAGGCAAAGACAATTTTCCTTATGCTTGGTTGGAATCCAAAAGTACGGCAGGCTTCAAACTGATCTTGAATCAAAAAGAACTTACTTGGCTGATGGGATATTTGAAAGAGGGAAAAACGGAAGACTTTGGAACAGAACCCGAAAAGGTGGAAGCCTACAAAGATGGAGAAGATAATGATTTACAGATGTCAATTTTCAAACAACTTATAGAGAGTGGGAAAATCCTTCAATTTGTACCGATGTTTCGTGAAACCAACGGTTATATCACCGCTTATGCCTCTTACAAAAAAGGGAAGATCATATTTCGATTGAAAAGAACGGATGATTTGATGGAGTACCTGACTGAAAAAGAATTGATCTGATAAAAGAAAAACAATGAGGGGAAGTGTTTTCGCTTCCTCTCTTATTTACAAATCATTAAAAAAAGAAACAATTATGAAAACTCAAACAATCCAAATAGGCAAAGACAAGAGTGGCAAAATCCAATATCTGACAGAGGTACTTCCAATGATTCCTGCCAATACCATCTTATATAAGACACTTACAGGTTTGGGAGCCACTTACGGAGAGTTAAAAGCAGACCGTAATTCCATCATTATCGAACCGAATGTCCCTGTTATCGTTGGCAAATGCAATGATCCCAAACATAGAGGGGATAACCTGTTTGGCGTTTATGAAGGCATTTATACGGATGATCTTGTCAAATATCTGGAGGCTTCCACAAATAAGAGAATAAAGATACTTACCACTCCCGAAAGTTTCACAAAAGTAAAAGACGCTTTTGAATTAATGGACATGGATGTATATGGTACATGCTTTCTTTTGTTTGACGAATGCCATAAGATCGTTAAAGACGTGGATTATAGATCGGATATAATACTTCCGTTCGATGATTTCTTTCTGTTCAATGAAAAGGCTTTGGTCTCAGCAAGCCCTATTTCATTCAGTGATCCCCGTTTTGAAAGCCAAGAGTTCCAAACCATAAAGATAGAACCGACCTTTGAGTATAAACTCCCGATCAAGCTGATCCATACTAATAATGTACTGGAGCAGTTAAAAAGGGAACTTGGCAAATTGGACACGACAATATGTTTCTTTATCAATTCGACAGATATGATTTATTCATTTATCAAGCAATTGGATATTGAAAATGAATCTACCGTATTTTGCGCAAAGAAGAGTGTGGAGAAATTGAGGAACAATCATTTTAAACACGCATTCGAACAATGGAGCGAATCCAGAATGAAGAAATACAATTTCTTTACCAGTCGTTTTTATAATGCGTTGGACATAGAATTGGACATAAAACCTACAGTCATTATGATAACCGAGGTTTATTTCTCCGAATATTCGATGATCGACCCAAATACAGACGCTATACAGGCAATAGGGAGATTTCGTAACGGGATTGAACAGGTCTGTCATATTTTTAATACGAACACAAATTTCCCGGTTCGCACAGTGGAAGAGATAGACGGATATATAACAGGTTGCGAGGATGTCTACAAAAAATTGAAAACATTATATGATTGCGCCGCAACGGAAGGTGCGAGGGACTCATTCAGGGCGGCATTGGAAATAGTCCCCTACAATAAAATGTTGGACAAGGGAGGAAGAAAAAATTACTTTGCGATAGACAATTATAAAGATGAAACCCTGTTAAAATCCTTTTACAATAACAGGTTTGGAGTGTTCAAGTGTTACCAAGACAACAAACTTTTTGATGTGTTCCATGTACATTCCCCTTTTCCACTTGGAGATTATGAGCGTTTGAGAAGAGAGAATAAATCAGTCTCACTCAAAGAAAAGCGCAAAGAGATTGTCCGCCAGTTGGAATTATTGAAAGGTGATGATGAAACAGAAATGATTCGGGAATATAAAAATGATTTGAGAGAGGCTGATCCATTTATTTATGAGGCATACGAGGTAATTGGCAGGGAAATGATAGAATCCTTTGGTTATTCTGTAAAACGCATTAAAGAGGCTATGATCTTGAAAAGGTTTCGAGAAAAAACGGAAGGGACGGAGTTTATCCAGTTACTCAAAAACTCATTCAAGGCGGGACAGAAATATACGCTGAAATATATAAAAACAGAATTGACCCGAATTTATGGACTGGTTGGTATCAGACCCCAGAAAACGATAACAGGACAATCCATAAAAGAGTTTTTCAGAACGGAAGACAAATGGATTGGAAAAAGTAAAGCATTGTTACTGGTTACGGAGTTGATATGATAGATACTACTTTTTTTTGAAGATAAGGGTTTTATAGACCCTGTTCAAAAAAAGTTGAACGGATATATTCTTGGACTTTAAATAGACTTAAATCCTGATTTTTACACTTCCAGCGATTACAGACTGGAAGTGTTTTTTGTATCTACCAAATAGAAAACGGACATTCCCATTTCTGGAAACATCCGTCTTAAAATACTTAATAATCAATGCAAAATCAGTTAGGAGCTTTTCTTCTTTTTCCTGATCCGATTTTTAACAACGGGAACAGATATATAAGTCTCTGTTGGCAAAATGTGTCTTTTTTTGATGGTTTCCACAATTTCCCTGTAAACTTCGATTCTATCAAATGGTCTATATTCTTGCATAATGAGTTTCTTTTTTATGAATATTGGATTATCTGGAAACATGGAGAATCTCTTTAACTTGGAAGAACATACGAAGTTACAGATAAATAGAAACTTAAAAAAGTGATTTGTGAGTAAATCCAAAAAGAGAGAAGAACGATACTTCCTGTTTGATTTTTCCAATTGAACACGTATCTTTGTGGAAAACAATGCAGATGATTTGGAAATATGGAAGAACAGTTATCAATGCTTTATTTAAAAGACGGACAAAATGCGCTCCAATATGTGCGGAGCTTGAATCGAGAAGTGAGGCAGATTGCGACCGAAGCGATATTGGAGTGTTTGAGGCTGGGTTATCCTCTGAACAACATGGAGATCACCAGCAAAGCACGAGATTTGATGCGCAAAAAATATCATCACAGTTAATAGAGATCGCAAAGGCTCATAATTTATATATCCCTAAAAGTGCATGGGCTGATTTTGGGGAACAAAAAAGAGTGCCATCAGGAGAAAGTATTGTTTATTTTGATGATACAAACAATCGAGTTGTTAAAGTGCGGAATCCAATGGCAAAAGCCGTTATAAAGCAACTTTATGCAGGGGACATCATTTATGAACATTTGTTTCACAATATCCTTTTCCCTGATACACGTTATCAGTTTATGGGAATCAGTGAAGATGTGGATGGCGTTCGTATCATCTTATCACAACCTTATATTTCCAATCAGTTCGTATTACCAGACGATTCCCTTATAGACAGATATTTGATAGAAGGATTAGGCTTAAAAAAAGAAGACCGCTATTTTTATGGGAATGAGTATCTTTCAATAACGGACATTTCTTCTATGGGAGACAATGTGTTATATGATGGAGAGAAACTGTATTTCATTGATCCTATTATCAAATTAAAACGACCAGCCAAAGAAGTTCTGAATTACTATTATGCGCAATTGAAATAATACCAATCCCTTTCTCTATACATTATTATATATATTCCTCTTACTTGGGTAACGTCAAAGAGTAAGCCAAACCAAGTATATCCTATGCGTTCATAAGTCCACTACTTAAAGACACCCCTCCATGTATGAGAAGGAAAAAGGAATATCCTACGCAAAAGCCTACAGGATCAGCCGATCACGATTTCATGTTCAGACGGGTACACTACCATTCAATCCAGAATAGAATATATTTAACTGATTGAATTTACTGTCTGATATTGAAAATATGGGTTGTATCTCTTACTTGGTGGTATTCCTTTCATTCTTGCAAATCCGTAATTCATAATCAATTAACTTATTAAACTACAAACGTATGGAAGGAATGTATAAGGTATGTGACGTTAAATTGACGTACAACACGAAAGTAAAGAGTTCGGAAAGGGCTGTTATCAAGGATTCCAACAGTGCTTATTCCTTATTAATGAATCATATATATGATTCTGAGACAATCCAATACAGGGAGTATATGAAACTGATCCTGTTGAACAACACTAAAAGGGTATTGGGGATTGTGCATATATCAGAAGGTGGATTGGATTCAACATCTGCCGATGTACGGATCATTATGCAGGCTGCGATATTGGGAAACGCCTCTGCAATGATCCTTAGCCACAATCACCCATCTGGAAATAAACAACCAAGCAGCCAAGACGATTTATTAACGGACAGGGTGAAAAAGGCTGCAAAACTATTTGATATTAAGTTGTTGGATCATATAATAGTAACAGATAGCGGATTTTACTCTTATTTGGATGAAGGGAGGATATTATGAAGTGGTTGGCTTTCTTGGTGGTTCTTTTTTGTTTGATTGGGAATCCTGATTTATATCCGATCATAGCAGCACTTTTTCTTCTGTTTTATGGCTGTTTGTTTCTCTTTTTCTGGATAAGAGAAAAATTCAAGGATAAGTAAAGATTTTTCATTCTCTTACTTGGTTGATGTATAAACACTTTTCGTACCTTTGTGGCAATTCTACACGTTCATAGCGTTGAACCTCTGTGGAAGGACATAATTAACGAAAGGTGTTATTGAAATTATCTTCTGTTATCAAATTCTCGCAAAATTTGTATTAGAGTGAAGGTGATGGCAATAGCACCCGCATCTTTTGTTATAGACTTACCTGAAAGGGTAAACTATATCTCAATAGGTGTGGGTTGCTGTTGTTTTATCCACTCTAATGGCAATGCGAGAAGCCAGATAACAGGATAAAGCAAATACAGTTCCCACACCTTTTTTATTTAGTAATACTCTGAAGGGAACAGGAGATAGATATTTACAAAATGAAAACTAACAGATTTTTTACAGCCATTCTTTCAGTGGCTTTGTGTGTGAACTTCGTTTCTTGTGGTGACGATGATGATAATAATATCATTGATCCAGAGAATGTGACTAAACGTGTGGCAACTTGTACGAAAAATGAAACTTCTTATGCTATTAATTATGATAATGACGGGAAAGTTTCAAAAATAGTTTGTCAAGATGATGGGGAATCTTATGATTATGACTTTTCTTTTTCAGGGAATGAAGCTGTTGCCACTTCCGAAGAGAAAGATGGTTCATATACCTATATTGACAATATTAAGTTTTCTTTGAATGGAAACGGGTATTGTACAAGTGCAATATGGACAGCTATAGAAAAAGGCAATACCACTTATGAAAGCACAGATAATTATAAATTTACTTATAATTCAGACAATCAAGTGATAAAAGCTGATATTGATGGTGAGATTGAAGAATATGTATATAAAGATGGTGTGATGATCAGCAGTGGTGTTGCAGAAACAATCACTTATACAGACATTCCAAATATAGGTAATTTGTTTGTTGCGTTTAGTACAGATTATAATGATCCGTTTGAAGAATGGCGTCTTGCAGGTCTATTAGGAAAAGCTTCAAAGTTCTTGCCCAAAACAGCTACATGGGATGAAGGTATGGAAACATACAATTACGAATTGGATGAGGAAGGGTATGTAAAGACAGTAAAGGTAACGTTCCGTGACACAAAGGGAGGTGAACGTTCCTATTCCTATAAATACACTTACGAAAATATCAAGTAAGATACTCATTCTTATTTAAAGCCCCCTTCCAGTAGCAAGGATATAAACAAAGATCACCAAAGCGAGCAAAGAGTATTCTTGCTTACTTGGGTGATCTTTGTGTGTAATTAAATTTATTGAATGAGTTGCAGGCTTTTTCATACCTGAAATTCTATTCTTAAAATCTGTTACACTAACAAATAAGCATTCACCATTATCAAAAACTTTATCCATTACATCTTTATGAAAATAACAAACATGTCTACAACAACCATAACCTAAAACTACATTAACACCTAATTTAGAATACAATTCACTTATATTACCAAGTCTTAAAGAAAAATTACCATCTAATGAAAAACATCCATTTTTTATTAATTCACGAATTACGATAGAATAGCTAATTTCATTATTTGGAAGTTTTAATTCTTTTATTAGTTTAACAACCTTGTTTATAAACCCATCATAACTATAATATAATTCACTAAACTTCGCTCTTTCTTCTTCTTTAGTTTCTTCTATGAAAACTCTTTCACTTTCTATAGCATCTATTGCAAAAGAATTTTTATCATTATTTAAGTAATATCTTTCATCATAATAATTCATAACTACTTACTCACTATTCTTTTTATAATAGGTTTAGCATCACTCTTAAAGTCTGATAAATAAGATTTAGATTTAATTATTTTATCACATGTTTCTTCTATAATCTCCTTAAACACATAATAACTAATTCTATAATTTTTACTGCATTCTTCAAAAAGTTTTACATTTTGCTTTGCTTCTTCAAGTGAAATATTATTTAAAATCATATCCATTGACGGTTTATAACAAAGTTTCATATCACTAGTATAAAAAGGTCTTCTCATTAAAAAGCCCGTTTCAAATTCAAATAATTCTTCGTTAGTAGAATCATACGGATATAAATTACCATCATATTCAATTAAATTAACTACATGATTTGGTTTTATTAAAAAGCCTTCTTCCTCAGTTAATCTAGCTTCACAAACACATGGAAGTAAATAATTATAAAGATCAAGTTCATCAAATATATCTTTTGAAAAAGATGCAATATGTCTACATACACCCTTGCCTTTTACTATACTCATTCCAAGCGCGCCATATAACTCATCATCTTCATCACCAAATTTAAAATTCATCCTATTAGAAAAGTATCCAGAATATATAAGTCTAGAAATAACAAGTGACATACTTAATGAATTATTAGGTAAACTAAGTTCTGTAACTAACTTAGAAACAAGAGAAATTAATTTGTTATACGCAATTATTTTGCCAAAGTTTTCTCTCTTTGTCCTTTGCTTTCCATCTTCAACTACTCTTTGAGAATCTAATATCGCATCCATTATTACTGGATTTTCATCATTATAAAAATAGAGATTCTCATTATACATTGAAGATGAATTAATTTTTTCTATACTCATAATATCCCCTCGTAGTTAATATATTGTATAGATTTTTAAAAAAAAGTCAAATATTCTTACTTCTTGGATGATATTTATCATATGATTCTTTTAAAACATCACTTCTTACATGGGTATAAATACTTGTAGTAGACATATTTTCATGCCCAAGTAATTCCTGTATACTTCTTAAATCAGCGCCATGTTCAAGCATATGCGTAGCAAAAGAATGTCTTAAAGTATGTGGAGAAAATTCTTTTTTTATACCCTTATCAAGTGCTATTTTTTTAAGTATTTTAAAAAAACCACTTCTTGACATAGAATTACCATGATTATTT
>OLGD01000084.1_pt1 | contig 170136 bp, 131 predicted proteins | sample 1605311 | NCBI WGS metagenome assembly OLGD01 (sample SAMEA3888917, study PRJEB22519) | human gut metagenome | biome: human gut; feature: human-associated habitat; material: faeces | place: Denmark | collected 2010
TTCAAAAGTTCCCTGATGCCCCGCTTCCGATGGCTTATAAAAGAGAAGCACCGCCTACCCTCGGGAAAAGGATTGACGGTGCAAAAGTATATTGGAATTGAAACGGATTGATATATAATACTTTGTCTTAAATTGTCATGACAATTCAAGTTTGCATGACCATGTAAAACGGCTCGTTTTGCCCTATCCGGCCACAGTTTCCGCTTCATCATCGGCAGCGATTTCTCTGATTTCCGCTGCCAGTGTCCGGTACAGTTCCCGGTTCTCGTCACTCTCGATAAGAGGTGCCATCTGGTCTTTCCCGTCCTTGATGACATGCCTTGCCGCCTTCAGGAAGCCGACCGCTTGCCGTATGGCACTTTCGCTTTTCAGTGAAGGTAGGTCGGAAAACTGCAATGCCATCCCCACGCTGTACTCCTTCGCGGCGTGCATTCCGGCCACCAGCCGCAGGTCTTTCAGCACATAGAACGGGAGTGCCTGATGGACGGCACTCGTGTTTATGGAAACGAAACGGCGGATACATTGTATAACCGCTTCTTTATTTCCGCACTTGAGGTAATCCGCGAGCGGCCGCTCCTGTATCTTTTTCTTTCCTGCCGCCCGTTGTGTTTGTGGTGGTGTGCCATTGCAGGAGTCTGCCGCTTCCACCGGGTTGTTTTCGGTATCACCGCCACCCATCCCGTCCTTTACGGACTGCAACGCCCATTCGCCGATGCCGCCTTTCTCAATCGCTCCCTTCATGGCGAAGTGCCTGTCCCAGTCCTCCTGCGTGCGGAAGCCGTTCTTTATGGACACTTCAATAATCTGTTTGACGACAATGGAGCAGCCCATCCGCTCGGCGTTTCCTGCCTTGGGATGCCCAGCCTGCCTGCTGACCATGTCCACCATGGCCTCGAAGCTTTTGCCGTAATACAGCCAGCTCAATACAAGAGGGGCGGACAGGGTCACGCAGCGTTTTCTCAGGCTCTGTCTGAAAATGTATTTCATCCTGCCCCAGAATGTGGTCGGAGGCGGGGCTGTGTCTTCTTCCCTCTGTTTCCTGTAAAGTTCCACGATCTGCCCCGGCACCGCGTTCTCCTTGAAATGGAGGCCGATGTTGCAGAAAGCGTCCGTGCTGTCGTCACACCATGATTGTTGCCATTCCTTTTTGATTCCGGGCAGCTGCCTGAATATGGCACGGCATACGGCGAGGTACTGCATCTCGTTCCCGTCCGCCATCATTTTCGCAAAGCGGGTGTATTCTTCCCTGTGCGTGTCCTTCCACTGGAGGATGTCCGTCTTGAACTGTTCGTATGTCTGTTTCTGCCCGTCCATATTCATATTGTACTATTACAGGTTGATGTAAAAGGATAAGTGGAAAAGGGAAACTGTCAGTCCAGAAGGTTTACCAGCTCCTTCTTCATCTCGTCGTCAATCTTGCGGTACCGGGCAAAGGCACGGCTGCCCTCCGAATGTCCCGACATGGAGGCTATCAGGTTCGGGTCCTTGACCTGCCTGTAAAGGTTGCCGATGAAGGTCTTGCGTGCCGTATGGGTCGACGCCACCTCGTACAGGGGTCTTGCCACATCCTCCCTTGTCTTGGGGTCGAGGACTATGACCTTGCGGTCGATGCCCACGTACTTGAGTATCTCCTTTATCTTCTTGTTGTAGCCGAAGTGCGAGAACCGGGGGAGCAGGGCGTTCTCCAGATTCTTGTAGCGTTCCAGTATGTCCAGCGCCTTCTGGTTGAGCGGCACACGCACCGTATTGGCATGCTCCATCTTCGTCTTCTGCGGGATGTACTCCACGAAGCCGTCCACGATGTTGGCCTTGGTCAGCCTGTTCAGGTCGCTCACGCGGCATCCTATCAGGCACTGGAACATGAAGATGTCACGGTAGACCGGGTAGGTAGATCCCATGCCGCTCAGGTCGGCGTAGTACACCCTGTCACGTTCTTCAAGTGTCAGGTAGAACGGGTCGCCATACATCGGCCGGGCAATCTGGTACTGGTCGAACGGGTTGTTCCTTGTCAGCCCGCGCTTGATGCACCACTTGACAACGGTGCGGATGCGGTAGAGCGAGCCCGACATGCTGTTCTCGGAACGCTTCTGTCCGACATCGCGGTGCTTCTCGTTCCGGTAGAATACGGGGTACATGTCCACATATTTGTGTTCCTCCTGCATCCACAGCTTGAAGTCCCTGATGTCGTCTGCTGTTATGGTATCAATACACAGATGGAAGCCCCGCTGGTGCAGCACCTCGTGGCGGAAACGCTTGTAGCGCAGCACTTTGTTGAGATTGTCGAGATGGTGTTTGCGGCTTTCGTCCGCGAGCGGGGTCTCCTCGATGTATTTCCGTATCTGGTACGAGAGCAGGTATTCGTCGGCCCTGTTGCCGCCCCTCGCGTTGATGTTGGGATGGTGGTATTCCTCTATCAGGCTTTTGAGCCAGCTGCTGTCCACGCCCCGGTGGTACTCTTTTGTGATAAGGTGGGTGATCTGCTGCACGTCCTTGTCGAAGGCCATCTTCTTCTCCTCCGACACCAGTGCCACGCGGGGCTTGTAGCCCTGCCGTTCCGGGCTCCAGTGGTTGGGGTTGATGGACAGTTCGCTCGCTGCCTTGATGTCCACGCCGCCGATGTCCCGTACACGGAAATAGACCCGTGCCTGGTCGGTGATGTTGTTCTTGGCGGCGGTCTTCCGGATGAATGCGGTCACTTTCATATATATGTCCTCCTTTCTGTCTTAGTCTATCATTTCCACAAGCCTGCGCTTCATCTCATCGTCTATCGTGCGGTAGCGGCTGAACGCCCTGCTGCCCTCCACATGCCCCGACATGGAGGCGATAAGGTTGGGGTCGGGCACCTGCCTGTAGAGGTTGCCCACGAAGGTCTTGCGTGCCGTGTGGCTGGTGGTCACCTCGTACAAGGGCTTCTGCACGGTGTTGTATCCGTGCGTGTCGAGGATGGTCACCATCCTGTCTATGCCGCAACGCTTCAGCAGTTCCCGTATGCCGAGGTTGTAGGCGTGTATCTGCCTGAACGGGAACAGCCTGTCGGCATTGGCATCATATCGTTCCAGTATCTTCAACGCCTTCTCGTGCAGGGGTACCCTGACAGTCTTCGCCTCGCATTTCTTCGTCTTCTGCGGCATGTATTCCAGAAAACCGTCCTTGATGTTGGCCCTCGTGAGCCTGTAAAGGTCACCCACGCGGCAGCCGACATAGCAGTGGAACACGAAGATGTCACGGATGACGGCCAGCTTCGGGTTGTCGTTCAGGTCTGCGTCATACAGGATGTTTCTTTCTTCGGAAGTGAGAAAGAACGGGTCGCCGTAGATGGGCTCCTTGCAGCCGTAGAGCACATAGACCTCATTGTCGGAATACTTCATCTTCTTGCACCAATGCAGGAAGGTGCAGAACAGGTTCATGATGTTGATGACGGTCGTACCGGAAAGCGGTCTCGGCCTGTGGTTGATGAGCATGCGGGGAGCGTAGAAGTCGGGATATTCCTGCCGCAGCAGGTGTTCATTTATCACATAATCCCGGAAAGCGTTCATCTGCTCCAGAGAGACGGTTTCTACGAAGAGGGTGAAGTCCGCCTCGCCCAGTATCTCCCGGCGGTAGTCGTGGTAGCGGGTCATCTTGCGCTCGAAACGGACGATATGCTCCTTTGTCCTCTCCGCGCCGTCAAACTTCTCCAGATACTCATGGACACGGGCGAGAAGGTTCGGGTGGTTGCGCTCGAAGGCGCGGGAGGGGTACAGCACATCCTCAATGACCTGCCTCATCCACCTGCTGTCCGCCTTGTCCGTGAAAGTTTTCTCCACCCGCTCGATGATGGCGGCGATCTGTTCCGGCAGGCGTTTCTGCTCGGCGGCAGGCACGGCTGTCGTGCGCCTGTAGCTGAGGGTGTCGGTGTCCCAATACCTGTCTTGCACTTCAAGTGGGGAAACGACCTTTATGTCCACATTCTTATCTCTGACCCGGAAGCAGATGTTCGAGACCTCGGGGGAACACTTTTTCAAATAGACGGTAACTTTCATCGGCGTTGCTTTTTCGGTTATGCGGCAAAGGTATAATAAATTCCCGTAAATGTTCCCATATATCCCGAAGAATCTTGCAACGGATTAAGACAAATTAAAAAGTCGTTCCCGAATCTGATACCACATAAAGCACAGAAAATCAATGGTTATATTTGCAGATGTTTAGCTCTTTTTTTCATTTCGAGCTGTATCCGACTCCCCGAATATCATATATTGCAGTTCCACGCTTCGTGGTTTAATAGAAACTGTCTTTGAGGAACTGGAAAGACGCCATATTCACATTATGATGAAAACGAAATTTTTACTCCTCGCAATCCTTGCCTCAACAATGGCAGCTTGCAGCGACAACGATGAGAATGACCAAAAAGAAATTACAACTCCTCCCGAAGAAACTTCTCATGCCATTGACATGGGTATGCCAAGCGGAACGTTGTGGTGCAGTATGAACGTAGGAGCTTCGACCCCAACAGATTTCGGGGACTATTATCAGATGTCTTATAGTAAAGATGTCGCCACAGAAAAACTGGGAGCGGGCTATTCCACGCCGACAAAGGAGCAATTTGAGGAATTGATCGCGCATACCACACAACAACATACAGAGATCAACAATGTGAAAGGCATGCTTTTCAAGGCATCGAATGGGAACTCTATTTTCTTGCCTGCCGCAGCCCATCTTTCCGGCAGCTCATGGGAGATAAATAATGAGGGTTCAGGAGCATATTGGACGGTAACGCCATCAACCGAGGAAGACTATTTTTATTTCCTTGAATTTAGCAAAGCAGAAGACACACCGTGGTTCGGAGATCGAGATATAAATACCAACAAATTGCCAATCAGAGCTGTTTACAAAAAATAAAGACAAGCTGTACACTATCAACCTTTTAGAACCACACCTTTAAACAGAAAAATCTATACAAAACGATGGCCTGCCCAACCCGGATATGGTTGGGCAGGCCTTTATATTCCGACTTTGCTTTCAAAAAGAAAAAACATTTTAAAATCTCATATTTCCGAGAAAAGTCGTACATTTGTCTTTGAATGAGTTCTCTGATAATAAACGTTTGAAATAAATCAAACTCTATTAAAACACAGAAACAAAGATGAGCGATAACCGGCTTACACACGACGAACGCCTGCGGGGAGAAATCCGTGTAAACGAACTTTTTCTCTCCGGAGAATCGTTTATCGCTTACCCTTACCGCATCGTCTACAAAACCGGAGACTCTGCAAGACCCGTATCTTCGGCCATATTGGTAAGTATTCCCAAGAAACGTTTCAAACGGGCTGTAAAACGCAATAAACTGCGCCGCCGCATCAAAGAGGCATTCAGATTGAACAAGTCACTCCTCAACATCCCGTTGGAAACTGCTGGGAAAACAATCGACATGGCTATTATCTATCTCGATAAAGAGGTACAACCTTATGCCTTTCTCGAAAAACGCATGAAAGAGATGCTACAAAAACTGGCCGGTAAAATCGTCCCTGCAACGACCGACGAAGAAAAACAACCGTAAACGATCGAGTCTATGTTACGGTTCGTCAAGAAACTTCTCTCCTCCTTTCTCCTACTCCCTATTTATTTTTACCGGGCCTGCATTTCTCCTCTTAAACCGCCCAGTTGCCGGTATGTCCCGACCTGCTCGCAATATGCCATCGATGCCATACGTCTCCACGGCCCGGGACTCGGCTTGTGGTTGGCCGTAAAACGTATTGCCCGGTGTAACCCGTGGGGAGGCAGCGGATATGACCCCGTACCGAGTATCATACGGTACGACATACACACGCACCATATCCGCTCCATTACCGCTCGAGAATATGCCGTTTGCGACCCTTATCCCCTCTATCCGTTAGAGATTGTGCACAAACGTCCCGACTGCCGTTTCTCGGTAGGCATACACCCGTATGAAAGCGCCGTTGTTTCCGAAGAAGCATGGACTGCAATAACCGAAGCCGCCGCTCTCGAACACGTCGTCGCCATCGGCGAATGCGGTCTCGACGCAACCCGGGACATACCTATGTCCCGACAACTCGAAATCTTCGAAAAACACATCTTCCTTTCCGAAAAACTGAAAAAACCGCTTATCATACATTGTGTCAAAGCCTTCGATTCCCTCATTGCCACACGCCGTAAAACACGCCCGTCCCAACTGTGGATTATTCATGGATTCAGAGGGAAACCCCAACAAGCCGAACAACTGCGCCGGGAGGGATTGCTGTTGAGTTTCGGAGCAAAATACAACCCCGAAACCCTGAAAATATTCCGCCCGGGTGAAATACTTTTCGAAAGCGACGATGAGACCCTCTCTATCGATACGATTTACCGCCGTGCCGCCCGATTGTGGAAAATACCCCGTTATCTCGTCGTAGCGCGCACGGCCGAAAGCGCACATGACATATTGCATACAGCCGACGAAGAAGGGTAAAAAACATCTCTATAAGAGTGTTTTCCCCGCAAATTCATTATCTTTGCCGATATTCCCGTGAAAATAAAGCGCATTCGATAGGAAGCGAAACCGTTTTTTCCCGCTCCTCTCCCGCTCCATTTTTACAACGGGCAAAAAAATTAACTTTAAAAATAAAATAGTACTTCGATGAATTTCGTAGAAGAATTGGAATGGCGCGGCATGGTACACACCTTGATGCCGGGCACGAAAGAACTCCTCGAAAAGGAGATGGTTACCGCTTATCTGGGTATCGACCCCACGGCCGATTCGCTGCACATCGGACACCTCTGCGGAGTGATGATGCTGCGGCATTTCCAACGTTGCGGACACAAACCCATCGCATTGATAGGCGGTGCCACCGGCATGATCGGCGACCCGTCGGGCAAATCGCAAGAACGAAACCTGCTCGACGAAGAAACTTTACGCCACAACCAAGCTTGTATCAAAAAACAGTTAAGCAAGTTTCTCGACTTCGAATCGGACACACCCAACCGGGCCGAACTGGTCAACAATTATGACTGGATCAAGGATTTTTCATTCCTCGATTTTGCCCGTACGGTGGGAAAACACATTACCGTCAACTACATGATGGCAAAAGAATCGGTGCAAAAACGCCTCAACGGTGAAGCGCGCGACGGCCTTTCGTTTACCGAATTCACCTATCAATTACTACAAGGCTACGATTTCCTGCATCTTTACGAAACCAAAAATTGCAAACTGCAACTGGGAGGTTCGGACCAATGGGGCAATATCACCACAGGGGCAGAACTGGTACGCCGTACCAACGGCGGAGAGGTCTATGCTCTCACCTGCCCACTCATCACCAAAGCCGACGGCGGGAAGTTCGGGAAAACCGAGTCGGGTAACGTTTGGCTCGATGCCCGCTATACCTCTCCCTATAAATTCTACCAGTTCTGGCTGAACGTAAGCGACGAGGACGCCGCCAAATACATCAAAATTTTTACGGCACTCCCCCACGACGAAATCGAAGCCCTCGTTGCAGAACAACAAGCTGCGCCACACCTGCGCCCGCTACAAAAACGGTTGGCTCGCGAAGTAACCGTCATGGTACACTCCGAGGAAGACTACAATGCAGCTGTCGAAGCTTCGGGCATACTCTTCGGTAACTCTACATCGGAACAGTTACATCGACTCGACGAAGACACCTTATTGGCCGTATTCGAAGGAGTTCCTCAATTCGAGATTTCCCGGGAAGAGCTTGCCTCGGGCATACGCGCCGTAGACCTGCTTACCGAAAAAGCTGCAGTATTTCCCTCGAAAGGAGAAATGCGTAAAATCACGCAAGGCGGTGGCGTCTCGATCAATAAAGAGAAACTCGGTGAATTCGACACTATACTCAACGCCGACATGTTGCTCAGCGGAAAATATCTTCTCGTGCAAAAAGGAAAGAAAAATTATTTCTTAATTATTGCAAAATAAGAACGATTTTTTCTTGCAGATAAAAAATCTTGCGTTATCTTTGTCGCGCTTTTAGGGATTTTCCCTTTTAAAGACAAGGATTGTCTTATGGTGTAATGGTAGCACAACAGGTTTTGGTTCTGTTTGTCTAGGTTCGAATCCTAGTAAGACAACAAAAAGGAGTCATTCATAAGAATGACTCCTTTTGCTTTTCATACAATATTCCTATTTTTCTTTCCAAAAGTTATCTGATTATATATTTTACTACCTATATGTAGGTATTTTTCATAATACATGACAAAAAAATATACTTCATATCACTTTTTATATTTACTTTGCAAAAAATTTCAGAGAACCTAAACAAAATGAAAATCCGGGCCTTTGGCACTCAAATAGTCATTTTCGGTATTCTATTATTTATAAGCAATTCTGTATCAGCTCAAAGTTCATCACATAATACAGGAGAGCCTATTGATAAATCACACCACCGCACAACCGAAGATACAAGAGGAAACAAAATCCTTTCGGGGGAGATGTTACGCCGAACCAGCATCGGAAACCTTTGGAACGCTATTTTATCTCTCGAACCGTCTCTAACCGACGGTAATAGCGATCTATACGGAGACGTACCCTACTATATTCCCCAAAATACCTCTTTACAAGGTCAAACAGCATGGTCTCTTTCGGGTCAACCCTCATCGATACTATTTCTTATCGACGGAGCACAAGTATCGGCTTACCAATTCATGTGCCTCAATATAAACGATATAGAAAAAATCATCATTTATAAAGATGCGCAATCGCTCACCCAGCTGGGAACAAAAGGCGGTAACGGAGCTATCGAAGCGATATTGAGAACACCCCAAATGGGAAAATTACACATCAATTACCTTTTCGACGCCCAAATACAAACGGCCGACCAAAGCCTCCAACACCCAGCCGCCGATGTAAAAGACATAAAAGGTTTCGACTGGAAAAATACGCCTATACGCACGGCATTCAGCCACAGACACAAACTCGACATCGGCGGTGGAGACCGTTATGTAAAATATAATTTTTCGGTCGAGGGCGACCCTTCGGGAAAAGGGGTTATGAAAGACGACTACCACAAAACACTCGGATTAAGCAATTATATCTCCTATCGGCGCAGTATATTCTCTATATCAAACCACCTATCGTTCTATCAGACCAAAAATAATGCCAGCCCATACGGGACTTATGACTATTACCGGAATCTGTCTCCTGAACTGTCGCCCTACGATGCAAACGGCAAAGCAACAACTCTCCTCAGCAATGGAGCGATAAATCCTCTACACGAGGTCTCGACAGGCTCTTTCAACCGGAAAAAAATCCATACCATACAAGACCGCCTGAAAATTGAAATTGCGTTACCTGCCGACTTGCATCTCGACGGAAATTTCTCTTTCATTCGCGAAACAGGTCAAAACGACGTTTATCTCTCACCCTTATCGGGACACTACGCCAGTGCCGAAGAAAGCAGCTACACCGGCCAGTATGATATTACCCGCGACAACCAGCTCTCTTTCGAAGGCGGCCTGTCTCTCCGATACGACAAAACTTGGAAAAAATCGGTCATCGGAATCTCGGCCGGAATAAATTTTCTTAGCAATAAATGGTACGATGAGACATTCAGTGGAATAGGGATTCCCACCGACCGAATGGCATATATCTCATTTACACAAAGTTATTATAGTTCAGAGACTTCACCCTCTGCTTCGCGTTACTACGACCACAATTTATCCGGCATATTCTCGGCTCATTATCTTTACGACAACCGGTACGGACTCTCGGCGGGTACCCGCATCGAAAAGTCTTCACTATTGGCCAGTCGCGCTCGCACAGCGGCATTTTATAGCGCCGGTGTTTTTTGGAACATACATAACGAATCGTTCATGCAGAATACCGGCATCGAACAACTTACTTTGACCTTTTCGCACGGAACGAGCGGCGGCATAGGTTTCTCAAACAATGCCTACACCGTTACCTACGATAGCAACGTAGGCAATGAATATATTTACAATTACTATCTCGTCGGCACCTCCATTGTATTGATGCCCAACGACCGGCTGCAATGGTACACTGTCATGCGCAACGACCTGTCCTTATCGGCCCGTTACAGAGGCGTCTCATTATCGATACTTTACTACACCCGCCGTACAACAGATCTGCCGATAATAACCCCATTGCCGTTATCGACCGGTTATCCCCATACATTCGACAACGGCGGACAAGTCAGCAATCGGGGGATCGAAGGAACTGTTTCCGTCGACATTTTACCCGATAGTAAAAATCTATCCCTGCTGACATTCGCAAGCCTTGCATACAACCGCAACCGCATCGACAAACTCCCGACATACTTTGCATCGATCTATAACGAAGCGATAGAAAAAAGCATGGAAACAATCGGGATCTCGCCTTCGACAGGTTTTCTCCAAGAAAACCGCACCCTTACGGAATTATACCGTATCGACCCGACAAACGGAGAACTCGTCGCCGAAGGTTCGACTGCCCCGACGATACGGGGCAACTGGGGTTTCTCCGCCACATACCGGCAATGGCAATTCAATCTCGTTACGACTTTCTCGGCCGGAGCAAAAGCATACGATATGAACAGAGCGAAGACCGAAGAAAATCCGTTCGTCCGGGACAATCGCTTTTCATTACGCAACGTGCAGTTGGCCTATACATTCCCGGCATGGAAAACATTCCGCCTGATGTTGCTGGCTTCGGGAGAAAACCTCTTCCGTTACTCCTCGTCCGATATAGACTTGGGATATTACTACCCTTATGCGCGTACTTACACGTTAGCTTTACGCATACAACTCTGAAATGAAAAAGATACGACACATATTGGCCCTTTTTCTTGTTCCGTTGGTCGCCTGCACCGACTGGTTCGATGCCGTACCCGACAACGGAACGATCCCCGATAAAAAATTTTTCGGAGACGAGAACGCCTTTTATAATGCACTCATCGACGTCTATACGCAACTACGCAGCAACGACCTTTACGGAGAGAATCTTACTTTGGGCATGCTCGAATTTATGAGTCAGGACTTTATTCCTTACGACACACCGAGCACCGACATCAGCAAATTCCGTTACGATACGCCCGAAAATAGTACACGCATCGCCACGGTCATGCGGGAAATGTACCGTGCAATCGCATCTTGCAACAAAATTCTCGAAGAAATAGAGCATACCGACGTCTCTTTTTACAACCCGGGACAGAAAGAGATCATCACCGGTGAATTGTACGCACTGAGAGGGGCTCTACATTTCGACCTTTTACGGCTGTTCCATCCTACCGTTACCCGAGAACCCGGCTTCTCGGGGCTACCTTACATGACGCATTTCGGCACAGAAACGAGCCGGCCGCAAACATCATCGCAACTGTTGCGCCTTATCCTCGACGATCTCTCGCATGCTGCCGACTTGTTGAGAGAATATGACCCTATATTATCGGGCTGGAACCACTCCTCCGTGGCCTTGGGACAAATCGATAACCGGCTGCGGACATTTTATCTCAACTATTATGCCGTAACCGCCCTGCAAGCCCGCATATATCTTTATATGGGAGACTACAAAAATGCTCTCGAAAGAGCACAAGAAACTTACTCCCATTTGCAAAAAGTAGAGGTTTCTTCCCAATTATTCTACTTTGTTTCTCCGGGAAAATACAACAGCGACTTTTGTTTCTCACGGGAACACATTTGGGGAATATCGTCCATGCCCGACGGATTTACAGCGTTATCCGATACGATGTTCCGAACGAATCTGATAACAGTGCGCAGCGACATATCGGCCGTTTTTCCCGATGCCAACGATACCCGTTTCCGTGAATGGTTCACCCGCCAAAGCAATGGAAGCTATACATTGCAACATAAGTTCGGTTCGAGTACTTTACTCTCGGGATATATTTACAGCTCGAGCGGTAGCGAATCGGATCTGCCGGCACGCATTCCCGTCATCAAACTGGGAGAAGTGTCGCTTATCGCGGCCGAAGCCCTTAACCGGGACAACAAGCCCGATGAAGCAGCCGAATGGCTCATCGAAATGCAAACATCGAAAAGGAACTCCATAGTCGAACAGATGAAAGCCAACGGAAAAATTTCCGTCGAAACGATAGATGCCGCCATACGCGACGAATATCAGCGCGAATTTTGGGGAGAAGGCCAACGCTTTTTCTTCCACAAACGCATGAACGATACCCGCATCGTCTCCTACAACGGCGACAGCATCGATATTTCCAGCGAACAATATACATGGCCCATACCGGCCGGAACGATTTCGGTAAATCCAGAATAAATGAAAATGCGCCCCCTATATCTCCTGCTGATAATCCTATCGGGAATACACTTTTTCTCGATGGAAAAATCTTACGCCCAAAAAAAGATGTCGGTGCATCTGCAACACAAAACATTGAATGATGTACTGCTTACAGTACAAAAAAACGGAAGATATTATCTTTATATCGATCCTTCCATAAATACAGAGAAACGCATCTCTATATCTACACAATATACCGATCCGGTCGCTTTCCTCCAACAAATCGACAACAGCCTTTCTTACGAAATCATCGATAATACCCTTGTCGTAACACCTCAAAAAGATAATGCCGGCCGCTTATTCGGCCTTGTACTCGATGAAAACGAACAACCCGTATCGGGAGTCGTCGTACATTGTGGAAACGGGAAAAAGAACGGTGCCGCCCTCACCGACTCAGACGGGCGTTTCTCGCTCCCCGCCGGAACCGTAAACACCACTCTCACCGCAACGTTCATCGGATACAAAAAACAAAATATCGAAGTCGGAAAGAAAAAATTCTTCTGCATACATCTCGAAGCCGATGTAAATGAACTCGACGACGTAATTGTTACCGGATATGCCCCCAAAGCAAAAAACAGTTTTACCGGTACTGCCGTACAGGTAAAAGGAGAGGAACTGCGTACTATCAACAATACGAGCTTTTTCGATGCGTTGAAAGTTTTCGATCCCTCTTTTAAAACGGTCGATTCCCGAGAACTTTTCGGTTCCGACCCTAATCATGTCCCCTCGCAAATCGAGATACGCGGACAAAATAGCTTCCCCGACATATCGGAAAACAACCTGCGTACCGAAACCAGCCTGCCGGTATTTATCCTCGACGGCTTTGAAGTAAATGTGGAAAAAGTGTACGACCTCGACATGAACCGCATACAAAGCGTTACCATACTCAAAGACGCTTCGGCATCGGCCATCTACGGGTCTCGCGCCGCCAACGGAGTAATCGTCATCGAGACAAGAAGTCCCGAAGCCGGAAAACTGCAAATCAATTACTCGCTTACCTCGGGCGTGCAAGTTCCCGACCTCTCTTCCTATAACCTCATGAATGCCGCAGAAGCCCTCGAATTCCAAAAAGCAGCCGGGGTTTTCAACGCCACCAACGAGGGAGAAGACCCAGGAACACGGCTCAACTCCTATAACGTCATCCGACAAGAAATCATGAGCGGAACCGATACTTACTGGCTTTCCAAGCCCCTGCGGGTGGGATTCCAGCATAAACACTCCCTGCTCATCGACGGTAGCGTAAATAACGAAAAAGCCGAGAAAGAAGAATTTGGGAATATCCGTTACTCGGTCAATCTCGCTTTCGGACAGAACAACGGTGTCATGAAAGGCTCGGGTCGAACTACTTATGAAGCCGGCACAAAACTGCTTTACAACAGTAAAAAATTATATATCACCAACGACCTGCAATTCAGCATGGTCAATAGCGACGAATCTCCTTATGGCGATTTTTCGAGTTATACGCAAGCCCTTCCCTATCATCGGGAAAAAGATGCCGACGGAAAATATTACCGCACCCTATCGCTTGCCAACGTAGCCCCCGAAGGTATGAGCCTGTCTATTCTGGCACAACAAGAATCGCCCGTTTATGAAGCAAAATACCTCAATTCCTTTACCGAAAAAGAGAACTACAACGTAACCAATAATACCAGCATCAACTGGGAAGTTTTCTCCGATTTGCGTGTACGAGCCAATTTCTCGGTATCGTATGACTTCAATCGTACCGACGGATTCATTTCCCCCCAGAGTTTCTCCTATATCAACAGCGACGATAACACTTCAACGACTCCCAGCGTACTTTACAATCGGGGGAAATACACACTCAGTAACAATTCCTCTCTCAGTTATAAAGGCAACATCGTAGTCTCTTATTCCCATTCTTTCGGAGTCCACGACATACAAGCCATCTGGGGCGGCGAAGTCAGTCAAAACGAATACAACAGCGATGGCTATACGCTTACGGGATTCCTCGGCGACGCGCTCAATTATCTTTCCTACGGAGTACAATATGAGTTGTACGGACGGCCGTCGGGTAGTGAAAGTATGGTACGGGCAGCGGGTACTTTTGCCAATATCAACTATTCCTATCACAACCGTTATCTGGTCGACCTGACTGGTCGTATCGACGGTTCGTCGATTTACGGAAAAAACCAGCAGACAGCACCCTACTGGTCGGTAGGATTCCGATGGAACATGCACAACGAATCGTTCTTGAAAGGCAACGATATGCTGCAAAAACTGGCCTTGCGACTCAATGTGGGCACAACCGGGAACCAGAACTTCTCCAAAAGTCAAGCCACGAGCCTCTATACATTTCTGACATCGGTTTATGGCGGATATTTCGGCGCATTGGTATCGACTCTGGGAAATCCCGATCTGAAAGGACAACTCACTTACAACCGGAACATCGGGATAGAAGGCACTCTCTTCGGTAATAAGTTCAACTTCGACATCAACTATTACTACAACACGACCGAAGGAAACCTTACCGATATCACCATAGCCCCATCGATAGGTTTCGATTCCTACAAAACCAACATGGGAGATCTGACAAACCAAGGCTTTGAATTCAGTTTCAGTTACACCCCTATCCGCACACGGGACATCACCCTCAATTTCATGCTCAACGGCGCACACAACACCAATCGTATCACCAGTATCTCCGAAACATTGCGGAAGTACAATGAGCAGATAAGCAAAGATGCAGAAAAAGGTACGGCCAATGTTTTCCTATTCAAAGAGGGAGAATCGATGAATACCATCTACGCCGTGCGCAGCCTCGGTATAGACCCCGGTACAGGTAAAGAGATATTCCTCACCAAAGAGGGGGAAAAAACATTTACGTGGAGTGCCGACGACCAAGTTCCCGTAGGTGTAAATGAACCGATCTTACAAGGATATATCGGAGGAAATTTCCGTTATAAAGCATGGGAAATAGGTACGACATTCAATTATTCGTTCGGTGCCGACCGTTACAACTATACTTTGCACGAAAAAATAGAAAATGTCGACTATATGGTCAATAACGACCGGCGTGCCCTGACCGAACGCTGGAAACAACCCGGCGACGTAGCCCGTTACAAAGCCATCAGCGACAATAGCGTAACGCAATCGACTTCCCGATTTGTACAACGGGAGAGAATGTTGAGCCTCACCTCTTTGCGCATAAGCTACACTTTGCCGCAATCGATATTGCGCGGACGCAAACTATCGATGGTAAAACTATCCGTTACCGGCAACGAAATATTCTACTGTTCGACCATCAGGCAGGAAAGAGGTCTCACCTACCCTTACGCACGCTCGATCAATTTCTCGGCTTATATAAACTTCTAACCGTATGAAAACCGTCAAATATCAAATATTACATATTTTCCCCGCTTTTTTCCTCGCAGCGGTTTTATCGGCCTGTTCATGGCTCGATGTCGGCTCCAAATCGGAAATAGACGGGGACGAAATGTTCCTTTCTACCGAAGGCTATTATACGGCAATCACAGGCGTATACATCAATATGGGCAGTACCGAGTTGTATGGCGGGAATCTTCCGCTCTCGGCCCTTGAACCGCTTACCCAGCAATATACACAACCCGATGATGATACCGACCGCACCAAATGGGGACAATACAACTACACGACCGACGGAGCCAAAACCATCATCGATGATGTCTGGGGGACGATGTACAACACCATCGTCAATTGCAATCTGCTCATCGAAAATCTCGAAAGGGAAGATTGTCCTGTTTTCGACGCCGGAGTATGGGAAATTCTCACAGGTGAAGCTATCGGTCTGAGAGCTTATATGTTCTTTGACCTGATACGCCTTTACAACGAAGCATATTGCGTAAATCCCGAATGTAAAAATGTTCCGCTGAAAAAAGATTTCGGCTTCAATCTCGGCGAGCAGGCCACGACCCGGCAGGCTCTCGATTACCTTGTGGGCGAACTCAACCGGGCACAAAAACTTTTGCGGGAAAACGACCCTATCGTTTCGGGTAAAAGTTACTCCGACAAATATGTCAATTACGATCGCCGTTATCGCATGAACTACTATGCCGTAACAGCTTTGCTGGCCCGTATCGAACTGTACAGGGGAGAATACGCCGCTGCATACGGTTATGCCGAAGAGGTCATCGGAAACTCCGATTTCCGATTTATCGAAGCCGACGAAATCATTGAAACCGATGCGTATGGAAAAGAACAAAAAATCGACCGCCTTTTCATGCCCGAAATGATTTTCGCTCTCGGGAACGAGAATATTCTCACTACGTCCCGCTCCGACTACGAAAGTTTGGGCGGCGACTTCATCAAATCGGCTGCCTGTTATGACGAAAACGATGTACGCCGCAACTGGATTTATACCAATCCAAGCGCCAACAATAAAATAAACCTTATCCGTTATCAACGCTCGACGCTCGCCGAAGATGCTTATCTATACGACATACCGGCCGTACCGTTACTTAAACTCGGTGAAATGTATCTCATCGCGGCAGAAGCTGTCTTGAACAACCCGTCGGCAGGAGATAAAAATCCGGGCGAATGGATCAACACATTAAAAGGGCATCGCAACACTTCGCTCCTTCCCGACGGTGCCGATAACAACGCGATAGAGACCCAGATCACGCGCGAATACATCGGAGAATTCAAAGGCGAGGGCCAACTGTTCTTCTACTACAAACGCCGTAACATGTCGGCTATCGACGATGGATACTATACGGGAAACACCGTAAAAATGAACTCGTCATACTATACATGGCCTTTACCTGAATATGAACAGGATTTCGGCCACGGAACCGGAAAATAAGAGAGGAGATCAAAACCAATGAAAAAATACATTTACCTGCTTCTTATTTGTTACTTTGCAGTCGCATGTAAAGAGGACGTTATCGACCTTTACAATGCCGAGCGTCCTGCCCTCAACTTCGCCAAAGGCGACTTCAATCCCGGAACTTATCCCGAAAGTTACTCGTTCAACGCCTATTTTCTGGGTGTAGGAGCCGGAGATTATACGTTGCAAATTCCCGTGCGGCTATCGGGAACCATCGATAACGAGAACGACCGTACCTACCATGTGCAAGCCAATGAGGGAAAAAGTGAGAACTCCGAAAACGGAATACATTACACCCTTGCCGGAAACCAAATTTTCAGAAAAGGTCTTTATCAGGACTCCGTATCGGTTACGATACATGTAGGGGCGCTCGATACCGAACATGACTATCGCATCTGGCTCGAACTCGTTCCGAGCGAAACTTTCGATGCCGGCATTCCCGAGTACCAGTACGTCGTCATCGACTTCATGAAAAACCTCAATACCATGCCCGATTTCTGGGCCAATAACAGCAAACTGGCCAAGATACCTTACCACCCCAAGAAATGCGAAATTTTCCTTGAAATAAGCGGCATTACCGACCCCGAATGGGTAGATGCCGGAGGCACGATACAGCTGGAATACTGGATAAACCTCTGTACGCAATATTTCCTCGAAAACGAAATTTACGACGAAGAAACCGGAAACCGTATCTACTTCGATTTATGAAAAATAGATTCGCCTTATACATTGCTTGTGTTCTATTGTCCGGTCTGTGCAGTTGCCTGCAAGACAAAGACAGCGTGGCATCGTGGACACCCGATCACGTCATTCGCGTATCGGGTATCTCAAAAGACGGATATACGCTTTATCTGGGCGACCGTTTCACTTGCAATCCGCAAATCACTTTCTCCGACAGCACACGGGCCGGAGACTATGATTACCGGTGGATTATCGGTAAAAACGAAATCATTTCCCGCGAAAAAAATCTCGACTGGGAAATAGCTTTGCCGACCGACTATAAACTCAACAGCGAAATCCCCGGCGTATTTGTAGTGCATAATACGGTCAACGACCTCGAATTCCGCCAAACGTTTACTCTTACTCTCCTCACTGGATATACGCCCGAGTATATGGCCATATACGAGACCGATGAGGGAAATATCGAATGGATGTCGTTACAAGGAACACCTTATGAGTGGACACGCACCTACGAAGACATGATAGAGCGGGTGAATAGGACTACCGTGCCGGGACCTTTTATCGGGGCATTCAACTCGACCGACGAACTGGCTATTTTCAGCGGACACGAACCCGATTACGGAGTTACCGTAAGCATGATCGACGCCGACGAAGACGACGACTTCGTAGCCAATGTAGGAGAAATCGTGGGTAATATCTACGGACGCGTGTATCTGGGCAACGCCTCCCGGCTCGACATCAAAGATGTAACTTACGGGGAAGGAGCCAGCAAATACCTCATCAGCAACGGTACGCTGCACGTCTTCAACGGTCTTGAAAAACGTCTGCCCATGTACGACGAAAATACCTACATAAAAAGTACCGAAGTCGCTCAGACTGTTTCGTCGAAACAATTCATGCGTTTCAAGAAAGCAACTTTCGTACGCCATAATGACGGCCGTATAGGTTGTTTCCACACGTATAACGACCAAATGGAATGGATAACGATCGGTGGCGAACCGTTCATGCTCGACACGATTTGCGGGTGTTTCACCCAAGCGACGGGAGAGGGCTCGAACAAACCTTATGACGTGTATCTTATCGGCGGACGCGACAATACGTATAAAATATATCGCTTCCACGTCGATTACATCAAAACCCAAGTACAACCTATCGTCTATGACGACAGTTTCGACATACCGGCCGACTTAGTAGAAAAGGTTCGTTACTGGTTCGGCTCGTTTGGCGAGGAGTATGCTTTCTATGTTACCCAAGACGCCATTTACCGGTTTGACTACCATGACATGACGACCTTTACTCCGGCAACGGCACCACTGATACAGTTCGACGGCGACAAAGAAATCCTCGACCTGTTTATTCTGCAAGGCAGTACCTTCCGCGACGAAGACGACTGCACGGTGGCCTTCCTCTACGACACGAAAACAAGAAAAACCACACTCTACGTCTACGACACGGTAACCGGCCGCAAATATGCCGAATACATCGATCTGCTACCGGGTCGTGGCGTATTTTTCACAGCTCGATAATAAAAACACCTAATCCTGAATATATGAACGAAGAACGTCCCGTCATCGAATGTAGAAACGTTACACACTACTACGGCAAGAAACTCGTTTACGAAAACCTGAATATCGTCGTTCCCGAAGGCCATATCATGGGGCTTTTGGGGAAAAACGGCGCAGGAAAAAGTACGACCATAAATATCCTGAACGGTTTTCTCGAACCCCGTTCGGGTCAATGCCTCATCTATGGAGAAGACACGCAGAACCTCTCTCCCGAAACGAAAAAACGCATCGGATACCTCATTGAAGGGCATATCCAGTACAGTTTCATGAACGTACACCAGATAGAGAAATTCTATTCGGGATTTTACGAAAACTGGAAAAGCGACGCCTATTGGTCTCTGATAAACCGATTGAAAATCACACCGAAACAAAAAATATCGACCATGTCGTGCGGACAACGAGCCCAAGTCGCACTCGGACTCATTCTGGCACAAGATCCCGACCTGCTTATCCTCGATGACTTCTCGCTGGGTCTCGACCCCGGCTACCGCCGCCTCTTCATCGACTATATGCGGGAATACTGCAAAGCCGAACATAAAACCGTGTTTCTCACCTCACACATCATACAGGATATGGAACGGCTCATCGACGACATCATCATCATGGACTACAACCGCATGCTGGTACAAGGCCCAGTCAAGGACTTCACCGACCGCTTCAAAGGATTCACTTTCGACCTCGACCGCGATGACGTAGTTTTCGGGAAAGACGAAGCCGCAAATGTAGAGCATATCAACAACCATTACGAGTTCTATACCTACGACGACGAGAATACCGTCAAAGAACTTCTCGACCGAAAAGGACTGGCATATAAAAATTTCGACCGTCTGCACATGACGCTCGAAGATGCATTTATAGGTCTCACCGGCAAATATTAAAGATTTATGAAACCGATATGGCATCTTTTCTATAAAGAGTGGATCAAAACCCGGACAGCTTTCTTCTGCTCGCTTTTGGTAGGCGTGGGAGTCGTATTCTATATTTTCATCGGCGTAGAAAATAAAATCACGCTCATGGGGGCTAAAAATTATACCCTGAATATTCTTTACAGCAACCCGCCCGTCATCTACTATTCGTTGTTGCGTTACTTGCCATTGCTCGCCGCCGTAAGCATCGGCATATCGCAATATGTTCCCGAAGTCGCCCAACGACGCATACGGCTCACTTTGCACCTGCCGGTAGGCAATCGCACACTTTTCATCGGTATGGCTTTCTACGGATTGTTGCTCATCACGATTTTCAATGCGATCGTTCTCGGATTTTTCCTCTGGAAAAACAGTTTCATTTTTCCGTCCGAAGTTACTATACCGGTACGTCATACCGTATGGGGTTGGTTTCTCGCCGGGTACTGGGTATACAACTATATCGCCTTTACAGCGCTTGAACCCAACCGTCTGCGCCAATTATTTTATGCGCTGACCGGTTTAATCGTGCTCTCGCTCTATTTCTACGATGTACCTTTCCACGGGGCTTACGGCTCATCGACACCCGTTCTTGCACTGCTGGCATTGCTTTCCTGCCCTCTTATTCTATTCAGCGGATACCGATTAAATAAAGGAGAACGATAATGACACATAAGATACTGCACATCATCGCCGTTCTTTTTACGGCATTGGCCGCCGCACTGATACTGCCGCGTTTTTGTAAAAACAACCGGTCGTATTTTTCTCATCTCTATTCCGAGGCGGTCTATTCCGAAATTCTACAAGACTTCATTCTTTCCCATTACGAATACACTCGGGAAAACGGCCAGATAAAAGCTTTTACGGCCTACCGCGATACACGGGGAAACGCCATAGACTACAAGGCGCTCGACTCGCTCTGTCCGTTGAACAATGCCGCACAATTGGCGTTTGAAAACCGCTTTCCCGACACAATCTGCGGGCAGGAAGTTACACCCCGAGAGGCAGAAGAAGCTGTTTTCCGTCATCGCATCTCCGCACCTTCGCTCGATTACGGACTCTATGACCTCATAGACCGTTACAGCTACCGGTCGCAGAAGTTCAATACGCAAGACCTTATGCGGTTTACCCAAGAGGGCATAGAGTTTATTCTGCCCGAAAGCAACCGCATCGATACGGTAAAATCCGGATTGTTCAACCGGGCTTTGGCGCAAAACGATTTCGTCCCGCCGATGACCCGTATATGGTCGCCCGCTAACCGTACCGACCTCGAACAACAAGGTTTCTTCCTGAATGACAGTAAAGGAAATCTCTTCCGTCTTTCCATGTCCGAAGGCGCACCTGTCGTCGAGCCGCTCAACCGCCCCGACGACAAGGAAATACTCCTTATGAGTTTCTGCGATGAAGAAGACTTTCTCGCCCTCGCCGTTACGACCGACGGAGACAGCTATCTGCTGCCGCGCGACAGGTCGGGATACAGCCGATTGCCGTTACCCTCATTCTTAGGGAAAAGCGTATCTCTGTCGGGTAATCTGTTCTACTATTTCTTTACCCTCGAATCGGACGACTCGACACAATACGTCGTTATCGACAAATCATTACGCCCCGTAAACAGGTACACGACCAAGCAAGTTACTCCCGAACCGGCGTTCGACTTCTCGGCTTATCTTTTCCCGGTACGTATCACGCAGTCGGCCTACACCGGAATCAAAGTCCGGATAGGCGATCCTGCCAAATTCCTGTTCGTGAACCTTCTTTTGGCCCTACTTACTTTTTGCATACGCCGCCGGCAAAAATATTCCGTGGAAGTACTACTCATCGACACACTCATCGTCGCACTGTTAGGCATTTACGGAATGGCGGGAGCATTCGCCATTCCTTACCGCCGCAACGATAAAAAAGAAAAACATTCGATATGACACGCACGCAAATAAAACATCTTCTCTATAAAGAGTGGCTCAAAACACGCTGGTTTGCTGCCGTAAGCCTTCTCTTGGGGATTATCCTCTCGACTTACGCCTGCATCGACGCTCTCTCATCGTTCCACAGTCTGGGAGGCGCATTCTTCTACTCGACACTGCTCTCGGGCAACATTTCCCTGATGGGCCAACTCAAATATCTGCCGCTGGGCGTGGCTCTGCTCATCGGATTGTCGCAATTCATGCCCGAAATCACCAACAAACGCATACGCCTCACCCTACACCTTCCCATCGGCGGGACGGCTGCCGTCTATACGATGATATTGTACGGCGTCGTTCTCTTTTGCTGCGCGCTGTTGCCGGCGGTTCTCATCACGACGATAACGATGGCGGTATGTTTTCCCGCAGAAATAACCATACCAGTATGGCAGACGCTGTTTCCCTGGTTGCTGGGAGGAATGACAAGTTATTTCTTCGTAGCCATGATTGCATTTGAACCCATTTGGAAATTCCGGTTTTGCTATATGCTCGTCGCTTACTTCATTTTGCGATTCTTTTACCTCGGCTATGGTACGGGAAACGCCGTAACCGCCTATCCGATACTGCTGGTCATCACACTTATATCCAGCCTGTCGGTTATCTATACGTCGCACCGCTTCAACAAAGGAGAACTCTGATTATGGCAAAGATTGTACGATTTTTACTGATACTGACGACCATCTTCACGCTGTCGTTTTACCTGCCGTCGCTCTACCGCCGGACGGTCGAAAAAAGACCGCTGAAAACAATGATTTATTTCAGCGAAGTATCGCGCGATTTCGTCATCGCCCGCGAAACCGTCGACTCGGCCTCGCAGCAAGGTTCCATGCTCTATTACGATGGCCGGAACAACCTCCTTTCCGAGACAGAATACATGCAACTCCTGCCTTTCAACAACCGGAGGAAGCTGAAACTCATGGGCATCATGCCCGATTCCCTCAACGGGGTGGAATTGACGACCGATGTCCTGAAAAACGTAAAACGTAGCATGCTGATCGCCGACCGCTCATTTACGTATCAAATCGACCCGCTATTCGAGTCCGAACCCGAACGGCTGGGTGTAACCCTGCCCGATGATCTTTTCCGTATCGGAAAAAACGGCATCGAATTTATCGATTGCGAGACGGGAGAGATACGGAAAGAAAAAAGCGAACGTTTCGAAGAAGCCATGCGGGCAACCGGGTTCGAAGCCCCGGCAAGCGGTATTTATGGCATACCTTCGGTCATCAAACGATGGGACAGCGGGTATTTCATCACCGACCGCAATGGGCGGCTCTTCCACCTGAAAATGGTAAAAGGCGCTCCTTTCTGCCGGAAAATCGAGACCGGATTCGACGTGAAAAATATCCGGTGTCATACCGATGAAGAAATATTTTGCCACTTGTTCGACACCGAAAACAACCTCTACGTCCTCACGACCGATTATACCTTGCACCGTCTTCCGGTAGAAATTCCGTCGGGACGATGTTTCATGACATCGAACAGCTTTTTCCGCACCTACAAAACGACCGAGAAAGATTCGAGTATTCTGTTCGTACTCGACCCCTCATTCCGTTTCGTAGCCCGATATGCCGAGAAAATCGACCATTACAACGACACTCCCGAGGCTGGGTGGGAGAGAAGGCTGTTTTCTTTCTCCACGATGAAGACACCCGGGTATGCCCATTTTATTCCGCTGTTCAACCCGATACGCGATTTTTGGCCCGTCAACGCGATATGCCTATTGGCTTGGATTGTATCGAAACTCTATCGGCGACGTTCGTTGACACGACCCGAAAATATAGGCGACGCTATTGTCATTCTCCTCTCGGGTCTTTACGGACTGATCGCCGTGTGGATATTTCCTAACCGAAAATAAAGATTTGCACCTAACCCTATAACTCAAAATCAAAAACATCTATGGAGACAATCACAGTAAAAGCCAAGAAACCCTCATTCATCGGATTCGCGGCATTTATGATCGTTCTTTTCACCATGCCTCTGGGACATGCCGCCATGATTATCATGGAAAAAACGCTGGGAGAGAGCTATCTCACTCCCGCAGCATTCCTTTTGGGACTGGTCGGCGCCGCACTCGCCGTCTGGGGCTTTTATATGAAAAATGAAAATGCCGCAACTTTCTCGGGACTCATCGGCGGACTGATGGTATGGACCGGCTGGATCGAATTCACCTTTGTTTACTACGCCCACCGTTACGATGTAGCTCCGCTTATCGAAAACGGAGAAATCGCCACCAAGCCCGAATACCTCATCATGATGTCGTCGATCGGGTTCTTAGCCATCATCATGATGTTCTACATTTTCAGCGCACGCACCCGTTGCGTATTTTTCTGTTGGGTACAGAAAGTACTGCACATCAACCGTCATGAAGAATCCCTGCAAACAGTACACCGCAACCACTCCCTCACCACTTTCATGGAGACCAACATACTGTTGTGGGCCAGTTATATGCTGCTTATGTTCGCTTACGACGACCATATTCTGGGCGACCGGCATCCGGTAACGGCTTTTATCGCATTCGGCAGTCTCGTATGGTCGGCCTATCTTTTCGTAAAACTCATGAAAATACGCAAAATAGGATATGCCATACGTTATGCGATCCCTACGGTAATCATCTTCTGGACTTTCGTAGAGATATTGGGCCGCTGGGATCTTTTTCACGAAATATGGGTGGAACCGGGAAAATACAAGACCGAAATCATCACCATGTTCGTCGTATTCCTGCTTTTCTCGGCATACCTGTTCTTCCGCAAAAAACATGAAACCAAATAAAATGATTATCAACCTTTAATTCAGTTTTATATGAAAAAAATCTTACTCTTTTCGGCATTCCTCGGTTGCTTTGCCCTGGGACATGCCCAAACAAAAAACGTGGTTGTAGAAACCGCCGGAACATTGAGTACCCTCATTCCGGCCGAAGAAGTATCTACCCTTACGACATTGACGGTAAGCGGAAGTATCAACAAAACCGATCTCGATACCCTCAACGGTATGCCCGCTCTTACGACACTCGATCTGAGCCAAGCCAACATCGAAACTTTTACCGAAAAGAAAACGACAACTATCATCGATGGGGAAACAAGTAAAGACACCATTATCGAAATTATTTATCCGGACAATGAAATTCCCAGCAACGTATTTGAAAGCAACGAAATTCTCGAAAACATCGTTTTCCCCAATTCCCTCGAATCAATAGGCACAAATGCTTTCTCCACTTGCAGGGCGTTAAAAAATCTCAATTTTAGCAACTGTCCTGAATTGAAAAAGATAGACTCCTATGCTTTCGGATCGATACAGGAAACACTGACTCACGTTTCTTTCAACGGCTGTTCCAAACTGACATCTATCGGAGATTACGCCTTTACACAAGGAAAAGCTATCGAAACCATCGATTTCACCGGTTGTTCGGCTCTTACTCACATCGGTAACCGGGCTTTCCTCAACGTATGGACTGTTGAAACGATCGACTTGAGTTCCTGCACGGCACTTTCGACAATTAACGATAACAGCTTCCGCGGAACAAAAAAAGCTTCTTCTCTCATTCTCCCCGAGAATGTGAAAGTCATCGGCGAAAATGCTTTCTACCAATGCAATGCTCTCGAAACGATTACAATTCCTGCTTCGGTCGATTCGATAGCTCCGTACGCTTTCTACCAGCCCAAAGCCTTGAAAACCGTTATCTGCAAAGGTACGGCTACCCAAGCAGCCGAAAGAGCCTTTACAAGTGTAACGTCTACCAGCAAACCTGCCGAGGAAAATTATAGCGACCCAGGGTATAAACTCATCGTACCGAAAGGTTGTGCCGATACCTATCGTGCCGGCATCGAATGGGCTAAATTCCCCACCATCGAAGAAGCCGAATCGGGAGCCATCGACGCCACCGAAATCCTGAGCGATGTACACGTCTATGCAGCCGGCAATGCTGTTGTCGTAGATGGTGCAGCCGCCGGGACACAGGTATCGGTAATCGGTCTCAGCGGATATGCCGCTCAAAATGCAGTTGCAGACGGTTCGACGCTTTCCCTGACAATCGAACAAAAAGGTCTGTTCCTCGTAAAAGTCGGAACCTCCGTATTCAAAGTGATACTTTAATTGTTTTTTCCTTGCAAAACAGGCCTGCGAGCGAATCGGCTCGCGGGCCTGTCTCATTTTCCCGATGTTATAAAAAAACAAGAATTGCAGAGAATCGTAAAAAACAAAAAAGGTCGCCGACTGAATGTCAACGACCTTTTCGCTCTTCAGGTAGGACTTGAACCTACGACCCTCTGATTAACAGTCAGATGCTCTAACCGACTGAGCTACTGAAGAATGTATGGTGTATTTTTGGTTTCCGCACCCGGAAATTTTTTCGCTCTTCAGGTAGGACTTGAACCTACGACCCTCTGATTAACAGTCAGATGCTCTAACCGACTGAGCTACTGAAGAAGATAACATTCCTAAAAATGCACGGCAAAAGTAATGCGTTATTTCCAATTATGCAATATATTTGTGGAAAATTTTCTTTCTCTTGTTTGAATTTAATGATGGACAATATGCTCAAAATACCGTCTTTCCGCTCCTTTCTGCTCCTTTCTTCCCTGTTATTTTTCACAGGAAACGTTTCGGCTCAAGATAACGACCGGGCTTTTGAAACAGCCAAAAACATATCGATATTCAATTCGGTACTGAAAGAACTGAATACCCTGTACGTCGATACGTTCGACCTCAACAAGATGGTAGAGAAAGGTATCAATACCATGCTCTACACGCTCGACCCGTACACGACCTACATTCCCGAAACCGAGACCGAGGATTTTAAATTCATGACCACCGGCGAATACGGCGGCATAGGTTCGCTCATTACCTACCGCGACAGTTTTACCTACATCGCCGAACCCTACGAGGGATTGCCCGCACAACTCAGCGGACTGAAAGCCGGCGATAAAATACTCCGTGTCGATTCGATCTCGGCCGTCGGGGTGCCCTCCGACAAAGTCAGCGAACGGCTGAAAGGGCCGGCCAACACGATCGTGCGTATCGTTGTGGAACGTCCCCATACGCTCGATACACTTACTTTCGATGTCGTCCGTAAAAAAATCACCTTGCCGGCCGTACCCTATTACGGCGTGCGTGAAGGCGGTGTGGGATATATTTATCTGCAAAGTTTCACCGATAAAGCCGCTTACGAGGTAAAAGAGGCTTTCCTCGACTTGAAAAAGAATCATCGCATCAAGTCGCTTATCCTCGACTTGCGGGGCAATCCCGGCGGTATTCTCGACGAGGCACTGCAAATCATCAACTATTTCGTTCCCAAAGGAACGGAGGTGCTTTCGACCCGCGGTCGCATCGGCCAATGGGACAAAACCTATAAAACCACCCAAAAACCAATCGACGAGAAAATTCCTCTGGCAATCCTCATCAACAGCGAATCGGCATCGGCCTCCGAAATCGTCTCGGGAACATTGCAAGACCTCGACCGTGCTGTCGTTATCGGCGAACGCTCGTTCGGCAAGGGACTTGTACAGACCACACGCCCGCTGCCTTATAACGGCATGATAAAGATCACTACTTCGAAATATTACATACCCAGCGGACGTTCGATACAGGCCATCGACTATTCGCACCGCAACGCCGCCGGCCGTCCCGAACGTATTCCCGACAGCCTCACGACGGCCTACACCACTGCCGGAGGACGTATCGTGCGCGACGGCGGAGGAATCACCCCCGATGTGAAAATAGAGCTGCCGCAAATCCCCAATATCGTGTTCTATTTGGTAAACGATATGTACACGTTCCGTTTCGCCACGCAGTATGCACAGAAACACGATACCATTGCCCCGATCGAAAAATTCGTTATTACCGATGAAATATACGACGAATTTAAAGATTATGTCAAAGACAAAGGCTTCACTTATGACCGCCGTACCCAGAAAGTTCTCGATGAGCTGCGCAAGTGGGCCGAATTTGAAGGGTATCTCTCCGATATAGACGTAGAAATAGACTCATTGTCGAAAAAACTGTCGCATAATCTCGACCACGACTTCGCCAACTTCCGGAAAGAAATCGCCGAACAACTTGCATTCGAAATCGTCAAACGGTACTATTACCAGAAAGGCGAAATCTGCGAGAGTCTCAAAAACGACCCTATCGTGGAACGGGCCGAGGAGATACTGCTCGATCCGAAACAATACCGGGCGATATTGCAGCCGGCCGGAAAATCGTCCGAAGAAAAAAGCAAGAAACAATGAACGGCACGACACCTCTTCTGAAACCGTTCCGTTTCTGCCCGCAATGCGGGTCGGAGAGATTCATCGATAACAACGTCCAGTCGAAACGTTGTCTCGATTGCGGGCTGATATATTACATCAATCCCAAAGCCGCCGTCGTAGCTCTCATTACCAACGAACAGGGCGATATTCTCGTGTGCCGGCGCGCCAAAGATCCGGCACGGGGAACTCTCGACCTCCCGGGCGGCTTTACCGATCTCGACGAGACGGCCGAAGAAGCCGTCGCCCGCGAAGTGCGGGAAGAAACCTCGCTCATTGTTACCGAGACCCGATACCTCTTCTCCCTGCCCAACCTCTATGCCTACGGCGGTCTCGTCGTACCCACGATGGATCTCTTTTTCGAGTGTCGCGTAGCCGATACCTGCGGACTTTCCGCCCACGACGACGTAGCCTCCGCACGCTTCATGCCCCGCCGGGAAATATCGCCCGAGCTGTTCGGTCTCGAATCGATACGCCGGGGTATAACCCGTATACTGGAAAGAAGCAAATAGAAAAGCCTCTACGAAACGCAGGAGGCAATAACAATCCCGAAATCCGGATACGAGGAGAAATACCGAATGAAAGAAAGGGAGATACCGTTCATATACCCGATTAAGTTCGCCGATAAAACTTTTTACGAACCGGCATAACCCGAGGCTCTCATCGTCGTTGACTTTTCGTCGAAAACAAGAAGCGATTAAGCATAAAAAAATAAACAAGCCCTTTTTTCTACTCTTGCCTTTCACTATCTTTGTAAGCAAATCAAAACAAGAATTTCCGTGGCAAAAGAGATGGTAGAAACCCCGCTGATGAAACAGTACATCGAGATGAAAGCCGTTCATCCCGATGCCATATTGCTTTTCAGGGTAGGGGACTTCTATGAAACATTTTCCGACGATGCCATTACCGCATCGGAGATACTGGGTATCACCCTCACACGGAGGGCCAACGGATCGGCCCAGTACGTCGAACTGGCCGGATTCCCACATCACGCACTCGATACTTACCTTCCCAAATTGGTTCGCTCGGGAAAACGGGTTGCCATCTGCGAACAGCTCGAAGACCCGAAACTCACCAAGAAACTGGTCAAACGAGGTATCACCGAGCTGGTCACGCCCGGCGTTTCTATCGACGATAATATCCTCGACCACAAAGAAAACAACTTTTTGGCCGGCGTGCATTTCGGGAAAAACGGGACGTGCGGAGTCGCATTCCTCGACATTTCGACGGGAGAGTTCCTTACGGCCGAAGGCAACTACGATTACATCGATAAACTGCTGGGTAACTTCCAGCCCAAAGAAATTCTTTTCGAACGCAGCAAGCGAAAAATATTCGAAGAACATTTCGGAAACCGATATTTCACCTTCGAGCTCGAAGACTGGATTTTCACCGAAGAAGCGGCCACCGAACGGCTGTTGCGGCATTTCGGGACGAAAAACCTGAAAGGATTCGGCGTACAAAACCTGAAAATGGGTATTATAGCCTCGGGTGCCTTGCTGCATTATCTCGACATCACCCAGCACACACACATCTCGCATATACTCTCGCTCTCCCGCATCGAAGCCGACCGTTATGTGCGCCTCGATAAGTTTACCGTGCGCAGCCTCGAACTGCTCTCCACGATGAACGAAGGCGGGAAAAGCCTGCTCGACATCATCGACCGCACCGTATGCCCGATGGGAGCACGGTTGTTGAAACGCTGGATAACCTTTCCCCTGAAAGAGACAGGCCCTATACGCGACCGGCAAGACGTCGTGGAATTTTTCTTCCGCCACCCCGACGCCAAAGAACTCATCGACCGCCAGCTGTGCCTTATCGGGGATCTCGAACGTCTCATCTCCAAAGTCGCTGTCGGACGCATCACACCTCGGGAGACCGTGCAACTGCGCGTCGCTCTCGCCGCCATAGAGCCGATACGCGACTGTTGCCAGTCGGCCGACGACGAAGTCTTGCAACGTATCGCCGCGCAACTCAACCCCTGCACGCTTATACGCGACCGCATCGAACGGGAAATATCACCCGATGCCCCCTCGCTTACCAACCGGGGCGGAATCATCGCCAAAGGCGTGAACGCCGAACTCGACGAACTCCGCGAAATCTCCGGTTCGGGAAAAGATTACCTCCTGCACCTGCAACAACGGGAAAGCGAACGGACGGGCATTCCCAGCCTCAAAATAGGATATAACAACGTCTTCGGCTACTACATCGAGGTACGCAACACGCACAAAGACAAAGTTCCGGAAGAGTGGATTCGCAAACAGACGCTCGTCAGTGCCGAACGTTACATCACACAGGAGCTGAAAGAATACGAAGAAAAAATTCTCGGAGCAGAAGAAAAAATCCTCGCCCTCGAAGCGCAACTTTTCAATAATCTGGTACAAGCGATCGCCGACTACATACCGGCCATACAACTCAACGCCAACCTCATCGCCCGTATCGACTGCCTGCTGTCCTTTGCAAAAACGGCGCAGGAAAACCACTATATACGCCCCGACGTAAACGACTCGTTCACCATCGACATCAAGGAGGGCCGGCACCCCGTTATCGAACGGCAGATGCCCCCGGGCGAAAGCTACATCTCCAACAGCGTGATGCTCGACAACGACCATCAGCAAATCATCATGATTACCGGCCCCAACATGGCAGGTAAATCGGCGCTCCTGCGGCAAACGGCGCTCATCGTCATCATGGCGCAAATAGGCAGTTACGTGCCGGCCGAGGCTGCCAGCATAGGAATCGTCGATAAAGTTTTCACCCGGGTCGGAGCTTCGGACAACATATCGCTGGGAGAGTCGACATTCATGGTCGAAATGAACGAGGCCGCCGATATTCTCAATAACTTATCCGACCGCAGTCTCGTTCTTTTCGACGAATTGGGACGCGGCACCAGTACCTACGATGGTATCTCTATCGCGTGGGCCATCGTCGAATACATACACGAACATCGTCGCGCACGGGCAAAAACGCTTTTCGCCACACATTACCATGAGCTTAACGAAATGGAGAAAAGTTTCCGTCGCATCGCCAACTACAACGTTTCTGTCAAAGAGGTCGACAACAAAGTTATTTTCCTGCGTAAGCTCGTCAGGGGAGGAAGCGAACACAGTTTCGGTATACACGTGGCCAAACTGGCCGGTATGCCGCAAACTATCGTGCACAGGGCAAACGAAATCCTGCACCAACTCGAAAGCGACAACCGGAAAAACGGAATCGCCCTTCCTCAGGAAAAGAAAAAAGAACCGACAGGCGGTGGTATGCAACTCAGTTTTTTCCAACTCGACGACCCCGTGCTTTCACAAGTCCGCGACGAAATATTACATACCGACATCAACAACCTCACTCCGGTCGAGGCACTCAATAAACTCAACGAAATACGTAAAATCATCACCGGTAAATAATCCATGACCGTAAAAGATTTCGAAATCATGGCCCCCGTGGGCTCGTACGAATCGCTGACCGCCGCCATACAGGGAGGAGCCGGTTCGATATACTTCGGTGTCGAAGGCCTCAATATGCGGGCTCGGAGTTCTAATAATTTCACGCTCGACGATTTGCGTGAAATAGCCCGTATATGTCGGGAAAACGGTATGAAAAGTTATCTCACCGTCAATACCGTCATCTACGACAACGATATAGAACTCATGCAACGCATCATCGACGCCGCTCGCGACGCCGGCATTTCGGCCATTATTGCCAGCGACATCGCCGCCATGACCTACGCCCGCAGCATCGGCGTGGAGGTGCACTTGTCGACCCAGCTCAATATCACCAATGTCGAGGCTCTCAAATTCTACGCCCGGTACGCCGATGTCGTCGTATTGGCCCGGGAGCTCAATCTCGACCAAGTAACCCACATTCACCGGGAAATCGAGCGGCAACACATCACCGGCCCGGCAGGTAAACCGGTACGCATCGAAATGTTTGCTCACGGCGCACTATGTATGGCCGTATCGGGCAAATGCTATTTGAGTCTGCATGAAATGAACGCTTCGGCCAACCGGGGTGCCTGCATGCAAGTATGCCGTCGCGGGTACACTGTCCGCGACAAAGAAAGCGACATCGAACTCGATATCGACAACCAATATATCCTTTCCCCCAAAGATCTGAAAACCATACATTTCATCAACCGTATGATGGAAGCCGGCGTGCGCGTGTTCAAAATCGAAGGCCGCGCCCGCAGCGCCGAATACGTGCGAACGGTCGTCGAGTGTTATCGCGAAGCCGTAGAAAGCGTTATCGACGGCAGTTACGGCAAGGAAAAAATTGCGGCGTGGGACACACGTCTGTCCAAAGTCTTCAACCGGGGATTCTGGAACGGTTACTATCTCGGGCAACGGTTGGGAGAGTGGAGCCACACCTACGGTTCGGAAGCGACCCGCGTGAAAGTATATATCGGCAAGGGGATAAAATACTATTCCAATCTGGGAGTCGCCGAGTTTGTCATAGAGACGCAATCGCTGCATGTCGGCGACGAAATCGTCATTACCGGCCCTACAACCGGAGCCATCATGACAACCGTCGAAGAAATACGGGTCGACCTCAAACCGGTAGAAGAAGCCGTCAAGGGCGACCATTTCTCCATAAAGTTAGGTCAAAAAATCCGTCCGTCGGACAAACTCTATAAATGGGTTTCTCCCGAAACGCTCAAACGATGAAAGATGAAACACCTGTAATGACCATCACCGCCGACGGCTCTCCGACTCTTTATCTGCCAACCATCGACGAACATTACCACTCGGTAAAAGGTGCCGTAGCCGAGTCCCGGCATGTCTATATCGACATGGCTCTGCGAGCATCGGGAAAGAAAGAGATAGACCTCTTCGAATGCGGTTTGGGAACCGGACTGAACGCTTTTCTATCTTTACTCGAAAGCGAAAAAAGCGACTGCCGCATACGCTATACCGTAATCGAAGCCTATCCGCTCGCTCCCGAACAGGCGATAGCTCTCGGATACCCCGACATCATCGCCCCCGAATACCGCACTCTTTTCGAGCAGATACACAGCTGCGACTGGGGGAAACCGGTAAATATCACCCCTCGCTTTTCTTTGCATAAAATAAAAGGCGACCTTACGACTTACCCGTTGGAAGAAAACAGCTACGATGTCATCTACTTCGATGCGTTTGCTCCCGAAAAACAGCCCGAAATGTGGAGTGCCGAACTATTGGGACGCATCGCCCGTTCTCTCAGGGAAGAAGGGATTCTTTCTACCTATTGCGCCAAAGGCGAAGTACGCCGCCGTTTGCAGCAGGCCGGGCTCACCGTGCATCGCACTCCCGGCCCGCCCGGAGGAAAGAGAGAGATATTGCAGGCCATACGCATTCCTTCCCAAAACCGGTAATATTCCCCACATAAAAAAATAAGTTAATAAATCGGCACCCGATAGAGCTATCCGAAGTTTTTTCTATTTTTGTTTCAAAGATTTATCGTCATGAAAAGAAGAACTACACGCTATATAGTCTGCGCCTTGTTATGCAGCGTCGTATCATCGCCTTTAACGGCACAAAAAGCCGTCCGCATCGAGCAACCGTCCTACACGTTCGACCGCGCGCAGCAAATGTACCGCGAAGGCAATTACGCCGGGTGTATCGACCTCATGACCCAGTTCAGGGAACAGGCAACCCGCACCACCGACAAAGCCAAAGCCGACTATCTGATTGCCGTCTCGGCCTATGCCGCCAAAGAACCCGATGCCCTCGACCGAATCGAAAACTACCTCTTCTGCCACCCGAAAACGCCGCATACCGGGCAAGCTCAACTTCTACGGGGACATATCTACTTCGACAAAGGAATGTACGACAAAGCCATCGGAATATATGAAGCCATCGACCTCGATAAATTGACACCCGACAACCAAGCCGATTTGTTGCTGCATCTCGGCAGCGCATACGCAAATACAGGGCAGAATGATAAAGCGGAACCTTGTTTCACCGCCATTATCGAAGTAGGGGGAAGATTCAAAAATGCCGCTCTGTACCGCGACGCACATCGTAATTACACCGAGAAAGAATATGCCCAAGCCGAAAATGAACTTGTAGAAATCGCCGGAGACAAAAACTTCTCCCGCCCTGCTACGGCATTGCTCGCACAATCGTTCTTCGCACAAGAGAAATACCCACAGGCCATCGAAGCGGCCGGCCGTTACATGGAGACCTATCCCGCCGACTCGACTTATTACGAAATGGAACGTATCCTCGGTGAAAGTTATTACCGCAAAGGAGATTATCAACAAGCCATCAAATATCTCTCGGGCTACACCACTTATTGCACGCAACCGCAACGCGACAGTTATTATGCATTGGGTATGGCTTACTACAAAACGGGAAACTACACCGAGGCCGTACAACAGTTAGGACTGGTTACGAGTAAAAAAGATGCGTTGGCCCAAAGCGCCTACCTCTTCATCGGACAGAGTTACCTCCGCCTCAACGACCCGACCAATGCACGCCTCGCTTTCGAAATGGCTTCGCAATACGATTTCGACCGAGAAGTACAAGAGGTAGCTCTCTACAATTACGCCCTTTCGTTGCATGCGGCAACTTTCTCGCCCTTTGCCGAGTCGGTTACCGTATTCGAACAATTTCTCAACCTTTTTCCGAAATCCCGTTATGCCGATACCATCAACGATTATCTCGTCGACGTGTATATGACGACCCGCAATTACGGGACAGCTCTCAACTCCATCAATAAAATACAACGCCCTACTGCAAAAATACTCAAAGCCAAACAACGCATTCTGTATCGGTTGGGAACCGAACGATTTGCCGATAACGACCTGAACGGTGCCGCCGATTACTTCATACAAACCATTCGCCTCGGCAATTACGATCCGGAAGCAAAAGCCGATGCCTATTTGTGGCTGGCCGATTGCCTCTATCGCGGGGAGAACTTCTCCGGAGCCATAGAAAACGGCTTGGCATATCTGAAATCCGCCCACCCTGTAAATCCGCTCGCTTACTATAATCTCGGATACGGCTATTTCAAGCAACACGATTTCGGCAGTGCACAAACGCAATTCTCCCATTACATCAAAGTCGAGACTCCGAACGATGCCAATCTGCCGCGTATTGCCGACGCCTGTACCCGGCTGGCCGACTGCCTCTATGCGCAACGCCGCTTCACCGACGCCGAATCGACCTACGACAAAGCGGTAGCCCTCTATCCCCCGACGGGCGACTACGCTTTGTACCAAAAAGGATTCATGGCCGGATTGCAAAAAAAATACACCGAGAAAACAGCGATCATGCAGCAACTGCGGGAACGCTATCAGCAATCGGACTACGTCGATGAATCCCTGCTCGAAGAGGGTCTCGCCCACATCGTTTTGCAAAACGGGAAAGCTGCCGCCTGCTTCAATGCCCTGCTCGAAAAATATCCCGATAAAGAGACTGCCCGCAAAGCCGGCCTGCAACTCGGTATGCTCTATTACAACGACAAAAAGCCGTCAAAAGCCATCGCCACCTACAAAAGCATCATCGCCGACTACCCGGGTACCGAGGAAGCCCATATCGCCCTTCAAGACCTCAAAGCAGTATATGTGGCACAAAACGATGTGAACTCTTATGCCGCCTATCTGAAAACCCTCGGCGGAAATGTATCGAGCGAAATCTCGGAACTCGATTCCCTTTCGTTCCTGACTGCCGAACGTGCATTCTTGCAAAAACCGAATGCTGCCTCGGCCACCCAAATCGAACAATACATCAAAAAATATCCCAAAGGGGCTTATACATTGCCTTCGCACAACTATCTGGGACTTTACTATTACGACAGAAAAGAATATGCCAAAGCCCGAAAGGAACTCGACATCGTTCTCAAACAGCCCAACAGTCCCTATGCCGAAGAAGCCCTCACCCGCATGGCCGACATACAAGAACGGTATAAAGAATACCCCGAAGCATTTGTAAGTTATCAAAAACTCGAACGTCTCGCCCAACGTAAGGAAAGCCGGCAAAACGCCCGCCTCGGTATGTTGCGCATGGCCGTAGAACTGGGCGACAACAAAGCAGTTATCGATGTCTCGAAGAAATTGCTGGACGATCCTACGCTCTCTCCCGAACATATCCGCACGGCACGAGCCGCACGAGCCGAAAGCTTCCTTTCACTTAACAAACCGGCACAAGCCGCTGCCGAATGGGAAAAACTAGCAGAAGACCCGCGTACCGAAATCGGAGCCAAGTCGGCCTATCTTTTGGCTCAATATCATTTCGACAAAGGCAATGACACCCAAGCCGAAGCTGTCGTAAACCGCTTGCTCGAAAACGGTACTTCGCATCAATACTGGCTGGCCCGAAGTTTCATCGTACTGGCCGACATACACACACGACGAGGAGACTCATTCAAAGCCCGGCAATACCTGTTGAGCCTGCAAAACAACTACACGGCCGACGATGACATCAAAGAATTGGTAGCCGTCCGTCTCGAAAAACTTGAATCCACAGCAAACACCGACGCACAATGAAAACCCGATATATTCCCGCCCTGTTTCTCTCACTGACCCTGTTCGGGGCAACAGCCCAAACGGACAACAAAAAATCGCTGCAACGTGCCGTAACCATCGAAAAAGAGTTTACGCCCATCGTGCAAGACGCATCGAAAATCAACTCTATTCCCGAAATGGAAGTTTCGGCCTCGGAACGTCCCGATATCAAATATACCGAATGGAAAAACGCCCGGGAAGAAACTCCGTCGGTAACGATATTGCCGGCAGGAGACAATGGGGTAGAAGCTCCCGACCGACAACGGGGATATGCTCGGATAGAGATAGGAAACTATCTCAACATCAATGCAAATGCAGGAGTACGCATCATCGATAAAACCCGCGATCAGCTGCTTTTCTGGTATCAGCACAACTCGACCAACGGCACGCTCTCTTACCTCAGATACAACAACTCTGTAAACACGGGCGATGACGAGACGAAGCAACGTCGTAACGACAATAAATTGAATCTGAAATATACCCACATATTCGACAATTTTTCGTGGCAGACGTCTGCATACTACCGTTACAACGGATTCAACTATTACGGGAAACCCCTGTATAAGTCGAAAAAAGATATTTTCGGACTCGCCTCCACGACCGACCAACAGACCGTACAGCATTACGGCATCGACACGAAAATCGTCTCCAAACCCAATAAAAGCATCAATTACACCGCCGAAATCAATTACAAAGGGTACAACAGCGACCTCGGTCTCTTTTACGGACAGCGGGGCGTCCTCGAAAATCACCTGACAACCCGTATCGACGGAAATGCCCCTATCAACGAATTCTACAACATAGGTATCGCCGTGAGTATGGACAATCTCATCTACAACCGCTGCGATAAAGAAAGTTACACGATACTGAGGGCCAACCCCTATTTCGGCATCGAAAAAGAAAAAATACGTTTCAAGGCAGGACTCCTCGTCGACCTTTCGTTCAATGACAATACGATCTTCCGTATCGCACCCGACTTACGGTTCGAATGGGAATTCGATAAACTGTGCTTCCTCTACGCTCAACTTACCGGCGGGAAAAGTATAAACAGTTGGGAAAAAATGAGTACCCTCACTTCCTATATCGATCCTACCAGCTCGATGGCCAATACCTACACTCCGGCCGATTTCACGGTAGGGTTGCGTACGACAACTTTCAAGAAATTGCATTTCACCCTTTACGGTGGCATAAAATACAGTGTCGATGCCTTGTTTGACTACCGTCAGCAAATTATCGACGTAACCGGCTCCACCGGACGGCTCACCCGTCCCGTCATCAGTTTCTATGCAACCGATGCCTATGCGTGGAAAGCTGGATTTGAAATACAATATGCACCGCGAGATTTTCTGAAAGCGCATCTGGCATGGGAACATAACGAGTGGCATCGAAAAGGGGGTAAAGAACGTATTCTTTCATCGCAACCCCGTAACGAATGGAAAGCCGGCGTAACGGTTATTCCTATCAGACCGCTCGATATAACAGCCGACTTCTATATGGCCGACGGTCTCGGTTATCGCAACCGTGTCGAAGGAAATATCAACTATCCCGAAGCCGGAAACCTGCCCAACATCGTAACCCTCAACTTAGGCGCCGTGTACCGGTTGAACAAACAGATCCATTTCTCGGCACAACTCAATAACTTGCTCTCGAAACGTACCGACCTGTTCTACGGAATGCCGGCACAACGTTTCCATTTTCTTGTCGGGGCGGGAGTAGTTTTCTGAGGTTTTTCGAGAGACTATAAAAATTTTAACTACAAAATAGCTGATTGTCAACCTCTTTTTTCTACTTTTGCAGTCGAAAAATAAAAGCAGCGACAAAAAATGCCGAAAAATTTAGTTATAGTAGAGTCTCCTGCTAAGGCAAAAACCATAGAAAAATTTTTAGGAAAAGATTATAAAGTCCTATCGAGTTACGGTCATATCAGAGATCTGAAAAAGAAAGATTTCAGTGTAGATATCGACCATGACTTCACTCCTATATACGAAATTCCTTCCGACAAAAAACGCCTTGTCGAAAACCTGAAAGAAGAAGCCAGCAAAGCCGATATAGTATGGCTCGCTTCCGATGAAGACCGCGAAGGAGAAGCCATAGCATGGCACTTGTACGAAGTATTGGGACTGAACCCCGAAAAAACCCGCCGTATCGTCTTCCACGAAATTACCAAAAGTGCAATCCTCAATGCCATCGAACACCCGAGAGCGATCGACCTCGACCGTGTAAATGCACAACAGGCACGCCGAGTACTCGACCGTATCGTGGGATTTGAACTCTCGCCCGTGCTGTGGAAAAAAGTAAAACCAGCTCTCTCGGCCGGCCGGGTACAATCGGTAGCCGTGCGGCTCATCGTAGAGAGGGAAAAAGAGATAGAACAATTCCGCAGTGAAGCCTCTTATCGGGTCATCGCCACTTTTGCCGTTCCGTCCGAAAACGGAGAAAGTATCGAAATGAAAGCCGAGCTCAACAAACGGCTGAAAACCAAAGAAGAGGCCATCGCCCTGCTCGAAGCATGTAAAAACGCAGACTTCTCCATCGAAGATGTACAGATAAAACCGGCCCGTAAATCGCCCGCCGCACCGTTTACCACATCGACACTCCAACAAGAAGCCTCGCGCAAACTTGGTCTTTCGGTGGCACAAACGATGATTATCGCCCAACGTCTCTATGAGTCGGGATTCATCACATATATGCGTACCGACTCGGTCAATCTGTCGAGCCTCGCCCTCAACACGTCCAAGACCGAAATACAGGAAACATGGGGAGAGAAATACCTCCATACTCGAAATTACCATACCAAGACCAAAGGTGCACAAGAGGCTCACGAGGCCATACGACCTACCTATATCAATCACCACGAAATAGAAGGTTCCTCACAAGAAAAACGGCTCTACGAACTCATTTGGAAACGAACCATCGCCTCGCAAATGAGCGATGCCGAGATAGAGAAGACGACGGCCACCATAGAAATATCGGGACGTCAAGAAAAATTTATCGCCACCGGAGAAGTCTTGAAATTCGACGGTTTCTTGCGTGTGTATAACGAGTCGTCCGACGACGAAAACGAGAACGGCGAAGGTAACAGCAAAATGCTTCCGCCTTTGCAAACGGGCGAATCCCTCCCGGCAACGGTAATCGAAGCGACCGAACGTTTCACTCAACGCCCCTCCCGTTACACCGAGGCATCGCTGGTACGCAAGCTCGAAGAGCTGGGAATAGGACGACCCTCGACCTACGCACCTACCATATCGACCATACAGCAACGCGATTATGTCGAGCGGGGAGACCGTCCGGGTATAGAACGCACTTACAATACCCTAACACTCAAAAATGGGAAAATCACCGATAAAGATAAAACCGAAATTGTCGGAGCGGAAAAAAGCAAATTGCTGCCTACCGACATAGGTATCGTCGTAAACGATTTCCTGACCGAACATTTCCCCGATATTCTCAACTATAATTTCACGGCGCAGGTCGAAGGGAAATTCGACGAAGTAGCCGAGGGAAAAATAGAATGGAACAAATCGATCGAGGACTTTTACGAACTTTTCCACCCCGTCGTCGAAGACGCTCTTTCTTTACGTCTCGAACACAGGGTAGGAGAGCGTCAACTCGGTACAGATCCCAAAAGCGGACGCCCGGTTTCGGTAAAAATCGGACGCTTCGGTCCTTTGGTGCAAATCGGTGTTCCCGACGACAAGGAGAAACCGCTCTTTGCCTCCCTGCAAAAAGGCCAGTCTATCAATACCATCACCCTCGAAGAAGCCTTGAAACTCTTTGAATTGCCCCGTAACCTCGGAGAATACGAAGGAGAAGTCATTTCGGTATCGACAGGACGTTTCGGCCCTTATATCCGCCACAACAACAAATACGTCTCGCTGCCCAAAGAATATACCCCGCAAACCGTTACTTTCGACGAAGCCGTTGCTCTCATCGAGAAAAAACGGGAAGAGGAGAAAAACCGCATCATCAAAACGTTCCCCGAAAACAGCGACCTCGAAATACTCAACGGCCGCTTCGGCCCTTACATCGCTTATAAAGGGAAAAACTACAAAATACCCAAAGGCAACAAGCCCGAAGAGCTGTCGAACGACGATTGCATGAAAATCATCGAGAGCGACAGTAAACCGAAAGCCAAACGCGCTCCTCGGAAAAAATAATGAAATGCCTTTCTTTATAAAAAAGCGCACAATCCATTAATGGACTGTGCGCTTTTAATTTATATCAACAACCGGGGTATCAGTCGGCCGAATCCTGTAACAAATCTTCCACCCGGTCGAGAATAGGGTAGAGGTCGGCCAAAGTTTCGGCCCGAAGCATGGCGATACGGGTTTCCCTAAAATGAGGAATACCCTTGAACAATGATGTCGCAGCCAAATGGCGACGGATATGCAAAATACCTCTGCGTTCGTCGAGCCGTTCCACACTCTCCCGCAACTGGCGGCGCAGCACCTCCATTTTACAAGATATCGGCAAAGATGTTACCCGGCCTTCCCGCAAATACTGTTTCATCTCCCCGAAAATCCACGGGGCACCGATAGAAGCCCGACCTACCATTACGCCGTCCACTCCATAGCGATCAAAAGCCGCACACGCACCTTCGGGCGTCGTGATGTCGCCGTTTCCTATGACGGGAATCGTCATACGGGGATTTTCCTTGATCTTGCCTATAAGCGTCCAGTCGGCCTCGCCGGTGTACATCTGGCTCCGGGTGCGACCGTGGACAGCCAATGCCGCGATGCCGCAATCCTGCAACTGCTCGGCCAGTTCCACGATAATACGGGAATCATGATCCCAGCCCAAACGGGTTTTCACCGTTACAGGCAATTTTACGGCATTTACCACTGCGCGTGTAATGGCAAGCATCAGCGGCACATTCCGCAACATTCCCGAGCCGGCACCTTTACCGGCCACTTTCTTTACCGGACAACCGAAATTCAAATCGATGATATCGGGCCGAGCCTCTTCGCAAATACGCGCGGCCTCAACCATCGAGTCGACATCGCGGCCGTAAATCTGTATTGCCACAGGTCGTTCGGCATCGCTTATCGACAACTTGGCCTGCGTCTTATCGACAGCCCGTATAAGTGCATCGCTCGACACGAATTCCGTTGTTACCATATCTGCGCCGAATTCCTTGCACAGAAGCCGGAAAGGCGCATTGGTTACGTCTTCCATCGGAGCCAGAAACAAGGGGCGGTTTCCTAAATCGATCGAACCGATTTTCATCTGCAAATGGTTATGGATTGAAACGCAAAATTAGATATTTCCCGCATACCCGCCGCACAAACCGGCCGTTTTTCGCAAATATCGGAGTACTTGTTTCCGGGAGAAACTTTCAAATCATCGTAAAATACGGGTTCATGACAACCATATCCTTTTTTTTATTACTTTTGCAACGCATAAATAGCGTACAGTACGCGCAAAAAGAAATAACGATGGACTACAATTTCAGAGAAATCGAGCAGAAATGGCAACAGTATTGGAAAGATAACCACACCTATCGGGTTACGGAAAACCGTCAAAAACCCAAATTCTATGTGTTGGATATGTTTCCCTATCCTTCTGGTGCCGGACTGCACGTAGGACACCCCCTCGGATATATCGCTTCGGATATCTACGCCCGCTTCAAACGCCTCAAAGGTTTCAACGTGTTGCACCCTATGGGTTACGACGCTTACGGGCTGCCCGCCGAACAATACGCCATACAGACGGGACAACACCCCGCCATCACCACCGAAAAGAATATCAACCGCTATCGGGAACAACTCGACAAGATAGGATTCTGTTTCGACTGGGACCGCGAGATACGCACATGCGACCCCGAATATTATAAATGGACGCAATGGGCTTTCATACAGATGTTCAACAGTTACTACGACTACGATGAGCAGAAAGCCCACCCCATCAATGCTCTGGTGGAAGCCTTCGAGACAAACGGAACCGAAGGCGTACACGCAGCCTGCACCGAAGAACTTTCTTTTACCGCCGACGAGTGGTGCGCCATGAGCGAGGAAGAACAACAGAAAACCCTGCTCAACTACCGCATCGCCTATCTCGGCGACACGATGGTGAACTGGTGTCCCCAACTGGGAACCGTGCTGGCCAACGACGAAGTGAGCGAAGGCGTATCGGTACGCGGCGGATACCCCGTCGAGCAAAAAGTGATGCGTCAGTGGTGCTTGCGGGTATCGGCCTACGCCCAACGTCTGCTCGACGGTCTCGATACCATCGATTGGAGCGACTCCCTCAAAGAGACCCAACGTAACTGGATAGGTCGTTCCGAAGGCGCTGAAATGGAATTCAAGGTCGTCGGTTCCGACGTTACCTTTACTATCTTCACGACACGCGCCGACACGATTTTCGGCGTTACGTTCATGGTGCTCGCCCCTGAAAGCGAATATGTGGCACAGGTAACGACACCCGAACAAAAAACGGCCGTCGATGCTTACATCGACCAAATCAAACACCGTACCGAACGCGAACGCCTCATGGATAGAAGCGTAAGCGGTGTCTTCTCGGGCGCATACGCCGTTAACCCGCTCAACGGAAAAGAAATACCCATCTGGATAAGTGATTATGTATTGGCCGGTTATGGTACAGGTGCTATCATGGCCGTACCTGCACACGACAGCCGCGACTATGCTTTCGCCAAACATTTCGATTTGCCGATTGTTCCCCTTATCGAAGGTTGCGATGTCTCGGAAGAGAGCTTCGATGCCAAAGAAGGCATCATGATCAACTCCTGCGGAAACGGACTCGACCTCAACGGCCTTACCGTAAAAGAGGCGATCGCCAAGACCAAAGCCTTTATCAAGGAAAAAGGTATAGGCCGCGTAAAAGTCAACTACCGGCTGCGCGATGCCATTTTCAGCCGCCAGCGTTATTGGGGCGAACCGTTCCCTGTCTACTACAAAAACAACCTTCCCTATATGCTCGACGAGAGCCGCCTCCCGCTGTTGTTGCCGGGAATTGACAAGTTTCTCCCCACCGAACAGGGAGAACCGCCTCTGGGCCGGGCAAAAAATTGGGAAACCGAAGACCATTATCCGCTGGAATTGTGCACCATGCCGGGATTTGCCGGCTCGTCGGCTTATTACCTCCGCTATATGGATCCCCACAACGATGCAGCTCTCGTATCGGAAGATGCCGACACCTATTGGCGCAATGTCGACCTCTATATCGGAGGAACCGAACATGCCACAGGACACCTTATTTATAGCCGATTCTGGAACAAATTCCTGTTCGATTTAGGATTTGTCTGCGAAGACGAACCGTTCAAAAAGCTCGTCAACCAGGGTATGATACAAGGTCGTTCCAACTTTGTGTACCGTATCAAAGACACCAATACGTTCGTCTCGTACAATCTCAAAGGTCAATACGAAACGACTCCCATACACGTAGATGTAAACATCGTAAGCAACGATGTTCTCGACATCGAGGCTTTCCGTAACTGGCGGCCCGACTATAAAAATGCCGAGTTCATACTCGAAGATGGCCGTTACATCTGCGGCTGGGCCGTAGAAAAAATGTCGAAATCGATGTACAACGTCGTCAATCCCGACGACATCGTAGAGCGTTACGGAGCCGATACGCTGCGCCTCTACGAAATGTTCCTCGGGCCTATCGAACAAAGCAAGCCGTGGGATACCAACGGTATCGACGGCGTGCACCGCTTCCTGAAAAAATTCTGGAATCTTTTCTTCGACGGCGACCAACTTGCCATTACCGACAGCAAACCTTCGAAAGAGGAACTCAAAAGCCTGCACAAACTTATCAAGAAAGTAAGTGGCGACATCGAGACATTCTCTTACAATACGTCGGTAAGCGCCTTTATGATATGTGTCAATGAGTTGTCGGCACTGAAATGCCGTAACCGCCATATTCTCGAACCGATTGTCGTACTGCTCGCGCCTTTCACTCCGCATCTCAGCGAAGAGTTATGGCACGCTTTGGGACACAATACGACCGTATGCGATGCCCAATGGCCTGCATATAACGAAGAATACCTCAAAGAAGATACCGTCAATTACGCCGTATCATTTAATGGGAAAGTACGGTTCAATCTCGAATTTCCGTCCGAAGCCCCCCGGGACGAGATAGAAAAAGCAGTACTCGCTCACGAAAATTCAGCAAAATGGCTCGACGGGAAAACTCCTAAAAAGATTATTGTCGTACCGGGTAAACTCATCAATATCGTCGTGGGATAATACCCGATCAATCTTTTCTTCCCTAAAAGGCTGTACCAAGAATGGTATAGCCTTTTTTATCATCGTTGCAAACAGAAGCATAGCCTCTTGCTCCCAAATACCTGATCCATAAAAAGACAACGCAGATAATAAAGACCCATCAGGTTGAAACTTTTACTCAAAAAGACAATATATGATGCTATGCAGAGCGATAGCAAAACATCTTCCTCGAACATGTTTTACAGTTGTGTCATTCTGAATAGGACGAAGTGTAATGAAGAATCTCAACCTAAGTAGTAGTAACATGAGATTCCTCGCTAACGCTTCGGAATGACAAAAGGCTACCGCCCTTGAAAACGCATGTCATTCTGAACATAACATAGCGGAGTGAAGAATCTCTTACCAAAACATGTCATTCTGAATGGAACGAAGTGAAATGAAGAATCTCAACCTAAGTAGTAGTAACATGAGATTCCTCGCATTCGCTCGGAATGACAAAAGGCTACCACCTTTGAAAACGCATGTCATTCTGAACATAACATAGCGGAGTGAAGAATCTCTTACCAAAACATGTCATTCTGAATGGAACGAAGTGAAATGAAGAATCTCAACCTAAGTAGTACCTCGCATTCGCTCGGAATGACATAACTGTCATTCTGACGACCACAAGGGAGGAAGAATCTCTTTTCAACGAACGAGTGCACCGGGATTCCTCTCACTCGACCATAGGTCTCGGTTCGGAACGACAAATGAAACCGAATTGTCATACAGTTGTTACCGAAACGTCAACGCTTTGCATTTATCCTGTAATGAGAAAGAGCGACTTTTGCTGTCGAAAAATTATGGGAATCAAATGAAACGCTTTACAAAAATTATCACTGTCATCTGCCTTCTTCTCACCATGCCTGTCGCAGCCCGGTGCGCTGTGATAAAAGGTACTGTAAAAGACATCTCTACCGGTGAACCTCTGGCCGGAGCCACTGTATCGGTCGTAGGAACGACCACTGCCGCTTTTACCGACGAAACAGGAAGTTTCGAATTGAAAAATTTGAAAATAGGTTCTTATACCCTTATCATCAACTACATTTCTTATCAAAGCGAAACGCTCTCGGACTTGAAAGTTCTCGAAAGCACGCCACTCGTTCTCGACATCAGACTCAAACCCGACGATCAGACCCTCGATGAAGTCGTCGTCGTAGGACAAATGCGTCGAAATACCGAACTCGGCATGATAGCGGCGACCAAAACCAGCCTCGTGATACAGAACGGTGTATCGTCGCAACAAATAAAAATAGCTCAGGACAAAGATGCGTCCGAAGCCATACGCCGCGTACCGGGTATCAGTATCATCGACAATAAGTTTGTGATGGTAAGAGGCCTTTCGCAACGCTACAACAACGTTTGGATCAATGGCAGTGCCGTACCCAGCACCGAGGCCGACTCACGAGCATTCTCTTTCGACATCATACCCAGCTCGCAACTCGAAAACATTGCCATCGTAAAATCGCCCGCACCCGAGTATCCGGCCGATTTCAGCGGCGGATTCATTCTGCTCACAACCAAAGATCTGCCTGCCGAAAACAGCTTTACGCTATCGGTGGGGGGAAACATCAACGATGCGACCCACTTCCATGACTTCAAGCATAATAAAGGTAGTAAAACCGACTTTTTGGGATTCGACAACGGTTTGCGCCATCTCGACGGTGGTATGGACGCCGCACTCAAACCCATAGCCGGCGACGGTATCGACTTGCAAGGAAACGGATTCAACAACGACTGGAAGGTACGCACCATGCACCCGGTCGGCGATCTGAGCATAAGCGCCGATGTAAGCCGCATACGCCGCCTTTCGGCCGGAGGGAAAATAGGTCTTATCGGAGCCATCAATTACAGCAACAGTTTCAAAACCTACCTCGATATGGAAAATTCGATGTTCGGCGCTTACGATACCGACAACGACCGCAGCAATTATCTGCGACGCAGTGTCGACGATCAGTACAACCATACAGCCCGCATAGGTGCGTTGCTGAACATAACGTTCATTCCCAAAAACGAAAACAACCGCTTCGAGTTCAAAAACATCTTCAACCAAATAGGTACCGACCGCTATACCTACCGTACCGGCATCAGTGCGCAAAACAATCACGAAGAAAATGCCGAGTACTATTATAGCAGCCGCACGACCTACAACGGACAATTTACGGGTAAACATACATTCGAAAACGATTATTTCGATTGGAGTGCAGGATATGCCTATGCCAACCGCCTGTTGCCCGACCGCCGCAAATATCTCATAGATGACGCGCTCGAAACCGGCGTTCTCGCACTCTCTACCGGAAACGACATCACACGCGAATTTACCCGTCTCGACGAGCACATCGCTTCGGCAAACGTCAACTACCGCCACGATTTCGAGTGGGGAGCTTTCAACCCTTCCATTAAAGCAGGAGCGTATGGCGAATACCGCACGAGAAGTTACCGTACCCGTAGTTTTATCTATAACTGGAATTACAACCATAACACGCTACCCGAAGGGTTCCGCCACATGGACCTCCCCACCGAACTGCTTACCGATGCAAATTACGGGGCCGACAAACTCTATTTGCTCGAAGAGGTGAAAATGCGCAACAACTACGACGGCAACAATCTGCTGGGTGCCGGGTATGTGGGCATAAACCTGCCGTGGGGCGGTTTCAACCTTTACGCCGGTGTCCGTTTCGAGCACAACGATATGGAACTTATCCGCAATACCCGGGATTACGAAAAAAGCCCACAAAGCACACATTATAAATACAATGACTTTTTCCCTTCGGTAAACGCTACCTACAAGTTCAACGAGGAACATCAGTTGCGCGCCTCTTACGGTAAATCGGTAAACCGCCCCGAATTCCGAGAAGTTTCTCCTTCGGTATTTTATGATTTCGATCTCGCTTCGAACGTACAAGGTAATACCGAATTACGTCCCTGCTATGTGCAGAACATCGACCTGCGTTACGAATGGTATCCCACAAAAGGCGAACAAATATCGGTCGCTCTCTTCTACAAACATTTCGATGACCCCATAGAATGGACCTATACCGTAACCGGGGGTACCGACCTTGTTTATTCTTATCGCAACGCCGACGGAGCATACAGCTACGGACTCGAAGTCGACATACGCAAAAACCTCGCATTCATGGGTATGCCATCGTTCGACTTCGTATTCAACGGCGCCCTTATCAAGAGTCTTGTAGAATTTCCCGAAGGAGATAGGGAAGAAGACCGTCCCATGCAGGGACAATCGCCCTACCTCATCAACACGGGTCTTTCCTATCGTAACGAAAAGACAGGCATCACTGCTGCCGTATTCTACAACCGCATAGGTAAACGCATAGCTGGTGTAGGCCGCTACATAGGAAGCAGCGGTAACGAAGAGACCGTTCGCATACCCGATTCCTATGAAATGCCACGCGATGTCATAGACCTGAGCCTTTCATGGAAAGCTAAAAAACATTGGGAAATAAAATGCGGTGTCCGCAACCTGCTGGCCGACAAAGTAACATTTATGCAACGCGACAAAATCACGACCAAAGACGGACAGAAAAAAGAAATCGAAGAAATAACCCGACAGTACAAACCGGGCCGTAATTTCCACCTCTCGGTAAGCTACACGTTCTAAAAGGATAACCATTTCAAAATAGAATCATAATTGTTCCGAAAGGAATTATCAAATCAAAAACAAAACAGAAAATGAAATCAAGAAAATTTCTGAGTTGGGCATTCATTGCCCTCTTATGCGGAGCCGTTACGGCTTGCAGCGACGACGATGACAACAACGATGGAGGAAACGGAGGAAACCAAAGCAGCAACGGTCTGTTGTTCGACGGCAACGTTATCGGCAACGGCGATCAGGAGTTCGTCTTCACCGGAAAACAAACACTCTCCGAAGGCACTTACTTGCTCAAAGGCTGGGTTTACATCGCCAGTGGAGCCGAACTCACCATCGAACCGGGCACCGTCATCAAAGGCGACAAACAAACCAAAGCCGCTCTCATTGTAGAACCCGGTGGAAAACTCTATGCTCAGGGTACTGCCCAGAAACCCATCGTATTTACCTCGGAAGAGGCCAAAGGCAACCGTAAACCGGGCGACTGGGGCGGACTCATCATCTGCGGTAACGCCCGTAACAATCAGGGACAAATGCAAATTGAGGGCGGTCCCCGTACCAAACACGGTGGCAGCAATGACAGCGACAACTCGGGTATCATCAGCTATGTACGTGTAGAATTTGCCGGTTATCCTTTCGAACGCGACAAGGAAATCAACGGTATTACATTCGGCTCGGTAGGTAGCGGTACGCAAGTAGACCACTTACAGGTATCATACTGCAATGACGACTCTTACGAGTGGTTCGGCGGTACGGTCAATGCCAAATACCTCGTCGCTTACAAAGGTTGGGACGATGAGTTCGACACCGACAACGGATTCTCGGGCAAGGTACAATTCGGCCTCAGCGTGCGCGACTCCCGTATTGCCGATACATCGCAATCGAACGGCTTCGAATCGGACAATTGCGCCGACGGCGCCGCTGTCGATCCCTACACGACCGCTACTTTCAGCAACATTACTTTCATAGGCCCGATGGCTGTCGATGCCAATTTCGAAAATACCACCGATTACATCAATGGCGGTGAAGCATATCCCAACAATGGTTCGGCTCTCGGCAAATTCCAAGCTGCCATGCAGATACGACGCAACAGCCGATTGAACTGCTTCAATTCTATTGCCGTAGGTTATCCCATCGGTCTCATTCTCGACAACCAAAAAGGAGATACCCAAAGTGCCGCTACCAACGGATTGTTGAAACTCCAAAACATCTGGTTTGCCGAAATGGGCATCACCGGCAGCGATGCCAACAAATCGTACGATGACGTGTTGGTAACCGGCTATGACAACGACGGCAATCCTATTTACGACAATACGCAGACCTCATTTTCGAGCCGTTTCTTCCTCGCTCAAACCGGTAACCGGGTAAGTACGCTCGACGAGATGAATCTCGTGGGAGCCGATACCGAAGTAGGAACCAACTATCGTCCGGCTACCGGCAGCCCGCTGCTCACCGCCGCTTCGTTCGACGACAGCAAGCTCTCCTCAATGGAACAGGTAAATTATATCGGAGCTTTCGATGCCAATAACAATTGGCTTGAAGGGTGGACCGAATTTGATCCCCAAAATGCCGACTATTAATAAATAACAAAGCTCACCGGTCCACTTGTACCCCCTGCATTCGTAGGGGGCACTTTTTCTTTTAAATCTTAATATTCAAAAAAAAAGAGATAGAATATAAGCCATTCCGAAATTTATTATCTTTGTCGCATCATTACGCAAATGGACAAGCTGCTAAACCTTATATGTCATGACTATGAAATTATCTCCCCGCGACATTTGGAATGAAGTAAAAGACTACACGATCATTACACTGGGTCTGATGTGCTACGCTTTCGGGTGGACAGGTTTTCTCGTGTCGAACGAAATAGTAACCGGCGGTACAACCGGTCTATCGGCTCTTATTTTCTTCGGTACGAAAATACCTATTCCTGTTACCTATTTCACTATCAACGGAATTCTTCTCATAGCAGCCATACGCATCATCGGCTGGCAATATTGCATACGTTCCATATTCGGTGTGCTGATGACTACCATACTCCTCTCGATAGCGACCGTATATATCAAAGAACCGCTTGTAAAAGACGAACCTTTCATGTCGTGCATCATCGGCGGTATCATGTTGGGAATAGGTATCGGACTGGCTTTCATACACAATGGCAGTACGGGTGGAACCGATATTGTCGCGGCCATCATCAACAAATACAAACCCATTACGTTGGGACGCAGTATCCTCTACTGCGACTTGTGCATTATATCGTCATCGTATCTTATTTTCCATGATTTTGAAAAGATTCTTTTTGGTTTTGTCGTATTAGCCGTTTCGACTTATACGTGCGACTTGATTATCAACGGTATAAGACAATCGGTACAACTCTTTATCTTCTCCGACAAATACGAGGAGATAGCTGATCGCATAAACCATGACATAAACCGGGGCGTAACGATTCTCGACGGCACGGGCTGGTACTCCAAACAACCCAAAAAAGTAATCGTCGTATTGGCCAAACGTACCGAATCGAACAGTATTTTCCGTCTCGTGAAGCAGATCGACAATCATGCTTTCATATCCCAATCCAATGTCATCGGCGTTTACGGGGAAGGTTTTGATAAGATAAAAACATAAACGTCTTACGGAATAAGGCAATAATTTGCGGCAAAACATCGTTATAAAAACATGAAACAACTTGTCTTTGCCACCAATAACGCCCACAAACTCGACGAAGTACGAAAGATTTTGGGCAATACATTCGATGTACTCGGTATGGAGCAGATCGGTTGCCACGACGACATACCCGAGACAGCTGACACATTCGAGGGAAACGCCCTCATCAAAGCCCGTTATATCAAAGAAAAATACGGCTACGATTGTTTTGCCGACGATTCGGGACTCGAAATCAACGCTCTCGGGGGAGCTCCCGGCGTGTTTTCAGCTCGTTTTTCGGGTGAAGCCCACAACTCCGAGAAAAACATAGAGAAAGTACTCTCTCTCATGCAAAGCGTAACCGACCGTACAGCCCGTTTCCGTACCGTCGTGGCCCTTGTTCTCGATAACAACGAATATACATTCGAGGGAGAAATCAAAGGCCTTATTCTCAATGAACGCAGAGGAGAAGGTGGATTTGGTTACGACCCTATCTTTTTACCCGAAAACGAGACTCTCACATTCGCCGAAATGAGCGACATACAGAAAAACGCAATCAGCCACCGTGCCCGTGCCGTGAAAAAACTGGCGACTTTTCTGCTCGAAAATTCATGAAAAAATTCCTCCTCATATTATTTGCATGTGCTTTTTTATTGCCTGCATCGGCACTTCAACCGGTGGGTAAGTGGGAAGTTTATGCCACTTTCCGCACACCCAAGCAGATATGCGAGGGAGGAGATAAAGTTTTCTTTTTGGCCGATAATTCATTGTTTTCTTACGGGAAAAACGATAAAGAAATAAGGGAACTTTCGCGGCTGAATATTCTATCGGACAATAACATCATTCTCATAGCCAAAAGCGACAACGATCTACTGGTTGTCGTTTACAACAACAGCAATATCGATCTCATCGATATGAACACCGAAAAGACTCATAATCTTCCCTACATAAAAAACGCTTCCATCACCGCCTCCAAAACCGTAAACGACATATCTTTCTTCGGCGACGAAACTTATCTGGCAACCGACTTCGGCATTGTCGTATTGAACAACGACAGAAAGGAAATAAAAACAACTTACACTTTCAACGAAAAGATATACACGGCCGCCCGTCAAGGCGACTATCTCTATTGCATACGTGCCGACCGCAAATTATATCGCTGTCGCGTCGACGGAATCCCTTACGACATAAACAGCTGGGAAGAGACGCAAAACTCTTACATAAAAAAATTACGTCCTTTCGGCGAAGGTTTGCTTATGCTGCATGATAACGACAATCTTTATTATCTGACCGAAAACAGCGAAAATGCAACTCTGTTCCTACCTGAGAACAAAACGAAAAAAATAGAAACCCAAGACAATAGATTGCTCATATATACCCATGACAAACAGGTATATTTTTATGATGAAGATCTTCAACCTACTACCGTCCTCTCTCTCGACAATATAGGTTACGAACCCGTAGATGTCTCTTGCAGCAACGACCAAAACCGCCTGTGGATCATCGAAAGCGAATCTGTCGTTTCTCTGAAATACGATCGCTCTTCCGTACTCTCACAAGAAACGGAAATACCTTGCAATATCTATCAAAAGGTATATAATCCTTTTTCATTGACCATTGCCAACGGACGGGTATACGTCTCTCCTGCCGGAGTGGGTTATCTCAACGATGAACAAGATATAGACGGCTATATCTCCATTCTCGAAAACGGAAAATGGACAAACATACTTCCCGAAGGCATACCGGTATCGAAACACCCATCGATTACATGGGGAAATCTCTACAACATAGCCGTAGACCCCGACGATAAGGAAACATTTTATGTGGGAACATGGTTGGAGGGATTGTATCGCTTCAAAAACAATCAATACGATACGCATTGGAACGATGAAAACAGTACCATAGGCAACGCTTCCGACTGGGCCTACAAAGCGGGATTTATCGCTTTTGACAAGCGGAAGAACCTGTATGTTCTCAATCTCAACACCGAATGCGGACTCTCTGTCATGCAACGTAACGGTACATGGTATCAACTGGCTTACAATGACTTGAAAAGCCAACGTAACCTCAATCAGATTTTCATTCCTGAAAAATCTTCGGCCAAATGGATAACCTGTCCGGCATACAACTCTTTTGTTTTTGCTTTTGAAGAAAACGGAACCGAAAGCATTTCCGACGACAAAACACGTAAATTTACCACTTTTACCGACCAAAACGGCGAAAGTATTGACGGAAACATCTTTTATGAAATTGCCGAAGACCATGACGGGAAATTATGGATAGCTACCAACCGGGGCCCTATCGTCATTGCCAATCCCGACAATTTCGCCAATAGCAATTTTACTTGCAACCGCATAAAAATAGCCCGAAACGACGGTACTAATCTGGCCGACTATCTGCTCAATGACGAAACGATACAAGCTATTGCCATCGACGGCGCCGACCGCAAATGGTTCGGTACTAAAAATTCGGGAGCCTACCTTGTAAGTAAAGACGGGCAGGAAACCATTTATCATTTTACTTCGGACAATTCTCCGCTTCCTTCCGACAATATCTACGATATCGCCGTACATCCCGAGACCGGAGAGGTATTTTTTGCGACCGAGAGCGGCCTTGTCTCTTTCCGGGCCGAAGCTACCGAACCCAAAGACGATTATTCCGACGTGTATGTATTTCCCAACCCTGTGCGACCCGATTACGAAGGGAATATCACCGTTACGGGGTTACAGGAAAATTCATTGGTAAAAATCACCGATACAGCGGGAAATATCATTTATCAGAATTTTTCGACCGGCGGACAACTTGTATGGAACGGACTCACTCGCAGCGGCGACCGCCTGCGCAGCGGCATCTATCTGGTCTTTGCATCGGTCGATAACGGTGGAGAAGGAGTAGTGGCCAAGTTTGCCGTCGTTCGCTGACCTTTCATCTTACCATTTCGGAATAAATCTTTGTCCCGACTAACCAAAATTTAGCTTGGAACAGAGATAACAATCACATTAAGAAATTTCTGTTTCGACGTCGTGCACAAAGTTAGGAATCAAAGCCAATGTTCCTTTTTATACCATGCGACAGTCTCTGCAACACCGCGGTCGAGCGTATAATCGGGAACGAAACCGAGTTCTTCCCGAGCCATAGAAGTATCGCATATCCAATTACGTTGTTTCATGATGCGATACTTGTCCTTGTTCAGCGTACTCGATTTTCCCACTATCCCGGCCATGAACTCGGCGATATACGAAACGGCTTTCAGTACAAACAGCGGAACGCGTATGGGTATGACGAACCTCTTAGGCAAAGAACGAGCTACGTAACGACGAAACTGGGAAGAAGTATATACTTCACCGTCGGAAAGAAAATATCCTCGCTGTTTCACTCCTTTATCGATAGCCAAAAAGACGGCCTTTACCAAATCCTTGACATAGATAAATGTCAGAAGTTGACGTCGGTAACCTACCGAAAAATCAAATCCCGCCTTGATGGTCTTCATCATCAGGTAATAGTCTTTCTCCCGAGGGCCGTAAACGCCGGTAGGACGCATGAAAACATAGGGAAAATCAGGAAGCGACTGTAAAAATTTTTCAGCTTTCAACTTACTTTTTCCATAGAGGGTGTCGGGATGGGGTACATCGGTAGGACGTATAGGTACATAATTCTGCTCATCGCCCGCTCCCCATGCACCGAGACTGCTCATCATGACAAATTGTTCGGGTACGCTGCCTGTTTCGATAAGCGCTTCGGCGAAATTTCTTATGAATCCGTAATTTATTTTTTCAAAATCGTCCACATCTTTACACTTGGTAACGCCCAAATTGTGAATGATAATATCCCATTTGCCGACCTCGGAAGTTTGAAGAAGAAGTTGCTGTTTCAGCTCATCTTTGTTTCCGAAAGAAAGGTTGATGAAACGGATACGTTCATCGGTAAGATATGCACGACTTGTCGAAGGCCGTATTCCGGCCCATGTCTCATATCCTCTTTGCAAAGCCTCTTCAACGATAAATCCGCCTATAAATCCACCGGCTCCGGTTACCAAGATTCGTTTTTGCATGATTTTGGAAGTGTAAAAAAACAAAGCTTAAAAATACGACGATTTATCGGTTTTTCATTCTATCGGAGATATTTTTCGGATTTTTCGACCTATAAATAGGCTTATACGATGATTATTACCATCTTTTAAAAATATAAATGGCTTACTTTTCCTATATTTGCGCCTATATTTGTTATAATTTAGATATTCTACCATCATATTATCATGAAACAATACCGATTATTAAACAACATTTGCGGTTGGATAGTCTTTGTGATTGCAGCCGTAACGTATATCCTTACGCTCGAACCGACGGCGAGCTTCTGGGATTGCGGAGAATTCATTTCGTCGGCATACAAACTCGAAGTGGGACACCCGCCGGGAAACCCCATCTTCATGCTCACCGGACGCTTCTTCGCCAATTTTGCTTCCGATCCCTCGCATGTCGCTTACATGATCAATCTCATGTCGGCATTATTCAGTGCAGCCACCATATTGTTGCTTTTCTGGACTATCACGCATCTCGCCCGTAAAATCATCGTAAAAGACAGCGGCGCGATGACGCTTGCCCAAATGATTGTTATTCTCGGTTGCGGAGCCGTAGGAGCATTGGCCTATACATGGAGCGATACGTTTTGGTTCTCGGCCGTCGAAGGAGAGGTATATGCCTATTCTTCATTCTGTACGGCACTGGTATTCTGGCTTATTCTCAAATGGGAAGATGTAGCCGACGAACCGCATTCCGACCGTTATATCATACTTATTGCCTATCTGATAGGTATTTCCATTGCCGTGCACCTGCTCAATCTGCTTACCATACCTGCATTGGTACTGGTTTACTATTTCCGCAAGTTCGGCAACCCTACGACCAAAGGAGCTTTGATAGCTTTGTTATTGTCATTCGCTGGCATCGTATTCCTGCTTTACGGCCTCGTTCCGGGGTTTGTAAAAGTGGCCGGTTGGATCGAACTGTTATGCGTGAATATACTAGGTATGCCTTTCAATTCAGGTGTCATCGTCTATTTCTTCTTGGTGATAGGCTGTATTTCATGGGGTATTTATGAAACCTACAAGCAAAACAATATCAACAGATTGCGAATATCGTTCCTCATCAGTGTCATACTGGTGGGATTGCCTTTTATCAGCGGAAAAATATTCATAGGCATATTGATTTCGCTGGCTCTGGCCATATTCCTTTTCTATAAAAAACAGTTGCCCATACGATTGCTCAACATGGTATTGGTATCGGTATTGGTCATTTTCATCGGATATTCTTCTTACGCTCTTATCGTCATACGTTCGACAGCCAATACGCCAATGGATCAAAATTCACCCGAAGATGTCTTTGCTTTGGGCAGCTACCTCAACCGTGAACAATATGGCGATCGTCCTCTGTTCTATGGACAGACTTTCGTGGCCGACGTCGAAAGAAAAGACGGAGTTCCTCAGTATGAAGAGGGTGCTCCCATATGGGCTCGCGTTATAAAAAAATCGGAAAATGAGCCCGATCGCTATGAAATCATCGACCATAAACGCAACTATATCTATACTCCCGAACTTTGCATGTTCTTTCCTCGCATGTACAGCCCCGACGGACGTCATGTAGGAGCTTATAAGGAATGGTCCAATTTCAAAGGAAAACCGGTAAGCGTAAACGGGCGCACGGTACGCAAACCCACTTTTGTGGAAAACATGCGTTTCTTTATCGATTATCAGGTCAATTTCATGTACTGGCGTTATTTTATGTGGAACTTTGCCGGACGCCAGAATGATATACAAGGAAACGGCGATGCTGCTTATGGAAATTGGATTACCGGTTTCAATTTCATCGACAACCTGCTTGTCGGTGATCAAACACTCTTGCCGACCGACTTAAAAGAGAATAAAGGCCGTAACGTGTTCTTCATGATGCCTCTCTTACTGGGTCTTTTGGGTCTTTTCTTCCAACTCTATTCCGGCAAGAAAGGTCTTGAAAGTTTCTGGGTAGTATTTTTCCTCTTCTTCATGACGGGACTTGCTATTGTCATTTATCTGAATCAGACGCCTTACCAACCCCGTGAACGAGATTACGCCTACGCCGGTTCGTTCTATGCCTTCGCCATCTGGATAGGATTGGGAGTAGCGGCTATATACAAACTGCTATCCAAAAAAATAAATCCTACACTATCGGCGGGAATAGCTGCTGTCATATCGCTTATCGTTCCCATACAGATGGTGAGTCAGACGTGGGACGATCACGACCGTTCGGGTAGATATACATGTCGCGACTTCGGAAAAAACTATTTGACATCGGTCGATGAAAACGGTATCATCTTCACAAATGGAGACAACGATACCTTCCCATTATGGTACGCTCAGGAAACCGAAGGTTACCGTACCGATGTGCGCGTATGCAATCTCTCCTACTTACAGACCGATTGGTATGTAAATCAGATGAAATCACAAGCCTATGAATCGGATCCATTGCCTATATCAATGGAAGAATTGCAATACGGCAATAAAAAACGCGAATACGCTTATATTTTAGATCGTGTAGACTATCCTGTTTCCGTGAAGATGGCAATGGATTATTTCCTCTCCGACGATGAAAGAACCAAAACGATTCCAGGATATGGTAAAATCAATCATCTGCCTACCGGTGAATTGTTTATAGACATAGACAAGGAAAAGATATTGAAGTCGGGTATCGTTCCGAAAGGCTATGAAGACAAAATAGTAGATCGCATAGACTTGTCATTCAAAGATAAAAACACACTTATCTTGAATGATCTTGCCATTATTGATCTGCTCAGTACGAATGCCGAGACTGGATGGAAACGTCCCGTATATTTTGCAACGACCGTAGACCCCTCTTTTTTCACAGAAACAGATAAGTATTTCATGCGTACAGGTATGGCTTATGAAGTAGTTCCAGTGAAGTTGGAAAATACGCCGGGACGTTATCAAGTCAATACCGACAAAATGTATGACAATGTGATGAACAAATTCGTCTGGGGTGGAATAGATGTCAATCCCGATATTTATCTCGACGAAACCATACGACGCATGTGTTATTCTTACCGTATCATGTTCATCGATCTCATCGATCAATTGATACAGGAAGGAAAAACCGATAAAGCGCTGAAAGCTCTCGATTATTGTATGGAGAAAATACCCGGCGATGTTGTTCCTCACAATTACATATCCTTACAATTGGCCATGGATTATTATTTCTTGAAACAAAATGAAAAAGGTAAAGCCTTGCTCGAAAAAATAGCTGATAGCGCCATAGAATACGTAACATGGATAAACTCACTCGACAACAATAAAAAACGATCGGTACAACGCGATTACTACTATAACGAGAGAGCTTTGGCAGAACAAGCCATTCCCATGTTCTATCGTTTCGGCGATGAAGAAAGTGGTAAAAAATATCTGGAAAAAGCCGCTCTTGCTGGTGTAGACATCAACAGATACTTCAAAATAGATACGAGCAAAACAAACTAGACGGAACTCCACCGTCTCGAAAAAACTCCTTGTCTTAATCGGACAAGGAGTTTTTTTATACATATAATTATAGAAAAAGCCGTGCAGCATTTTTTTCAATGATTACATCTATTTTATAAATCAAAATTTCATAGGCCACACTATAACCATGTTCATAGAACGTCCCCCTTTATTCTATCGTATGCTGTTTCCCGAAACGATATGGAGACTGCCGTGCAAAGAAAAAACGATATATCTGACTTTCGATGACGGTCCTGTACCCGAAATCACTCCGTGGGTACTCAATCTGCTCGATTATTACAATGTAAAAGCCACCTTTTTCTGTGTAGGTGAAAATGTAGCACGAAATACCGAGTTATATGCCGAAATATTGAAAAGAGGACACCATACGGGTAATCACACCATGAATCACATTCAAGGCACAAAATACAGCGTAAAAGATTACATACGTAATGTCGATGCCGCCAATGAGCTTATACATAGTGCACTCTTCCGTCCCCCGCACGGACACATGTGTTTCGGACAAGCCCATGAATTGCGACAGAAATACAAAATCATCATGTGGGACGTCGTTACACGGGATTACAGTAAGAAATTGAATGGAGAAAGAGTTTTCAATAATGTAAAAAAATATACCCGCAACGGTTCTATCATCGTCTTCCACGACTCGTTGAAAGGAGAAAAAAATCTGCGCCATGCACTACCCAAGTCGATAGAATGGCTCAAAGAACAAGGATACGACTTCAAACTTTTATAAAAACAAAAAGCCCTATTATAAAATAGGGCTTTCTTATTGGAATAGATATTGTTCTTACAGTCCCAATGACGCCGATATATCGAGCATGCGTTGTATGGGTCGTATCGCTTTCTCGGCTATTGTCTTGTCTACCGTTATTTCAGGTGTTTCGTCTCGCAGACAATTTCTCAACTTTTCGAGCGTATTCAACCGCATGTAATTACACTCGTTACAAGCACAAGTACTGTCTTCGGGAGGAGCCGGTATAAATCCTTTATCGGGACATTGCTTTTGCATTTCATGCAAGATACCCGATTCGGTAGCCACGATAAACCTCTTTTTATCCGATTTCACGGCATATTTGAGTAGTGCTGCCGTAGAACCTACCTTATCAGCCAGTTTCAACAATACCGACTTGCATTCGGGATGAGCCAACACCTCGGCATCGGGATATTGTTTTTTCAATTCTATGATTTTGGCGACAGAGAATTGTTCGTGGACATGGCAGGCGCCGTCCCACAAAATCATTTCACGACCGGTCAGACTATTGATATAATTGCCAAGATTACGGTCGGGTCCGAATATGATCTTTTCATCTTTCGGAAAACTTTCCACAATCTGTCTGGCATTGGTAGATGTTACGACAACATCGGTATAGGCTTTCACAGCAGCCGAAGTATTTACATACGATATGACCGTATAACCCGGATGAGATTTGACAAAAGAGGCGAATTCATCAGCCGGACAACTGTCGGCCAACGAACAACCAGCTTCAAGATCGGGAACCAACACCTTTTTACCGGGACATAATATTTTGGCCGTCTCACCCATAAAATGAACACCGCACATCACTATTATATCGGCATCGGTCTTAGCGGCCCATTGAGCCAATGCCAGACTATCGCCTACATAATCGGCCACGTCCTGCAATTCTCCTCGCTGATAGTAGTGCGCCAGAATGACAGCATTCTTTTTTTTCCGTAAATAGTTTATCTCTTCTACCAATGATTTATTGTCGGATAGAGTAGTATGACAAACATTCATCATATTATAATTTAATTTTTTCTTTAAAGAAATTCTATGCTGATGATATTATCCTGTTGATAATACTCGTAACTTTTGTCTCTTTTATTTGTTTTTTTCGTTATGAAAGTCGTATAATCACTTATAAATAAATTATAAACTATATTTTGTTCTCATTATAAAGTATTTACAGACTTATTCCACAACTGTTTATATTGGACAAAGTTATGAATTTTCTTTCAGATATATGACAAGTAACGGTTTATTTAGTGTCTTATATATCTATGAAAAAAAGATATTTTGTTTTTTGGAATTTTGTACCGGTGGTGGTTATAAAATAGTTTTTGAGAACAACGTGGTTTTTTCATTATTTTTTCAAAGCATTTTATATACTGCTTTTCAACAGTTATCAACAGTTTATTATCGAATGATAGATATTTCCTATCTTTGGAGGGTCGATTATAATTCCTATATGATGAAAAAGAAAAGTATTCTCGATATGCAACGCATTACAGCCCGGGAATTTAAAGAAGCGAAGAAAATACCTTTGGTTGTTGTGTTGGATAATTTGCGTAGTTTGAACAATGTAGGGTCGGTATTTCGCACGAGTGATGCATTCAGGGTATCGGCCATTTATCTTTGCGGAATAACTTCTACGCCTCCGCATCCCGAAATACACAAAACAGCTCTTGGTGCGGAAGATAGTGTAATGTGGTATTACGAGAAAAATACGGTAGATGTCATAGATAGACTTCATAAAGACGGATATAGGGTCTTTGCCATAGAGCAGGTAGAAGGGAGTTGCTCATTGATAGATCTGAGTCTCGATGAAGGAAAGTATGCTGTCGTTTTAGGAAATGAAGTCAACGGCGTACAACAGGAAGTTGTCGATAAGTGCGATGCTTGTATCGAAATACCTCAATACGGTACGAAACATTCGTTGAACGTATCGGTAACAGCGGGACTGGTGATATGGGATTTTTTCAAACAACTATTCAAATAAGCGTAAGAGTATGAAAAGAATATTTTATTTCTTTGTCGTGAGCTGTATGTGTTTTTTATATTCTTGTAAAGATGAAAATTATACGACAGTGATCATGGAGGGTTTTTATAACAGTAAAAAAGCTGTTCAAGTAAGCAGTACGAGTACGATTTATGAAAATATGGCAAGACAACCCGAACTCGCCGATGAGTTGATAAACCGTACATGTGTATTGGCAGGATACAAAGATTTCATGCATCTGTTGCCGTTTGAGAGCAGAGAAGAAGAGCGGCAGGTGGGAATGGCTCGCGGAGAGTGTTTGTCGGCTTTTATGACATCGGTAGCTCGTCAGCCCGACATGTATGAAAAACTCGATTCGACCGCTATTATTTTTTTAGGTACAGCCGAGACTCTTTCTTCCATGTCTGTTTTACTTGACTATTCTTGTTATAACGCCATAGCCGGATACAATGAAGCATTGACCCGACAACCCGAAATAAAAGATACGTTGGATATTATATGTCGTAAATTCTTGGGTGTAGTGTTAGAAAAATAGATTCTGGTCGGATCTGTTTTTGTATTGTTCAGAGTTGGCCGTTTTCTACAAGAACGACGATTTCTTCGAGTATGCGGTCTTTGCCTTCCGGTTCCCATTCCTTGCGAAGACTTACTCCGAACATAGCACCGAACGTTTGCCAGAATGTTGCCCTGAAACCTCCCAAGAAGGCTTTTATAAGGTGATAGGAAGATTGGTTGCATTCCCGGTCTATGAGACGTATCAACAACTTGGCTTGGTTGTAGGTAAAAGTTTTCAGTACAGGCTTGTATTCCTCGAAGAGTTCTTTTTCCATGCGTTTTAAATGTTGTTCGCGCTGGTCTTCGGGAAGAGTCTGTATATATTCGTAAGTCTCTATCAGTGCTTGGTGGACGAGTTTGGCGTAAGGAAGTACTTTTTTCACATCACGCACATTTTTCCAATAATATTCTTTTTCTTTTTGACTTTTGAAAGTTCTTTTCGGAAAAATATAGACAGGTCTGAGAATGATCATCGTGGCGGTATCGCCCGCATCGGTTACAATACGTGTGATACGTTGATAATATCGTGATTGTTGGGCGTATATGCCGTAACTGCACAGAATTCCTGATAGTATGAGAATAATGTAAACCTTCTTCATCGTTACAAAAGTAGTATATTGCATGCGAATAAGCACTTAAAAAGACTTATTTTCTCTTTTCGTAATGTTGATAACTTATAAATAAACTGTTTGTATTTTTATTATAATATTTATAATATACTGTATATCAAATATATAATATTAAATATTTAATTATGAACAGCTTGTTATAATTCAATGAAATAAGCTTTGGAAGACTTTTTTTCGTTCCTTTGTTTTTTTATAAATACTCATGATATGAGGCAGAAGGTTTATTATTAAAGTATTACTTTTGTATATCGGTAAATAAAAAGAAAAAATGTCGACCATTTTGTTTGATGAAATTGTTTTCGGGCCGGTGCATAGCCGTCGGTTGGGTGTTTCTTTGGGTATGAACTTATTGCCCGTGGACGGTAAAGTATGTTCTTTCGATTGTATCTATTGCGAGTGCGGTTATAATGTCGATCATCGAGCGCATAAAGGACTTCCTACTCGGGAAGAGGTATATGAAGCTCTTGAAAAACGCCTTGCTGCCATGCATGAAAAAGGTGAAAGACTCGATGTTATTACTTTTGCCGGTAACGGTGAACCGACATTACATCCGCAATTTGCCGCCATTATCGACGATACGATGACTTTACGCAATATTTACTATCCCGATGCAAAAGTAAGTGTACTTTCCAATGCCACCCGCATAGATCGGCCTGATGTTTTTGATGCTTTAAATAAAGTAGATAATAATATCCTCAAACTCGATTCTTGTTTCGACGAGACGGTTCGTCTCATCGATGTACCTGCTTCTGCTTCCTTTTCCGTCGAAAAACTAATAGAGGGATTGTGTCGTTTCAAAGGAAATCTTATCGTGCAAACGCTTTTCTTACAAGGAGAACATAATGGTAAGATTATCGACAATACTACCGAAAAAGAATTGTTGCCTTGGCTTGAAGCCCTACGTCGTATCGCTCCGCAAGAGGTGATGATATATACCATCGATCGGGAGACACCTGAGAAAGCTTTACGGAAAGCTGCTCCCGAAAAACTCGATGAAATAGCCCGCAGGGTAGAGGCTATGGGTATAAAAGCACAAGTGTCGTACTGATTTTTAAGGTACGACTATTTTGGATGTGTGTTTGTCATATACTCCTATATATATTCCCGAAGGAAGATATATGCAGCACTCTTTGTTTTTAATAGGGGTTTGCAAGTGGAGTTTTCCGTTGAGATCGTAAACAGAGAGTATTTCGTTCTCTTCTGCTCCTTCTACATGGAGAATGCGATTGTTTTTGTCCGAAAAATAAAGTATGTTTTTATTAGGTATTTGAGTAGAGGAAATAGAACTTTCATCGGCTTTTCCTTTTATTTCTATTTTATCTATACAAATACTTCCTACATCGTGTAATGTACTTTCGAACATAAGTTGAATCGTCGAAACGTGGGTGAACGATAGGTTGTGTGAACATTCTATCCATTTATTTTTTTCCGGAGAAAAAGTTTCGGCCAGTATCCATTCTTCTATTTCATTCTCCCTATAATAAAGTTTCAGTTTATTCTTATCATCTTTCACGCCTGTTTTTTGTTGCATATAGAAAGATATTTCTGTCGACGTGCAACCTTTCGGCACGATGACAGGAGATATGAGTCTGTTTATATACGATGTTGTATCGAAATAGTTATTTTTTATGACATACGCATATTCATTGTCGTATGGTATGGGTAATAGCGGGTCGAGAAGCGTTTGCATGTTACTTACGTTGAGAATGTTCCATTTGGTATTTCCCGATGCAATTTCTTCACTCCATATAGCCGATATATCGGAATGGTCGAAATTTTCTTTCCATACGATGTTTTTTTCTTCCTGTGTTTCTTTCTGAAAGTTTATGACGATATTTTCGTCCTCCCGATTGCTTATGGTCATATCGATGTTTGTTGGAGTTCCGTCCCAACAAAAAGCAGCCGGCGTGGTTTCGTCGTTCCATCGGGTTACATTATGGCTACCCGGGAAAGGACATGATGCGTGATTTATGTTTCCGTAGCTGCTGGCATTGCTTGTCGGTATGGAGTAGGACGATCCTGCGCATACGATATAACAGCCTTGCGGGTGCGAAGCATTGATGCTATTTGTCGATGCTTGTTTTTCGATGTCGGCGTGAATATGATAAATGAGTAATCCTTCTCCCGGATTATGTATGTCGAATGCTTCGAGCCGCCGATTTTCGATAAGATAGTATTCACCCTCTATTGGAGTATTTATGCGGTATATTTCATCTCCACTGTGATTTGACGGTCCAATGATGTTGTTTTCTTTTGTCGAAATATCTTGTGCTTTGCACCAGCCGAAATCATGGGTTTTTACATAAGGATTGAAATTGGCGGGGGTGATGCCGTCGTTGTTCCAGCTGCCCGATGCCATGACGTCCCATTTGCCTGTACCTTCATATTCTCCTTCTGCGCTGTAATCGGTGTCGTAATAATCCATCGCTCCCAGAGCATGTCCCATTTCATGGCAGTGGGGGCCTATGCGCGAAATACCTGCACCGCTATTTCCCCGCAATTCGGGTGCGCAGGAATACTTGTTTATTTTCATATTTTGTATGGTAATGGGCGAGAAAGTCATCTCGTGCGACCATATCGTGTAAGCAGGTGCACCTGCTTCTTCACCATGTCCGGCAAAAATAATGTGTATGTTATCTATGTATCCATCTCCGTCGGCATCGTATTGTGAGAGATCTTTTTCTTTGGCGGCATATTCTATGGCTTCTCTGAAAAGTGCATACGGATTTATATCATTTCCTCCTGCGCCGGAGTTTGATCCGTAATAACTTATATTGTGTCGGGCGGTGTACGGACCTGTGAGGTCGCAAATGAAATTCAGTTGTCCGTATGATGCATAGTCGAAAAAATCATGTACGCTTCCCATTGCCCCATCGGTCGAATATCCCTTTTCATTGAACAGGGCATCAAGTTCCCGGTATGTTTTTACAAAAGAGAGATCGGCAAATTGCATGAGAATGACCAATGCCCGACGATTTCCTGTAACTGTTTTTGCAGGAGGATTTTCATTGTTTCTAAAAGATGAGCGTATTGTATTTTTTCGAACGGGTATGTTTTTTTTGATGGAGGAAAGAAATGTTTTCAGATGATTTTCGGAGTCCGATAGTTTGTAGCAGGAGGGAACAGCATATCCGTTTGCATCTTCTTGTGCATATACCCAACCCGAAGAGTCGGGAAGCAGCGTATAATTATCTTCGGTCATAGCCCATTTGGTATGTTCATCGCCGTGCAGAGTTATGTATAGCGTGCGGTCAGAGGCTTTTATTTGTATTTTACGCGGATAGGCCGGAACAGACTTTGCAGGAAAATAAACGAACGAACATAAAACAATGAAAATAATTATACGCTGCATAATGTGTTAATCTTTAATACCTGTATAGGTCATCATGTAACCACCAACCGTTAGATAATTAATATTCAATGTTTTACCTGTTACGGTGATACTTATGTTTGGATCTGTTTCATTTGAAAATACATAAATGTTTCCTTGCAAAGATACATTGTAGTTTTCACTACCACTAGAATAAAAATCAGCTGAAACTTGAACACTTGTTGAAGTAAGTCGAGAAATTCTAACAATATAGGCATCAGAAACAACAGTTGTTCCAATGGTACGTTTTCCTGTATAAGTACCAGAAACAGCAGTTGCTACATCGGTATTTCCGGTTATAACGCCGGTATAAATATCATTTTCTTTTTCGTCATCTTTACCGCAAGAAGTAAAAGTAAAACACAGAGTTAAAACAGTGGCTATCAATATAGCCATCAGATTGATTTTTTTCATATTAGATTTTGAGTATTAAAAGTTAAACATGTTGCAAAGATATATATTAATTATATATTTGAAATATTTTAGACAGAATTTTTTAGAAAAAAGAATTATTTTATTTGACAGGTAGGATATGTTTATTACACTAAATATTATTATATTTGTTCAACATATATGTTTGTTATGATAGCGTGCAGAAATTTTGTTTTAACCATTTGCTTGTTGGCAATAGTATTTTCTTGTGGTAGAGAGGCGAGAAATGCGGTTGAGATTTTTTCATATCGGTATGATCTGCAATCGTCGATCTCCTTGCAGAAAGAGAGAATCTATTACGGTATGCTTCTCCAACCGATTGTCAAAGATGGAAAACTGTCGCTTCCTTCTCTTGAAAAGGAAGACAGAGAGAATCTTCCCGATGTATATGTGTCTTATGTATCGGATTATGTAAGTCTTATCAATACTTATTTGAATAAGTTGCCCGAAGAACAGAGAGGGAATATTCTTTCGTTCTATGAAGCATGGTCGATACCCGATGTCGTGATGAGCGATTATTTGGCGTTTGGCGACAGTGTTGTTTTTTCGCTTGGAGAGATGCAGGCTGTCGAGATGGGAATACCGGAAGAGAATTATCGATCCATGCTTCAAACGGTAAAAAATTTCAATACTCTTGGAGCAAAAGGTAAAGTGAATTATGAAATGAAGAATGTCGGCAGTTTATTTATGAATCATGATTTATTCGATGAAGTACATGAATCGCTGGCACGGGATTTCGATGAGCTAAATCGAAAATACGGGAATTGAAATGTTTTTTACATTGTATGAAAGAAAGAAAAAAGAATGATTTATAAAAATTTGCTATGAGATAATTGTACCTGTAGAAAAATCTGTATATTTGCTTTCGTAACCGAAAAAATATTTTGCTTTCGAACCTGATTGTTCACATACCGCATTTTCTGAATATCTGATACCGCAAAGTATCGGAGGCGTATGTACAACGCCATGTTGTCGTAACGTTTTTTTCTGCATGCGTATTTAGTACCTATTTATAATGAGAAAAGAGATTATAAACAGGGTACTAATAAAAATCAGAATTTTACATTTTAAGAAATTATGGGATTAATGTTATTATACCTTTTCATGGCATTAGGTATATCGTTTACATGTTCGGTACTGGAAGCCGTGTTGCTTTCGACACCGATGTCGTTTATTACGATGAAAGAGCAGGAAGGGGGCGGTAAATCGGCTCTCTTGTTGAAAAAATACAAACAGAATATAGATAAACCCATTTCTGCGATTCTTTCGCTCAATACCATTGCACACACCATAGGAGCGGCGGGAGTAGGAGCCGAGGCGGTAAAAATATTCGGTCAGGCCTATTTCGGTATCATATCGGCTATACTTACGATACTCATTCTGGTGCTTTCCGAGATTATACCCAAGACGATCGGTGCTTCGTATTGGCGGCGATTGGCGCTTTTTTCGGCGCAGGTCATACGGGTATTCGTCTACATCTGCTATCCTCTGGTGCTACTGTCCGAGTTAATTACCCGTATTTTTTCACCCAAAGAAAAAGAGGTTTCGGTGAGCCGGGAAGAAGTATCGGCCATGCTTACGATGGGTGAGGAAGAAGGTGTTTTCGAGTCGAATGAAAATAAAGTGATACAGAATCTTATCCGTCTCAACAATGTAAAGGTAAAAGAAGTGATGACACCTCGTGTGGTAACGGCCGTGGCGCCGGAAGAGATGACTTTGCGGGATTTTTACAACGAGAAATCGTACCGCTTCTATTCCCGCATTCCGGTCTATGGAGACAACAAGGATTATATTACCGGATATGTGCTGCGCCGCACGGTACTCGAAAATCTGACCGAAGACAAGTTCGATATGAAACTCAAAGATATACGTCGCCCCATACCGTATTTTTCCGAAAATAAATCGGTATCGACCGTATGGGAAAAACTCCTTGAACATAAAGAGCAGATCGCTCTTATCGTCGACGAATACGGTTGTTTCCGCGGAATCATCACGATGGAAGATGTCGTGGAGACGATATTCGGTCTTGAAATCATCGACGAAACCGATACGGTAGTCGATATGCAACAACTTGCCCGCGACCGTTGGAACGCCCGCATGGAACGCTACAAGGAGATGTAGCGGCAACAACCGTGTTTTACAAGACGGCCTGCACACATTTGTGGCAGGCCGTCTTATTTGTCGATGATTTCGATATGAGAATTACGGCGGAGTAGTTCGCTCACGAAAGCCTCGCTTTCCTTAGGAGATAGGCGTATAGGTCGCTTGTCGTTACTGAGGCACAACATGACGTTCCGACGGGATAATACATAGGAAGAGAAAATAGCTTTGTTATTCTGTCTCGTGCAAATGCTTTTGATTTCGGTTACCGCGATACGACGGGAAGAGAGGTAGCCCGACCGAAGACAAAGCGTACCATCGTCGAGGATCACATATTCCGTGCCGATGATTTTAGCGATGAGGAATACAGCCCACAGCATCGACAATATCCACAAGACGACATATCCCACCCATAAGGAGTAAAGCATTACAGAGGTGGCTGCAACCAGTTGCGGATAGAATATGATACCGTCGATTTGAGACTTGAACGTGCGCATGCTGTGTAGTTTTTCCAAAGATACGGTAATCTTTATATACGGAAAAAACGAATACGGAAAAGATCTTGTGAAAAAGAAATAAATTTTCGCGTTTGTCTCTGTATTGCTTTTTGAGAAAGAATATGAAATAATAGAAAGCTCGAAACATTGTTAAATATAAATCTGTATATTTGCCGATAGAATACCGGAATAAATACCGGAGGCAGAAAGAGAGTTATGGTATATAAATACGATTTTTTAGTGATCGGATCGGGCATTGCAGGAATGAGCTTTGCCCTGAAAGTGGCGCATAAAGGGAAAGTCGCTCTTATTTGCAAAGCCGGCCTCGAAGAGGCAAATACCTATTTTGCGCAAGGTGGCATTGCCTCGGTAACCAATCTTGCCGTAGATAATTTTGAAAAACACATCGAAGATACGATGATAGCCGGCGACTGGATCAGCGACCGGCAAGCCGTAGAAAAGGTGGTACGTGAGGCTCCGGAACAGATCAGACAACTGATCGACTGGGGCGTGCATTTCGACAAGAACGAGAACGGCGAATTCGACCTGCACCGCGAAGGCGGCCATTCCGAGTTCCGTATCCTGCACCATAAGGACAATACGGGAGCAGAGATACAAACCAGCCTTATAGAGGCGGTAAAACGGCACCCGAACATCACGGTATTTAAAAACCATTTTGCGGTCGAGATCATCACTCAACATCACTTGGGAATCATCGTAACCCGACATACGCCGGGTATCAAGTGTTTCGGTGCATACGTGTTGAACGAAGACTCGGGCGAGGTAGATACTTTTTTGTCGAAAGTTACGGTCATGGCTACGGGCGGTTGCGAAGCGGTATATCGCAATACGACCAACCCATTGGTTGCTACCGGCGACGGTATCGCTATGGTATATCGTGCCAAAGGTGCCGTGAAAGATATGGAATTTATACAATTCCACCCTACGGCGCTTTATCATCCCGGCGACCGCCCCAGTTTCCTTATTACCGAGGCCATGCGTGGTTACGGAGCGGTATTGCGCAATCTGGCCGGGGAAGAATTCATGCAGAAATACGACCCGCGTCTTTCGCTCGCTCCGCGCGACATCGTGGCGAGAGCTATCGACAGCGAAATGAAACAGCGGGGCGAAGACCATGTGTATCTCGATGTTACACATAAAGATCCCGAAGAAACGAAGCGCCATTTCCCCAATATTTACAAGCACTGTTTGGGTATAGGCATAGATATTACCAAAGATTATATTCCTGTTGCTCCGGCTGCCCATTATCTGTGCGGAGGCATCAAAGTGGACCTCGACGGACAATCGAGCATCAGGCGACTTTATGCCCTCGGCGAGTGTTCTTGTACAGGGTTACATGGTGGAAACCGCTTGGCTTCCAATTCGCTTATCGAAGCCATTGTGTATGCCGATGCCGCTGCCCGACATGCCTTGAACGTACTCGACCGTTACGACTTCAATACCGATATTCCCGAGTGGAACGATGAGGGAACCATTACCAACGAGGAACGTATTCTCATCACCCAGAGCATGAAAGAGGTAAATCAGATCATGGAGTCGTATGTGGGTATCGTGCGTAGTAATGTGCGTCTTACCCGGGCGTGGAACCGGCTCGATATTCTTTATGAGGAAACCGAGAGCCTGTTCAAACGCAGCAAGGCATCGCGTGAAATTTGTGAGTTGCGTAATATGATAAATGTAGGGTATCTCATTACCCGGCAAGCAATGGAGCGCAAAGAGAGCCGCGGGCTGCACTACACGATCGATTATCCTCGCGAAAACTGAATTTTGAAAGATGGTTATCTTGTTGGGCACATTTTCAAAAACTCTGTCATTCTGAGACGCGAAGCGCCGAAGAATTTCCCACTGAATGATAGATTCCTTGTGGGCTATCGCCCTCGCTCGGAATGACATTTGGCTGTCATTCTGAACGGAACGCAGTGAAGTGAAAAATCTCCCGTCAAGTGAGCCTATTGTAAGATCTCTCCCTTACGTTCGAGATGACAAGTATGTCATTCTGACGACCGCAAGGGAGGAAGAATCTCCGTCCAAGCGACAGTAACACGAGATTCCTGCGCTAACGCTTCGGAATGATAATAATGTCATGATGAGCGTCAGTAAAGCATCTCTACCAAATGATGAGTTCCTCGTATATACTCGGAATGACAAAATATGGGATTCCTCGCGTGTGCTTGGAATAACAGAGAGTGCTGCTTTCAAAGTTCCTGTTATTCTTCACATCACTTTGCTTCGTTCAGAATACCAACCCCTAAAAAGGTAATTCGGGATTCAACTGTCGTTCGGAACGATAGGAAGACTACATCTACTTTCTTTCGGTGGGAAAATGTTTCATCGACCTGTTCCCGGCCCGTCGGTAACATAAGTAAAGAAATCGAAATCGGCTATGCCGCCGTCGGCTTTGGTGTTATAACTATAAACCCCTATGCGGGTTCCCTTCCAACTACCGAATTTAAGGGAATAAGGCTTTCCCGCTTCGACATAGCGTTTACCGTCGGTACTGTAATAAAGCCGATGTTCATTATCCGGATAATCGATAACAGCCCGTAAGTAAACGATTTTATCGTTGATGGATTTTATCTGCTCAGTACGGCCGTTTTGTTCCAGATAAAGGAAACGTTTTCCCTCCCGGCACATGACACCTATACCGTTGAAAAGATTCCCTGTGCAAAGCATACCGGCTCGTTGTCCGTCGGTCATGCGGGAAACATCAAGGCGGGTCGTTACTTCGGAATGGTATCCCATCGTTTTTTGCGAAAGCATATTGTGCGATACCTTTAAGCTGTCGGCCTGTAAAGCCACGAGACGCAACCAGCCTTTCCTGTCGGTAAGCGATACGCATTCGGGACGTGGATTATGATTGTATTGCCATTGTACACCGAGGCTTGGCGACGAGAAATCGTCATCGGTCTGCGGACGAGTGATGGCGGCTGCGGCAACTTGCGGTTTCGTCCATGTGCGCACCGGTTCTCCGATACCGTTCATGTCGATGTCCACACCGATGACCGGCCAACCGTCTTTCCAATGGGCGGGTTGCAAGTGCACGACACGACCTATCGGATCGACAAACTGAAAATGATAGAACCACCACTCCCCGTCGGGCGTATCGACCAAAGCCCCCTGATGAGGGCCGTTTATGTCGGTGCTACCCTGCTCCATCACCACTTTCTTCTCATACGGGCCGTAAATATTACGTGAACGAAGTATGGTCTGCCACCCGCCTTTTACACCGCCTTCGGGAATACTCAGGTAATAATAACCGTCACGTTTGTAGATTTTGGTTCCTTCGGCGACAGGACCGGTATATACGGTAAAACCGTCATCGAGCAGTTCCCAGCCGTCGGGGCTCATTTTATGTATGATAATGGGACCCGCTCCATGCTTGCTGCGCCCGAGATAGGCTTGCCCGTCTTCGTCCCAGAAAGGACAAGGGTCTTCCCATTTCTTTACCTTTTTTACGCAATGCAGCGGAGACCACGGGCCATGCGGATCGGTAGCCGTACTCATGAACAAGCCTTCATGTGGTGTGCAGAAAAAGACCCAGAATTTCCCGTCGTGGTAACGTATGGCCGGAGCCCACGATCCGCCGGCAAAACGCTCGTTGGTATCCCATTTAGGGTAATCGAATCGGTTATATACTTGGCTGATGATTGTCCAATTGACCATATCGGTCGATTCCAAAACGGGCATACCTATGTAATGGAAATCCGAACAAACCATATAGTATTTTTCTCCCATCCGTATTACATCGGGATCGGAATAGTCGGCATTGAGAATAGGATTTACATAAGTGCCGTTACCCTGGTCTCCCCAAGCGGCTGTCTGCTGGGCGGAAGCATACGTTGTTGCAAGCAGAAACAATATAGCAAGCAGATACTTTTTCATGATATTCTTTTTTGTTTTATCGGTCGAGAACAAATATACTTTTTTTCCTTCTATCCGAAAACTTTTACGCTGTTTTTTCCTGTTTCATCTAAATCTCTATTCTTTATTTTTACTAAAATTTTTATGATAAAAACTGTAATTCCATAATTAAATTATATCTTTGCTCATTAAAATATTTACTACACAAAAAAATCATTGTATGAAAAAGCATCTTTTTTTATCTCTGCTTGTGGCAGGTAGCTTTGCCGGGGCAGTTTCTGCACAGTCTTTGATACCTGTTTATCAAGGTATTTATGATTCTGAAAATGAAATCTATCGAGATATTTCGTTCGTACCGAAAATTTTTACAGTTGCCGGCCAATCCCAATGTTGGGAATGTGTGGAGGAGAATGGGAATACTTCTCTTTCTTTGCTGGACGAAGATTTTCGTCCAGCAGGGAAAACAATTTCTTTCAACTCGGGCGAAGCGTTACAGCTCTACACTCTTTATGAGGAACGGAAATATGTCGATACACCTGAGGGTGGAGGATATACCGGGGAATGGACGGAACGTAAAGAAAGTAATGGAAATATCTATCGATCGAAAAGGTTTCTATCCATAGAGGGTTTTTATGATATAGATGATGGTCATGAAATGGAATCGGGTTTTGATTTGACTCAAAATCTATTCAATACCGACGATAAATACGAATATTTATGCGCATATTATGAACTTGTGAAAGGTTCGACCCAAGAACACGACCGGGACGGAGACGGTATGATCGATGAACGAATCACTTACTACCATACGGAAATTTCCAAAATAGCGTGTGAGTCGGAAGGGGGAAAAATCCTTTGGCAGATAGATGCCATCGATAGTTATGCGTATATTTATAAATGGCATGGAAAGTACTATTTGTATACCGAAAGTGCTCTCTATCTTATCGATAAAGAATCCACCGGATTAAAAACGGTACAAAACACGGCAGCCATGAAAGTGTACCCCACCCTCGCTAGGCAAAGCGACGCCATCACCATAGAGTTTAATGCGGCGGGCGGCAATACCTTGCTGCATCTGTACATATCCGATGCAGCAGGACGGATCGTCGACAGCCGTACCGTAGAAGCCGGGAAGAACAACGTATCGGTCGACGGAGGCCGTTTCCGTTCAGGCATGTACAATTTCACGCTCGAAGAGAACGGACGAATAGTGGACAATGGAAAAATCATTGTCCGGTAATCGCTGTCGATCAGTTTCAAGAAATAGCCCCGGCCTCCAAAATGAAGCCGGGGTTCTATTTTTTCCGTTCTCGGAGTATTTGCGAACCTTTCCATTGCTGTCATTCCGACCCGAGACCATAGACCGATAGTGAGGAATCACCACCTCTCTATCAGTTGAGATTCTTCTTCCCTACGGTCGTCAGAATGACATCGCTTGTCATCTCGAACGTAAGTGAGAGATCTCACAATAGGCTCACTTGACGGGAGATTCTTCACTCCACACTGTTCCGTTCAGAATGATAGTCAAATGTCATTCCGAGCGAATGCGAGGAATCTCGTCATTTGGCAGAGATGCTTCGCTGACGCTCAGCATGACATTATTATTATTCCGAAGCGTTATCGCGGGAATCTCATGTTACTGTCGCTTGGGTGGAGATTTCTCAAGGAAGAGTCTTTCAGAATGACGGTCATGTCATTCCGAGTGTATACGAGGAATCTCGTGTTACGACCGCTTGAAAAGAGATTCTTCCTCTCCTACGGTTGTCAGAATGACAATTGTCTGTAACTTCTTTCCCGCCACAAAGAAGTAACCAAGAAAGGTCGCCCGCCCGTTATCGGGTATTCCTGCCTCCCGCTTCGCTCGCCGACGGGGCTGCGGAACTCACTTCGCTCAAACAGTCCTCGCCCGCTTTCCGTCTTCTCCCTCGCTCCCGGCAGCCCGATAAAGGCGGGCATTTTCCCACCCCGACATGGCATTGCTCCGTGAGCTGCATCACTGAGTATGAGATTCTTCAAGGCAAAGCCTTTCAGAATGACATAGTTTTGACAAAAGATTTTCACTTCACTGTCGTTTCATTCAGAACGACAAGGGTATTATATAGAACCGATGCCAAAGCGGGGGCACGACGGAATACGTTCGGCCGATTCTGCGATGAGAAAAAAGGAAACGAAGTCGATGTATAAGAATTTTATGGAAAAGTCTTTTTTACATTGAGGTAGGAGCATGACAGTAAGGCGAATTAAAGAGTATGCGCTGTACCAATTTGGATACAGCGCATACTCTTTTGTACGATAAGTTTTTAATAATTGTTGCGTTTCGGCTCAAAGTAAGCTTTCGGGTGTAAGCAAGCGGGACATTTTTCCGGCGGGTTCAATCCCTCATGTATGTATCCGCAATTCCGGCATTGCCATTTGATAGGTTCCTCACGGCGGAATACTTCATGCTCTTCCATGCGGGAAAGTAGTTGACGGTAACGCCATTCATGAAATTCTTCGACCCGGGCTATGGCTCGGAAAGCCGCAGCAACATCTTTGAATCCTTCATCTACGGCAATGGTCGAAAAATTACTGTAAAGGTCAGACCATTCGAGTAGTTCGCCTTCGGCTGCTTCCAACAGGTTTTCTTGCGTTTTTCCGATACGTCCCGCGGGGTATTCGGCATTGATGAGCAGCATACCGCCGTCGTCGAGAAAATCGAAGAAGCGGCGTGCGTGAGCCAATTCCTGATCGGCGGTTTCTGCGAAAATACCGGCTATCTGTTCATAACCTTCTTCTTTGGCTGTTTGGGCGAAAAAAGTGTAGCGATTGCGGGCTTGCGATTCACCGGCAAATGCTTTCAGTAGATTTTGTTCGGTGATGGTTCCTTTCAATTTCATGTTCGATAATTCTTTAAGTAAAACGAAAAATGTAGTAAGAAAGAAACAGATGAAGGAATGTTAAAGTTCATATTTTCAGAAAATAAGGGTTACCAGACATCGGTGTGTATTCTCTCCTCGATGTGTATTTCCTTCTGTTTGGGAAGAAACGCATTTTCGGTGGGATAGCCCATCGTTAGCAGGCAGGTGAACTCGTAACCTTCGGGAGCGTTCACAATTTGTTTGATTTTCTCTGCTTCGTCGCTTACAGGAATATGGAACACTGTACCCAAACCCTCGGCGGTGGCGGCGAGCAACATATTCTCCAAAGCACACCATGCCGAAGCGAAATAATTGAGCGAACTTTGCTCCGCAGGTTTGAGTAGTGGCTGCGTCTGTTGCCGGAAAAACGGAATGATGAGCAGGCTGCTCTGCATCAGCATCTTCTGCTGTTTGGGCAGTGCATCGGCAAACATTGCCATCTTGTCTTTGTCGCCCGACTCGTCCACCTCGGCTACCAGTTCCTTGAATGCCGCCATGTTCTCCGCGAGCGGGGCTATCACTTTCGCAATGTTTTCGCGGCTACGCACCACGACGAACTCCAATTGGCGCAGATGGTCGTTGGTCGGAGCTTTGAATGCCGCACCAATCACTCTTTTGAGAATCTCGTCGCTTACTTCTCTGTCGGAAAAATCGCGATATGTACGACGCTTCTCCAATACTTCATAGAAATCCATAATGCAAATCGTTTATTATGTTGTATATACATGTTGTTTACACTTGCAAAGGAAACAATGATTTATTGTTTATTATTTGTCTTATTGTTTCAGATAATTGTTCTATATTTGTATATACTGAATTTTAAAAATGGAAGACACAATAATCCCGTATGAACTGCCGGAAAGGGAAAATCATTCGTTTTTTTTCATAGACCAGCGGATAGATACCCGGCTGGAAGCTAAATTGCACCAACACGACGCATGGGAGCTATATTGTGTCGTACAAGGGCGTGGAACACGAATGGCCGGCGATACCTTATTGTCCTTTGCCGAAGGGGAGGTAGCATTGATTCCTCCTTCGATGCACCACCATTGGGAGTATGACCCGTCATCGGCCGACGATAAAGGGTGTGTCCATTACCTGATGGTGGCTTTCAGCCACTCCCTTATACAAAAATGTATTGAGATGTTTCCCGAATTACGGAACAGATTTGCGGATATTTCTTTTCCGACCGAGGCTCTGATATTCGGGCCGGAAAGCTCCCGGACTATCCGGCATGCGCTCTCGCAGATGAAAGGAATGGATGAATTGGGACGTCTATGCACGATGTTCCGTTTATTGCCGACTGTTTTCTCCGCAACGGATTACACGTTTGCCGGCAAGCCGGTACGCATCGATCGGGACGTGCGACGTATGCAGCAGGTCAGTACATACGTTATGGCTCATTACGTCCACCCGATTTCGCTCGACGATATTGCTGCCGAAGTGGGTATGAACCGTTCTGCCTTCTGTACCTATTTCAAACGGCATAAGGGAATGACCTTCTCGCAGTTCGTTACACAATACCGTTTGAACACCGCTTGCGGTCTATTGAAACACTCGCAGAAATCTGTGTCGGAAATCTGTTATCTGGTAGGATTCAGCGATCTGCCACACTTTATAAGGGTATTTACGAAGGAAAAGGGTGTATCGCCGGGTAGATACAGAAAAATTTCAGATAGTAGTTGCCCCATTTAATACCATGATATTTATACGTTATGCATGAAATTTATCGGAGTCTCTTTTTATGGCTGTCTCTCTGTCTGATTTCACAATATCGCACTGCGGAGAGATAATCATCTCTCCGCTCTTCGTGCTAAATATCAATCACTTTCTGTATTGTAAAATACCGCATGTTTTGATGGTATGAAAAACTCTTTATTCGTATCTTTGCAGCAAGAATCGAAATACCGTCGGGAAGGCGGATATCAGAGAGAAAAAATATATGAAAAAAGAGAAATTGTGGACGCCGTCGTTTCTGGCTATCGGAGGAGGTAGTTTCCTTCTGTTCTTTGCTTTTTATCTGCTTTTGCCCATACTACCTTTGTATCTGATCGAGCGTTTCGAGGCCAATGAGTCTACGGTAGGAATGGTATTGTCGCTCTATACCGTTACGGCTCTTTTCATGCGGCCTTTTGCCGGTTTTATGGTCGATACTTTCCCGCGCAAACCGTTGATGCTTGTCTGCTATGCTGTGTTTACCTGCATTTTCGGCGGTTATCTTTTGGCAGCATCGATTCTTGCTTTCGCCGTGATACGTGCATTGCACGGTTTTTCTTTCGGTATCGTGAGTGTGGCCAACAGCACTGTTGCCATCGACGTCATGCCGTCTTCTCGACGGGGAGAAGGTATCGGTTATTTCGGGGTGAGCAGCAATCTGGCAATGGCTGTCGGACCTACCGTTTCGCTTTATCTGCTCGAAGCCTCCCACAATTACGACACGATCTTTTGGGTTTCTCTACTCTCATGTTGTGTAGGTTTCGTGTTGGTTACGACGGTGCGTATGCCGGTAAAAGAGCGTCAGCCCAAACCGGTTGCCGAACATATATCGTTCGATCGATTCTTCTTGGTCAAAGGTACGTCGGGAGCTATTTCCGTGAGCATGTTATCGTTCAGTTACGGTATGTTGTCGACCTATCTGGCTATTTATGGGAAAGACGAGGTTGGCATGGAATCGGGAACAGGAGTTTTTTTCATGCTCATGGCTTTCGGTCTTATTCTTTCGCGGCTCATTTCGGGACAATTGCTGAATAAGGGGTATATAACCCGTCTCATACAATTGGGTATCATTATTTTGTTTGTCGGTTACACGCTTTTTATTTTTGTGAAAATGCCGGTTACCTATTTCATGTCGGCCGCTATTCTGGGTATGGGTTACGGATTTGTATGTCCGTCGTTCCAGACTTATTTTATCAATCTGGCCGAGCATAACCAGCGTGGGACGGCCAATTCTACCTATCTCACTTCGTGGGATTTGGGTGTAGGGCTCGGAGTTCTCATAGGAGGGGGTATAGCCGATATGTCCGACTATACGACCGCTTATATCTGTTCGTTGGTGATTCTTTTTATCGGTTATTTCTTTTTCAGATACATTTCTGCACCCTATTTCGCTCGACATAAATTGCGTTGATAGAGAGAATATAATGTTAAAAAAATAGAATGATAGACGATAATTCCATATATTATTTGTTTATTTGCTTGAAATTAAGGGTAAAACCGTCTTGGTTTTTATAGAATGATGTGCTTTGGGGGATTGTTTCGTTAGAAACAAGTGATATACCCGTGAAAAGCGATATAGAAAAATGGCGAAATCGAAAAAGAAGAAACATAACTCGTTTTTCGGCGCTCGACTCACGTCGACAATCAGTACGTCGTTGGTGCTTTTTTTGTTGGGCATTATAGCTCTCTTGGGAGTTATGGCAACCCAACTGACTGTATATGTGCGTGGAAATATGGGTTTCTCCGTCGTTCTCGACGAGAATGTTACCGACGCTCAGATAAAGACTTTGCAGAAGCGGCTCACGGCTGCTCCGTACGCCCGTAAGGTACAGTATATATCCAAGTCCGATGCCTTGAAAGAGTTGTATATGGAGTTGGGCGAGAATCCCGAAGATTTGTTGGGATACAATCCGTTGCGTCCGTCGTTCGAGGTGAAACTCAACAGTGATTATGCCGATGCGACCAAATTGGCGGGTATCGACAAGACACTGCGCAGCGCCTATCCGTATATCGAAAATGTTTCCTACCAGAAAGACCTTATCGAGTTGGTCAATGACAATCTGAAACTTATTGGTCTTATACTTCTCGGGATAGCTGTTGTCATGACCGTTATATCGGTTGTGCTCATAGCCAATACCGTGAGTCTGGTTGCTTATTCCAAGCGGTTTTTGTTGCATGCGATGGTATTGGTAGGAGCGACACCGGCCTTTATCCGCCGTCCGTTTGTGCGGTCGCATATCGTAAACGGAATATTCGGCGCGCTCATCGCCAACGGGTTGTTGGGGGCGTTGCTTTATTATATGAGCCGGGAACTGAGCGGATTTTCTTCTTTGCTCGATAAGGAAATGTTGCTTTTTATCGCCGGCGGCATATTGTTGGCAGGCATCGTGCTGTCTTATCTTGCCGCACGCATCGCCGTGGGACGTTATTTGCGGGCCGACCGCGATAAGTTGTATTATATGTAACCAATCAATATCTGTATACGATGAATATGAAAACAGGAAGAGGTATTGCTCCCATGATGGGGAAGAAAACCGAAAAAACCGATCCCCGGCTTTTTGCGTTGGGGCGTCGCAATTTACTGCTGATAGCGGTTGCTTTTGTCGTGATCATTCTCGGTTTCGCATTGATGGCCGGAGCCGGTTCCACCCCCGAACATTACAATCCCGACATATTCAGTTTCAGACGCATCGTATTGGCGCCGACGATCGCTTTCCTCGGTTTTGTTTTCATGGTATTTGCCATTTTGTACAAAGATCCTGAAAAAATATCCAATACCGATAAGTGATGACGTGGCTCGACGCATTGTGGCTGGGACTTATACAGGGTCTCACCGAGTATCTTCCCGTAAGTAGCAGCGGACACCTCGAAATTGCCAATACTTTGCTGGGAATCAAGGGTAGCGACAATCTTACTTTTGCCGTGCTGGTACATGCTGCAACCGTGTGCAGTACGCTGGTTGTGTTGTGGAAAGAAATAGCGGCGTTGTTTGCCGGTGTATTCCGTTTTAAGTGGAACGACGAGACACAATACGTGTCCAAGATATTTCTCTCGATGATTCCGGTAGGAATCGTGGGCATCTTTTTCAAAGATGCGGTAGAGAGTGTTTTCGGGAACGGCCTGTTGCTGGTCGGTATAATGCTGGTCGTTACGGCATTGTTGCTTACGTTTGCTCACTATGCCCGGCCTCGCAGGAAAGAAAAAATTTCTTATAAAGATGCGTTCGTCATAGGATTGGCGCAGGCTTGTGCCGTGTTGCCGGGTCTTTCGCGTTCGGGTACGACCATTGCGACGGGACTGATGTTGGGCGATAAAAAAGAGCAGGTCGCCCGTTTCTCTTTCCTCATGGTGATAATCCCTATACTGGGCGAAGCCTTTCTCGACTTGATGAAAGGAGGTTTTTCTCCGGCCGAATCGGGAATACCCGTTCAGGCGATGATTGTCGGATTTTTGGCCGCTTTTATTTCGGGTTGCGTGGCATGCAAGTGGATGCTCCGGCTGGTGCAGAACGGTAAACTTGTGTGGTTCGCTTTTTATTGCGTGCTGATGGCGGCTTTCTGCATCGGGCATGCTTTACTGGCCTGAATCGTATAAGACGTTTTGGGGCGAGGTATATCAAAAACAGAAAAAATGGATTTTCAGGAAGGGGAAATATTGTATTTCGACAAGCCCTTGCATTGGACTTCATTTAAATTGGTGAAGACTTTGCGAAACAGCATATCCCGGGCTTTGGGAATAAAAAAAATCAAGGTAGGACACGCCGGTACGCTCGATCCTTTGGCTTCGGGCGTGATGATTATATGTACCGGAAAATCGACGAAACTCATCGAAAGCTTTCAATACCAGACCAAAGAATACATTGCTACCTTGCGATTGGGAGCGACGACACCTTCGCATGATTTGGAAACGGAAATCGATGCGACGTATCCCGTCGAACATATTACCCGTGAACTTGTTGAGCAGACACTTCCCCGTTTTGTCGGGACGATAAGTCAAGTTCCTCCGGCTTTTTCGGCTTGTAAAGTCGACGGCCGTCGAGCTTATAAAATGGCACGTAAAGGTCAGTCGGTGGAACTCAAACCGAAAGAACTGGTTATCGACGAAATCGAATTGCTCGACTTTACGTCCGATATTCTACGCATACGGGTCGTTTGCAGTAAGGGGACCTATATACGGGCTTTGGCACGAGACTTGGGAGAGGCTCTTGGCAGCGGCGCCCATCTCATTGGGCTGGTGCGTACACGAGTAGGGGAGGTTACGCTCGATCGCTGTCTTTCGGTCGACGATATTGGCCGTATTGTTGCCGAAGCCGTTTCTTCGGAAAATACCCCGGAAGAATTGAAAAATTAAAAAACAAAATAAGAAATGAAGTTATCGCAGTTTAAGTTTAAACTTACCGACGAACAGATTGCCAAGTATCCGGCAAAGAATCGCGATGAGTCGCGTCTTATGGTGGTAAATCGCAAAAACGGTTCGATAGAACATTGTGTATTCAAGGATATTATCAATTTTTTCGACGAACACGACCTTTTCGTTTTCAACGATACGCGCGTGTTTCCGGCCTTGCTTTATGGGAATAAAGAAAAAACCGGTGCGAAAATCGAAGTATTTCTTCTCCGTGAACTCAACGAAGAACACCGTTTGTGGGACGTTCTGGTCGATCCTGCCCGTAAAATACGTATCGGTAATAAGCTCTATTTCGGCGAAGACGACTCGATGGTCGCCGAGGTAATCGACAATACCACATCGCGCGGACGCACGTTGCGATTCCTCTTCGACGGTACGCACGAAGAGTTTAAGGACGCCCTTTATAAGCTCGGGGAACCGCCGCTTCCCCGGTATATCGACCGCCCCTCCGAGCCGGAAGATTTCGAGCGTTACCAGACTATCTTCGCCCGTAATGAAGGCGCTGTCGTGGCTCCTGCCGCAGGACTCCATTTCAGTCGGGAATTGATGAAACGTATGGAGATAAAAGGTATCGATTCTACATTCCTTACGTTGCACTCGGGACTCGGGAATTTCCGTGAAATCGATGTTGAAGATCTTACCAAGCATAAAATGGACTCGGAGCAGATGGTCGTTACTCCCGAGATGGTCGAAGTGGTCAACCGAGCCAAAGACGAGGGACGGCATGTGTGCGCCGTGGGAACGTCGGTCATGCGGGCTATCGAGAGCACGGTAAGTACCGACGGGCACATGAAACCGTATGACGGTTGGACCAACAAATTTATTTTCCCCCCTTATGACTTTACGGTGGCTACGAGTCTCGTAAGTAATTTCCACATGCCCTATTCGACGATGCTCATGATGGTTGCTGCTTTCGGCGGGTATGAGTTGGTGTTCGAGGCGTATGAGTCGGCGCTTAAAGAGGGTTATCATTTCGGCGCATACGGCGACGCCATGCTTATTCTTTGATATGTCTGTCGCGTATTTGTCGCTCGGTTCGAATCTCGGCGACCGTCTCCGGTTGATACAGGAGGCGGTCGCCGCTCTTACTGTGGAGGCCGGTCCCCTTACGGCTTTGTCGTCGTTCTATGAAACGGAGCCGTGGGGCTTTTCTTCTCCCCATCGTTTTCTCAATGTAGCTCTTGCCCTCGACACAATTCTTTCTCCCCGGGAACTGCTTGATGTTTCCCGGCGGATAGAACAAAAATTGGGTCGTACCCGCAAGAGTACCGACGGCGGTTATGCTGACCGCACCATCGACATCGATTTGCTTATGATCGATGATGTCATTGTTGATACGCCCGAACTTTCACTTCCTCACCCTCGCTTGCATTTGCGGCGGTTTGTTCTTGAACCTCTTTGTGAGATTGCGCCAGAACTTTATCACCCGATATTGAAAAAGACGATTTCCCAACTTTTTTCGGATCTATAAAAATGGGAGGAATCTCATTCTCTCTTTTTTATATGGTGTAATTTTTGTAAAAATATTTTTCTGAATCATTACCTTATGTGTTTTTATTTTTATCTTTGCTCCATAAAATATTTACTTCTTAAAAATTACATTATATGAAAAAACATTTACTTTTATCTTTACTCGCAACGAGCAGCTTCGTGGGAAGTTTGTCGGCACAGTCATTAACTCCTGCCTTTCAAGAATTATATGACTCTGATAATCGTATCGGCCGTGAGCTTTCAATCGTGCCGAAAGAATTTACCACCAATGGACAATCGGAGTGTTGGAGCTATGAATACGATGCAGAAAAAGAAACCGTTTCCCTTTTGGATAATGACTTTCAAGAAAAAGGAAAGACAATTTCTGTTAACACAGAAACATTAACTTTCTACACAGTTTACAAAGAACGGGAGCGTGTGATATCTTCTTCTCCTACACGCACCGATACAATAGGAAGATTCTTTAAGGATGATATACAACGATATTTAGGTTATAATGAAGATACCCGCTTGACCACCGAGGACATAAAAAAATTTATAGAAGAAGACCGATTTTTCTCAGTGAAATGGATTTATACCGAGCCGGGTACAGGTTATACCGTTTTCCTCAATGTTACTGAAGGTAATTATGAAGAATATTCTTCTACGACGCTTATGCGGAGAGGTTATATTTGGAATGGATCTGTCCTTAGCGGGATAAATTATTATTATGATGCTTTGTATACCGGGGGATGGACAGAGCGCAAAGAAGAGGATAATAGTGGGGGGATTTATAATCGCATGTGTGGATTATATTACTGTGATATGGACGAGAATTCTTTCAGTTCGGATGAGGTCTTTTATTTGACCCAAAACCTGTTCAATGCCGATGATAAATATGAGTATTTAGTCTGTTCGTATGAATCCGTTGTGTCTTCAAGTTCTGAGAACGATAGAGATGGCGATGGCACGATCGATCAGCAAATAATTTATTATGTTCCCCGTGCTACAAAACTATCTTGTTTATCAGAAGATGGACATACACTATGGCAGGTTGATATAAATGGTAGTGAGTCTTGTACGATTTATCGAATAAACGGAAAATATTATATCAGAGCAGAGGGTGTTTTTTACCTTATCGATAAAGAATCCACCGGATTAAAAACGGCACAAAACACGGGATCCATGAAAGTGTTCCCCACCCTCGCCGGGCCAAGCGACGCCATCACCATAGAGTTGAATGCGGCTGGCGGTAATACCTTGCGGCATCTGTACATATCCGATGCAGCAGGACGGATCGTCGACAGCCGTACCGTAGAAGCCGGGAAGAACAACGTATCGGTCGACGGAGGCCGTTTCCGTTCAGGCATGTACAATTTCACGCTCGAAGAGAACGGACGAATAGTGGACAATGGAAAAATCATTGTCCGGTAATCGCTGTCGATCAGTTTCAAGAAATAGCCCCGGCCTCCAAAATGAAGCCGGGGTTCTATTTTTTCCGTTCTCGGAGTATTTGCGAACCTTTCCATTGCTGTTATTCCGACCCGAGACCGTAGGCCGAGTGTGAGGAATCTTCTTTTCTCTATTGGTTGAGATTCTTCCTCCCTATGGTCGTTAGAATGACATCGCTTGTCATCTCGAACGCATGTGAGAGATCTCATACAATAGGGTTCACTTAAAAAGAGATTCTTCAAAGTAAAGCCTTTCAGAAAGACATACGTTTTGACAAAAGATTCTTCACTTCACTGCGTTCCGTTCAGAATGACAATTATGTCATTCCGAGTGAGGCCGAAAAGCCGACGAGGAATCCCCAACTATTGTTGCAGGAGATTCTTCGGTGATTTGCACCTCAGAATGACAAAAGGAGTGTACCGAGACCGGTGCACTCCTTTTGTAAGTCGTTCTTAGAGAACGACTATTTCACGATTTCACCCAGCAGGGTGGCCGATGAGGCCTCCGTGATACGTACCGATACGAAATCGCCGGCTTTTACACCTTCGACACGGGGGAATACCACCATTTTGTTTTGTTGGGTACGTCCGCACAACTGTTCACGAGAACGGCGGGAGAAACCTTCGACGAGGACTTCGAACGTGTGCCCGATGTCCCGGCGGTTACTTTCGAGAGAGAGTTCGTTTTGTAGGTCGATCATACGTTGCAGGCGTTCTATTTTCACCTCTTCGGCGATATTGTCGGGTAAATGCCGGGCTGCGTAAGTACCGGGACGTTCGGAATATTTGAAGAGAAACGAACTGTCGAATTCCACTTCGCGCATGAGGGAAAGCGTCTCGGCAAACTCTTCCTCGCTTTCGGAGTGAAATCCGGCAAACAGATCGCTCGAAATGCCGCAATTGGGCAATATGCGGCGTATGGCGGCGATGCGGTCGAGATACCATTCCCGGGTATATTTTCTATTCATCAGGGAAAGAATGCGGTTATTGCCCGATTGTACCGGCAGATGTATGTGACGGCACAAGTTGGGGTATCGGGCTATGGTGTGCAACGTCTCATCGCTCATGTCTTTGGGGTGAGAGGTTGTGAACCGGATACGCATGTCGGGAGCTGCTTCGGCTACGGTGGCCAGCAACGCGGGAAAATCGATGATTCGTCCGTCTTCTTCGACGAAGTGGTAAGAGTTGACATTCTGACCCAACAGGGTTGCCTCTCTGAATCCTTCGCGGCGCAGTTCCTGCAACTCCTGCAATATGCTTTCGGGTTCGCGACTGCGTTCGCGACCGCGTGTATAAGGAACGATGCAGTATGAGCAGAAATTGTTGCACCCCCGCATGATAGAAATAAATCCCGATATGCGGTTGCCTCCTATACGGGTAGGGAGAACCTGCTTGTATGTCTCGGTGGCGGATAATTCCACGTTGATTGCTTTTTCTCCATTTTCTACCGATGCGACCAGATGCGGCAGGTCGAGATAAGCGTCGGGGCCTACCACGAGGTCGGCATGATGCTCGTTGAGCAGAGTTTCCCGCACCCGTTCGGCCATGCAGCCGAGTACACCGACGATAAGACGTCGGTTTTTACGTCGTAGGGAGTTGAAGTATTGCAGGCGGGAAATAACCCGTTGTTCGGCATTGTCGCGTATCGAGCAGGTGTTTACGAAAATGGCGTCGGCCTCTTCGATATTTTCGCATATCGAGTAATCGGCCATTTTCATGATGGAGGCGACGACTTCGCTGTCGGCCATATTCATTTGGCAACCGTATGTTTCGATGAAAAGTTTCTTTTCGTTCATGAGGCGTGTTTGTATGTAGAGCTAATTTTATGAAAAAACTTTTATTAGGAGTATATTTATGCGTTTTATCTTTCTTTTTAGATTGTTTTGTGCTTGTTTTATGAAAAAATGCACTAAAAAGATTGTTTGTAAGAGAAATTTATTATCTTTGCAATAACTTCATATGAAATTTTTTCATAGTTAAGGTTTAGGTTAAATTCGTTTAGGGTGGTTGTGAAACCGCCCTAAATTTTTTGAGTGTACAGGAATTTTGTTTTTCAAGCGACAATGTGTATTTTTACACGGACAAAAATACAAAAAGCGATGGATAATCTGTGGGTTTACCTGATACTTATTTTCGGCTATGTCGGTTATTCTTTGGTAAAGAGTGCCCGTAAGCAGCGTGAAGGCGACGGAGAAGAATCCGAAGAGGAACGTTTTTTCTCTGAGGAACAAGATCTGCGCCGGAATCTCAATGATGTTTTGAAAAGCCGACCGGGGACGATTCCTGCATCTGTTTATGACAGGGGTGCGGCCACCGGTGTATCCCGGGAGAAAGGATTGAAAAAGGTTCCCGGAGGATTTTCCCGACCTTTTTTGTCGACGGAGTTGGAGGGTGCGGCGAAACCTGCTATCGCGGCGCGGGAATCTTTTCTGCGCAAAGTAGAGGGCGAAATGCCCGAAGTAGCTTCTATGCGCCGTATCGATGATGCTATCGGCGATCTTCCGGAGAAAGAGTGTGAAAATACTCCGGCTTTTTCTTCTGCCGTCGGTATGGGTAAATCCCGACCGTTTACTTCGACCGAGGAGTTACGGCGGGCTGTTATCGCTTCGGAAATATTGAATCGGAAATATTAGAATAGAAAAAATACGAATATGAGTTTTAAAGTTATTTCGGCCGAAGAAGCCGCGTTGCACATTCATGATGACGATAATGTAGGATTCGGCGGATTTACGGCTGCCGGAACTCCCAAAGTAGTCCCGCAGGCAATCGCCCGCAGGGCCGAAGAAGAGCACGCAGCCGGCCGTCCTTTCCGTATCGGCGTTTTTACCGGAGCCTCGACCAGCGACCGTCTCGATGGCGCTTTGTCCCGTGCTAAGGCGATAAAGTTCCGTACCCCTTATCAATCGTGTCCCGATTCCCGTGCGGCTATCAATGCCGGCGAGATTACCTATTGCGATGTGCATCTCTCGGAATTGGCGCAAATGTTGCGTTACGGTTTTCTGGGAAAAATCGACGTCGCCGTTATCGAAGCGACATCGGTAACCGATGACGGGAAAATCGTATTGGGTCCCGGTGTGGGAATCGCTCCAACCGTATGTCAGTTGGCACGAAAAATCATCATAGAAGTAAATGCGCATAATCCCAAAGAGTTGGCGGGATTCCATGATATTTATCAGCCGGCCGATCCTCCGCATCGTCGGGAGATACCCATTTATCGTCCATCCGACCGTATAGGAGTTCCCTATATTCAGGTCGACCCGGCTAAAATTGTAGGAATTGTAGAAACCAATTTCCCTGATGGAGTGAAAGAGTTTGCCCCCAGCGATGAAGTAACGATGAACATAGGACGCAATGTGAGCGACTTTCTTACGTCGCAACTCAAAGCCGGTCTTATTCCGTCTGAATTCCTCCCTATACAGTCAGGGGTAGGAAACATCGCCAACGCCGTGTTGGGTTTCTTGGGCAGCAATCCCGATATTCCTCCGTTCCAAATGTATACCGAGGTGATACAGGACTCGGTCATCGGACTTTTGAGGGAAGGTCGTTGTACTTTCGCCAGCGGTTGTTCGTTGACGGTAAGCGATAAAATGATGCAGGAAGTGTATAGCGACCTCGACTTTTTCCGGGATAAAGTCGTGTTGCGCCCCGGCGAGATAAGCAATCACCCCGAGTTGGTACGCCGTATGGGGCTTATCACGATCAATACGGCACTGGAAGCCGATATTTTCGGAAATGTGAACAGTACGCATGTAACGGGTACGAAGATGATGAATGGTATCGGCGGTTCGGCCGATTTCACTCGTAACGGATATATTTCGATATTCACATGTCCTTCGGTGGCAAAAGGAGGGAAAATCAGCGCTATCGTCCCGATGGTTTCGCATCTCGATCACAGTGAACATTCTGTCAATGTCATTGTTACCGAGTACGGTGTCGCCGATTTGCGAGGGAAAGATCCCCGTCAGCGTGCCGAGCTTATCATCGAGAATTGCGCACACCCCATGTACCGTCCTCTTTTGCGTGAATATCTCTCTTTGGGAGGAAAAGGCCATACTCCGCATTTCCTGAGGGCGGCTTATGCTTTCCATGAAGAGTTTTTGCGGTCGGGCGATATGGCGCAGACATCGTTTGCTGCATATAAATAGTTTCGTCGGCCGATGGAGGAGTGGTTGTCCCGGACGTCCCTGCTTGTAGGGGAAGAGTCGCTTGCCCGTTTGCAAAAGGCACATGTTCTTGTCGTGGGTGTCGGTGGTGTGGGTGCCTATGCCGCCGAGATGATTGTCAGGGCGGGTGTGGGAGAAATCACCTTGCTCGATGCCGATACGGTCGAAGAGTCGAACCTCAACCGTCAGTTGGTCGCACTTCATTCGTCGTTATTCCGTGCGAAGGTCGATGTTCTTGGGGAGCGGTTGCTCGACATAAATCCCTGCCTGAAACTGCATACTTGTTGCCGTTACCTCGAAGCCGGAGATGTAGAGGCGTTGCTCGATACGCCCTATGACTTCGTCGTCGATGCCATCGATACGTTAGCGCCCAAGACGGCTTTGCTCGTCGCGTGCGTACGTCGTAAAATGCGGGTCATCTCCTCGATGGGAGCCGGTGCGCGTCTCGACCCTGCCGCCGTGGCGTATGCCGATATTGCCGACACGTATCATTGCGGCCTTGCCCGAGAGGTGCGGCGCCGGTTGCGTGCAGTGGGTATTCGTCGCGGTGTGAGGGTCGTGTTTTCTACGGAGCAGCCTGTTGTTTCGGCCGTGCATTCGGTCGAGGGCGAGAGAAACAAACGTTCGGTCGTGGGGACGGTATCGTATCTGCCGGCAGTTTTCGGTTGTTACTTGGCCGCCTATGTGGTACGTAAATTGTCGGAAAAATGATAGAGATCAAAAATATACATAAGAGTTTCGGGCATCTCGAAGTTCTGAAAGGCATAGATGCCACTGTCGACCGGGGAGAAATCGTTTCGGTCGTCGGGGCCAGCGGTGCCGGAAAGACCACTTTGCTGCAAATTGTGGGAACACTCGAAAAACCCGATACCGGACAGATTCTTATCGACGGCTGTCCCGTATTTGATTTGCGGGAAAAAGAGTTGTCGGCCTTTCGTAACCGGCATATCGGTTTTGTGTTCCAGTTCCATCAGTTGTTGCCCGAATTTACAGCGCTTGAAAATGTCATGCTTCCTGCTCTGATTGCCCGGACGAACCGGGCCGAAGCTCGTCGCCAAGCTGCCGGATTGCTCGATTTTTTAGGACTGAGCGATCGTCTTTCCCATAAACCGGCACAACTTTCCGGGGGAGAAAAGCAGCGTGTTGCCGTGGCCCGGGCGCTTGTGAACCGACCCGATGTCGTGTTGGCCGACGAACCGTCGGGAAGTCTCGATTCGCAGAATAAGACCGAATTGCACAATCTTTTTTTCGATTTGCGAAAAGAATTCGGCCATACGTTTGTTATCGTTACCCACGATGAGGCATTGGCTCGTCTTTCCGATCGCATGATCGAGTTGTGCGACGGACGTATTACGGCACAGCTCAAAAGCAAATAGGCGTGATGAAGCATGTATTGGGCGTTGCAGGGTATATCTTTTTTCTCTTTTTGATGTCGGCTTGCGGTCAAGAGGAAGAAGAAATAAATCTTACCGATTTCCGTTACGACATAGTTACTTGTCGACACGACGGGGTCGACTTGGTATTCTTGCGCGACGATACCACATTGCTTTATCCGCAAAGTGCTGTTTCGTCCGACCTTTTGCCTGTCGACCAACGGGCACTTATCGGTTATTCACCGCTCGGGAAAATCGTCGACCGGCAATTGAGTATTGTGTTGCAAACCTCTATCAAACCCGTAATGACGGGAGATATTCTATCCTTGTCTCCGGGCGGCGCGCAAGAGTTGGCCGATGACCCGCTTTATCTGACCTCGGTGTGGTGTAGCGGCGGTTATGTGAATCTGCGATATAAGATCGAGTATCATGATGTTTCCCACATGTTGACGATGATTGCTGTTTTCCCGCAAAACAGTGCCGATACGCTCGATTTGCAATTGAGGCACGATACGCGCGGTGATGCTCCCGGTTATTACGTGTCGGGGTATGCATCTTTCCGGTTGCCCCGACCGTTGCCTCCTGTCGTGAGAGTCGGTATCAATACGTCTAATCTTGGAGGTCGGAGACAATTTGTATTTACAGAAAAATAAATCATAATATCATGGAAAAAAAAGAATTACAAATAGAGCTTACTCCCGAAGTAGCCGAAGGTATTTATGCCAATCTGGCGGTCATAAGCCACTCTTCATCGGAATTCGTGGCCGATTTTATACGGATTCTTCCCGGTATGCCCAAAGCGCAAGTGAAGTCGCGTATCGTATTGACTCCCGAACATGCCAAACGCTTGCTCTTTGCTCTTGAAGAGAATGTTGTAAAGTATGAGAAACAGTTCGGCAAAATCAATATCGGAGAAGGGGCTCCCATGTCGCCCTTTATCGTTCCCGGCGGTGAAGCGTGATTTTGGGAATAGTCGGGAAACCGTTATGGAGAGTGTGTCCCGATTTTTCCTGGCGTACTTTGTTTCTTTATAAGGAATTACTACATTTGTATTTCCAAAATATAAAATTATGGAACAAAAACTTTTCATTTATAATACACTGGATCGGCGTAAAGAGGAATTCGTACCTATCAATCCTCCCTATGCGGGAATGTATGTGTGCGGTCCTACGGTATATGGCGATGCCCATTTGGGTCATGCCCGCCCGGCCATTACATTTGATTTGCTTTTCCGTTACCTGAAACACATCGGTTATAAGGTACGCTATGTGCGCAATATCACCGATGTGGGACATCTCGAAAACGATGCCGATGAGGGAGAGGATAAGATCGCGAAAAAAGCCCGTCTCGAACAACTCGAACCGATGGAGGTGGTACAGTTTTATCTCAACCGCTACCACAAAGCGATGGAGGCGCTCAATGTGTTGCCTCCCAGTATCGAGCCGCATGCTTCGGGGCATATCATCGAACAAATCGAGTATATAAAAAAGATTCTCGAACACGGCTATGCCTATGTGAGCGAAGGGTCGGTTTACTTTGATGTGGAGAAGTACAACAAAGATCATCACTACGGAAAACTTTCGGGTCGTAATATCGAAGAATTGTTGGGTACGACTCGTGCGCTCGATGGTCAGTCCGAGAAACGGAATACGTTCGACTTTGCATTGTGGAAAAAAGCGTCGCCCGAGCATATCATGCGTTGGCCTTCGCCGTGGAGCGACGGTTTTCCCGGTTGGCATCTCGAATGTTCCACGATGGGAACCAAATATCTGGGTGAGACTTTTGATATACATGGCGGGGGAATGGATTTGCTTTTCCCGCATCATGAGTGCGAAATCGCCCAGTCGGTAGCCGCTCAGGGTCATGAGTCGGTGCATTATTGGATGCACAACAACATGATTACCATCAATGGGCAGAAAATGGGTAAATCGTTGGGCAATTTCATAACGCTCGAACAGTTCTTTACCGGCGATCACCCGTTGCTTACGCAGGCATATTCGCCCATGACGATACGTTTCTTTATTTTGCAGGCGCAGTATCGCAGTACGCTCGACTTTGGCAATGATGCGCTTCAAGCTGCCGAGAAAGCGTGGCAAAGGCTGGCTGAGGGTTGGCGCAATCTTTCCAAAATCGAGCCGTCCGCCGAGACGACCGTCGAGGTGAAAGGTCTCCGGGAGAAGTGCTACGAGGCAATGAACGACGATCTCAATACGCCGATTGTCATATCCCACCTTTTCGACGGAGTGCGCGCCATCAATACGATTTTGTCGGGAAATGCGACGATTACAGCAGCAGACCTTGACGATTTGCGCGATACTTTCTCGACGTTCTTGTTCGATATTCTCGGCCTGCGTCTCGATGAGGCCGAAGCCGGCGGGGCAGCTCTCGAACCTTTTGAAAAAGCCGTTGATTTGTTGCTTGATGTCCGCCGGGACGCCAAAGGCAAAAAAGACTGGGCGACCTCTGATTTTATCCGCGACAGACTCGGTGAGATAGGTTTTGAAATAAAAGATACCAAAGAAGGTACTGAGTGGAAATTGAAATAATCGTTTTTTTAATCTGAGGAAACCGGCCGTTACGGGGAGATTCGATTCCCGAAGGCCGGTTTTGTTTATTCTTTTGATATGGCACGATGGAATCCTTGGCACGGTTGTTCCAAAATAAGCGAGGGGTGTCGTCATTGCTATGTTTACCGCATTGACGGTCGGTATTCCCGGGACAGTTCGGTGGTATACCGTACCCGGGATTTCGATTTGCCTGTGCGTCGTTGTCGCGACGGTCGTTATAAAATTCCGTCCGGAGAGACGGTCTATACCTGTTTTTCGTCCGATTTTCTGCTCGATGCCGCTGATGAGTGGCGCGGTGAAGCGTGGGCGATGATGCGTCTCCGTTCCGATTTGCATTTTTTCATGATAACCAAACGTATCGACCGGTTGATGTCGGTCGTTCCCGATGATTGGAGAACCGGTTATTCCAATGTAACACTTTGTTGTACGGTCGAGAATCAGGAACGGGCCGATTATCGCCTGCCGCTGTATTCAAAGGCCCCTATCACCCGGAAAATAATCGTGTGCGAACCACTTCTCGGTGCGATCGATTTGTCTCCATATCTGTCGGAGTCTATTTCAGAAGTGGTTGTCGGGGGCGAGTCGGGACCCGAAGCTCGTCCTTGTCGTTACGAATGGGTGCTTGATTTGCGGCGGCAGTGTGTCGAAGCAAGAGTTGCTTTTTCATTCAAACAGACGGGGGCAAACTTTGTCAAGGAAGGGCGTTTATATCGGGTACCCCGCACGTTGCAGCACGCGCAGGCCTGTAAAGCCGACATTGATTTTTGCCCGCACGGAAAAGGTTTTTCTCTGATACCCCCGACGCTTTTCGGATAATCTCCTTGCTTTTTACATTCAGATTTCCTATTTTTATACCGTATCGAAAAATTAAAAAAATGGGAACTATGAAAAATGCGGCTTTTATCTTATTCTGTTTTTTGTTTTTATCGGCCTATTCGATAGGCCAAGAATTATATCCTTATCGCGATAGTGGTGGAAAATATGGTTATAAAGAGAAATCGGGAAAGATTATCATTCCCGCCAACTACGATAGGGCGTGGAATTTTTCCGAAGGTTTGGCGGTCGTGGAAGTCGATGGAAAGAGAGGTTTTATCGATACGACCGGCAAGATGGCGATACCTGCGGGTTTCGATGTTGCCGGTTCTTTTTCTCAGGGTCTAGCCAGTGTGAAAATAGACGGGAAGTGGGGATTTATCGATAAAAGCGGGGAACTTGTTATTCCTTGCCGTTTCGATAATGTGTGGTCTTTTTCCCGAGGACAGGCCAAAGTGAAAATCGATGGAAAATACGGTACGATCGATAAGACGGGTCGGTATGTAATCCCGGTGCGTTTCGATGCCTTATGGTTTTTCTCCGAAGATCTGGGTCGTATTAAGCTGAGCGGAAAGTACGGTTTTATCAATATGAACGGAGACATCGTGATCCCTTGCCAATATGATGAAGCATGGGCTTTTGTGGACGGATTGGCCCGTGTGAGATTGAACGGACGTTGGGGATATATCGATAATACCGGAAAGTGGTTCGAGACCAAAAAAGAGGGAACCTCTTGGATCAATCAACAAGATGTTTATTGACTCTGTTTTTTCGACACAGATTTCTTGGAACAAAAGAGATAAAGCAGATTATAAAAAAACGCCCTACCTTCTGAGTAGGGCGTTTTTGAAATCGGATTATTTAATCTCGATTTGTTTTGTACTTCTTACGGGATTTTCTTTTGGCAATTTGGGAAGTTCTATCGTCAGAACACCGTCTTTGACAGCCGCCGATATTTTTTCTTTGTCCACGTTGTCGGGCAAAACCATTGTTTGTTGGAATTTGCTGTAAGAAAATTCCCGACGCAGGTAATGACCTTTTTTCTTGTTTTCGTCTTTGTTTTCGATTTTCTTCTCCATCGAAATGACCAGATTGTTTTCTTCATCGAGATGGACGTTGAAGTCTTCTTTTGTCATACCGGGGGCAGCCACTTCTACGGCGTAACCGTTATCATGTTCGACAACATTGATGGCGGGAGCGGTAGCATTTGTTTTCTCCATCCATTCGGTATCGAAGAAATCATTGAAAATGTCAGGTAACCAACTTTGGTTTTTTCTCATCATAGGTACCATAATATAATCTCCTTTCCAGTATTTGTTTAATTGTCTTTTATATGGATTCCGGCTCTTTTCAGAACCGAAATTCACTGTATGATATGCAAAGTCTGTGCCAGTGTCTATTTAGAACAAATTCGGTAATAATGTCTTTATTTTCAATGAGATAATGACAAAATTTCTTTTCGTCTGACAAAATTTCACTGTATTGTGTTACAGACGATCCTTTATATGAAATACCTGTTTATTCTATTTATGTATGCGAGAGGTTGTGTACCAAGAGTATGATTTTGGGATAAAGGCGAGGAAGAATCATTGTTGTATATAAAAATAAAATAACCCGATAGTCTTGGTTGGCTATCAGGTTATTTATGAGAATTGGAAAATTAAAATTCGAATTTTTCGAGTTTCATTTTTGCCAATGATTCGATGCGGGGAACAAGCGTAACGAAATGAGGCGCTTTCATGTGTGCATCAAGGGCTTTTTCATCGCTCCATGTTTCGCAAATCATAAAGATGTTTTTGCGTGTCGCGCTTTCGAAAATGTCGTAAGCGATGCACCCGTTGTCTTTCAGGGATTGGGCGACCAGTTCTTTGGCAACTTCAATAACTTCGTTACGGTTGCTCTCTTCTACTTGGATAAAAACATTCAATCGTATCATCATAATCGGGTTTAAAAACAGTATAAAGTTTCAATATGGAAGGAAGTCCGCGATTTTGCGCTTTTTCGGAATTCAGGTGAATGATTCCTGTTGCAGGGGGCGGTCGCTTTCGAGTGTGATTTCACCGGCAAGAGACTGATTCATAAGCCGGCGCACTTCATCGGGTGTCAGACCGTGTCCGAGAAGGAACATCAATTTGGTAACGGCGGCTTCGATAGTGCTGTCGTATCCGCTGGTAACACCAGCTTCGAGAAGTTGGCGTCCGTTTTCGTATCGTTTCATATCGACCGAACCCGAAGGACACTGGGTGATATTGATGATGACCAGTCCCCGTTGCGTAGCTTCCCGTACGGCTCGTACAAACCATTCCCGTTGCGGTGCGTTTCCCGTTCCGAAAGTTTTCATGACGACGGCTTTCAATCCTTCCATTTTCAGAACTTCGGTAACGATGTGCTCCTGTATGCCGGGAAAAAGGGTCAGAACGATTACATTGGTGTCGAAGAGGAAATGCGGCTTCAACGGTTTGATGCTCCGAGGCGGCAGTATACGGCGCGTATAGTAATTGATGTGTACGCCTACATCGGCCAAATTGGGATAGTTGTGTGATTTGAAGGCGTTGAAATTCTCGGCATTTACTTTTGTCGTTCGGTTGCCGCGCAACAATCGGTCTTGAAAGAGAATGCATACTTCGGGTACCATCGGTGTCCCGTCAGGACGTTTGGCGGTTGCGATTTCGATAGCGGTAATAAGATTTTCTTTTCCGTCGGTACGCAGCACTCCTATGGGTAATTGGCTGCCGGTGAAAATGACCGGTTTGTCGAGATTTTCGAGCGCAAAGCTCATGGCCGAAGCCGTGTAGGACATTGTATCGGAACCGTGCAATACGACAAAGCCGTCGTAACGGTCGTAATTGTCATGTATGATGCGAGCTAAATCGACCCAAAGAGAAGGATCCATATCCGATGAGTCGATCGGCGGCTCGAATTGTACCGAGTCGATACGGCATTGCATCTGTTTCAATTCGGGAATGTGCCGGACAAGATGGTCGAATGTAAAACTTTCCAACGCTCCTGTTTCGGAGTTGCGTATCATTCCTATCGTACCGCCGGTGTAAATAAGAAGAACAGAAGGATATGTGGTGTCGGTCGTCATGATGGGAGGTAGTCTTGTTGAATATTGTTACAAAAATATGCAAAAATCCGATATGGACTTATGTGGTTGTTGTCTTTTTGTCAAGAAAATTCAGACGATCTTTTTTTCAAATGTTTCCTATTTCCACTCGATATGCAGATGGTTGAGTTGTGTTGCTCCGCCGTCGACCGTCCCGGTGTGTTGTATCCCGAAGCCTCCGAAATCGTTCGGTTCTATCTCCGTTTCCATGTCGACCGATGATTTTACTTCCGGCCGGCTGGGGAGAATGTAATACGAGGCATCGGTGCGGGCTGTGGCATGTAGCTTTTTGCCGGTTGTTTCAAGTGTGATGTGGCAGGGGGTACGGAAGCACGACGATGTTACGGGTGCACTTATGGGCGTTATTGTTCCATTATCGTATTTGACGAAAAGGAAATCGACGGCATCGCCGTATTTCGTGGTGCGTATCAATCGCAGGGCATAGCCCGTAAGGGTCGTGTGGTCGAATTTGATGAGTATGTCGAGGTATTGTTGTCGGGCGCTTGCAAAGCCTTGTCCCGCTGTTTTGGCAGGCGAGGCAGTGATTTCTATTTTCATATCGCCGAAATGTTCTCCTGTCGGGGTATATCGCAGCCGGGCTCCCACGCGGCTTTGTATGAGACCGGCCTCTTTACGGGCTCCGTTCACTCCCCGGCCGTAATACCAGTGGTCTTGGGTATTATCGATTTTCCAGTCGAAATCGTAGGTATCTGACGGTTTATATCCGTCGAGCGTCCAGAATCCCGGCAGTAGTCTCGGTTGTTGCACGGTAGGTAGAGTGGAGAAATCGGTGGTAAGCGAGGAGGGATTGCTCTTTATGTTTTTGGCTTTGATAGGGCCGAAGACGACTCTATATTCTTCCCCCGGATTGCAGCGAATGTTTTTGGGTACAATGGCGGCCATCAGGTAGTACCCTTTATCTCCGGCGGAGAGAGGATAGGAAAGTAACGGTGTATTGAGGTTTGATGCGGCCACGGGAATGGCGTTGTTCCCTAATTTGTCGGAACATCGATACCATGTTATTTCCGATAAATCTTCGAGATCGGAGTCGAGGATATAGTGTAAATACAGAGAACCATCTTTGTAAGAAATTTCGGGTTTCTCTATGAAATCGGGAGCAGGGAGTGTGCGGGGGCGGGCATAGACGACGGCTGCCGCGCAGAGGCCGTCGGAGTTCGAGGCTTGTACGGCGACTTCTCTCACTTCGTTGCGGTCGTGTATCGATTCTACCGCGCAACTGCCACCGTCGGCCGAGGGTGTGATACGGACGTAAGCCGAATCTTCGGACGACAGGCTCCATGACAAATTTGAGGTGGCTGTCGGCTTACAACCGTACCGGGTTGTCGTTGCTGTCAGGATAATATTTCCTTTTCCGGTTTCGATGCTTTTTTTAGTAGGGGTTATTTCCATTTTTACGGGAAGGGTCGATAAGTTGCGTTGCCGGGATTTTTCGATAGAGAGGATTTGTTCTTTCATGTGGCAAGGATCCCAGTCGTCATCTCCGCGCAGGAGATTATAAAGGTTGTATATCGTATCGTTTCCCGATACGATGCAATAGGCTTCGAGGAGCGATTTTCCCGTGAGATCGATACTCGTTTCGGGCGAATTTTGCCCGATATGGTAAGGTTGTCCGTTGAAAGTCATGTCGTAATGGTAGTAACGCTCTTCGCGTTGCGGGAAATCCCTCCAATTGCAGGCTTTGACATTTTCTCCGTTTATACGGGTATCGATGGCGGTAACGGCTCCCCTGCCTTTGACGAAATATTGCGTTCCCCGACTCATCGATGTGATGTCGCAATGGAGGAATACGGCGCCGGTGCGGTCGGTGTGGCCGAAGGGCCGAGGAGCATAAAACGAGAATGTGCAGTCTTTGTACACGCCTGTTCCACAAAGTGCATCATCGGTGCTCTCGATGTGGCAATCGAGAAAGAGTGCACGTTTGGCGCCTACGAAATTGCACGTGTTGAGACGGCTTATGAAGCGGACATTCCGGCAGAAAACCCGATCGCTGTTACAGATAGCGAGTTGTGCCTGCACGATGGCGCTACCTCGTTTTTTGCGGCTCAGTTCGGGACGTAAGGGGAAAGAGAGATCGATGTTGCAGTAGTTTCCCAATGTGAGATTCTCGCAGGTGATGTCGTCGCCGTCGAAGTAAAACAGCGTGAAATTTCCAATAGCCCCCATCGTTTGTCCCCGATTACAAGCCAGTATGACCTTTGAGGCATCGTCGGTCAATCCTTTGAGAGATAGTCCGGGACAGCGGACGATGAGGCCGTAAGGCGTACCACCTTGTTGCGGCCGGCGTATTTCGGGGTCGTCGGGATTGTCGATCCAATAGACCCAGGGGGCGAAATAGAGGGTCATGGGTTCTTCTGCACTTCCCGGTGTCAGATGATTTACGGCCTCGTTCATCGACGTATAGACATACGGGTACGTTCGGGCAATGTTGTCGGGCAACGAACCGTCGATAAAAAATGTCTTAGGCCCGAGTACAATGGTGTCGCCTTTATATATCAGTGTTTTACCGTCGAATGCGATCGGATTGTTGGGGTCGGTCGACTGGTAATTGATTTGCGCCGGTATCGTTGTCGCGCATAAAGAGAGGCACAGGAAGAGCAGCATCTTTTTCATGGTTTCGTGATAAGGTATCGATATGAATATATTCAAAGATAATGATAAAAATTTATTTAATTTCTTTCCTTCGGAAAAAATCGGCAGAAAAGCCGGTAATACCGGCTCTTTTTTGCTACATTTGCGCAAAACAGCAATAAATATGTCAACACTCCTTTCCCGACTTGAACAGGTGCGGACGGCTTCACGCCGATTGAATTTGCTCGACGAATCGACGGTGAATGCCATATTGCTCGATGTCGCAGCTGCGACAGATGAGCGGGCGGATTTTATTTTGTCTGAAAATGCCCGCGATTTGGCGCTTATGGATAAAACCAATCCCAAGTACGATCGTTTGCAGCTTACGCGGAAACGGTTGGCCGACATTGCTTCGGATATGCGTCGTGTTGCCGGTTTACCTTCTCCTTTGGGGAAGGTATTGAGTGAAACGGTACGTCCGAACGGCATGACGATACGGAAGGTATCCGTTCCGTTCGGTGTGATAGGTATTATCTATGAGGCGCGTCCCAACGTAACATTCGATGTTTTCTCCCTCTGTTTCAAAGCGGGAAGCGCTTGTGTCCTCAAAGGAGGAAGCGATGCCCACTATTCCAATATGGCGATCGTGGAAGTTATCAACAGTGTGTTGATAAAGTATAAAATCGATTTGAACACAGTGGTTTTACTTCCCAATGACAGGGAAGTTATCAACGAGTTGTTAAACGCTTCGGGTTATGTCGATTTGGTGATTCCCCGGGGAAGCAAAAGCCTTATCGATTTTGTGCGTCAAAATGCGAAGGTACCTGTTATCGAGACCGGAGCGGGTGTATGCCATACCTATTTCGACCGTTCGGGCGACATCGAGAAAGGGCGTGCCATCGTGTTCAATGCCAAGACGAGGCGTGTCTCGGTATGCAATGCTCTCGACTGCCTTATCATGCACCGCAGCCGTCTCTCCGATTTGCCCGACTTGTGTGCACCGCTGGCCGAGAAAAACGTGGTGCTGTATGCCGACGACTTTGCTTATGCTATACTCGACAGGCGCTATCCGGCCTCTTTGCTGAGACAAGCCGATGCCCATAGTTTCGGGACGGAGTTTCTCGATTATAAAATGGCGATAAAAACGGTTTCTTCGATCGATGAGGCGCTCGAACATATTGCCCGTTATTCTTCGCAGCACAGCGAGAGCATCGTAAGCGAAGATGCCGGGGCGTGCGATCGGTTTACTCGGGAGGTCGATGCCGCTTGTGTATATACCAATGTATCGACGGCGTTTACCGACGGCGGACAGTTCGGGTTCGGAGCGGAGATAGGCATCAGTACGCAAAAGCTGCATGCACGCGGGCCTATGGCTTTGCCCGAGCTTACCAGTTATAAATACATTATCACTGGCGACGGTCAGGTGCGTAATGGATAATAAAACGATAAAAATTTTTCACGATATGAGACATTTCACTTCTGTAAAAGATTTGGGCGACTTGAATGCCGCCTTGAAGGAGGCTTTCGCGGTGAAGGCCGACCGTTTTGCCTATCAACATCTGGGCAAAAACAAGACCCTTATCATGATATTTTTCAATTCGAGCCTCCGCACGCGCCTCAGTACCCAGAAAGCTGCGATGAATTTGGGTATGAACGTTATCGTGCTTGATATAAATCAGGGTGCTTGGAAACTCGAAACCGAACGGGGTGTGATTATGGACGGCGATAAAACCGAACATCTTCTCGAAGCCATTCCCGTGATAGGCTGCTATTGCGATGTGATAGGCGTCCGTTCGTTCGCCCGGTTCGAAAATAAGGCCGATGATTACGAGGAGAAAATCATTTCACAATTTATCCGTTATTCGGGTCGTCCCGTATTCAGCATGGAGGCGGCTACCCGCCACCCTTTGCAAAGTTTTGCCGACCTTATCACCATCGAGGAGTATAAAAAGACACCGCGGCCGAAAGTGGTTCTCACATGGGCGCCCCACCCCAAAGCGCTTCCGCAGGCTGTCGCCAATTCGTTTGCCGAGTGGATGAATGAAACCGATTATGATTTTGTCATCACACACCCCGAAGGTTATGAACTCGATCCCCGTTTCGTGGGCAAAGCCCGTGTGGAATACGACCAGCGCAAAGCATTCGAGGGAGCCGATTTCATTTATGCCAAAAACTGGTCGGCTTATACCGATCCCAATTATGGCAAGGTAATCAATACCGATCGTTCATGGACAGTCGATGCGGAGAAAATGGCACTTACCAATAATGCTTATTTCATGCACTGCCTGCCCGTGCGTCGGAATATGATCGTTACCGATGAAGTGATCGAGAGTGCGCAATCGATTGTGATTCCCGAGGCCGCGAATCGGGAGATTTCGGCTCAGGTCGTTTTGAAAAAGATTCTCGAAGACCTTTGACCGGAAACAGGGCTTCGTATTTCGCCGGAAAAGTTTTACCTTTGCCCACCCTTTTTCATCGACAGACAAAAAGGTGAAATAAAATACAGAATTATGAAAATCGAAAATCAAATAGCCCAAGCCGTTACGGCTGCGCTCAAAGCCCTTTACGGTATAGAAGCGGCTCCCGAGACACTGGGTATTCAGAAAACGAAAAAAGAATTTGAGGGGAATCTTACGCTTGTGGTATTCCCGTTCCTCAAAGCATCACATAAAGCTCCCGAAGCAACTGCGGCCGAGATAGGAGAATATCTGAAAGGACATAACCCCGAACTTATTTCCGCATTCAACGTCGTAAAAGGGTTCCTCAATTTGGTTGTTTCCCCCTCTTGTTGGGTAGGACAACTCAATGCGATTGCCGCAACTCCGCATTATGGCATTCGGGAGGTTTCGGCCGATTCTCCGTTGGTAATGATCGAATATTCTTCGCCCAATACCAACAAACCTTTGCATTTAGGGCATGTGCGTAACAACCTGCTGGGGTACAGTCTTGCCTGCATTATGGCTGCCAACGGTAACCGCGTAGTGAAAACCAACATCGTAAACGACAGAGGGATACATATCTGTAAGTCGATGCTTGCATGGGAGAAGTGGGGCGAAGGCGTTACCCCCGAGAAAGCCGGGAAGAAAGGCGATCATCTCATCGGAGATTTTTATGTACTCTTCGACAAGCATTACAAGCAAGAGATCGCCGAGCTGCAAGCGCAGGGAATGAGCAAAGAAGAGGCCGAGGCTGCCTCTCCTCTTATGGCCGAGGCTCGTGAAATGTTGCGGAAGTGGGAGGCCGGCGATCCCGACGTGCGTCGCGTATGGGAAATGATGAACAGCTGGGTATATGCTGGTTTCGACGAGACGTATCGTCGCATGGGAGTCGATTTCGACAAAATATATTATGAGTCGCAGACCTATCTCGAAGGTAAGGAAAAAGTTCTCGAAGGACTTGAAAAAGGTGTTCTTTTCCGTAAGGAAGACGGTTCGGTATGGGCCGACTTGTCAGACGAGGGACTCGACCAGAAATTGCTGCTCCGCGCCGACGGAACATCGGTGTATATGACGCAGGACATCGGAACGGCCAAGTTGCGATTCCGCGATTATCCCATCGACCGTATGATTTATGTTGTGGGCAATGAACAGAATTATCATTTCCAAGTGCTTTCTATTCTGCTCGACCGTCTCGGTTTCAAGTGGGGACGAGATTTGGTTCATTTCTCTTACGGTATGGTGGAACTGCCCGAGGGAAAGATGAAGTCGCGTGAAGGTACGGTTGTAGATGCCGATGATCTTATCGACGAAATGGTGAATACCGCCCGCGAAACATCGGCCGAACTGGGAAAACTCGACGGCTGTACGCCCGAGGAGGCTCGGGCTGTATCGGAGATGGTAGGATTGGGTGCTCTCAAATATTTCATATTGAAAGTCGATCCCCGCAAGAATATGACATTCAACCCGAAAGAATCGATTGATTTCAACGGAAACACCGGACCTTTCATTCAATATACGCATGCCCGTATCTGTTCGGTACTGCGTAAGGCTGCCGATGAGGGTATTGTGCTTCCGGCCGAAGCATCGACGCATATTGCACTTTCCGACAAGGAGATTTCTCTCGTGCAGAATCTTGCCGCATTCCCCGACGTGGTGGCCGAAGCAGGGAAGCAGTACAGTCCGGCCCTTATTGCCAATTATACCTATGATTTGGTAAAAGAGTACAACCAGTTCTATCACGATTTCTCGATATTGCGCGAGGCCGATGCCGATGTGAAGGCTTTCCGTCTGTTGCTCTCGGCCCATGTCGCCCGCGTGGTGAAGACAGCCATGTCGTTGCTCGGCATACAGGTTCCCGATCGCATGTAGAATGTTATCGGCATATTTCAATGCAAAATAGGCTTGCTATTGCAAGCCTATTTTGCATGGGGAAAGTGCTTTGTATCCGATAAAGATGATATGTGCATTAAACCTTGTTCCCGTTTTGTCGTCTAATCGAGAAATCGCTTTTGAAAAAGAAGCGAAAAGAAATTCCATTTTTCTTCCTATCTTTATCGCCTCAAAAACAAGAAGCCGAGAAAACGTATGTTACCCGAGTATAATGAAGAAATTATAGTCGCCCAGTTGCAAGACCCTAGGCGATGTCGGGAGGCTTTCGCTCTTGTCGTGAGGCATTACAGCCAATCGCTATACTGGCAGATACGTAAAATGGTCGTTTCGCACGATGATGCCGACGACTTGTTGCAAAATACTTTTTTGAAAGCGTGGTCGAGTATCTCTTATTTCCGAGCCGAAGCACGTCTGTCGACGTGGTTGTACCGTATCGCCATAAATGAGACATTGACGTTTTTGGCCAAACAACGTCAGCAAAACAATATTCCCATCGACGGGGAAGACTCTTTTCTGGCAGAGCGGCTCGAAAGCGACGAATGGTTCGACGGCGATGAAATACAGCGATTGTTGCAGGAGGCCATATTGCGCTTGCCCGAGAAGCAACGGCTCATCTTCAATATGCACTATTTCGACGAAATGAAGTACGAAGATATTTCCCGTATTCTCGGAACTTCGGTGGGGGCATTGAAAGCCTCTTATCATCATGCCGTCAAGAAAATAGAAGAATATTTAACATCGGCCGATTAAACCTTACAGAAACAAAGCAGTCTAAATATCGAAAAATCATTCAAAGGCAAATAGTATGGGAACAAAGAAAGAAATTTGGCAGAGAATCGACCGCCGGACCGGATTTACCGAGCCGACCGGCGATTACTTCGAGCAATTTACCTCCCGTATAATGGAACAATTGCCCGAAATGGAACTACCGAAGGCCAAACCCGTTACGCTTTGGTCTCGCCTGCAACCCTGGGTATACATGGCGGCCATGTTTGTGGGGATAGCCTTGATGGTACGTGTTTTTTCTCCGGGAGAATCGTCCGAGGCCGAAATCGTAGCCGAAGAGCAGCTCAGCAATGAGTATTATGACGAACTTATCTGGTCTTCTTGCGTCAATGATTACAGCGTGTATGAGTATCTGGCCGACGCTTACGAATATTAACTCTGTGGATATGCGTAATTTTATTTTTTCTATTATATTGTTGTGGAGTTTGACGGCATTCTCTCAAGTGGCGATTGCGCAAGAAAAAGTGCTTACGCTTTCAGAGGCTGAGGCTTTGCTCGAAAAGGCTCAACAAAAATACAGTAAAGCCAAAGATGCTTATCGCAAATCATTGAAAACCGGAGAGGAAACGACAACCCTCAAAGCTCTGCGCTCTGCAAGTCGGGAAGTAGGGCGTTATCGGTTGGAAATTTTCAAGGTTCACAAGCGCGATTTCTTACGGGAAAGAGCCGAACTTTCCGACGAAGAAGCTGCCGAGTTTTTCCCGTATTATGAAGAGTTGCAAAATAAGTTATTCCGTATCCACGATGATGCCCAGCGGGAAATAAAGCGGTTATTGCGTTCGAAAGAACCGGTCTCTGATGCAGAATATCAGGCTGCCGTAGCAAAAAAAATCGAAGCCGTGCAGGAAGAAGCTCAGGTACAGAAAGAGTATTACGAACGGTTTCTGAAAATATTGCCGGCCAGGAAAATCGTTTTGATTTTCGATGCCGAAGCCCGGTTCTCACAGGAGATGATGCGTACCAAACCGGGGAAACAAGGAAATAGACAGAACTTATTGCAGTCTCTCAAAAACGATAAGAAATAGTGTAAATATTTTTCTCCGTTAACTTTGTGTTTTTTCCCGGGCTCTTGTCCGGGATTTTTTTGTTTCATAATCGGGGTGATTTACAAGAAAATTTCTGGTTCAGACGGCTTATACGTCGAAAAACTTATCGGACAACCATAAATTTTTGCCGGAAAAACAACGATGTGGCCTGCCGGGAAAATAGGGCATGTACGGCTTCGACGCAGGCGGAACCGGGAGTTGGCATACGGGGCGTGGTGCGGAGTAGCAGATGCCGAGAGTAATCCTCCGGTAATTTGGATAATGTCCGTATATTTGCAGGTTTTTTTTAATTCGTATTATGAATACTGTTTGGATTGTACTGCCCATACTCACCCTGTTGATGTTTGAATTGGGATTGACGATAAGTCTCGATGATTTCAAGGCTTTCCGTACTCGACCGAAACCTGTCATAGCAGGTATCGTGGGACAAATATTGTTCCTGCCGCTCATTGCTTTTATCATCTGTTTGATATTTGAGGTTGAGCCTGTGTTTTTCATGGGTATAATGATTATAGCCTGCTCGCCGGGTGGCAGCTCTTCCAATGTCTTCTCGATGCTTGCCAAAGGCGATGTGGCACTTTCTGTATCCCTTACGGCGCTAAGCAGCATTATTACCTTGTTTACCATTCCGGTCATATTGGATTTTTCTGCTGCCTATATCGGTAATTTCCCCGGTCATGAAATAAAACTGCCCGTAGGTAATCTTGTCGTGCAAAACCTGTTGATGATGCTTGTGCCCATTGTCATGGGAATAGCGGTGAAACGATACTTTCCTGTGTTTGCCGGGAAAATACATAAGGTACTTTCGAAAATCGCATTTCCGGCCCTTATACTGCTTGCTGCCATATTTTTTGTACAGCACCGTGAAACGATTGTTGCAGAATTCGGGAAATTGGGATTCTGCATCACTGTGTTGATACTTTCTGCTATGGGTGGGGGCGTATTATTGTCCCGTGTCTTGCACCTGACCCCGAAAGAGAACCGCACGCTGGTTATCGAAATCGGCATGCAGAATGCCGCCCAAGCAATAGCTGTGGCCAGCAGTCCGTTTGTTTTCAACAACGGGACAATGGCTATCCCGGCCATCATTTATGCCTTGATGATGAATGTGATATTGCTCACTTATATTTCCCTGCCTGCCAGACAGTGTAGCGGTTGTTGATTAAAAAGTCGATAATCTCGAAGATCCTTAAATCGGAGCGATACGCTGCAAGATGACGACATCTTCATATCCCTTATCCCGGCAAATCCATTGAGACAAAAGCCCGCACCGCTCAAATCCGGAACTCTCGAAAAGTCGTAAACTGGCTGCGTTCCTTTCGGCGACATGGGCATAAAGTTGATGCAGATGAAGGAAATCGAATGCATACCGGCACAATAATTCCAATGCCTCGCTTGCCATACCCTGTTTCCTATACCGAGTATCGACGTAAATTCCTACCGCGGCCCGTCGATGGTAAGGGTCGAAATCGAAAAGGTCTACCATACCCGCCACCGATTTATCATTCTGGCATACGATCATAAGCCGTAATTGCCGAGATTGAAAAATATCCTGCCTTTGGCTCTCTTCGATATAGGTGCGTATCGCATAACGGGAATAAGGTGCCAAAGCACAGCCGTCGCCCCATGCAGAAGGGTCGTTTTCCCAGCGATAAACGAAGGAAACATCTTCGGGCTCGATGGCTCTCAACAGTAATCGGGTTCCGGATAAAAAGTCCATAATCGGATATCTCTAAGTCAATAACGAATGTGCCGAAACGATTTTTCCGCTATCGGGCGAATAGATGTAAAAGCATACTTTATCGGGAACGCTCCATCTTTCCATTTGTTCGATGATGCGTCCGTAAGAAAGTGTTTTTCGGTCGAACACGACATGGCGTATATTTTCTGAACGGAAAAGATGCGGAGCTATATCGCGACCGTCGGGAGTTACAAGGGTCGGGGTGATACCGTATTTGTCCAGTATGTTTTTTATCGGGTCAGCTTCACGGCTCCATATATACCATTTCCCGTTGACATCGCATCGTTTTTCTTTTTTGGGAAAAAGGAAACGCCTCACGGCAGCAGTCGTGGCTCTCATATAGATGGCTGTTTTGATAGACAACAGGGCAAACAGTTTATAGTGAGGATAGTGTTTGCGCAGGAAGATAAACATCGCTTGATAGAAGATACGCACATAACGCAATGACTCGGTTTTGGTGCTCTCTCCCTTGTAATGAAGAATACGCAGAGGCAGGTAGTAATTTTTTTCTCCGGTAAGCGTCATGCGGTACGAGAGGTCTATATCTTCCCCGTACATGAAAAAGTTTTCGTCGAGCAAACCGCACCGATCGAGTGTGGAACGCCTCAACAACATGAATGCCCCAGAGAGTACGTCGACTCGGTGTGTACTGTTCTCGTCGAGAAACCGCAAATGATAACGTCCGAAACGGTGACTGTATGGGAACAGTTTGGACAAGCCGAAAATTTTACAGAACGAGACCCACGGTGAAGGAAATCCGCGTTTCGACTCGGGCAGGAACTTTCCGTCTCCGTCGATCATTTTCACGCCCAGTGCTCCCGCATCATCGTGTTCGTCGAGAAAATGGCAGGCTTCGTCGAGTACCGATTCTCCCACAACCGTATCGGGATTGAGTAACAGTACGTAACGTCCCGACGACTGGGCGATAGCTTGATTATTGGCTTTGGAAAAACCTACATTTTCGGTGTTATAGATGTATTTTACTTGCGGAAAGCGGGTCGAAATGTAGGCTTCCGACCCGTCGGTCGAAGCATTGTCCACGACGAATATTTCATGAGAAATACCTTTTACGGCATCGCGTACCGACAGCAGGCACTGTTCCAGAAACCCGCATACATTATAATTGACGATGACGATGCTCAGTGTAATCATGGTATTCTCTCTTTCAGCTATGGAATGTTTCGTCGAAAGGCAACCGGTTGATGATGGAACGTCCCAGTGTTACCTCATCGGTATATTCGAGTTCGTCTCCGATAGAGACTCCCCTCGCAAGAATCGAGACCTTGACGTGATAGGGTGCCAACTTGCGGAATATGTAAAAATTGGTCGTGTCGCCTTCCATCGTGGGGCTCAGGGCCAGAATCACCTCTTTTACGTTTCCAGCCGCGACACGTTCCACCAGACTTCCTATTTCGATGTCCGAAGGGCCTATCCCGTCCATAGGAGAGATAATTCCACCCAAGACATGATACAGCCCCCTGTATTGTCGTGTATTCTCGATAACCATCACTTCTTTGATGTTTTCGACTACGCAGATGGTTGTCCCGTCGCGTGAAGGATCGGAACAGAGCGCACACGTTTCGGTATCGGAAATATTATGGCATACGTTGCAATAATGTACTTCCCGACGCAGCCGAATGACGGCATTGCCGAAACTTTCGGCTACCGATTCGTCTTGACGTAAAAGGTGTAAAACCAACCGCAAAGCGGTCTTGCGGCCTATGCCCGGCAACTTGGCGAATTCGTTGACTGCATTTTCGAGCAGAGGTGAAGCAAAAGGCTGAAAATCCATCTTTCTTTCCCGTTTTTACGATTTCTCTTTGATAAATCCGTTGCGATAGGCGACCAACAGTTTGTTCAGATTATAAATTTGCTCTTCGAGTTCTTTACCTATATCAGTATCGCGTACTCGCATGCGGCGCTGGTTCAATTCGAGAATGAAATTGGTAGAGATGATGTCGATTCCGTCTTCGATTGCTTTTTGTGTCGATTCGAAAGGTTCGTGCTGAACGAGTTGCAAACCTCGCGAATGAAAGATAAGCGTATAGCCTGCAATACCCGTTTCGGGTTGATAGGCTTTGGAAAAGCCGCCGTCGATCACCAGCAGTTTTCCTCCGGCTTTGACCGGATTTTCCCCTTTCAACGTCTTTACAGGAACGTGGCCGTTGATGATGTGTGCGTATTGATCAGTAAGACCGAACTCTCGTAAAATCATTTCGCACACCGATTTCTCGTTATAGAGCGTATAGTACGCGCTCTTTTTTTCTTTCCACAAATCCTTGTCTTCGACGAAATAACGTTCGAAGGTTGCCATCTTGTCTTTCCCGAACGATGGTGCGTCTTCTCCGCACCAAAGATACCAGATATAATCGAGAGCGTATTTTTTCCCTGTCCCGTCGACGGCGAAATAGGCGAGGCGTATCAACTGGTCGATTTTATCGAGCAACGCTTTTCCCTTATACGGTTTGCCGTCGATGTAAACTTCTTTAAGTGACCCGTCGTCGTTGAGCGGAATGGAAGCATGGTAAAGCAGGTTATTGTTACGCACCAGATACATGCTGCCGTTGGAAAAGAGGCAACGCATGTGTTTCCGCATTTTCTCGCTGTTCACGAATGAGTAATGCAGACGTTCTACCAGCTCTTCTTCATCGGGTGTGAGGGCAAACGGGTTGGCCGGGTCTATGGTCGGGAAATTTTTATCCCGCAAGGGATATTCTTTCCCGTTGAGTTTCAGCACGCCCCGTTCATAATCGATTTTATCGAGCAACAGACGATCGTCCATTTTGAAGTCGGGGTGTGCCAGAATCAGTTGCGATTCGAGTTTGAATTGTATAATCGAGATCGCCTTGTGCATTTGAGCCAGCAAGCGGCGGGTTTTGGCCGTAAATTCCCCGTCGAGGCCTTTCGGTACGAAATAAGTGCAGGGATCGTCTTTATAATGCTCGATGGCGAATGTCGCCAACGGGACGAGGTTGATGCCGTATCCGTCTTCGAGAGTGGCATGGTTGCCGTAACGCATCGACATGCGCACGACGTTGGCAATGCAACTGTCGTTTCCCGCAGCCGCTCCCATCCACAAAATATCGTGGTTGCCCCACTGTATGTCGACATTGTGGTAGGTGCAGAGCTTGTCCATAATGATTTCGGCACCGGGTCCCCGGTCGAAAATATCGCCCACGATATGGAGGGTATCGATTACAAGCCGCTGTATAAGATTGCAAATGGCGCAGATACACTCGTCGGCCCGACCGGTGGAGATGATAGTGGAAATGATTCCGTTGACATAGGCCTGCTTGTTCGGGTCGATTTGCGACTCGTGCAACAACTCTTGCAAGATATACGAAAATTCGGCAGGAAGCGCTTTGCGGACTTTCGATCGGGTATATTTCGACGATACGTTCTGGCACACACGTATCAACTGGTGCATGGTAATGCGATACCAGTCGATCATATCTTTTTCTTCTTTCTTGATAAGTTCGAGTTTCTGTTCGGGATAATAGATGAGGGTACACAACTCTTTCACTTCGCTTTCGCGCAAAGTCTGTCCGAAAATTTCTTCGACTTTGCGGCGTACCGATCCCGATGCATTTTTCAACACATGGAGGAATGCCTCGTATTCTCCGTGCAAGTCGGTCAGGAAGTGTTCCGTACCTTTGGGCAGATTGAGAATGGCTTCGAGGTTGATGATCTCGGTGCACGCATCGGATATGGTCGGGAACTTCGTAGATAACAATTGCAAATATCGCAAGTCGTTATAAACCGACTCCGGTGTGATAGGCGGCCTTTTTTCCATAGTACTTACGTTTAGAAAGTCAAAAATAGCACTTTTTTTTATATTATCTATCAAGAAACTTCTTATATTTGTCATGTAATCGATAAAGGAAACCCTTCTTATGGAAATAAAAGATGCCCGATTTGTCATAAGCAATACCGACGTTGCCAAATGTCCGGCAGGAGACCGGCCCGAATATGCTTTCATCGGCCGTTCCAATGTAGGAAAATCTTCGCTTATCAATATGCTCACGGGGCGCAAGGGTTTGGCGATGACATCATCTACGCCGGGAAAAACCATGCTTATAAACCACTTCGACGTCGACGGCTCGTGGTATATCGTCGACTTGCCGGGGTACGGTTTTGCCCGTCGGGGAAAAGAAGGCCGGGAAAACATACGGCGCATCATCGAGCATTATATTCTCGAACGCGAGTCGATGACCTCTCTCTTCGTGCTTATCGACAGTCGCCATGAACCGCAGAAAATCGACCTCGAGTTTATGGAGTGGCTCGGCGAGAACGGTGTGCCTTTCGCCATTGTTTTTACCAAAGCCGACAAATTGGGGGTAACGGTGTTGCGCGACAAAATCGAGGCTTACAAAACCCGTTTGCTCGAAGATTGGGAAGAACTCCCCCCTATCTTCATAACCTCGTCCGAGACTCGTAAAGGGAAGGAGGAACTACTCGATTACATAGGTTCCCTCAACGAAACGATGAAAAATACTCCGCGGGAATAGCTCCGTAGGAAATATCATAAACAAAAAACTTTCAGAAAAAATGAACTCTTGGTTTGAATGTAAAGTTAAATACGATAAAGAAATAGAAGGCGGAATGCAGAAAACCGTCAGCGAACCCTATATGGTCGACGCGCTCTCTTTTACCGAAGCCGAATCGCGCATACTCGAAGAAATGCGCCCGTTTATATCGGGAGAATTTACCGTCGCCAATATCAAGCGTGTGAAAATCAGTGAGCTTTTTTTCGATGAGTCGGGTGATCGGTGGTACAAATGCAAAGTCAATTTCATCACCCTCGACGAGAAAAGCGGTGTCGAGAAACGTACCGCTTCTTATATGATGGTGCAGGCTGCCGACTTCAAGACCGCCCTTGAAAATCTATTGAAAGGAATGAAAGGGACAATGGCCGACTATGAAATCGCTTCGATTACCGAAACACTCATCATGGACGTTTTCCGCTACGATGCCGACTCTGTACCGGCCGCTCCCGGACAGGAATAAAATGGAGAGAGAAATGAACGATATAGCTCGACATCTGGACACTGTAAAATCGACACTCCCCGCCGGGGTGTCTTTGGTGGCGGTATCGAAATTCCATCCCGCCGAAGCCCTTCGGGAGGCATACGATGCGGGACAACGTATTTTCGGAGAAAGCCGGGTTCAAGAGCTGGTCGCTAAGCAGACCGTACTCCCCTCCGATATCGAATGGCACTTTATCGGCCATTTGCAGACCAATAAAGTGAAGCAGATCGTGCCTTTTATTTCTTTGATACACAGCGCAGACTCTCCTCATCTGTTGGCCGAAGTCGATCGGTGCGCCGCCCGGTGCAGCCGGGTTGTCGACTGTTTGCTGCAACTGCATATCGCCGAAGAAGAAACCAAATTCGGATTCTCTTTCGACGAGTGCCGCGACTATCTGGCATCGGGTGTATGGAGCAGTCTTACCCATGTGCGTCTGCGCGGAGTGATGGGTATGGCGACACTCACCGACGATGAAGCCTCCATTCGCCGGGAATTTGCTTCATTGCAGGCATTTTTTGCCGAAATAAAAAAGAATTATTTCCCTCTTGATAAAAACTTCTCGGAAATCTCTATGGGTATGTCGCACGATTACCGGTTGGCACTCGACTATGGGACAACGATGGTGCGTGTGGGAACCCTCATCTTTGGAGAAAGAAATTATTAATCATAAAGAACCTATATCATGTTAAAGACTCAGTATGCAGGATTAGAACTGAAAAATCCTATTATCGCAGCCAGTTCGGGCCTGACCGACAATGTCGAAAAAATCGTCGCTCTCGAAAAAGCCGGTGTAGGAGCCGTTGTGCTGAAATCGCTCTTTGAAGAGCAGCTCGCCGCCCAAAGCGAACATCTGCTCAACAGTTCCGATAGCGATTATCCCGAGGCCTACGACTATCTGCAAAATATCGTCAAAGCCCACGAAGTGGAAAAATACCTCACGTTGATACGCGAAGCCCGGAAAGCGGTATCGATACCGGTAATAGCCAGTATCAACTGTTACGACGACGGCAGCTGGGAGAGTTTCGCCGCCGATCTCGAAAAAGCCGGAGCCAGCGCCATAGAGCTGAACGTGCAAAAAATCAACCCCACGACCGAGTATCGTCCCGGCACCATCGGGAGACTGCATGTCGAGATTCTGCAAAAAGTAGAAGCTGCCGTACATATTCCCGTAACCGTGAAAATAAGCCGCAACCTTTCCAATCTTGTTTCGGTCGTAGACCAGTTGCGTGCCGCCGGTGCTGCCGGTGTGGTGCTTTTCAACCGCCCGTGGCAACCCGATATCGATATACATAATCGTCGACTCGTCGCCGGGTCTCCGTTCAGTACCTCGGCCGATTTGAGCGATACTTTGCGTTGGCTGGGTATCGTTTCGGGGCAGGTCAACAAGTTGCCGTTGGCCGCTTCGACAGGCGTACATACGCCCGAAGACCTTGTAAAAGTCATTTTGGCCGGAGCTTCCGCAGCCGAATTATGTTCGACCCTTTATCTCAACGGGGAAACTGTTGTCGGGCAAATGCTCGACTTCCTCACCGGCTGGCTCAAAGAGCAGGGATTCTCTTCTCTTAAAGAGGCTGTCGGCGCACTCAATTACAAAAATATTCCCGACGTAGCTTACTATGAACGGTTGCAGTTCATACGCCAATACCGGGAAGTCGGCAATAATCGCTGATATTTTTTATCCAACATTTCGGAACATCTCCCGGCATGAATGTTCTCATGCCGGGAGTGGCCTGCATAAACAAGTTTTTTATGTCAACCGCAAATCATACCACAAAGACACAGTCGGGATTACTATTCTCCGACTTCGATACCGTTATCGATGGAAAACAGGTATCGCTCTATCAACTGACCAATCGTAACGGAGCCGAAATATGCATCACCAATTATGGCGGAATCGTTGTTTCGCTGCTTGTCCCCGATTCCGACGGAACAATGACCGATGTCGTCCTCGGACACAGCACGATCGACGGGTATCTGCATTCGCCCGAGAAGTTTCTCGGAGCACTGATAGGCCGTTATGGAAACCGTATAGGTGGCTGTCGATTCAATCTCGACGGCAAATGCCATTCTATCCGTTCAAATAATCCCGATTGCGCCCTGCATGGGGGTATCAAAGGATATAATGAAGTCGTATGGGAAGCCAGCCAGATCGATACACAGACACTTCACCTCTCTTATCTCTCGCCCGACGGGGAAGAGGGATTTCCCGGTAATCTGAAAGTCGAGGTTACTTACGCCCTTACCAACGAAAACGCCATGGAGATACATTACCGGGCAACCACCGATAAGGCTACCGTATGCAATCTGACCCACCACTCGTTCTTCAACTTGAACGGCGATGGCGGCGGAGAGGTAACCAACCATATCGTTACCATCGATGCGCCTTTCTACACGCCGATGGACGACAAGTCGGTTCCCACCGGAGAAATTGCCTCGGTAGCGGGAACACCTATGGATTTCTTACACCCCGTAGCTTTGGGACAGCGTATCGATGATGACTTCGAACAGTTGCGTTTCGGACGGGGATATGACCATAATTATGTACTGGTAAAAAAATTCCCCGGCGAATACGCATTTGCTGCCGAAGCATATTCGCCCCGGACGGGAATCGTAATGACCGTATATACCACAGAGCCGGGCGTGCAACTTTATACCGGAAACTGGCTCAACGGGTTTACAGGAAAGTGTGGGCGTAAGTACAGCGCGCGCACGGCCGTGTGCTTCGAGACCCAACATTTTCCCGACAGCCCCAACAAACCGCATTTCCCTTCGACGGTTTTACGGCCCGGCGAGACCTATACGCAAACATGCCGCTACCAGTTCTCGGTGCGGAAATAATTCTCATATCGAAATTTTATAAATCTGTAAACCATGACACAAGAGAAAAAGAACGGAAATATCGTTGCTATCATCACGATGTTCTTCATTTTTGCGATGATATCTTTCGTAACCAATCTGGCCGCCCCCATCGGCACGATATGGGGACATCAGTTCGAGGGCAATAGCGTGCTGGGTATGATGGGAAACATGATGAATTTCCTTGCTTACCTTTTTATGGGTATCCCGGCCGGTAACCTGTTGGTAAAAATCGGGTATAAAAAAACAGCATTGTGGGCTATGGCCGTAGGCGTTATAGGTCTGGCCGTGCAATACTTGTCGAGTATCGTGGGAACCGATACGGTTCTTTTCACGATGAACAGTAGTATGGACAAGGACGGCATTGCCGTGCCGGTGGAATTTCCCGTAAGCCTCAACTTCTTTATCTATTTGCTCGGTGCATTCATCTGCGGGTTCTGCGTGTGTATGTTGAATACGGTCGTGAATCCTATGCTCAATATTTTGGGCGGTGGCGGGAACAAAGGCAACCAGCTGATACAAGCCGGTGGCGCGCTCAATTCGCTCTCGGCGACTCTCACCCCGTTTTTCGTCGGTGCGCTTATCGGTTCGCTCACCAAGTCGACGACGATGACCGATGTTACTCCTTTGCTGTGGATAGGTATGGCCGTCTTTGCTGCGGCATTCGTTATCATATCGTTTGTTGCCATACCCGAGCCCCACATGCATAAAGGAGGCAAAAAAGAAACATTCGAACACAGTCCGTGGAATTTCCGACATACGGTAATGGGGGTAATCGGTATATTCATATATGTAGGTGTCGAAATCGGTATACCGGGTACTCTTAATTTCTACCTTGCCGACCAGAGTGCGACCGGAGCGGGTGTCATAGGGGACGCATCGGCCATTGCCGGAGCTATCGTGGCGATCTATTGGTTGCTCATGTTGGTAGGACGCACGTTGAGCAGCGCCATCAGTGGTAAAGTCTCGACACGGACTCAACTTATCGCTGTGTCGTCGATGGCCATACTGCTCGTAATCCTTGCCATTTTCATACCCAAAGAATATACGCTGGACATGCCCGGTTACAGTGTCGGGAACGGTATCGTTGTCGCCGAAGTACCGGTCAGTGCGCTGTTCCTTGTTTTGTGCGGACTTTGTACATCGGTCATGTGGGGAGGAATTTTCAATCTTGCCGTCGAGGGGCTGGGAAAATACACCGCTCAGGCGTCGGGCCTTTTCATGATGATGGTTGTCGGCGGCGGTATTTTGCCTCTTATCCAGCAATACATCGCCAAAGTCGGCGGATATATGAACAGCTATTGGCTCATCGTCGTTGCGTTGGTGTATCTGCTGTATTACGGACTCTCGGGCTGTAAAAACGTGAACAAGAATATTCCTGTCGATTAATCTTAAAATCTATACTTTATGGACAACACACTTGTAAGAAATAGTTTCAAGAAACATTTCGCAACCGAGGGGGAGCTCTATTTCTCTCCCGGTCGCATCAATCTGATCGGAGAACATACCGATTACAACGGAGGTTTTGTTTTACCCGGTGCTATCGATAAAGGTATTTTGGCCGAAATCAAGCCTAACGGCAAGAATATTGTCCGCGCCTACTCGGTCGATCTCGACGAATATGCCGAATTCGGTATGAACGAAGAAGATAAACCGGCACAGAGTTGGGCCTGTTATATCTTCGGTGTCGTGCGGGAAATCACGAAACGCGGCGGTAAAGTCGGAGGTTTCGATACGGCTTTCTCGGGCGACGTGCCTCTGGGGGCGGGTCTGTCTTCGTCGGCGGCTCTCGAAAGCACTTTCGCGTTTGCATTGAACGACATATTCCGTTTGGGTATCGATAAGTTCGAACTGGCCAAAATAGGTCAGGCAACCGAACATAACTATTGCGGTGTAAAGTGCGGTATAATGGATCAGTTTGCCTCTGTCTTCGGGAAATCGGGTCATCTGATTCGTCTCGATTGCCGTTCGCTCGAATACGAGTATATACCTTTCGATCCTGTCGGTTATAAAGTGGTACTCATCGACTCGGTCGTGAAACACGAGTTGGCATCGTCGGCCTACAACCGTCGCCGTGAATCGTGCGAAGCCGTTGTCGCTGCCATACAGAAACACCATCCCGAAGTATCGCTTTTGCGAGATGCCGACATGAAAATGCTGGCCGAGGTAAAAGACGAGGTAAGTGCCGAAGATTATATGCGGGCCGAATATGTGATCGAGGAGATTCAACGTCTGCTCGATGCGTGCGATGCCTTGCAGAAAGGCGATTACAAAACGGTGGGCGAAAAAATGTACGGTACGCATCACGGTATGAGCAAACTCTATGAAGTGAGTTGTGAGGAGCTCGACTATCTCAATGATGTAGCCCGCGAATGCGGAGTTACCGGCTCGCGTGTCATGGGAGGGGGCTTCGGCGGCTGCACCATCAATCTCGTACCCGAAGAGAAGTATGACCGATTCATCGAAACAGCCGTAAAAGGGTTTACCGAAAAATTCGGAAAAGCTCCGAAAGTTTATCCCGTTACCATTAGCGACGGAGCGCGTAAACTTTGATGTAATCCTTGTTTATACAAAAAGCCCCTCTATCCCAGCTGGGATAGAGGGGCTTTTTATGTTGATTCGGGAAACATCAGGGAAATAGGTAAAGACGATCATCATACAATTTTGCCGAAAAAAGAAGAAAGAAAGGAAAAAGATTCTTTTTATGTTGCAAAACATATTGTTTTGAGAATAAGCAATAAAGATAAGTGTTATTTTTACACCGTTCATAAACCGATATTGTTTAGACATAACATTAATCTTTATATCTACATGAAAACACACACTTTTCTTGTTGCGGCACTGACCCTCTTGCTGGGAGCTTGTTCGCAACAGCCGGATAAAACGCTTTCGGGTTTGAATCCGGCGGACTTTGTAACCGTCGTCGATGGAAAACAGGTTGCTCTTTATACACTGAAAAACGCCTCGGGCATGGAGGTCTGCATTACCAATTTTGGCGGACGTATCGTTTCGATCATGGTTCCCGATCGTAACGGCGAAATGCGCGATGTCGTTCTGGGATTTGATAACATCGATGATTATGTGAATATTCCTTCGGACTTCGGTGCTTCGGTGGGTCGTTATGCCAACCGCATCGACCACGGTCGCCTTGTCATCGACGGCGATACCGTACAACTGCCGCAAAACAATTTCGGGCACTGTCTGCATGGCGGGCCGAAAGGCTGGCAGTATAAAGTGTATGAAGCCCGGCAACTCGACGGGAAAACGCTCGAACTTATGATGCACTCGCCCGATGGAGATGAGAATTTCCCGGGAAATGTAGAAGCGAAAGTTACTTATAATCTTACCGACGACAATGCCATCGTCATCGCTTATGAGGCGACGACCGATGCTCCGACGGTTATCAACATGACCAACCATTCTTATTTCAATCTGTCGGGAAATCCCCGTCGCCCTATTCTCGACCATCTGCTTACCGTCGATGCCGACAGCTATACGCCGGTAGACAGTACCTACATGACTACCGGAGAAATCCTGCCGGTGGAGGGCACGCCGATGGATTTCCGTACGGAAACCGCCGTAGGAGCCCGTATGCATGAAAACTTCGAACAGCTGAAAAACGGAAACGGATATGACCATAACTGGGTACTCGCTACGGCCGGAGATGTCGACCGCACGGCTGTGCGGCTCGTATCGCCCGAGACGGGTATTTGCCTTTCGGTACGCACTACCGAGCCCGGAATACAGATATATTCCGGTAATTTCCTCGACGGTACGATCAAGGGTAAAGGAGAGATTGTCTACAATCCCCGTACCGGCATTTGCCTCGAATCGCAACATTACCCCGACAGCCCCAACAAACCGCAATGGCCGTCTACCGTACTGCGTCCCGGAGAGACATATCAAAGTGTATGCATCTACGGTTTTTCCATTGCTGAATAATTTATTTATACACCTTAAAAACTGATATTGTGGAAACATTAGACTGGATTGTCATCGGGCTATTCTGTTTGGCCCTTGTGGGTATCATCGTATGGGTGATGCGCCAGAAACAAGACGACTCGAAAGATTATTTTTTGGGTGGTCGCGACGCGACATGGATTGCTATCGGAGCGTCGATTTTTGCCTCGAACATCGGTTCGGAACATCTCATCGGCCTTGCCGGAGCCGGAGCATCGAGCGGTATGGCTATGGCCCATTGGGAAATACAGGGATGGATGATATTGTTGCTGGGTTGGGTATTTGTCCCTTTCTATTCTCGAAGTATGGTATATACGATGCCCGAGTTTCTCGAGCGCCGTTACAACCCGCAATCACGCACTATTTTGTCTCTGATTTCTCTCATCAGTTATGTCCTCACCAAAGTGGCCGTAACCGTATATGCCGGAGGATTGGTTTTCCAGCAGGTCTTCGGCATAGATACTTTATGGGGAATCGACTTCTTCTGGATAGCCGCCATAGGATTGGTTGTCATTACGGCGCTTTACACGATTTTCGGCGGTATGAAATCGGTACTCTACACCTCGGTATTGCAAACGCCTATACTTCTTCTCGGATCGCTTATCATCTTGGTTCTCGGATTTAAAGAACTGGGCGGTTGGAATGAGATGATGAGCATTTGCAGCAACGTAACCGTCAACGATTACGGTGATTCCATGACCGATCTCATACGCGATAACCGGGATCCCAACTTTCCGTGGTTGGGTGCACTTGTCGGTTCTTCGATTATCGGTTTCTGGTATTGGTGTACCGACCAGTTTATCGTGCAGCGTGTCCTCTCGGGAAAGAACCAAAAAGAGGCGCGGCGAGGAACGATATTCGGCGCGTATCTCAAATTGCTGCCGGTTTTCCTTTTCCTTATTCCGGGCATGATCGCTTTTGCCTTGCACCAAAAATCGCTGGTTGCCGGCGGTGAAGGCTTCCTTCCCATGTTGGCCAACGGTATGCACAATGCCGATGCCGCTTTCCCCACTTTGGTATCGAAGCTGTTGCCGGCTGGGGTAAAAGGTATCGTCGTGTGCGGTATACTTGCCGCCCTTATGAGTTCGCTGGCATCGCTGTTCAATTCATCGGCCATGCTCTTTACCATCGATTTTTATAAACGTTTCCGTCCCGAAACGTCCGAAAAGAAACTGGTTGTCATCGGTCAGATAGCAACTGCCGTTATTGTATTGCTGGGTATTTTATGGATACCTATCATGCGCAGTGTCGGAGATGTATTGTATGCTTATCTGCAAGACGTACAATCGGTACTCGCACCGGGTATAGCCGCGGCTTTCCTGTTGGGTATATGCTGGAAACGCGCGTCGGCCAAAGGTGGTATGTGGGGGTTGCTTGCAGGTATGGTCATCGGGCTTACCCGTCTCGGAGCCAAAGTCTACTATTCGACCGTAGGAGCCGGAGCCGGCGACAGTCTTTTCAAATATCTTTTCTATGATCTCAACTGGTTGTTCTTCTGCGGCTGGATGTTCCTTTTCTGTCTCGTCGTGGTCATCGTGGTGAGCTATTGCACCGAAGCGCCTTCGCCCGAGAAAATCAAGGGATTGGTATTCGGTACTTCCTCGAAAGAACAGCTTGCCGAGACCCATGCCAGTTGGAATGTGTGGGATATTGTGCACACCTGTATCATTCTCGCCATTACCGCTGCTTTCTATTGGTATTTTTGGTAATTATGTATTCGGAAAGAGACACTCACATGAGTCTCTTTCCGGTCTCTAAAAACAGACTATGAGTTATTATCTTTCTGAAATCAAACATTATGTCTCTGTCGATTGCGTCATATTCGGTTTCCAGCAAGGCTCTCTCAATCTTTTGCTGCTCAAACGCAAGATGGAACCTGCTCAGGGACAATGGTCGCTTATGGGGGGATTCGTCCGCTCCGACGAAAGTGTCGACGATGCAGCCAAGCGGGTGCTGGCCGAACTTACCGGTCTCGAAAATGTTTACATGGAGCAGGTCCATACTTTCGGAGCCGTAGGGCGGGATCCCGGCGAGCGGGTCATTTCGGTCGTCTATTATGCCCTCATCAACATCGACGAATACGACCGTGAAGCCGTGTATCAGCACAATGCTTACTGGGTAAATATCGATGAAGTGCCGCCGCTTATCTTCGACCACGAAGAAATGGTCGCATTGGCTCGTGAAAGGATGAAGCAGAAAGCCGCACGAGAACCTATCGGTTTCAACCTTCTGCCCAAGTTGTTCACGCTCTCCCGTTTACAAAGTCTTTATGAAGCCATCTATGGAGAAGCTATGGACAAACGGAACTTCCGTAAACGGGTTGCCGATATGGATTACATCGAGAAAACCGATAAAATCGACAAAGAATCGTCGAAACGTGGAGCGGCACTCTATAAATTCAATGCCAACGCTTACAATCGTACCCACACGAAATTTAAACTCTAAAAACGTACAACTATGTTAGAAGCTCTGAAAGAAAAAGTTTTTCGCGCCAATCTCGATTTGGTAAAACACGGGTTGGTTATTTTTACCTGGGGGAATGTCTCGGCTATCGATCGGGAAAACAACTTAGTTGTCATCAAGCCTTCGGGTGTAAGTTACGAGACGATGGTTGCCGCCGATATGGTGGTAGTCGATCTCGACGGGAATATCGTCGAGGGCGGGTTGCGTCCTTCGTCCGACATGCCGACACACCTTATGCTTTATAAAGCCTTTTCGGAAATAGGCGGTATCGTGCACACCCACTCGACCTACGCTACGGCATGGGCTCAAGCCGGCAGGGATATTCCCAACATCGGGACGACCCATGCCGATTACTTCCACGATGCGATTCCGTGCACGGCCGAGATGTCCCGGGCCGAGGTCGAAGGCAACTACGAAAAAGAAACCGGACGAGTCATTGTGAGATGTTTCAAGGAAATCGACCCTGTACATACGCCCGGCGTATTGGTGCGCAATCACGGGCCTTTTGCTTGGGGTAGAGATGCCGCCGACGCCGTACACAATGCCGTTGTTCTGGAACAAGTCGCCAAGATGGCTTATCTCTCTTATCAGATCAATCCCGCTCTCACGATGAATCCGCTTCTTGTCGAGAAACATTTCAACCGCAAGCATGGCCCCAATGCTTATTATGGACAAAAGAAATAACAGGAAATAAACAACAAAATAAAATATGCTATGAAAGGATTTGAAAATTTTGAAGTCTGGTTTGTTACCGGAGCGCAACTCTTGTACGGAGGCGATGCCGTTATTGCCGTAGACGCCCATTCCAACGAAATGGTAAAAGGTCTCAACGAATCGGGAAACCTCCCTGTAAAAATAGTATATAAAGGTACGGTAAATTCGGCTCGCGAAGTAACCGATACCTTGAAAGCCGCCAATAACGACCCACATTGTATCGGCGTCATTACATGGATGCACACTTTCTCTCCGGCTAAGATGTGGATACACGGTTTGCAAGAACTCCGCAAACCCCTCCTGCATTTCCATACGCAGTTCAACAAAGAGATTCCCTGGGAAACGATGGATATGGATTTCATGAACCTCAACCAGTCGGCACACGGAGACCGCGAATTCGGGCACATCGTTACCCGTATGCGTAAAAACCGCAAAGTGGTCGTAGGCCACTGGCAAGACCCCGAGGCACAGGCCAAAATCGCCGTGTGGATGCGGGTGTCCGCTGCTTGGGCCGATGCGCAGGATATGCGCATAATCCGTTTCGGCGACCAGATGAACAATGTGGCTGTTACCGACGGCGACAAAGTCGAGGCGGAAATGCGGTTGGGCTATCATGTCGATTATTATCCCATTGCCGACCTTGTGGCCGTTCAGAACCGGGTTACCGAAGCGGAAGTCGATGCTCTTGTTGCCGAATATGAGAAGGAGTATGACTTTGCCGATAATTGCAAAGCCGGCGGGAAAGACCGCGAACAAGTGCGCTGCGCCGCCCGGGAAGAAATCGCGTTGCGCCGCTTCCTCGAAGAAAAAGGAGCGAAAGCTTTTACGACCAATTTCGATGACCTCGCCGGTGTGGACCAGCTTCCCGGCCTTGCCTGCCAACGTCTGATGGCCGAGGGTTACGGTTTCGGAGCCGAAGGCGATTGGAAAACGGCCGCTCTTTACCGCACCATGTGGTTCATGGGGCAGGGGTTGCCCCGGGGCTGTTCTTTCCTCGAAGATTATACACTCAACTTCGACGGGAAAAACAGCGCCATACTGCAAGCCCACATGCTCGAGGTGTGTCCCCTCATCGCCGAACATAAACCCAAACTCGAAGTACATCCGCTCGGCATCGGTGGAAAAAATGATCCCGCCCGTCTTGTATTTACCTCGAAACAGGGACCCGGTGTGGCGGCGACGATTGTCGATATGGGTAACCGTTTCCGTCTCATCGTCAATGAAGTGGAGTGTGTCAAATCGAAAGAGTTGCCCAAGTTGCCCGTTGCTTCGGCGCTGTGGATTCCGCAACCCGATTTCGCGACCGGAGCAGCTGCATGGATTCTTGCCGGGGGTACACATCACACCTCGTTCTCGTACGACCTTACGACCGAGTATCTCGAAGATTATGCCGACATCGCCGGTATAGAGATGGTCGTAATCGACAAGAACACGACGATACCCCAATTCAAGAAGGAATTGCGGCTCAATGAGATTTACTATATGCTCAATAAAGCCCTTTGCTAAAAAACGACAGCCATGAACAAATACGTCATAGGACTTGACTACGGCAGCGACTCGGCGCGGGCTATTGTCGCCGATGCCTCTACGGGCCGGCAGGTGGCCTCGTCGGTCAAATACTATCCTCGCTGGAAAGAGGGTAAATATTGCGATCCTGCCGCCAACCGTTATCGTCAGCATCCCCTCGATTATATCGAAGTACTGGAATCTTCGGTACGCGAAGCTCTCGCCGCCTGCCCGCCGGGTACGGCACAGCAGGTCGTAGGTATAGCGTTTGATACCACCGGCAGTACCCCGGCCTTCACCGACGAGAGCGGAACACCTCTGGCACTCCTGCCCGAGTTTGCGGAAAATCCCAATGCCATGTTCGTTTTGTGGAAAGACCACACCGCTGTAAAAGAGGCGGCCGAAATCAACGAACTTTGCCGCCATTGGCATATCGATTACACCTCATACGAGGGTGGTATCTACTCTTCGGAGTGGTTCTGGGCCAAAGCCCTGCATATTCTGAGGGAAGACCCGCAGGTACGGGCCAAAGCCTATTCCATCGTCGAATATTGCGAGTGGTTGCCTGCCCTTATCACCGGCGTGAAACACAGCCGCGACATTGTCCGCAGTCGTTGCGCTTGCGGGCATAAGGCCATGTGGCATGAAAGTTGGGGTGGTCTGCCCGAAGAAAAATTTCTCACTACCCTCGACCCGTTGCTCGCCGGTTTCCGGGAACGGCTTTTCGAGAAGACCGAGACGGCCGATAAGCCCGTAGGCAAGCTCTCTCCCGAATGGGCCGAGCGGTTGGGATTGTCGACCGACGTCGTTGTGGCCGGTGGTGCTTTCGACTGCCACATGGGAGCCGTAGGCGCCAACATCGCCCCGCATACGTTTGTCCGGGTAATAGGCACTTCGACTTGTGATGTAATGGTGGCTTCTTACGATGAGATAGGCGACAAACTCATTCGGGGTATTTGCGGACAGGTCGACGGTTCGGTTATTCCCGGTATGATAGGCCTCGAAGCCGGCCAATCAGCTTTCGGAGACATTTACGCATGGTTCAAACGCGTATTGGAATATCCGTTGCGGGAAATACTGTCGAAATCGACACTCATCGACGAGACAACCAAACAAAAGCTGATCGAAGAAACGTCCGACCGAATCATTCCCGCACTTACGGCCGAAGCCGAGAAAATTCCCATATCGGAGAGTACGCTCGTTGCTACCGACTGGATGAACGGCCGACGTACCCCCGATGCCGACCAGTTACTCAAAGGAACGATAACGGGACTTACTTTGGGTAGCGACGCCCCTCGTATTTTCCGGGCTTTGGTCGAAGCCACCGCATTCGGCTCGAAAGCTATTGTCGACCGTTTCCGCAGCGAGGGCGTGCGTATCGACCATGTTATAGGAATCGGGGGAATTGCGCTGAAATCGCCCTTTGTCATGCAGACACTCAGCGATGTACTCGATATGCCTATACAGGTATGCAATACCGATCAGGCTTGTGCACTCGGCGCAGCCATGTTTGCTGCGACGGCTGCCGGCTTATACCGAAATGTACAAGAAGCGCAGGCGGCTATGAACTCGGGTTATGCCGCCGAGTATCGTCCCAATGCAAAAAATGTAGTCGAATATCAAAAAATATACGAAAAATATCGTAATTTAGGGGCGTTTACCGAAAAAGAACTTTTTGTATAAGCCGAAAATATCAAAACAAATATCTGATGGATAATAAAGTAACGAATCTTGCAGCCGACAATATACGCATTCTGGCTGCTTCTATGGTAGAGAAAGCCAACTCGGGACACCCCGGAGGTGCGATGGGGGGAGCCGATTTTGTAAATGTACTTTTCTCGGAGTATCTGGTATATGACCCCGAAAATCCGCGTTGGGAAGGTCGCGATCGTTTTTTCCTCGACCCCGGGCACATGTCGCCTATGCTCTACTCGGTATTGGCTCTCACCGGAAAATTCACGATGGAAGAATTGAGCCGGTTCCGCCAATGGGACAGCCCTACGCCGGGGCACCCCGAAGTAAATGTCATGCGCGGTATCGAAAACACTTCGGGTCCTTTGGGACAAGGACATACCTATGCTGTGGGGGCTGCTATCGCCGCCAAGTTTCTGAAAGCGCGTCTGGGCGATGTCATGAATCAGACGATCTATGCCTATATTTCCGACGGCGGTGTGCAGGAAGAGATTTCTCAGGGTTCCGGCCGTCTGGCAGGACACCTCGGTCTCGACAACCTCATCATGTTCTACGACTCCAATGACATACAACTGTCGACGGCTACCGATGCCGTAACCAGTGAAGATGTCGCCAAGAAATACGAGGCATGGAACTGGAAAGTCATTACCATCGACGGTAACGATCCCGATGCCATACGCGGTGCGCTCGACCAAGCCAAGCAGGTAAAAGGACAACCCACCCTCATCATCGGAAAAACCGTGATGGGGAAAGGCGCCCGTAAAGCCGACGGGAGCAGTTACGAAAACAATTGCGCTACGCACGGAGCTCCTCTCGGTGGCGATGCTTATGTCAATACCGTCAAGAATTTGGGAGGAGATCCCGAAAATCCGTTCCGCATCTTCCCCGAGGTGCAAGAGCTTTATGCCCGTCGCGCCGAAGAGTTGAAAAAAATAGTTGCCGCCCGTTATGCGGCCAAAGCCGAGTGGGCGAAAGCCAATCCCGAATTGGCGACCAAAATGGAAGACTGGTTTGCGGGAAAAGCTCCTGTTGTGAACTGGGACGCCATCGAACAAAAACCCGGTGCGGCAACCCGTGCAGCTTCGGCTACGGTACTCGGTGCGTTGGCTACGCAAGTCGAAAACATGATTGTCTCTTCGGCCGACCTCTCCAACTCCGACAAGACCGACGGATTCCTGAAAAAAACGCACGCCTTTACCCGCGATGATTTCTCGGGAGCATTCTTGCAAGCCGGTGTATCGGAGCTGACGATGGCCTGCTGTTGCATCGGTATGGCTTTGCACGGCGGTGTCATTCCGGCTTGTGCAACCTTCTTCGTGTTCTCCGACTACATGAAACCCGCTGCACGTATGGCCGCACTTATGGAAGTTCCGGTAAAATTCATCTGGACGCATGACGCTTTCCGTGTAGGAGAAGACGGTCCTACCCATGAGCCGGTAGAACAGGAAGCGCAAATCCGGTTGCTCGAAAAACTCAAAAATCACAAAGGCCACAGTTCGATGCTTGTCCTCCGTCCCGCCGATGCCGAGGAGACGACCGTTGCATGGCGTCTGGCCATGGAAAATACGGCGACTCCTACTGCGCTGATCTTCTCCCGCCAGAATATCGCCAATCTTCCGGCCGGAAACGATTACAACCAAGTTTCCAAAGGCGCCTACATCGTTGCCGGTTCCGATACCGCTCCCGATGTCGTATTGGTTGCTTCGGGTTCCGAAGTTTCCACATTGGTGGCCGGAGCCGAGAAGTTACGTGCCGAAGGAATCAAAGTACGTATTGTTTCAGCTCCGTCCGAAGGGCTTTTCCGTATGCAAAGCAAGGAATATCAAGAAAGCGTTATTCCTTCGGGCGCAAAAGTATTCGGACTTACCGCCGGACTGCCCGTTACGCTCGAAGGGTTGGTGGGTGCCAACGGTAAAGTATTCGGACTCGAATCGTTTGGTTTCTCTGCTCCTTATAAGGTTCTTGATGAGAAACTGGGATTTACGGCACAAAATGTTTATGACCAAGTAAAAGCCATGTTGGCTTGATCTTTTATTCCTGCTCAGGTAACGAATCCCGACTGACGACAATTGCCGTCAGTCGGGATCCGTTTTTCTTCATGCGGGGCGACAGCCAATACTCCAAGCAGGCCGGGGAGGATAACTATGTTTCTCTATATGTTCGAAATGAAAGAACTGTCATTCTGAAAGGCTTTGCCTTGAAGAATCTCTTGCCAAAACGTATGTCATTCTAAGGTGTGGAGTACCGAAGATTCTCTTACCAAGTGAGCGAACATGAGATCTCTCACATACGTTCGAGATGACAAGCAATGTCATTCTGACGACCATAGGGAGGAAGAATCTCTACCCCAAGCGATAATAACATGAGATTCTTCGTATACACCTCGGAATGATAGAACGAGGAAATTCCTCACACTCGGTCTATGGCCTCGGTTCGGAATGACAAACACTACTTCCACGGCACAAAAAGGAGATGAACCTTTACTTAATAAATCGCAATCGGTTATAAAACTTTCCTTAATGAGGTTGTAAAAGTCAATAACTCATAAAAGTTTTTCTAAAAATCAATGCAGAGTATAGAATAAAATATTGTTGAAAATCAATAAATTAATAAGATTACTCAAAAACGGATTAAAAAATATATCAAAAAAAATTTGCTTTGCGCAAATTATAATATATCTTTGCCCCAAGAATTTCAATAGGTACAAGTATAGATCAACGTTAAAATATAATGAAAAATCAACTAAGAACCAAATTTGGAAAATTATGAAAAAGAAGTTTTTAACAGGAATGTTACTGGGTACGCTGGCGTTGTCGGCAACCCCGTTTGTTGTAGGCTGTTCTGATGATGACGACATAAGCCGTCTCGAAGAACAAGTTGCGGCAAACACAAATGCAGCAACCGTCGATAAAAACGAATTGCTCGCGCTGATCAATAAAACGTCGGCCGAACTGACCGAACAACTTGAACTGGCGACTTCGGGCAAAGCCGATAACCAAGCTGTCATAGAGTTACAGAAGAAAGTCGCAGCCCTCACCGAGCAACTCAACTCGGCATCGGGTACCGCTACCGAGCAGATTACTTCGCTCATTTCCCAAATCAACGCTTTGGTAGAACAGGTAGATGCTGTGAAAGGCGATCTATCTGTTCAAAAGACAGAACTTGAAAACCAAATCGCCCAACTCAAACAAGAAATCGAAAATGCCAATAGCGAAGAAATAGAGACTCTGACCCAAGAGCTCACCTCGCTGCAAAACGACTTGCTGGCTGTGAAAAGAATGGCCGAAAATAACGGAGCTTCCATTGCCAGCCTGACACAGAAAATCACTGAACTCGAAAATCTCTCCGCAAAAGTCAGCGCCCTCGAAAGTAGCAGCCAAACCTATGCTGCCGACATAGCCGCTATCAATGCGACCCTTTCTACGCTGGCCACCAGCCAAGAACTCAGTACGCTCGATACCGAACTTTCCGGAGAGATAGCCGCTATCAACCAGAAACTCAGTTCATATGTAGAGAGCAGCGACTATAACGCACTCGCAAGCCGCGTTAACGCTCTCGAACAGTACAAGAATGAAACGTTGGTAGCTGCCCTCAACGGAAAAGCCGACGCTGCCGATATGAGCAACGCTCTTGCGCGCATAAGCTCGCTCGAATTACAAATAGGTCAAGCCGACATTACCGAAATCGACAACGAAATCGAACAGTTGAAGAAAGACTTTAAAAACATCATCGGTATGGCCAATGCCCAAGTACAGAGCTTCATGTATATTCCGAGCAACGCCGAGCGTACGGTAGAATTCAACTACCTCTTCCTCAAAGATGGAAGCAAAGAACTTAAAATCGCCGAACCGCTTCCTACACAACTGGCATTCAGAGTGTCGCCCTCCTCTGCCGCCGCATCGTTTGCCGACAACTACGCTTTCTCTTTCGAGAAATATGTACAACGCGCAGATGATGACGTATTCGCTATCGAACTCGCCGGCGCCGATGCCAAAAGCGGCATTGTAACCTTTGATGTAATCGTAGCCAATCCCGACGATTTGAGTTCGAGCAACACTTCGTGGTCGTCGTGCATTTACCTGCACTCGAAAAATCTGAGTGTAGACAGTTCTGCCGTCAATACCCAAATAACCTCGGACTTCTTCACCATGAGCGCAAAAAGAGAAGTTCTCGCCAATATCTATGCCAACTCACGGAATAACATCGCCAGCCAAGAACTGATCATCGAGGACGGAACAACTATCAGCTACGATACGGTTCTCACAGATGTAAATGCGGTGTGGAGCAACGGTAACAGGGACTTGCTGGCCTCTTACAACATCAAAGATTACTCTGTTTCTTACGCGCTTACAGGCTCGGGTAAAGATTATTTCAAATTTGAAAACGGCGTTCTCAGTCCGAAAGACACCAAAAACATAGACGGTGATGGAGCAACGGCAAATATAAAATCTACCCTCAAAGTGGCCGGAAAATCGTATGATATGACGTATGCAACCGTTACCTTGAAAGCCAAAACCGAATTTGTCGGCACATTTGAAACCGAGAAGTTTGATTATGCTTCGGAGTACTCAAAAAGTATGAGCGCAAGCGCTATCGCTGAGGAAGTCAATATGACTGTTGAAAACTTCATGGGTAACTTCGAGTTTGCTTCTTCCTCTCAAATTAACGGAGAAAACGTTTTCACATACAGTGAAGGGCACTTGACATTGAAAATACCAGCAAAAACTCCTATCGCCAAGAATGAACAAAAGGTGGAAGCCGTCTTCACCGGTAAGGACGGAAATTATAGGGGTAAAACCGTTACCCTCACCGCCACCCTGCAACAGGTTGTACCCTCGTATGAGATAAGTATAAAACCCGATGCTCCTACGATACTTGTCAACGTAACTTCTCCCGACAAAACAACAATCACGGGTATAGAAGATATTACGCTCGACGTCGAGGAATACTTCATGAAGACAACAAATACAGACGCTCTCGATGCACTTTACGGCGAAGGTAACTACACATTTGAAATCAACGTTTCTTTTGAAGATGGGTGTAAAGGTGTCTCCCAAGACGGGGCGGTAATAACCGTAGACCAAGCTACTTACAACGGGAAAAATATTACCGTAACATCTACGGTGATGGTTGCCGGCGAGAAGAAAGACGAAGTGAAGAAGACATTCGACGTACAACGCATCATAACCAAGTGGGACGGTGGTACGAGCAAATCGTTCACCCTTACCAAAGGAACGAAACTCAACCTCGGCGAAGGCTTCGCCCTCTCGACCACGATCGGTGCAACGCTCAACAACCACAAACCGATTGTTCTCTGGAAAAATGGTGCCGATGTCGTATGGGATCCTAAAAACGGCTCACTCTTTAACAATGGTGTGAACGTGATGGCCCTTTACGGCCTGACCTCTCCCAGCTGTACGATCAAAACCGAGAACGTAGACTCATACATCAACGTAGATGGTTTCGTTATCGAAATGAAAGAGGTGGAAACTGCTCCGGCCAGCGACATCGTAATCGAGGCAGTCATCAATGTGGCGTCGTTCTGGGGTGAAGTAGAAGGAATGCCTGCCAACGGCGAGATTCCCGTTACCATCACGATCCCTCAATCAGAATGGGCAAAATAAAAAATAAATAGCAGTAAAGCAAATATCCCTAAACTGTTGAGTAAGGGAAAATCTGAAAATTACTTTTTCCCTTGATGCCGACTACCGGTGAGATGAGAATCTCGCCGGTAGTTTTTTTATAATACCGGGAACGCTCGTCTGTTTACATGTCATTAGAAAAGATAAAAGAAGATACCTTCCATATATTAGCATTCAACCTCACGCAGATCGAAATATGGCAATCGCTTTTTCTTTTCAACAGCGTATGCAGTAAGATCCTCACCCAAGAAAAAACAGACTTTTTTTCTTGGGTGAGGATTATTCGTTATTTTTGTACAGCTACAAACAAAAGAACATATTACCATGAAGAAACGGATATTCGCCGCAGCGTGTGCGGGGCTTTGCTGGGTTGCCGTCCATGCGCAAGATTCACTGCCTTATCAAAATCCATCTTTATCGCCCTCCGAACGGGCCGAAGACTTGTTGCACCGCCTTACGCTCAAAGAAAAAGTCTCTCTCATGAAAAACGGCTCGGCTGCTGTGGAGCGACTGGGAATACCGGCTTATGACTGGTGGAACGAAGCATTGCATGGTGTGGGGCGTGCGGGATTGGCAACCGTATTCCCGCAAACCATAGGCATGGCAGCGACCTTCGACGACGAGTCCGTGTACGAAACTTTCAACATTATTTCGACCGAGGCCCGGGCCAAACACCACCAGTCCAAGCGGACACAGGATAAATTACAAAGGTATCAAGGTCTTACATTTTGGACGCCCAACATCAATATTTTCCGCGATCCCCGTTGGGGACGCGGTCAGGAGACCTACGGAGAAGACCCTTACCTCACCGGACGTATGGGTGTAGCTGTCGTTCTCGGTCTGCAAGGCGATACAGCTGCACACTATAACAAACTGCACGCCTGCGCCAAACATTTTGCCGTGCATAGCGGGCCCGAATGGAATCGCCATTCGTTCGATGCCGAAAACATCGCTCCGAGAGACTTGTGGGAGACTTACCTGCCCGCCTTCAAAGAACTGGTGCAGGAAGCACGAGTAAAAGAGGTCATGTGCGCCTATAACCGCTACGAGGGAGAACCTTGTTGCAGCAGCAAAAAATTGCTCATTCATATTCTGCGGGAACAGTGGGGCTACCGCGACATCGTGGTCTCGGATTGCAGTGCCATAAGCGACCTTTTCAAAAAAGGGCATCACGAGACGCACGCCACGAAAGAAGAGGCGTCGGCCGATGCCGTCATCAGCGGGACCGATCTCGAATGCGGCAGCAACTACTCATCGCTGGTAAAGGCCGTGCGAGACGGCCTGATTACCGAAGCACAAATCGACACATCGGTCCGCCGGTTGCTGAAAGCCCGTTTTGAACTGGGGCTTTTCGATCCCGACAGTATCGTGCCCTGGGCGCAAATTCCCTATTCGGTGGTCGATTGCGAAGCCCATAAAGCCAAAGCTCTCGAAATGGCCCGAAAGAGCATGACACTCCTCTATAACAAAGACGGGATTCTTCCTCTCGACAAAGGAAAACGCATAGCAGTTATCGGCCCTAATGCCGCCGACTCGGTTATGCAATGGGGCAATTACAACGGATTCCCCTCGCATACCTCTACGCTGCTGCTCGCTTTACAAGAAAAAGGTATACCTTTTACATACCGCAAAGGGTGCAACTGGGTGGGAGAAAAAGTATTCAACAGCGTTTTTGACCATTGCTCGGCCGACGGTAAAACCGGTTTTTCTGCGACTTACTGGAACAATACCGAAATGAAAGGTGATGCCGTAATACGCACCCATGTGCCGTTGCCGTTCAATTTCGATATTGGAGGAGCCGACGGCTTTGCCTCCGGCGTGTCGCTCTATGATTTCACCGGGCGGTACACGGCCGTATTTTCGCCCGAGCACTCCGGCGACTATATCTTCACATTGTCGGCGAATGACGGATTCAGACTGATAATCGACGGCGATACGCTTGCTAATTTCTGGTATGACTCGCAAGCCCGCGCCAACAACGAAATCTGCTTCACCGCCGAAGCCGGCAAGCAGTATGATGTCGTTGTCGAATATGTACAGGGTGGAGGTGAAGGACATCTGCGCTTCGACGTAGGCCGGTACGAAACCGTCGATCCCGAAGCGCTTGCCCGTAGCATCGAGGAAGAAACCGTAATCTTTTCCGGTGGTATCACACCCCGCCTCGAAGGCGAGGAGATGCGGGTAGACTATCCCGGATTCAGAGGCGGAGACCGTACGGCTATCGAGCTTCCGCAAGTACAAAGCGATATTATCACAGCCCTGAAAAAAGCCGGTAAGAGAGTGATTCTCGTACTCAACTCGGGTAGTGCGATAGGTCTCGAACGGGAGATGCCTTACGTCGATGCCGTCTTGCAGGCATGGTATCCGGGGCAAGCCGGAGGGACTGCCGTAGCCGATGTGCTGTTCGGCGACTACAATCCGGCAGGACGGCTCCCGATTACATTCTATAAGAATACGGCACAATTACCCGACTTCGAAGATTACAGCATGAAGGGACGTACTTATCGCTACATGCAGGAAGAACCGCTTTTCCCCTTCGGACACGGATTGAGCTACACGACCTTTGCTTACGGCAAGGCATCGCTCGATAAGAAAGCCCGGGCCGGAAAAGAAAACCGCCTAACCATATTGTTGACAAACAGCGGAATCCGCGACGGTGAGGAAGTCATACAGGTATATGTCCGCAACTTGCAAGATCCCGACGGGCCGGAGAAATCGTTGCGGGCATTCAAACGGGTATCTCTTCGTGCCGGTGAGACTCGGAAAATAACCGTTGACTTACGCCCCTCGACATTCGATTTCTATGACCCCGAAAACGGTACGGTGTGGAGTAAGCCCGGGAAATACGAAATTCTATATGGCGGCACATCGGACGACAAGGAGTTGAAAAAACTCTCTGTTACGCTCAAATGATGTACTGCTGAAATACACAACCGGCGGCCTGATTGCAGGCCGCCGGTTGTGTATTTCAGGGGTTATTGCGGTCAACTCTGTTTGTACTCCGAGGGAGACATTCCGGTACGCCGCTTGAAGTAGGTACCGAAAAACGACTGGTTGGGGAAATTCAGATAGTAGGCGATCTGTTGAATACTCATCGTCGAAAATTTCAACAGATTTTTCGCTTCGAGAATTACGCATTCGTCTATCCATTCGGCCGCCGAACGACCGCTCACCTGCTTGATGAGCGTCGTCAGATATTTGGGGGTAATGTGCAACAAAGAGGCATAAAAACCCAATGAACGTTCTTTGCAATAATGCTGCTGCAAGTGGCGCATAAACTCACGGAAGTATTCTTCTCTCCGATTTCTGACTGTCTCGATCGATGCCGTTTCCCGCATCTGCATTACCCGACTGAAAATAGCACAGATCTTATATATGGCAATACTCGTATATCCACGTAAAATCTCTTTCTGATAAGCCTTTCCTGAGAGAGTTTCCATCTCTCTTTCTATCGTCTCGAAAATTTGGCGAATATCATCTAACTCCTCGGGCAGAATCGTTATACACAGATTATCCAAAATATTGGCAAAACGCGGTAACAAATTCCTCAAATCGAGATGCACATCTCTCAAAAAATTCTCATCAAATGCCATTACATGTACTATGCTATCTTCTATTTCATCGATTTTCACGATTGTATTGGGCATATTGATACAGAGTGTATTTTCTTGCAATACATACTGTTTGAGATTCGATGTAAATCTCACCTTCCCTTTTTCACAAATGACAGCCGTCATGGCATCGACGCGACATGGATATAAAAACAACGGAATAGCTTTCTGTTCAATTTTATTCTTATCTATTCCATGATATGTCGATACAAGACAACCATCATGGAACGAAAATCGTTTATTCGCACCGTTATACAACTCTTGTAAAGAAAAACTTACGATATTCATTTTCTCCATAAAAATTTCTTTTATAAGGCAAATATAAGAAATATAGAACAAAATATTTTTCTATATTTTCTTTTTTAGGATTTTTAGAACATAAAATATTCCTTTTATCAACAATTATATGACCTTTGATTCTTGAAAAAGGTTTAATCTATGGAAATAAGATTTATTACAAGAAACAAAAATAGAAATTACGGAAAAATAAAAAGAGAAGAAATAATATAAAATTCATTATATCAATATTATATATCACATTTTCATCATTTTTATTATCCATAAGATAGTATTCGTTTTATCTTTTTATTGAGGTGTACGAACATTCAAGAGGGAAAAAAGATATATAACATACTCACCGTATATCATCATTACTTTATTAGGTGAGATGATTCTTCCTTTCTCATGGTCGTCGGAATGCGACGCTTGTCATTCCGAGTGCATACGAGGAATCTCCCACCTTTTATCGGAAGAAATTCTTCAAGGCAGAGCCTTTCAGAATGACATACTTGTCATCTCGAACGTAAGTGAGAGATCTCACAATAGGCTCGCTTGGCGGGAGATTCTTCACTCCACGCTGTTCCGTTCAGAATGATAGTTATGTCATTCCGAGTGAATGCGAGGAATCTCCTACTCTCTATTGGTTGAGATTCTTCACTTCACTATCGTTCCGTTCAGAATGACAGTCAAGTGTCATTCTGAATGATCATGAGGTATCTCAGACTATTTGATTTTAAGAGAGTTCCAGACCGAAAATGTCTTTCAGTCTGTTCAATTCGGGATTTTTTTCGGCCAGCATGACAAATCGTTCACCGGGGCTGAATGCCTTTTGCCGTTCTTCGCGTTCACGTTCACGAATCCGCATTTCAAGATGTGTATTGCGCAATTCCGTGCGGAGGAAAGCCATCAGGTCGGCCCCCCGGCCATTGAGCTTATCCATTTGGGCTCTGTTATCGACCACGACCTCGAATGTTGTGGCGTCGAGCATTTGAGGCATACACAAATACATTGTCTGTACCAATACCGTTTCGGTAGGAATCTTTTTGGTAAAACGCAGCCATGCCTCATGCAGGGCATCGAGAGCAAAAGGCTCGTTCATTTCGACAGTCGTTTCGACTGTTGCCACCGGCGTTTCCGAAGGATCCGGCTCTACACCGTGTTTGAGTGAAATACGAGGAATTTTACGAGTCGGAACTTTTGCCTGCGGAGTAGCGACTTGCGGTCTCGGAATTTGGAGGCGAGAGGCTGCCGGAGCTGCTTCTTCACCTGCCGTCCGGGGTTGCCCGTATTCCTGCTGGGGTTCAGATGCTGCCGATGGCGATTGTGCCACGGCCTCCACAACCGACTTATTTGTTTGAGCGGTGGTCGGAGACACCGCTGGACGAGGGTTTGCGGCAGGAGTTGACGGGGTCGAAAGTATTCTTGCTTCGGACGACCGTCCTATTTCTTGCGGCATTCCGAGACTGCATATCTTTATAAGCATCAATTCCACGAGCAAACGTTTGTTGTTGCTGATACGGTAGTCGAGGTCGCAGCGGTTGCTCAAATCCATCGCCTTGTAGAGGAAAGCCTTGTCGCAACGTTTGGCTTGTCGGGCATATTGTTCGGCGACAGCCGTCCCGACGTCGAGCAACGGGAGCGTCGCCGCATCTTTACTTACCATGAGATCCCTGAAATGGCTGCTCAGTCCGTTGACGAAAAGTTGCGCTCCGAAACCAGCCCGCAATACCGAGTCGAAAACGAGCAAGGCCTCCGGGATATTACCGTCCAACAGTGCATCGGTGAGCCTGAAATAATAGTCGTAATCGAGAATATTGAGGTTTTCTATCGTCGTCTGGTACGTGATATTTCCACCCGAGGAGGCGGCGACCTGATCGAAAATAGACAATGCGTCGCGCATACCGCCATCGGCCTTACGGGCGATGACATTCAAGGCATCGTCGTCGACGGTAAAACCTTCCTGCGAAGCGACATAACGCAGGTGTTCGACTATATCTTCAATGGTGATACGCTGGAAATCGTAAATCTGGCAACGAGACAGAATCGTCGGCAACAATTTGTGTTTCTCGGTCGTTGCCAATATGAAAATGGCATGATTGGGCGGTTCTTCGAGGGTTTTCAGAAACGCATTGAACGCTGCCGTCGACAACATGTGTACCTCATCGATAATAAATACCTTGTAGCGTCCGAGTTGCGGCGGAACGCGCACTTTATCGATAAGGCTGCGTATTTCGTCGACCGAGTTGTTCGATGCGGCATCGAGCTCGATGATGTTGTACGAGCGCTGCTCATTGAAAGCACGGCACGACTCACATTCGTTACAAGCCTCCCCGTCGGGTGTAGGGTGTTCGCAGTTGATGGTCTTTGCAAAAATGCGGGCGCAAGTGGTTTTTCCCACTCCCCGGGTTCCGCAAAAAAGATAGGCGTGCGCCAGTTTGCGGGTAACGACCGCCGCTTTGAGCGTCTGTACCAAAGCTTTTTGCCCGACGACAGAGCAGAAGGTTGTGGGGCGATACTTACGAGCCGAGACGATATAGTTGTCCATAAAAAGAATTATCTACCGAAAAGACAAAGATAAGGAATTGATTCGGGATTCCCGTTATCGTCTTTCCAAAATCGAACAAACCTCAATATAAAGTTTCCCTGTCGAACAAAACGGTGGCAGACAGTTGCAACAATAAGAGAAAAAACCGGGAAGAGTAAAGCCTTCTAAATTTCGGAAACTATATCTCCTCCATACTTTTATATACAATATCAACCACTCTTTTTTGACATTCATCGGCATTCTGCAAAGGGGAAGATGCAATGAGTTGCAATACACAAGTCGAATGCGTATGGGCTTCGTTCAAAATGACAGGGTTTTCCGTTTCGACATGGAAGCCGTTACGTTTGTAAAACTCTATTCTTCTTTTATTTATATTATTGACGGGTCGCTCCACTTCTCCTATAATAGGGAGATCCGACTCTTTTAGAAGTTGTTCCAATGTCATGGAACCGAGATTTTGGTTTCGTTTTTCTTCGAGAACAGCCAAATAAAGCAGATAGCGGCAAATGCCAAGTTCCCAAATGACCGCCATTCCGCAAAATTCATTATCTTCCGTAATAGCGTAAAAGGTCATCGATCGGCAATTCTCGATCATCATCATAAACTTCTCTGTCTCTATACGTTCGTCATCAGGGAAAGCCGATTCGTAGAGTGCAGGAACTTTTTCAAGCAGTGAGTCTGTCCGTTTGATTATCTTTTTCAGTATCATATATAGAGTTATTATCTGTAAAAATAAAATCAAAGAAAGTTCCTACTGTAAAGAAGCAAACCGAGATAAAAAAAACGACAGAAAAATATTTTTTAGTGGGAAGGCAGTTCAAACCCCAGCGGCAGCAAATCACCGGCAGACTCGGCGATGTATATGTCTTCGGCTCCGCACATCAATGTGCGTAACGGTGTGGCATAGCGGAGTTCTGTTTCGCGCATGACCTGACGGCAAGCCCCGCAAGGCGTTATGGGAGAAACGACTTCCTCGCCGTTGTTTTCGGCGGCAATGGCCAGCAGTACCGGAGGCGTGTCGTGCGAAATCGCCCCGGCGGAGAAAAGCGCTACCCGTTCGGCACAAAGACCTTCGGGGTAAGATCCGTTTTCCTGATTGCTCCCGGTGATGATACGCCCGTCGGCCAGCTCTATCGCAGCACCCACACGGAAGCCCGAATAGGGGGCGTATGCTCCTTTCACGGCTGCACGAGCCTTATCTACCAAAATTTTTTCATTGTCGGTTAATTCATTATAACGACAAACCGTTATCTTTGCCGATAGATGAAGTTGTCTTGCCATAGGACTTTTTATTGGATTCTCACAAATATAATGCTATTTTCCGATAAATCCTATTTGCCGACCACCGATTTTGATAATTGATTTATGCCCGAGAATATGGACTGTTGCCGGAAATTTACCCTCGTCTGCTTGTTGTCGCTTGTTGTCGCAACGGTGTTTTCACAATCGAAAAATCCCATCTATCTCGATTATATACGCAAATACAAAGATATTGCCATCGAACATCAAAAACGGTATAAAATCCCGGCCAGTATCACTTTGGCGCAAGGTCTTATCGAGTCGGCTGCCGGAACCAGCGAGTTGGCAAAGAAATCGAACAATCATTTCGGTATCAAATGCCATAATTCATGGGAGGGCAAACGGGTGTATCACGATGATGATGCAAAGGGAGAATGTTTCCGAAAATACCGGAATCCCAAAGACTCGTACGAAGACCATGCCCTGTTTCTGACCAAAAGTCCCCGATACGGAAAACTTTTCAAACTCGACATTACCGACTATAAAGGTTGGGCGCATGGCCTGAAACGTTGTGGCTATGCAACCGACAAAGCGTATGCCAGTAAACTTATACAAACGATCGAATTATACGGCCTGCACCGTTACGACGGAAAAGGTCTCCCACGTATGCCCAAGAATTATGAGTATCACGATATGGAATCGAAGTGGGGATTACCTTACGTGGTAGCCCGGGAAGGCGACACGCAAAAACTCATTGCCCGGGAGTTTGAACTTTATGCTTACCAGATACGTCGTTATAACGACTTTCCTCGGGGATATACGCTCAAAGCCGGTGATATAGTGTATCTCAAAGCAAAACGCCGCAGAGCCAAAAAACCGAACAAAACACATACCCTCGCCCCGGGAGAGTCTCTGCACGACGTTTCCCAAAAATATGGGATCAAGTTGAAGTGCTTACTCCATAGAAATGATATATCGGGCGAAAAAATTCCCCGTCCCGGCGATGTGCTGCGTCTGCGTTGACGCAGCAGTCCATGACCCGTAGATCAGCATAAACGCCCGGCGATTATGCTTCTGTGGACCGACCCGATGAATTCAGTCGTCGGAAAGGGAAAAATTTTTGTTAGCAAACAACTCTGCCAATCCGGTAATTTGTTTCAACCGTAACAATTCGTCCCTATCCATTCCTATATTCCGCTCTATCCAACGGTCGGACATACCGGCTTTGGTCAGTTCCGAGACGATTTCGCTCATCAGTTCGACATTATGCGTTCCTCTGGCACGATTGTGGCGTATCGTCGAAGCCATGCGATTGGAAATGTCTTTTTCTATGACGACAACCGGCAGAAGCCCATGTTCCCGTTCATATATGCGGCGCGACGTTTTCATCACCATATACCGGTGATAGCCGTCGACCAGTTCGTAAATATCCTTGTCGGCAATGTAATAGCACACACACGGCATCGTGTAGCCGTCTTCCCATATCGACAATTCGAGCAATTTCATTTCGGGTGGCGCCACTACATTGGGATTGTATGCATTCGCCACCACTTTATCGACCGGGACGGCCATGACCTTGTACACCGGACTTCTGTATCGGATTTCGTTATCTGTTTTCGCCATAAAAATTTTTATACTTTTCCATGATTCGGTCGCGACGTTCTTTTTCGGCTTTTGTGGGAGCAAACCCCATATACTTGCAGGAATGGTCGTTTTTAAGGATACATATGCACATGCGTTTGAACGACGGCAGTTCCCTGAATTCTTCTATATCTATATCGTCGAGATACTCCATCTTCACCGGCTTTTTATCGGTCTTGTAATTGGTAGAGTCTCCCACTTCTATTTTCACGCCCATACGCTGTAATTTTTCTATGGTTTTATCGGCCAGACAGCCTCCTTTGTTCCTCCAAAACTCGATGCTTACGCTCAACTTGTCGAGATACCCCTGCCGGATATCTTCGGGGAGCGTACTCAACAAGAAATGCATATACTTTTCCCATGTCATGCCTTTGGGACACTTTACCGTATACCACCCCATAGCCGAGGTATTACCGTATGTACCGGCAAAATTCACACCGTTTACCCGGCTTATCATACGTCCCCACATCTGCGGGTCGATAACCCGATAAAGTTGAAGGCTGGGGATTGCCGCCGAAATAAACGGACTGGCAACGCGTTGTTTCTCGATCGAAACACCCGCTTGGTAATAAAGGTCGTAGAGATGATTGTACGACCATCCAAAACGTCCGTTGGCCACCCATACATCGGTAGTACGCCAGTCATATATGGGATAGGCATTGTACACGTCGTCGGCAATCTTGCGCGTCCATTTGAAGCGTTCGTAACAACAATAGTTCTTTTCACTATGAATGGCCCGCCAACGGTTGAAACTTTCCTGCGTGCGGATTCCCACGAGACAACACGTGCGACCGGCCCTTTTATAATGGTGCAGCCACTCGGCAAACTTTATCTGGAAATCATAGTCCCACAAATCATCGGAGAAGAAATCGAAGTCTTCTTTGCGGAATGCCGATCGGGGCATCTCCCTCACCCAAAGTTCTTTTTGCGCTTCGTCCCACGGGCGCCAATAACTCTGATGCATCGATGTGCATGTGGGAACCTTGAACGGGACACACACTCGGTAAATATCCAAAATATCGGTATTCTCCGACAGAACTTTTTCCACATAAGCCAGCGTTGCCGAATACTGTACCTCATAATCCATGTGAAAAACACCCAATCGGCATTTCAGCTTATGTTTCCGGATATAATCGATGCAAAGGTTCAGTAATACCCCGCTGTCCTTCCCTCCCGAGAAAGAAACATATATATTGTCGAAATCGGAAAAAATTTTCTCTAAACGGGGAAGTGCTGCCTCATATACGTTACGACACCGTCCCATCGTTTCTCATGTATTTCATTTTCACATAGAGCTTCCACTCCCGTTCTATCGAAAAACCTTTTTCTTGAAATATTTCGATGTGGTGAGAATGAACAACAGCGACAAGCGGACACGTAGGAGCATACAGTGTCAATGCTTTATCGATGAAAGCGTCCAACAACTCTTCTTCCGTTTCGGCCGAGACGTAATAATTGTTGATGTAAGCATAGCCGTCCCGACGTTCGATAGGGAAAAAACCTTTTACTGTTTTCCCGTCATCTTCGAGGGCAACCAGCCACTCATGCCGCACCGATGTTTTATAAGGATAGTTATTGTTTTGCCGCAAAACGGCTGCACTCATAACAAGAGGAGCAACGAGTTTGTACAATCGGGACGAAGTCCCTCCCAAAAGTTCGATATTCATGATACGATGTTGTTTTTGGTCAATTTCCAGGCTCACTGCCGTTTGTTGCAAATATACGTAAAAAAAAGAGCTTGTTTTGCATAAAGATTTTGAAAAGTTTCATGAAAAAGTCGCACAAAATTTCAGCTTTTGGTATATTTATGATGTATATATTCCGAAATTACCGAAAAAACAGCTTTTTAAAAGTTGGGTTCTTGCCCGTTCTTATTGTGCCAATCTACGCAAAATCGCGAAATACCTTATAACCTCGTTATGAAAAATCGGATAGAAACAGAACGTCTGATATTAAGGCTCTTCACAAAAGAAGATATAAACGCTCTATTTGCCATTTTTAGTGATAAAGACGTAAATACATTTCTTCCTATGTTTCCATTGAGGAATATAGAGGAAGCAAAAGAATATCTTCGATACATAGAGGAATATGCAGGATATTACTATGCCATTTGTCTGAAAGAAAACAATATACCTATCGGCTGTATCCATATAAGCGAAGACGACAGCCACGATTTGGGTTATTGTATCGGGAAAAAGTTTTGGCACAAAGGAATTTGTACCGAAGCGTGCCGGGCAATGGTCGGCATGTTGAGACAGGTAGGCATTCCTTATATCACAGCTACACATGATGTAAACAATCCGAGAAGTGGAAATGTGATGCAGGCCATAGGTATGACGTACAGGTACTCTTATGAAGAACTGTGGCAGCCCAAAAACGTTTTGGTAACATTCAGAATGTATCAACTGAATTTCGATGGACAGCAAAATAGGGTATATAAAAAATATTGGGACAAATATCCGGTTCATTTTGTAGAGGAGATATGAGAAAACAAATTTATAATATGATTGCAAACCGAAATCCGATTTATTATAAACAAACCATATCTGCCTTTGGAAAAAATTCATGCTGTATTTGCTCCAATCCCGACGAGACAAAACCTATTCGTTGTCGATAGAATGACTTTTATCCTGTTTTGTGAATTCTTGTAAAAAAGCAGATCTTCTTTATTTTTTCAGGAAATTTGCGTATATTTGAGAGACCATCAAGTATCGTGCGACATGTTACGGAAAGTTTTTTTTATCGCCTGTTTCTCTCTTCCTCTATGTTGTTGTGTCATAGCCCAAGAGTCCTATGAAGAATATCTAAAAGCCCGCAAGAGCGAATACAGCTCTTATAAAAAAAAGGCTCAGGAAGATTTTGCTGCCTACCGGGCAAAAGTCAATGCCGAGTACACCCGGTTCATGCGGGAACGATGGAAAGCCTTTTCGGGAGAGGAACCTATACCTGCTCCTGAGCAAGAACCTCCGGTCCCGCCGACCGTAGCACCGCAAGAAGAACAAGATCGTCCGGCGGTAGACCGTCCTGTCATCATCGATAAAATCATAGAGAAACCGCTTGCACCGATCAGTGTTCCGCAACCGGTCGTACAAATCGATAAAGAACCGCAACCGCTGCCTGTCGTCCCAACGACTCCCCGAAAAGAGAATTTTCCCGAAGACAAGCAACCGAAACCTTCTTCCGATACCCGTTTTGCCTTTTCTTTTTATGGAACGGAATGTCGGGTGCAGCTCGACCGAAAACAAAAATTTACATTGAAAAACTCGCAAGAGGACGCCGTAGCCGATATATGGGAGCAACTTTGTTCCGACAACTATACCGATATGGTAGCCGACTGCCTGAGGCTGAAAAAAGAGCTTGACCTTTGCGACTGGGCTTATCTGAAAATGGCAGAAACTCTCGGAAACGCTTTCTTGGGCAAGGAAAGCGACGAAGCGACTTTGTTACAGGCATTCATTCTCAATCAGTCGGGTTATCGCATACGGCTCGCCCGGGGAAATGACAGTCATCTTTACCTGTTGATAGCCAGCAATTATACGATTTACGGGAAGCGTTTTTTCCTCCTCGATAATTCCCGTTTCTATCTTTTGCGAGCTTATGAGGGCAATACGATGCACATTTTCGATCGGAAATTTCCGAACGATTGTGCATTGAGCCTTGCAGTCGAAAATACGCCCCGCTTTTCATCGGAGATGTCCGATGTCCGTACTCTTGCGGCAAAAAAATACCCCGAAGTTACCGTTACCGTATCGACCAATAAGAACTTGATGGATTTTCTTTCCGACTATCCCTCTTCGGCTGTCGATAACGACGAGAGTACCAAATGGTCGACATTTGCTGATATACCGCTCAGTCCCGAGAATAGAGAGCGGCTTTATCCGGCCTTGCAAAAGGCGATTGCAGGAAAAAGCGAACAAGATGCTGCCAATATGCTCATCAATTTCGTACAAACGGCTTTTGTCTATGAATACGATGATAAAGTGTGGGGTGGCGATCGTATTTTTGCTGCCGACGAGACTCTTTACTATCCATACAGCGATTGCGAAGATCGGGCGATTCTTTTCACCCGTCTTGTACGGGATCTGATGGGTCTTGAAACGGCTCTTGTCTATTACCCAGGACATTTGGCCGCAGCCGTGCGTTTCAATGAGAATATTCCGGGGGACTATTTCGTGATCGGAGATAAACGCTATCTGGTGTGCGACCCGACTTACATTGGGGCCAACATAGGTCGCACGATGCAGGGTATGAACAATAACGAAGCGCAAGTCATTTTGCTGGATCGGTAGTGGAATCGATATTTTTCTCTCCGTTGCGGGGAATGATATCCATCTGTTCCATCAGGAAACAAGCGTTCATGTGGCGGGCGATCCCCTCCCGCAAACGGTAATCGAAATGCAGTTCGTCATCGATGATTTCCGATTCGAAGCAGACGGCCGTTACCGTACCCGGGTACTCGTCGGCCAATGAGCCCAATACCAGATCATGAGTAGCGACTACACCCACTGCTCCCAATGCAACCAACTGACGGACAAGTGCAAGTGATCCTTTCTGCTTGTCGACCGAATTGGTTCCTTTGAGAATTTCATCGAGGATAACTAAACATTTTTCTCCCGCACGTTGTCGCACAACCACCTGCTGCAATCGCTTCAACTCGGCGAAGAAATAAGATTCGTTTCCTACCAGAGAATCGGTCGTGTGCAATCCCGTAAAGAGCGTGCACGGAGTAAAGGTCATCTCGTCGGCACACACCGGCGCACCGACCGATGCCAATACGAAATTCACCCCTATTGTACGCAGATAAGTGCTTTTACCGGCCATATTGGCTCCGGTGATAATCAGAAATGAAGGACGGCAGGGCATTTCTACATCATTGCGTACACACTGGGCGGGATCGATAAGAGGGTGTCCCATCCTGCGAGCCCAGTACACGGGTTTATCGGAATCGACAACAGAAGGAAAGGCATAATCGGGGTGATTGTAGGAGAAAGACGCCAAAGAAGAAAGAGCATCGAATCGGGCTACGGCATCGAGCCAACGTAGTACTTCTTTGGCATGGCGGAGAACCCAACGATCGAGAGAGAGAAGTTGCCGGCAATCCCACAGCAGAAAACCATTGAGAAAAAGGAACGCGATGGCATTGTTTCGCTGGTTGAGGTTATCGATGTATCGATGTAAACGGTGCAGACAGACCGACGCTTTTTCTTCGCCGACTGGCTGCATGGCGTAGACTAATTCCTGCAAAGCGACGGATTCGAAATGCTCCGATTCGAGTGCTGCGATGAGACGTTCGTATTTCCCAATAGAATGTAATCCTTTCTCCAACCGTTGTTGTGTGAGGGTAACGCGTTGTGCGATAAACAGTGAGAATAAAAAGCAAAGGCAGAAAAGCAGCCCGATGATCGGCCCGGCTACCGGCCAAGCAAGAGTGCCCAGTGCCAACGCAACATACACGTATGGCAGGGTATTTACCGCAAAAACCGCCCATCGGGAACGAGAAAAGATCTTTCCGGAAAGATTAGAGCCGGCAGTTGCGGCATCGTCGACACGCTCGCCCGATACCATACCTTCGGCACAAAAATGCAATCGTAACTCGGTGAGACCCGCTAACTCCCGAACAGCTTCCTGTCGGCTGTGTATAGCATCTACCCCGGCGAGCGGACGACGTAACCAATCAGCTAACCGTTGCCTTCCCACTGCTGTCGATGTACGGTCGATGTAAGAAAAAAGAGATTTATTTCCGAAAATATCGAGGTCGGCGGTATAATCATGTGCCGCATCGAAAAAATCTTCTCCGGTATCGCAACCGGTAAAATCATGGCGGGACAAGCGGACCTCTTTCCGGCAAATATCGAGAACCGCCTCCAAATACGCTTTCTTTGCAAACAAGCGACCATGTACCTTAATCAAATATAGAAAAGCGACGACCGTTACGGCGACAATTATCCACACGACGGTTGCCGTACACCAGTCCCAACTCCATATCAGCCAAGCTATAAAAAAAAGTGCCAACACAACACGGGCTATGCTGACTCCATATATACGACGGCTTATTTCGGCTATTCCGGCCGTGCATTCATTCTGTTTGTTTCTGTAAAAATAGAGTGGCGAAGATTCGTCGATATGTTCCATAAAATAGATTCCTTTTGGAGTTTTGGGTATGGCGGAATAAACGAAGGGGGCAGATAGTGTCTGTTCTCTCCGGAGAACAAAGGAAAGAACGATGTTTGTTTTTTATTTGATGTTCTCCGCACAAAGATAATGTAATGAAAACGACCGGACAATTAAGATATATATTAATTGTCCTTTATAAATTAAGAATTTTGTTTCGAGTCCGGGCCTTTGAGTGAGAAAGGATCCTTACGCCGTTTACATAAGATACTTTTTTTTTCCAGTCGTACCATTCCGAATTTATACAAGGATTCTCAAATCGTTTGAAACAAAATATTTTGGGAGGGAAAGCGTTTTCTCATACCAAAATGTTTCTTGGAGGCACTACCTGCCTGCTGTCCGAAATGATAATATCCGGTGGGAATAGTAACACTTTGCAGGAGATTTCTCGTATACACTCGGATTCTTGTCATTTGATAGAGATGCTTCGCTAATGCTTGGGTAGAGATTCTTCCTCCCTGCGGTCGTCAGAATGACATCGCTTGTCATCTCGAACGTATGTGAGAGATCTTATGTTTGCTCACTTGGTAAGAGAATTTTAGATACTCCATACCTTAGAATGACATACATTTTGGCAAGGGATTTTTCACTTCACTATGTTCCGTTTAGAATGACATCAGACAGTAAGGGATTGCAATATTTGTCGTTCCGAGTCGAGGTCTGTCAGCCGCGAGAGAGAAATCTTGTTGGAGTTGCTGCTTTTATGAGAATTTGTATGAGAAGATTGTAGAATCTTTTAGAAGGATGAGGTTTGAGGTAAAGAATTTTTTGAAAAAAAGTCCCGTTCGTTTTTGGAGAGTCCTCCAAAAACGAACGGGGTAGATAAAAAAGGAGTGTAAAGGGTTACAGGATCACTTTCTCTGTGTATTCGGAGCATTTGACAATATATAAACTACTGGTAGGTAGAGATATTTCCATGTGCGGGTCTGTTACCAAGCCTTCAAATACGACAGAGCCATTTGCAGCGAAGATCGTTATTGGAGTATTTGGTGTGGCGTTCTCTATTACGATATTGCCGGTGCGACCATAGATGCGTATAGTATTCATTTCTGAATCATGGATACCCGATGTACTTACGACTGTAATAGTACACGTGGCGGAAAGTTCCGATCCGTCGAGGGTTGTTACGGACACCGTTGTCGTACCGTTGGCTACGGCTGTAACGGTAGCTGTTCCGTCATCGTTCACTTCAATGCGGGCGATGTTTTCGTCGGCAGAGAGCCATTCGACCCGTTTGTCGGAAGCGTTTTCCGGAGTTATCGAACAAGATAATGTCAATGTCTCGCCCGGTTTCAGAGAAGCGGAGTTTTGGTTGAGTTTTATTTCCGAAACAGTAGTTATACTGATGACATTGGAAACTTCTCCGAGACCGCCGTTTACATTGGCGGCGCGTACGGTATATTTACCGTCGGTCGTTATGGTGAATGTCGTTTCTGTCTGGTTGGTTACATATTCACCGTCGCAGAAGATGACATAGCAGCGAGCATCATCGGAATCTTCCCACGAGAGGGTCTTGTCTTTCACTGTAACGACAGGAGCGGCGACCGTTACGGTTTCTTCGGTCGGTAACCAGCTGTCGGTTCCACCCAATACGTTTTCGAGGGTATAGGCCTTAGCCTCCTCGTCGGTGAGTACCGGCGTGTATTTATTGGCACTCGACGGAGAGTTTGTTCTCTTGGAAAGATCCACCTTCGTACTGTCGGGATTCATCGAATTGTATTCGTAGAAATGGGTCGTGAGGCCCTCGGACATACCGGCCCAAGCACCGTCCGAGGGAAGGACATGCATGATTGTATTGAGGAAGTTGGCGCGGGGAGTGTCTTGCCACGGACGACCGAGGTTATAGCTGCCATTGGTTACCGAGGAGGCTTCTTCGGCAGCTCGGATAGTACAGTTCTGGAAAACATAACCCCATTTCAGTGTAGAACTTGTTGATGGAGCCGTAATGCAGTTCCCGCCTCGATCTTCCAATACGAGATCTGTATGGCTGTAAAAATTATCGCCGCCACCGCAGATGAAGTCGACGGTTCCGTGAATTTCACAATTCTCGAAATAGGCGCGGTTTCCGGTAACCTGTGTGTCTTGGTTACTGAGCATGCGTACGTTTTTCATGGCCGTTTTGTCTCCGCCGTAAATGGCAACGGCTACACCGCCTTTTTCTTCTTTACCGAAGTTATTGTCGTTGCGGACGGTGAGGTCTTGCAAATAGAACCCTGTGCGGTCGCGCAGGTTCAGTACCGGGTTGGATATGCCGTCGCGGTTGCCGTGAAGCATTACGCCGTCGCGGCTTTCGCCGATGAGAGAAACATTATATGCTGTGAGGCGTTGTTCTTCCGATCCGAAATCGTAATCGCCATTCTTAATGAAAATCGTCTTGCGTGCTGCATCGGCAGATGTATTGCTGTTGTTCACGGCAGCAAAGGCCGCCTTGAACTCTTCGACATCGGAGACAACATAGTCGTAAACCGCTTTTTCGACCACTGCTTTACTACCTACTTTTATAGGTATATTTATAGCCTCGGCATTGCTGTTGCCATAAGTGTCTTGGGCAGCACCGGCGGCAATGGTTAGTGTATAATCTTTGTTGTATTCCAAGTCCCAAACAGGGAAGTAAAGAGTAGCAGAACCGCCTTCGGCCGTAACGGTACGATCTCCGATAGTGGCGGTGGTCGTTGTCATTTCCCGGTCGTAAGTCAGAGCGACAACGCAGTGATTCTTATGCTCGGTAGAGGTTACGCTTTGATTTTCCAATACGGGAGACGATACGATAGATACTTTTTCTATGACCAGTTGGAACCAAGCTACCGGTTGGCCGCCGCCTTCCAATGTGAATGTGAACGGCGTACCGGCTTTATGTCCGTCGAGGTTGATGACAAGATCATACTTTGTTTCGTCGGGCTCGTCATACGAGTGCTTGGTGGGAATGGTTACGGTAGCTCCTTCTGAAACAAGAGATACGAGACGGCCACTGTTGTAGTTTGCATTGAAATCTTTGAATATGACTTGCTTCACGACTACATCGCTCGGAATTTTCCATGTATTTTCGGTTGCATTGAATTTAAAGCTGCTGTTGGACCAACCGTCGAGACTCGTCGACTCCAACGTATAAATACCGTTGGACCAGTTACCGTCGCCCTCTTTCCCTTCGCTTGTGTATTTCAATTCTACAATTTCGTCTTTGTCGGTCATTTCATAAATCTGTACTCCTTCGACGGCTATGGTGAAGGTGCGGGTGTCTTCCCCTATTTTCCCTTCGATCGTATATGTAGCGGTCGTGCCCGACAATGTTCCGGTACCGGTTGCGGTAGAGCCGTCGAGGAATGTCGCCTCGACTTCGGGCATGGAGGTTGCGATGCGACCGGAAACAGTAGCTGTGTAGGGTGCGGTATTGATGTCAGCGGGAAGTTCTACGGCCATACCGTCGATGGCGAGAGCCGTCATTTGTATCTCACCGATACGGAACAAAGCGAGCGTCCACTCTTCTTTGTTTACGGCAGCATCTTCTTGGGCGGCGACTTTCAGGCTTACGGTCGTGGTCGTATTGGCGGCCGGGGTAGAAATCGAATAAGTCCCGTCGCCGTTATCCGTTACGGGGACATCTGTACCTTCGGCATCGCGGGCGGTAACCGTAAGGTCGGCCGAGATGGATTCGACACGGAATGTTGTTGTTTCGTCATAAGTCGTGGGAATGTTTACAAGCCAGTCGGTGGTCGTACCCTCTTTCACGGAGAGACCGTCGATGGAAACATTTTTTACCATGGCGATGTTCGACGCGTATTTTTCCAAACGAGGAGCCTTATAGTTGCAGATAAAACCGCCGCCGTCATTTGTGAATGTAAACGTGATTTTTTTTACACCGGTCTCCATCTTGCCGGGAAGCAGAATGGTCGTTGGGGTATAGCCTGCGTTTTTTGTAATTTCATAAATAGTGTTTACTTCTTCTGTACCTGTATTTTCATCGGTAACGATGATATTCATTTTTCCGGCGTTGAGGCCATAGAAATCGAGCGTCATGTTGTACACACCAGCTTCTGTATTGATGAAAGAGTAAGTGGCAGTCCCGCCATTTGTTACGAAACCGACATTGTCGTTGTCATTTTCGGTTCTCGGTCCGTTATATGTTCCTTTGGCTAAGGATAGTGTACCGGGACATTTGTCATAATCGGAGGTCGAAGAAAAAGTCAGACTTCCATAGTTCCCGGCATATTTATCGGTGGTGCGGGTTACTTTGAAGACCAAAGAGTACTCTCCGACGGGTAATTCGGGAATGACCAATTGATGTTTTACAGAGGGTGTCCAGTTTCCGGTATTGAGTACGGTAATGGTTTCGTCGAGATAGGTTACGTCTCCGTCGGTCAATGTTACGTTCAAATCGGCCTCATTTTTTGTGCCGGTAAGGAAAGACAAGATATAGCCTTGCTTTACAGTGTTGTTGATGGAGAATGTTATGACGGTATTTTCTCCTGTACTGCCTACGTCTGTTCCTCCGTTTTCACTTTTACAATTTTCTAACGTGGCATTTTCCCAGTTGATTGTTGTTGCCGCAGGAATATCTACTGCGGTAGCGGCAATGACATCTGCATTTCGTCCCAACAATGTCAGAAGCAAAACAACAGTCAAAGTCAAGATTTTTTTCATAAGATTGTTTTTTTAAGGTTATTTGTTGAGGTATTAGATTGTTTTTGAGAGTGTTTCGATGGTATTGTATATCCTTAAATTCCAATTTTTAGGGAATGGGGTATATCCTATTGTTTTTCCGATACTGAAAAAATACGAAGCGCATCGTGTGTTCACGTATTTTTTATGTGTAAAGTTATAATTTTATAATCCGGAGATATGTCTTTTTTTGATCCAAATATGTGGACTTTTTGTCCTTTGGTCAAAAAATCCACATTTATGATTATCTTTTAGGAAAAATTTTTCATGCTTTAACAGGGAATTTCTTGTATTGGAAATTCCGTAACAAATCATTCTACAATGATAATTGCTGAAGAAAAAGGGTCGAATGCGAAATTTTTTAGTAATCTTGATGCATGTTGTCAGAAAAAAACAGCTATATTAGAAAAATATTGAATTCCAAAATCTTCATCACATGAAATACTCTGGTCTCACAACTCTGTTCATTGGGCTTTTTTTCGGGTACGGCGTGGCATCGGCTCGAACGGTCGTCAAAGCCGACTCGTTGGAACTTCCGGCCTCATTATCCTTGCCGTCTTTGCCCGATACTCTTCCGGCTGCTTCTGTGCCGCTGGGAAATAGACACGATTATCCCGAGGAGAAGAGCGATTTTCCTATGTGGAAAGGTCCTTTCGGGCCGACATGGGACAGTATCAGCGCTCCTTATCCCGATGAGGTGGAGTGGTTGCGGCAGGCCAAGTTCGGTTTTTGGGTACACTTCGGCCCGCAAGCCGTAGGTGAATGCGGCGACTGGTATGCCCGTCGTCTGTATCAACGGGATTATCCGGCTTACGAAGCACATCTCAAAAAGTATGGACACCCTTCGCAAGCGGGATATAAAGATGTGTTGAGAACGTGGAATCCCGACAAACTCGATCCGGCTGCTTATACCCGGTTGTTTTATGAGGCCGGGGCTCGTTATCTTTTTATTTTAGGAGTACATCATGATAATTATGATTTATGGAATTCCCGCTACCAGCCGTGGAACTCGGTAAATATTGGGCCGCACCGGGATTTTTTGGGCGAATGGGCGACAGCGATCCGCCGGCAGGGAATGCATTTCGGCATCACTTTCCACCATGAATATAGTTGGTGGTGGTGGCAGACGGCTTTTGAATGCGATTCCACTGGCCCTTATGCCGGTGTACCCTATGACGGTCGGCTGGTTTACGAGTCGGCCCGAGGAAAATGGTGGGAACCCTATCCTCTGCAATGGCTTTACGGCATCAATTTACGGGAATATAAGACGATGGACGAGTTTGTGAACCGACCCGAAGAAGGAATCTTTACCCGGCATCGGGATTATGCCCGATGGTACACGACCCAGTGGGCTCTCCGTATCGAAGATGCTATCGAAAAATACGACCCCGATTTTATCTACACCGACGGAAATACATTGCAACCCTTTTGCGGCATACGCACCGGAACGGGAACAAAGAGCGATGCGGCTCAACGGGTTATCGCATCGTATTACAACCGGGCTGTGAAAAAACATGGGGAGATCGATGTTTTCAGTATTGTAAAATTTCACCCGGCCGGACGTCGAGGTATTGTTACCACTTTTGAGAATACCTTTCCCAAAGAAATAAAGCGCGACCAAATGTGGATAGGCGAGGTTCCTGTCGGGGATTGGTTTTATACCGAGGGTATCGATTATAATGCCACATCGGTGGTGCGTTACTTGCTCGAATGCGTGTCGCGCGACGGAAACTGTGCCGTGAATATTCCCATACGTCCCGACGGTTCGCTCGATGAGGCTTGCGTGGATATGTTACGGGAAATAGGCGACTGGACTCGGATAAACGGTTGCGGGATCTACGGCAGTCGTGCTTGGCGCGTGTGGGGAGAATCGCCCATGACTCCTGCAACCAAGCTCCAACGTGGAAAATTGGGAAATCGCCAAGCAGAGATTCCTTTTACTACGGGTGATTTTCGTTTTACGTTAGGTGCCGACAGTGCGGTATATGCTTATTGTATGAAAGTGCCTCATGATCGTGAACTTCTTGTCATACGTTCCCTCGGACAGGACGCGGGCCGTGTAGATAGCGTTTCACTTTTAGGTTGCGATATGCCGGTGGAATGGCGGCAGACTCGCGATGCCCTTATTATTCGCTGTCCGGCAGGTATGGATCGTTATCGTATTACAGCGACTTTCCGTGTTGAGGTTTGTGAATGAGGATATTCTTATTGACAAATAATAGCCCTGCCGATTTCTTCGTTGGGTAGGGCTGTTATTTCATTGTATTTCCCATTGTGAATATGGGAAAGCCTTCTCTTTTGTCATTCCTAATCGAGGCCGGTAGGCCAAGTGTGAGGAATCCCAAATGATTGTCATTCCGAGTGAATACGAGGAATCTCCTGATGCCATTAGATGGAGATTCTTCACTTCACTGCGTTCCGTTCAGAATGACAGTCATGTTATTCCGAGCAAGGGCGTAAGCCCGACGAGGAATCCCCTCCTTCATATTCACTTTAATAGAGATTCTTCCTCCTTGCGGTCGTCGGAATGACATCGTTTGTCATTTCGAACGTATGTGAGAGATTCTCACAATAGACTCGTTTGGGTGGAGATTCTTCAAGGCAAAGCCTTTCAGAATGACATAGACTTTCAAAGCGGTCTCCACTTGTCATTCCAAAGCAAATGAGAGGAATCTTCTTTTCTTTATTGGTTGAGATTCTTCATTTCGCTTACGCTGCATTCAGAATGACAGTTATGTCATTCCGAGTGAAGCCGGTAGGCTGGCGAGGAATCCCTAACTATTATTGCAGGAGATTCTTCGACACTTTGCGTCTCAGAATGACATGCATTTTGGTAAGAGATTCTTCCCTCCGCTTACGCTACGTTCAGAATGACAAGCTTGTACAGACAGAAAGAGGTCTCACATATGCTCTACGAGACAAGATCCCTATGCGTGAAAAGTCTCGAAAAGAAAAAGTCTGTATCTATATTTCCCTTGTACGAAAAGCGGTCTTATCGACCGAAATAGTTATCGAGAATCTCTTGCGCTGCTGTAAACGGACTCTCTTCGGCATCGAGAACCATACGTTCTTTTTCAGCCAATAACCGGGCAATGTCCGGGTTCTGGTAGAAATGGGTCCGTAACTGTTCGTCGATAGTTTCGGTAAGCCAATACTTTGATTGTTCCCGACGCTTACGGTCGAAATATCCGTTTTGTTTTACAAAAGCCGTATAGTCATCGATCATTTTCCACACCTCATCTATACCTATTTCGTAATACCCCGAGTAAGTGAGGACTTGCGGTGTCCAACCCGACGGGGCGGGCGGAAAGAGATGTAGGGCATTACGGAAGTGTGCTTGTGCCAATTTTGCTTTTTCGATGTTGTTTCCGTCGGCCTTATTGATGACGATACCGTCGGCCATTTCCATAATACCCCGTTTTATACCTTGCAGTTCATCACCGGTCCCGGCCAACTGAATAAGGAGGAAAAAATCGACCATCGAGTGTACAGCCGTTTCGGACTGACCCACACCTACGGTCTCGACAAAAATCGTGTCAAATCCCGCTGCTTCGCACAAGATGATGGTTTCTCTCGTTTTACGGGCCACACCGCCCAGAGAACCGGCCGAAGGCGAAGGCCGTATAAATGCGTTTTGCTGTTGAGAAAGCCGCTCCATACGGGTCTTGTCGCCGAGTATGCTCCCTTTGGAGCGTTCGCTACTGGGATCAATGGCCAATACGGCAAGTTTTCCACCCCGACCGAGTACATGCAGTCCGAAAGTATCGATCGATGTACTTTTGCCCGATCCCGGAACCCCGGTAATACCTATGCGCACCGAGTTCCCTGCATAGGGCAGGCAACCTGTAATAACCTCTTGGGCAACAGTCTGATGTTCGGGAAGTTGGCTTTCGACCAGTGTTACGGCCTGACTCAATACGGTAATGTTTCCTTTCCGTATTTCTTCTATATATTCCGCAGCCGTATATTCCCGACGCCGGTGTTGTAGTTTCTGCGCCAAATAAGGATTGATCGACGGAGGCTGAGAGATACCCTTGTTGACCGACAATCCGGCATATTCGCCGCTGTTTTCGATGTGTTTCATGGAGTGAGAATAAGAGATTCAACGTTATGGAAGCATCAAATTATTCCGAAACGGTTCGTGTCCGAAGTTCCCCCGATCGGTAATTTCGAGTAGAAGGCTCAGTGCTGTTACCCCCGTTATTGGGAATGACCACACCTTTGATTTGCAAAGTAGTACGATCGGGTTTGGTATTGGAGTAGACAAAAATATATTTGGAAAATTCTCCGGGGCGATGTCGGGTACGATACTCCACTTTCATTTCGGCGGTATCGCCCGGTGCGATAGGATATTCGGGATAAGAGGGAACGGTGCAACCGCATGAGGCTTGCGCCCGAAGAATAACCAACGGCGTTTTTCCCTCATTGACAAAACGGAACGTACAGGTTGCATTTCCATCTTTCTCATATATCGTACCGAAATCGTAGGTCAATTTATCGAACGAAATTTTTGTCAATTTACGGGCGGCCTGCATGGGCATGAATGTGAAGACAAACAACCCGGCTATCAAGGCAATTTTTCTTGTCATAGCAATTTGTTTATTTAATGAATCAGAAATATCTCTTTCACAAAAATACGATTTTCTGGCAATCTTTGTCTCCCGACCAACTTTTTTTTGTTTTTCGACGGAATTTTTATTTTTGTCTCCTTTCGTAAATAGAGATTGAGCGAACTCCTCGAAAGATAATTCTGATTTTATTACCGAAAAAATCTATTAATTATTGCAGAGGATTATATTGTTTTGAATAAATTTGCTTTCAAGGAAATCGTAAAGTATTATAAAACAAAATTTTAATGATATGATAGAAAAGAAAATGTCTTTATTAATCGCCGGACTTTTGTTTGCATTCCCGTCATTTGCGCAAGAAGAAACCTATACGGCCCCGGCAGAAGAAATCGCATGGGCCAAACAATTTTCGGGAATCAGCGGGCCGGGAGAAGCCGTAGAAGGAGACGGCCGCGGCGGTTGGAGAAGCGGATCCAGCGGAGTTATGTATTATGGGAATAACCCTCGCCCCGAGTATAAAAAAGGAGATCTCCGCATGTGTTCGGGTTCCGCAGTCGATAAAGGACTGGTTCCGCCCATCAGACCTGCCTGGGAATTACATCTGCGAGATGGTGTCGTAACGCTGGGCGGAGACGGGAACTACTATTTGACGGGATCTTCGGGAGATAATATCTGGGCATGGGCAAAAGGTATCGAGCTGTGGAAATCAAAAGATTTGCACAGCTGGGAGTACGTCGGACTGGTATGGGACATAGACAAAGAGGCCGACGAGTGGGTAAAGAAATGGCGCAAACACCCGCGTCGAGCCGTGAGGGCTGTTTGGGCGCCCGAAATACATTATATCAAAGGGAATTATTTCATCTGTTTTAGTATGTGCCCTGATGGGATCGGAATCCTGAAAAGCAGTACAGGAAGACCCGAAGGCCCTTATATCAATGCATTTACCATCGATGAATCCATTGTAGACGGAATCGATCCAACTCTTTTCGAAGATGAAGATGGGAAAGTTTATTTCACCTATGGTAATGCTTCCAAAATTGCTCTGTTGAAAGATGATATGAGCGGATTTGCCGAACCGTTCCGCCAAATCGTATTGGAAAATCCCGATCACAATCCTGCACATCATGCGAAAAAATGCGTCGGTCGAGGTATGAACGACTTGGGTCATGAAGGGGCAGTTCTTTTTAAACGGAACGGTAAATATTATCTGGGCGCGGCCGATGATTACGAAGGAAGATATTCGACTTGTTTAGGTGTCTCCGATAATATTTACGGCCCATATAGGCAACGCCACGAGTCGATACCCTGCGGGGGCGGCACGGGATTTTTCAAGGACAAAGAAGGGAATTGGTGGAGCAGCTATTTCGGGAATGACTCCCAATCTCATTTTCGTGAAAAAATAGGGTTTATCCGGGTCGATTTTACTCCCGAAGGTCTGGCTTTTCCGGCCAAAGAGCAACCTTTCGTTGCAGAGAAAGACCGAAAAAACTGGGAAAACAAGTGGAATGAAGTGTGGAATAAAAATAAATAAGAGCTTGAAGCATTCCCTATTTTTATAACCCGGAAAAACGGCAAAATGGAGAAGGAGGTTTTTACGATAAATCTCCTTTTCTTGTATTATCCGATCTTGCGGGATTCCTCCTATTCTTTCGGAATGACAATAGGCTACTACCCTTATCCCCCTTGTCATTCTTCCTCCTTATGGTTGTCAGAATCCCTTGCTAAAACGTATGTCATTCTGAGACGCAAAGCGTCGAAGAATCTCCTGCAATAATAGTTAGGGATTCCTCGTCAGCCTACCGGCTTCACTCGGAAAGACATGACTGTCATTCTGAATGCAGCGTAAGCGAAATGAAGAATCTCAACCAATAAAGAAAAGAAGATTCCTCTCATTTGCTTTGGAATGACAAGTGGAGACCGCTTTGAAAGTCTATGTCATTCTGAAAGGCTTTTCCTTGAAGAATCTCCACCCAAGCGAGCATATTGTGAGATCTCTCACATACGTTCGAGATGACAAACGATGTCATTCTGACGATCGCAAGGAGGAAGAATCTCTACCCAAGCGGTAGCGAATATCTCTATCAAAGTGAATATGAAGAAGGGGATTCCTCGTCGGGCTTACACCCTCGCTCGGAATGACATAACTGTCATTCTGAACGGAACGCAGTGAAGTGAAGAATCTCCATCTAATGGCATCAGGAAATTCCTTGCATTCGCTCGAAATGACAATCATTTGGGATTCCTCACATTCGGTCTATCGGCCTCGGTTAACTTCATTTTTTCTTTTCGCGCCTCGGCTGTGCCCGAACAAGAATGTTTTGTACGGCACTTGGCTTGGTGTCGCTTCGATAAGACATATTTTTGTGCAGGAGCGGCAGTGAAAAATTTTTCTTTACATGTACACGCTCGAAGACCGGCGAAACAATTTCGGTGGCGGATACTGCTATATACAAGAATAGCGGTGAAGGAAAGAACTTCACCGCCATTCTTATGTGGGAAGGAGGAAAGATTTATTTGTCTTTTACGATTTTATATGATTTCGTCATTCCCATACCGTCGGTAACTTTCAGTAAATAAATACCGATTCCCGTATTCGGTAGACCCAGTGTATATACCGAAGTATTCTCGGCGCAGTTACCCGATTCTATTTTTACACCGCCGAGCGAATAGATTTCGTATGAACGGATATCGTTCTCGTTGATAACGGTCTGTTCGATGTTTAATATCTCTTTTTGGGTAACAGCAATATTCAGAAGCCGGGTATAGGAAGCTCCGTCACCATCTGTTACCGTCAAAGTAATCGGATATATCCCGATTTGAGATGGAGCGGCAATGGTCAACTTGCTGCCCGAGATATGTGAAATCGATTGTGGGTCGTCGACAGTATACATCGGAGATTGGGTATAACCGGCAAACATTGCTTTCAGGTCGATGTCTGTTACCTCTCCGGGTTTCAATATTTTATTGGGAGATGCCATGAATGCCAGATAATCTTCGAGAGTCGAGAATCCGTCGTTATTGTTGTCGGCATGGCTGTCGCTATAATCTCCTGCGGCAGAATTTACATTAGAACCGTTGATCTCTTCCCACCAGTCGGGCAGACCGTCGAGGTCGGTGTCGAAATCGGCAGGACGCATCTCTTCGGGATACAGTTCATATCCGCCGGCATCTTTCTCATTATCGATTTCTCCTCTGATGCCCGATTTACTGCCGACATACGTATATGAACGTTCGAGCGTCTCTTTAATGATGCGTCGGTCGGTATCGTCGCTGAGAGGTAGATTGGCTCCTACATCACTGAGGACGCTTTTATAAGCCTCTTGGGCAGATTCTATTTTGGCATACGAGGGAAAATAGGGAGCATCGACAAAAGCATCCCAATCGATGCTTCCGCGACCGTCGTCGATACTTAACCGGTAGGTGTCATTGAGTTTGTCGGTAGAGAGCGAACCATCTTTGTTATCGCGAATATTCCCGCTCACATACGCACTTTGCGTACCTTTGAGATTACCTTCTATATTGATGGTGAATAGGGTGGTAAGCCTCGTATCGACACCCATTTTGTAATAGTTATTCACAAAATTTACCTCATGCGCACCTCCGTCGGTAGTACGCGTTCCCCAGTTATATACCACGTTATTGAATATATCCAATCGACCGGCATAGTAACCATTGGCATCGGTTCCACCGCCCATACTCCAATTTCGGCCGTAGCAGTTGGCGAGCAGGTTGTGATGGAATGAGCCTATATCTCCGCCGATGGTCGCTGCATAACCGTGATTAGTCCCTTCGGGATATTTGCGATGACCGGCTATACCGAGAGCTTCGGATATAATAGAACGTTGTATAGTGATGTTTTGGCAACTGCGACTGCTGAATGTTTCATCGGTACCCCAGCTCGCCGTAGCGTGGTCAATGATGGCATTGTCGGCATAATAAAATCCGATAGAGCCTCCGGTATCGGCATCACCGCCGCGACGGGAACGGAGGAATCGGCAAATATTGTCATTGGCGATACCCACAGAGCCGTTAGCGATGCAGATACCTTTTCCGGGAGCAGTTTGCCCGGCTATCGTTACATAATCATCGCACTTCACATCATCATCCAGTACGATGAGACCCGAAACGTTGAAGATAACGGTGCGCGGACCACTGCCCTCGGTAACCGCATGGTGAAACGATCCCTCACCAGAGGCGTTGAGATTGGTTACATACACTACTTTGCCGCCTCGTCCTCCATGTGCGAATCGGCCGTACCCCTCAGCACCGGGAAAGGCAAGCAGTCGGGGCTGGAAACTCCATACCGATCCTTTCGTAACGACTCCGTCGGCATCGACACGATCGACGCGCCAATAGTGGATTGCCGTTTTGCTTTGAAGAGGTGCATTGTAACAAGTGTCCGTACCTAATGTGATAGCATCGTCGGGAGTAACCGCAGATAAGCTGTTTTTATTGGTACCGATATAGAGATACTGTTTTGTCGTCTTACCGTCGATGGCGGCATTCCATTGCAGGAGAACAGCACCCGAATCGCCGTCGGCGTGCAAGTTTCCATCGGCAGGAATGGGAGAAGTCGCCATGGCCGAAATATCAACTTCATCACCGTCGATAGTAAAAATACGGTAATCGAGTGCAGGGCACATCGATGACCGTATCCACCGGCAGGCTCCGGGAATATTCTCGGCGTTGGTATTCAGTACAGCCACAATAGAGTCTCCGGCAAAGGCTTCGGGAGCCAACGACGAGATGTTCTCGCTCTTACCTTTATCGGAACTGATTGCCGAAGGAAGGGTGTTGGCATAGAAGCAATTCCTTACGATAGAACCGGAGGAATTTTCCGAAGAAATACCGGCTTTATTGCTTTTTGTCGTGGTAAGCGTCGATATACTGACGCAGTTGTCGATAATACATGAATCGACCTTCCCTTCACCGATACGCCCCACAATACCTCCGGCATTGTTTTTGGCCGTAAGGGTGGCATCGGAATAGCAGTTGATGATTTGAGAAGAACCTACGCATTGTCCCACGATACAACCGGCATACGACCCGTAACCTTCGAGACGGGTATTTTTTACATAACAGTTGATCAATTTCGAGTCAACCATTTTTCCTACGATTCCGGCAAAACGGGCGTTGCCGTAGAAGTAGGAATCGATCACCCCCAAGTTTTTGATGGTGGCATTGTAGGTGATACGGAATAACGATACGCATATAGCGTCATTGACCGAGTATAGTCCGCTGATGGTATGGCCATCACCGTCGAATATACCCTCAAATGCAGCCGTGTATGTAGTCTCATCGGTAAAATTGCCCACCATAGGAGTTTGTGGGGAATATGCTTTGCCTCCATTCATGGAACTCGACATATTGCTACCGACACCTTCGTACATGACCAAATCGGCGGTAAGTTTGAAATAGCGACCTCGGCTGAATCCCGGAATGGTCGATACATCGTTGGCAAACTTGGCGAATTGCGATTCTGTGGCAATGAGATAGGGATTGTCTTTTGTACCATTACCTCCGGCGTATTCTGCCGCCGACGTACCATCCCACGCTGCCGACGCATACATGCAAGGCACAGCAAACAGTATAGCCGACAAGAAATGTCTGAATAGTTTTTTCATAATATGATATTTAAGGTTCGATCGGATTGTCATCGCCTCCATGGCAGGAGATATATTTTGAGACTTCACAATAATATCTTGTTTCGTCTCGACGAATTTAGAACTGTGTAATGAAACAAATATAGTGAAATGTAAGTAAACAAAAGATGAAAAATAGATAAAAAATGAGGATTATTTGCTCAATTTTATTTCATATATGCCCCAAATATTAGACATGGAGGAATTGTGTCAAAAAATGAATATATGTCTTGTACATTTGATTGTATCTTGTCATGATGATGAGGAGGTATAAAAAAAGCCCGGCAATGCCGGGCTTTTTTGTTTTTTATGATCATACTATCCGTAAACGATTTCGCCTGTTTCGGGATCACGGTATTCGTCGAAACTTTTGTTATATTGATCCATAGCGCGCAAACTCATACCCATGCTCGAGAAACCTCCGTCATGATAAAGGTTTTGCATAGTAACCTTGCGGGTAAGATCCGAGAACATCACGATGCAGTAATCGGCGCATTCGGCGGCGTCGGCATTACCCAGCGGAGACATACGGTTGGCAAAGTCCATGAGAGAGTTCATGCCTTTGACTCCGCTGCCGGCGGTCGTCATGGTAGGCGATTGCGAAATGGTGTTGATACGCACGTTCTTTTCGCGACCGTAAATGTATCCGAAACTGCGGGCGATCGACTCCAAAAGGGCTTTGGCATCGGCCATGTCGTTGTACCCGAAGAGGGTACGTTGAGCAGCTACGTATGACAGGGCGATTACCGAACCGTATTCGTTGATGGCATCGAGTTTCTTGGCAACTTGTAGCATTTTATGGAACGAGATGGCCGAGATGTCGAGTGTTTTGTCGAGGAGACTGTAATCGAGGTCGTCGTAAGGGCGTTTTTTGCGCACGTTGGGCGACATGCCGATAGAGTGCAGAACAAAGTCTATTTTTCCACCCAGCACTTCGACCGAACGCTTGAATACATTTTCGAGATCTTCTACGCTGGTGGCATCGGCGGGAATTACCTCGGCATGAAGTTTTTCGCTCAGTTCCGAAACTTGACCCATGCGCACGGCGACGGGGGTGTTCGACAACGTAATGGTTGCACCTTCTTCTACGGCTCTTTCGGCCACTTTCCATGCGATGGACATGTCATTCAGGGCTCCGAAAATAATGCCTCGTTTCCCTTTCAATAAATTATTGCTCATATTTTTTTCGGTTTTTTAGTCCGACATAATTGCACGTTTTTGCACTTTTTGTGCCGGTTTTAACAACGCAAAGGTACATTATTTTTTCTATCCGGCAATCTTTTGCTGGGGTAATTTACTTTTCCCGATGCTGAGGTATTTGGTAAAAAACTTTTTTTTCGCCCTGATTGTTTTTCCAAAGAGATTTTTATTGCGATGGCGGGAAAAAATAAAAGATTTTGATATATTTGTGAAATCAACGTATGACTATTTTTAATATTCCATTACCATGAAATCTTATGTCGTAGGAATCGATATCGGTGGAACCAATACCAAACTCGGTATTGTCGACAGTCGGGGAACTGTGCTCGCCAAAGATTCCATTAAAACCAACAAACATCAATGTGTCGAAGATTATATCGAAGATTTGCATAAGGCTTTTACGGCTTTGACAAGAGCCAACGGTCTTGAAGGAGAAATAGGGGGGATAGGTGTAGGTGCTCCTAATGCCAACTATTTCAAAGGAACGATCGAGTATGCCGCAAATCTGCCCTGGAAGGGGATTGTTCCTTTTGCCGAATTGATGGAAAAGAAGTTCGGCATTCCGGTGAAGATAACCAATGATGCCAACGCTGCCGCCATCGGAGAGATGACTTACGGTGCGGCGCGGGGCGTGAAGGATTTTATCATGATCACACTCGGTACAGGGGTCGGTAGCGGGATTGTCGCCAACGGCCAGCTGATTTACGGGAGCGACGGAAATGCCGGCGAGTTGGGACATGTCATTGTGCGTCCCAACGGGCGTCTTTGTGGTTGCGGCCGTTCGGGGTGTCTCGAAACCTATACGTCGGCGACAGGAGTGGCCCGTACGGCGCGCGAATTTCTCGAATTGCAAAAGGCCGAGAGTCTTTTACGTCGTATACCGCTTCAAGACATCACCTCGAAAGATGTTTACGATGCTGCTATGGCCGGTGACCGACTGGCATTGGAAATTTTTGAGTACACAGGAAAGATATTGGGAGAAGCGTTTGCCAATTTCGTTTCGTTTTCAAGTCCCAAAATGATTGTATTGTTTGGCGGGCTGACTCATGCCGGCGACCTTATTATGCGACCCATAAAAGAGGCTATGGAAGATAATCTTCTGCATGTGTTCAAAGGGAAAGTGGAGTTGGTGCTTTCCCAACTCAATGAAGCCGATGCGGCTATTCTCGGTGCCAGTGCTTTGGGCTGGGAAGCTGCTCAGTAACTATTTCTCCGTGTGTCGGAAACGATAAAGGCGTTCTGCCCGGGCAGAACGCCTTTATCTGTATTTTTTCAAAGTAGTAAAATAGGGACAATAGTGAGAATTGATTTATAACATTGCATTTGCCGGAGGGAAAATAGATTATCTTTGTTATGTATAAGTCCTCGTAAAGATTGATTTTGACATTTAATTTGTCTATGATATGAAAAACACTTTTTTGATTTTTGTTTCGATTTTCTTCGTGTTTACAGTCGGGATACAGGCCAAGACACGAATTGTGGAAAAACCTCCTTATGTTTACAGCTCTACGACAATGCTCGAGGTACCCCGTGTTACACTTACCGATACGGCGACAATCGTCGATTTCGATGTGTATTATCGGGCGGGAAAAACGGTTAAGTTCAGTTCTACCCTCTCTTTGGTCGACGGTAACGGCTGTCGTTATGCATTCCGTTGGTGTGAGGGTATGGTACCCGGAAAGCGGATACGTATGCCCGAGAGCGGCAAATTATCGTTATCGCTTGTTTTCGAACCATTACCTCCGAAAATCCGTTCGTTTGATTTTGTCGAAGGTCCCTATGAGAACAGTTGGAGAATATATGGAATATCTTTGACCGGAAAACATTCTGATAACAAAAAAGAGATAAAACGTCTCGAAAAACAGAGAGTATCAAAAAGCGGACTGTTTCTTCCAGATGCAGGGTTGACGGCCGATTCGGCAATTATTACCGGACGAATTATCGGATTCAGAAAAGATTACGGCCGGCAGATAGAGGCTTGGTATAATACGGTTTTCGACGGTCGGCAACAATGTGTAACCGGTCGTGTCGATGATAAGGGAGCTTTTCGCTTGTCGTTACCGGTAAATGTCCCGACGGAAGTTGTTTTCTCATACGACCGCTCTTTGCGCTTTTTTGTAGTTCCGGGCGAGGTGGTGAATGTCGATATAAATTTGGCGGAATGGACTCGTCGGGGCAGCCGTTTGCTTCGGGAACAGCCTTCCCGGGAACGAGTGGCTTATTTCTCGGGAGCAATGGCAGGAATCAATGATGAAAAAATACATGATACATTGCAGATAAGAGATTTTTGGCAGAGATATTATTCGAGCCTCGGTAAAATAAAGGCCTTTTATAAAATGTCTGCCGATGATTATAAGGCTTATCTGTTGCATCGGTATGACAGCCTTTGTGTCGAAATAGACCGGCAGCCGTGGAGTGAGGCCTATAAAGAAATCAATCGGATAAATAATGCCGTGTGGTGCGCTTTGCTGCTGAATCGTTATTCTTTGAGTTTGCGGTTGTCTTATCGCAATTTTTTCGATGGGCCTGCCGATGCCGGATTGTATGCTTTTGCGCAACAATTCGAGTATCCCGATTCATCATATTTTGATTATGTAACAATGCTTCGGCCTTATTTCGATAATGGTTCGATAGTTTGGGCCGATCGTTTTGGCGATTTACTCGGCACTATGGAGGGCGAAGTCCAGTTGAAGAAAAAGACGCGCCCCGATCTTTGGAAATTCATTGAGGAAGCCGATTCTGTACATCATTTTTTGTCAGATGAAGAAAAGATTTTAGTAGGGAACGTTTCTCAGAAAGGGTATGACTCGTTGACGGAAGGTGATAAAAAGAGGGTATGGAATATTGTTGGTACACATAAAAAATATTTGAAATTCTTTTTAGGCGTTGTTAGTCGTAGAGACAAAAATGCTCCCTTGCCAGCGGTTTTCTTAGGAGAGAAGAGTGTGTATTTCGATTGGGTCGAGGCTCAACGTTGTTACGAGAAAATAAAGGAAAATTATACGCCGCTCGACCAAGACGACAAGGCATCGCTACGGGCGATGGACGATACGATGTTTTATCGGATACTTTCAGCCGAGAACGATTCTTTATCGGCCTATCTCGAACGTAACCGCGATCTTTCCTCCCGGCTCGATGTCCCGCTCGATTCTCTTTCCGGAGAAGAACTTTTTGCAGCTCTTATAGCTCCTTACCGGGGCAAAGTCGTTTTAGTGGATTTTTGGGAAACTTGGTGCTCTCCGTGCCGTATAGCTATGCAGCAGATGATTCCTCTCAAAAAAGAATTGGCTGGTAAAGATATCGTTTATCTTTATCTGGCGACCGAGGGATCTTCCGATAAAAAAGCCTGGAAAAACCTGATCGAGGCTGTTCCCGGGTATCATATCTTGTTGTCGCTCCGTCAGGGTCGCAGTCTTTCTTCCCTTTTGGGAATAAGCGGTGTCCCGACCTTTATCATCGTCGATCGGCAAGGTAATAGGATGAAAAAACTGACCGGGTATCCCGGTGTTGAAGCGATGAAGCGTTACCTGCTCGATGCCCAGAAAAGATAATGACGATGGGATATTCTATCGATGCCGACTTTCGAGAGATGGTCGGCATTTTTTTTGATGGACAAATGAGAGATTCTGGTAAAAAGGAGTTGTGTCTCAAAACTTTTGTCCGACCCGTAAGGTTACGGTTATTATTTCGTATCTTTGTCGGGTCAGAAACCAAAATGCATGATAGAGCGCGTCGTTATATTGGAAAATGTAGATCCGGTTATCTTTTATGGGGTGAACGACAGCAATATACAATTGTTGCGCACGTTGTTTCCCAAGTTGCGTATCTTGGCTCGCGGGCTGGTGGTAAAGGCTATCGGCGACGAAGTGGAGATGGCGATCTTTGAAGAAAAGATAACCGAGCTTATGCGGTACTGTGCCGAGTATAATCTGTTGAGCGAAGAAGCCGTCATCGATATTGTGAAAGGGAATCGACCGCCCGAGGTGAAAAAAGATAACCTGATCATACACGGGGTAAACGGCCGTCCTATCGTGGCTCGGTCTGAAAACCAAAAGTTATTGGTAAAAGCCTTTGAAGAAAACGATCTTGTTTTTGCACTCGGTCCCGCCGGTTCGGGAAAGACTTATGTCGCCATTGCATTGGCCGTGCGGGCGATGAAGAATAAAGAAGTAAAGAAAATAATCCTCAGTCGTCCGGCGGTAGAAGCCGGGGAGAAGCTGGGATTTTTGCCCGGCGATATGAAAGATAAGATCGACCCCTATCTGCAACCTCTCTATGATGCTTTGCAGGATATGATTCCGGCAGCGCGCCTTAAAGAATTGATGGACAATAATGTGATACAGATTGCACCGCTTGCTTTTATGCGGGGACGTACATTGGGCGAGGCTGTCATTATTCTCGACGAAGCGCAGAATACGTCGACGCATCAGATCAAAATGTTTCTTACCCGTATGGGCCTTAATGCCAAGATGATTGTTACCGGCGATATGAGTCAGATCGATCTGCCCCCGTCTCAGCGGTCGGGATTATCGCAAGCGATAGAGTTACTGCATGATGTGCCGGGTATTGCTAAGGTGCAGTTTTCCAAGAAAGATATTGTACGCCATAAGCTCGTGCAACGTATTGTCGAGGCGTATGATGCTTATGATGAGAAATGCAGGCAGCGGCGTTTGTGGAAGGAGAACGAAGAATCGAGGTCTTCCTCACAATGATGTGCTGAACAGAATGAGAACTTAAATATTTATAGAAATGGAAAAAGCTTTGGTAAAAACCGATTTTCACTTTTCCGGACAAAAGAGTGTTTATCACGGAAAGGTGCGTGATGTGTATAATATCGATGACGAGTTGCTTGTCATGGTCGCTACCGACCGTATATCGGCATTTGACGTGATTCTTCCGAAAGGGATTCCTTTCAAGGGTCAGATGTTGAATCAAATTGCTGCTAAATTCCTCGATGCGACGACCGATATCTGCCCCAACTGGAAGGTGGCTACTCCCGACCCTATGGTAACCGTAGGAGTGATGTGTAAAGGTTTTCCTGTGGAAATGATTGTCCGGGGATACTTGTGCGGAAGTGCTTGGCGTGCTTATAAAAGCGGCGTACGCGAAATTTGCGGGGTGAAGTTGCCCGAGGGAATGAAGGAGAACCAGAAATTTCCCGAGCCGATAATTACGCCTACGACCAAAGCCGAAATCGGAGAGCATGACGCCGATATCTCCAAAGAAGAAATTTTGGCAAAAGGCTTGGCTACTCCCGAGGAATATGCTTTGTTGGAAAAATATACGATGGAACTTTTCAACCGGGGTACGCAGATGGCTGCCGAACGCGGATTGATTCTTGTCGATACTAAATATGAGTTTGGTAAACATGACGGAAAGATTTATCTTATGGACGAGATCCATACGCCCGATTCGAGCCGTTATTTCTATTCCGAAGGGTATGAAGAACGATTTGCAAAAGGCGAACCTCAGAAACAGTTGTCTAAGGAGTTCGTGCGCGAATGGTTGATGGATAACGGTTTCCAGGGGAAACCCGGCCAACAAGTTCCCGAGATGACCGATGCTATCGTAGCATCTATCAGCGACCGTTATATCGAGCTGTATGAGCATATCGTCGGGGAGAAGTTCGTTAAAGCCGATACCGAAGATGTGGCCGCTCGTATCGAGAAAAATGTAAGCGGATTTTTGAAGAGCAGGAAATAAAAGTATTCCCTATCATGATTTCAGGAGAGGAAAAATTTTCTTTCTCCTCTCCTGAAATATGTATTAGTAACCATTCTTGTTATGGCATCGGAGCGTATTTCACACAATCCCGAGACGGTACTTCCTTATGGCGACGGAGAGAGCAAAGATGTGCAGGTGCGTCGTATGTTCGATACGATAGCTCCGGTATATGATCGTATGAACCGGTTGATGACTTTCGGCCTCGACCGAGGGTGGAGAAGGGTTGCCTTGAAAATGCTGAGGGCTTACAATCCCCGGAAGATACTCGATGTAGCGACCGGTACGGGAGATTTGCCGTTTATGATGAGTGAGATGTTCGATTGTCCGGATATAACGGGTATCGATTTGTCGGAAGGAATGCTCGACATTGCTCGGAAAAAATGTTCCGAGCGGAACTTGCAGGAAAAAATAGTCTTTGAAAAGCAGGATTGCCTCTCCTTGACCTTTCCCGATGCTCGGTACGATGCCGTAACCGTTGCATTTGGAGTGCGTAATTTTCAACGGTTACAGCAAGGTTTTTCCGAGATGTATCGGGTGTTGACACCCGGTGGAGTGTTGATGGTTATAGAATTGTCGACTCCCCGCAGGTTTCCGTTCGATGTGCTGTACCGATTTTATGCTCATCGCATTATTCCCTGCTTGGGGCGGTTGTTTTCTCGTGACAAGCAGGCATATATGTATCTTCCCCGTTCGATAGAGGCTGTGCCCCAGGGAGATGAAATGCTTTCGATATTCAGAAGCGTCGGGTTCGGTGAAGTATATTATCGTCGACTTACTTGGGGAGTTTGCTCCATTTATGTGGGAAAGAAGTAAGAGGGAATTTACAGATCGTTTTTATTGTCGATTTCGAGAACTTTTTCTTGTAACAGCTCGATTTGCTTCTTATAGAGTTCGTTTATTTCACGAAGTAATGCTATTTCCTGATCTTTTGATGCCAGAAAATCTTCATATTGGAATTTTGGTTTTTTAGAAATTTTATATTTCTCGAATTCTTCCGAAACCGAAGATAGTACTTGTTTGTTGTCAGAAAGGATCGGGTTTATACTATTTTCGTGGGTTTGATTTTCTTCTCCATCATGTTCGAGAACGAAGAAGTCGGCAATGTTCAGATGATACATATTGCAGATGGTCAACAGTACGCTCATGTTGAGATTTCCTCCTCGGACGGCTTTGCCGATTGTATTCTTGTCAATACCTAAAAAAGCGGAAGCTTCTTGGTAAGTGATTCCTCTTCTCGACAGGAATTCTCGAAATTTGATTCCGGAGTAGATGATTTTCGACATAATATATTTCTTTTGAGTTTTGTATAGGATGGTGTCGTAAAAAAGAACTTTTGAAATGAACAAAAGACTATTTAATTGGTTTTACTTCTACTAATATACGAATAATATGCTTGAGTTCAACTTATAAATGCAACTTTTTGGGTGCGGATAATAAGCAATAAAAA